>Ga0335084_10001305_pt1 | contig 23159 bp, 21 predicted proteins | sample Lox_Sample_44_FD_206721 | JGI IMG/M metagenome (GOLD analysis project Ga0335084, IMG submission 206721) | Soil microbial communities from Loxahatchee National Wildlife Refuge, Florida, United States - Lox_Sample_4.4 | ecosystem: Environmental > Terrestrial > Soil > Wetlands | place: USA...
TGGACAAGGCTTACGCCTGGCTGCGACAGAACAGGGTCCAGCACGCTTCGTCCGGGCCGCAGAAGCTCCCGGGCTGGAACAAGAATGCGGCGGGCATTTCCGCCTTTTATTTCAAGGATCCGGATGATCACCCGGTCGAGGTTCTGCAGTTTCCGCCGGATAAGGGTGCCGAAAAATGGCATCGCCCTGCAGGCAAGCTCTTTCTCGGCATCGATCACACGGCGATCGTCGTGGCGAACACCGACGACAGTCTCAGGTTCTACCGCGACCTTCTCGGCATGCGAATTGCCGGCGAGAGCGAGAACTACGGGACTGAACAGGAGCACCTCAACAACGTGTTCGGTGCCCGCCTGCGGATCACGGCGCTCCGTGCTGCCAGCGGCCCCGGAATCGAATTGCTGGAATACCTGGCTCCCCGTGACGGACGGCCCTTTCCCGCGGACGAACAGGCGAACGATCTCGTGCATCGTCACACCATCCTGCTGAGCCCCAATGTGGAAGACGCGGCCCGCCTGCTCCAGGGCAGGCGCGTGTCCTTTGTCTCTTCCGACACAGTTCGGAATCGAACGAGAGAACTGGGATTCACCCAAGCTTTTCTGGTTCGTGATCCGGACGGCCACGCCATCGAACTGGCCCAGAAATGAGGAGACAATGAACGGCATTATTCAGACTGCAATTGCTAACCCAAGACTCCGTTTGGAGCTTGTGTATCGAGTAACTTCCCCTACGGGCGAGACTCAGATCCGTGCTACGGAAACGGCGACCGGAACCGGCATGGCTGAATCCAATACAGTTCCATCACAGGAACTTGCCTGCCGGTTGAAGCGGCTTCAAGAAGGCGAGACACCGTTTTCAGTATCAGGTGCCATGTCTGAACTCTGACGAGTTAAATCGTAGTGGGTTCGTCCTGACGCCTAAAGGTCAGATCAGTTGAGGAGATCGCATGAGAGCAATCAGCGTGTTCCCGGGAAAGCCGGACAGCGTTCATATCGCCGAGTTGCCCAAGCCCGCGCTCGACCAGGTCCCGAATGGGCGAGGTGTGCTGGTTAAGGTCCTGCGCGTGGGCGTGGACGGCACCGACAAAGAAATCAATGCCGCCGAATACGGCGCCGCCCCTCCGGGATTCGACTTCCTCGTCATTGGTCATGAGGGATTCGGGCAAGTGGAAGCCGTCGGACCGAACGTCACGGAGTTGAGGCCCGGGGACTACGTGGTCGCCACTGTGCGGCGGCCAGGTCATAGCCTCTACGACGTCATTGGCACGAATGACATGACGACGGATGACATCTATTACGAGCGCGGCATCAACCTGCGTCACGGATTCCTGACTGAGTACTACGTGGACGATGCTGAATTCATCGTCAAGGTGCCACAGGGTCTCAAGCAGGTTGGTGTGCTCCTGGAACCCACAACCGTGGTCGAGAAGGGTATCTACCAGGCGTATGAAATTCAGCGCCGCCTGAAGGTCTGGAAACCGCGCAAGGCGGCGGTCATGGGAGCCGGCACGATCGGACTGCTGGGCACGCTTATCCTGCGCCTGCGCGGACTGGACGTCACCACATTCGCGCGGAGCAACAAACCCTACCTCAACGCAGACCTTGTCGAGGAACTCGGCGCGCGTTATATCTCGACCAAAGATATGCCGTTGCTCGATGCAGCGACACAGCACGGGCCCTTCGATCTGATCCTTGAAGCGACGGGAAATTCCTCCGTCGTCTTCGACAGCATGCAGGCGTTGGCGAAGAATGGGGTCTTGGTCCTCACCAGCGTGACCGGAGGTGACCGGAAGATCGAAGTCCCGGCGGATCGAATTAACCTCGATTTCGTCCTTGGGAATAAGGTGATGGTCGGCAGCGTGAACGCAAACCGCGAATATTTCGAGCTTGGCGTGCGCGACATGTCGCAAGCCGAGTTGGAGTATCCGGGCTGGCTGGGAAAGCTTTTGACCGATCCCGTCAGGGGTCTGGAAAACTATCAGGAGCTGTTCAAGAAACTGACTTCCCCGAATGGTGCCATCAAGGTTTTTTGTCAGGTTGCTGAGATCTGAATGATTAACCAACGTGATAGCAGCGGCGAGGAGCCAACATGATTGAGTTCAAACGAGAAGAATGCGGCGACCTGGACACGGCTCTTCGTCGCGAGTGGCTGGAAACGAACGGCCTCGGCGGCTTTGCCTCTTCCACCATCATCGGCCTTAACACGCGGCGCTACCATGGCCTCCTGACCGCTGCCACCAAGCCTCCAGTCGGGCGTTTGGTCCTGCTCTCGAAGCTGGAAGAGACGTTGCTGATCGCAGGCCGGCGCTGTGACCTCTCCGCCAACCGCTATCCCGGAGTGGTTCACCCACAGGGCTTTCGCTCTCTGAAGCAGTTCCGTCTCGATCCATTCCCGATCTTCACTTACGAGATCGAAGGCATCGAGATCGAAAAGTCCGTTTTCATGATCGATGGTGAAAACAGCACCGTCATTCACTATGAACTGACAAAGAACAGTCACGAATCGCCAAAGGACTTGCGGCTGGAAATCCGGCCTTTGATTGCCTTCCGCGACTATCACAGCACCACGCACGAGAACGGCTCGATCAACCCATCGGTGGAAGAAGCGCCCGGCTTGGCCCGCATCGCGCCTTACCAGGGACTGCCATCTTTATATCTGGCTCACAACGCGGTCGAGCTCACCAGGTCCGGCGACTGGTATCGCAACTTCGAATACGATGCCGAACGCGAGCGAGGCCTCGACTTCGTGGAAGATCTCTTCAACCCGCTCGTACTTCACTTCGATCTGCGGCTCCACAGTCAGGCATCGATCATTGCATCGACAGAGCAGCGCGACGTGGAGAAAATTCCTGCCTATCGGCAGGCGGAAATCGCGCGCCGCCGAAGCGCCAGAGACGCGTCTCCGATCGACGACGACTTCGCCCAAACCTTGGCTGTGGCCGCCGACCAGTACATCGTGTCGCGCGGCGACCAAAAGACAGTGATCGCCGGTTACCACTGGTTCAGTGACTGGGGCCGCGACACGATGGTCGCCCTGCCTGGCCTGACCTTGCCGACAGGCAAGCCCGATGTGGCGCGCAGTATTCTGCGCACCTTTGCCCGGCGCGTGGATCAGGGCATGCTGCCCAACCGTTTTCCGGATGCGGGCGAGACGCCGGAATACAACACGGTGGATGCGACGCTGTGGTTCTTCGAAGCGGCACGCGCCTACCTTGCTTATACCGGGGACCTGGAGTTCGTCGGCAAGGAACTGTACCCGGTGTTCTCCGACATCATCTCCTGGCACGTGCGTGGGACACGATTCGGCATCAAAGTAGACCCGAGTGGACTCTTGTCGTCGGGCGAGCCTGGAGTCCAGCTTACCTGGATGGATGCAAAGGTCGGAGATTGGGTGGTCACTCCGCGCCGGGGCAGGCCGGTGGAGATCCAGGCACTCTGGTACAACGCGCTCTGCATCATGGAGGATCTGGCGCGCAAGGTGGGCGATGAGTCAGCACAGAAGCGTTTCCGCAACATGGAAACTGTCGCGAGCTGGAGTTTCAATCGCCTCTTCTGGAACGAGAGTACCGGTTGCCTGTACGACGTGGTGAACGGCGGGCCACCGGATCCGTCAATTCGCCCCAACCAGATTCTCGCTGTCAGCTTGCCCTACAGCATGTTATCGGGCGAACGAGCGAAGAGCGTGGTTGAGAAGGTCCGCGAGCACCTGCTGACGCCCTACGGCCTCCGCAGTCTGGCTCCGAGCGATCCTCTGTACCGCGGCCGATACACGGGCGGTCCTGCCGCGCGCGATAGCGCCTATCACCAGGGCACAGTCTGGCCGTGGCTCATGGGACCATTTATTACGGCGTACGTGAAAGTGAACGCGGGCAGTGACGATGCCCGGAAGCAAGCGGCCGAGTGGCTCCAGCCCTTGCAGCAATATCTGACAGATGCCGGGCTCGGACAGATTCCCGAGATTTTCGACGGGGACCCGCCCCAGCGGCCGTGTGGTTGCATCGCGCAGGCATGGAGCGTGGCAGAAGTTCTCCGAGCTTACGTGGAAGACATCAAAGCGATCCGTCCATCGCTCTCGAATGCATCGGTAAAAGCGAAAGCAAATGTCAAAGCGAACCCGGCGCCGGTCCGCGCTGCCGTCTAGGATTCACATCCAATCCTGGTAACTCGCCAGATTTTTCAACGGCTGCGCGCCTGCGACATTCGCCGGTAGTCGAGCACTGCGCTTAGCAGCTCTTTGGCTGAGCTGACTCTGGCTCCACGAGCCCGGTTGGCAGCTCCAATCTCAAATGCGATCCTCCATTGCCGGAACAGCGTGCGGTAAGCGTCCCACAAACTGTGTTTCGGATCGTAAATGTGCGTCGCTTCCGAGGTCACACCGTTCAATTCGATCACTTTCAGGTTCCTGCCCGCGATGAAATCGTCGAGCGACGGGACGCGAATATCGAATCGTCCAAAGTAGAAGCCGTCGAATGCTCGCACGATCGTGTCAATGGCCTGCTCCAGGGCGGGTGTGACCGCATCGCTTCCATCGAGAAAGATGGCTCCCCGGCAATGAGTTCCCAGTTCGACCAGTTGAACCTTCTCTCCGGAAGGGACCACCTTGTCCCGCCCGTTCGCGTTCTTCTCAAGATAGAAGTCCGCCATGCAGACCGCGCGATCGTCGTCGAGGATCAACTGTTCCAGCGTGCGCCGGCCGTCCCCAATCACCACCGGCATCTGCTTCTCTGTAATGGAGAATATCCGGCCGCAAGCTTTACCGGGACGGCGGACATAAAACAGTCCAAATTCCTTTCCGCCCACGTACTCCTGAACAATGATGGGATGCGTGGCTCGTTCCAGATAGCGGCGCATTTGCGATAACGAGCGTACGACTGAAACGCCGAAGCCTCGCTGCCCGGCGTCTGGTTTCAGAACGACGGGGAATGAAACGGAGTGTTCATCCATAAAAGTCAGCGCCGATTGCAGTCTGACTTGCGGGTCCCCCTCAGGCAGGAGGGTCGAGTGTGGCAGGTATGCAGCGGCGGCCTTCAGGTTCTCGAGAATTTCGTGCTTCGATTCCCCGACGAACCCGCTGGCAGGCATCGCCGGGTTCGTAGCTGTGAATAGAGTGAAACTCCTAAACCTGATTCCCAGATAAGCAATGTAAGCAACAACCGGAGGATAGAAGACGTAGGGCGGCCAGAACTCCCAGCGCCGCTGGCGTTTCAGCCAGCCGGCGATTTTGCGGCGCATGCGGTAGAGACCGACGCGCAGCGGGAATCGCACCGAAGGCGGCGTTAAGGCCAGTTCTGCTTCGCTCGGCGTCAGCGTCCTCATGCTCATATCGCAGCTTTCCTCGGCAATCCGCCTGCCGCAAGCCGCTCCAGCTGAACCTCATCAAATTGCTCGGTGCTGCACGGGTTGCCGATGAAGTGCTTGACGTGCACCCACGAAGCCGTACATGCGATCTCGCTATAGCTGAGTGTCTGCACGTTATCGCGGTGAACGCACAGGCTGAACGGCCCAGGCTCCCCCGCGTGCGACGCATGCAACCTACGTAACCACGGACTGCTGCCTGAATCGGATGCTTCGAGCGCCAGCGAACAGGCCCGCCCTCGCAGCGTCTCTGCGCGCTTATCGGAAAGACTGGACGAGAACCAATGACGCCACCTCCAGGGATGGGCCACAGTCTCAATTTGTCTTGCGTTCCACCGCCATTCGCGGATCTCTCTATCTGCCGGCAGAACTCCAATTAACCGGAACGGCCGCACTCCGATGAGGTCCGTGCTATCCAGCGCAGACTGCACATCGTGGGAGGAGAAGCAACCGATCAGCGGCGTAATCACCTGCCCTCGACTGCGGGGCCGGTCCAACGTCACATTTGCTTCGGGGACGTCGTTCCAGTTCAAAAGCGCAAACGCGATTCCGAATTGGTTGGCTGCAATCCAGGTGCCTCCACCGCCGTCACCCGGACGGGCTGCTTTGACGCCGTTCGCGGCATGAATTCTGAGTGGCGTACCGGCTCCACGCGCGATCTTCTCGTCGCGGTTCATCGCGAGGAGATAGCCGTCGGCCCGCGTTACGACGCTAAGGGTGCACATGGTCGTAAGCAAGCCGGTTCTTCCGGCTGGCGTGAAATCCGGCGTTTTGCAGCTAATCGTTGCAGAACCTTCCCCAGGAACCATGGGCCAACGAGGAACAGGGCCGCAACAGTCCAGAGAAGATGCCTCTGCGAGCCGACGGGATTTGTTGGAAGGAATTGCCAGACCGCAAAAATGGCCGACACCCAGACTGCCGAGCAGATGCCCGTGATCCGCACAAACCTTCGAAGCGGCAGTCGCAGTGCCCCGGAGGCGAGGTAAAGAGGCAAGCGACTTCCGGGAATCGCTCGGCTCATGACCAATGCCATCGATCCGCGTTTCTCGAACCAGGTCTCAGCCTTCGCCAGGGCCTCAGGCTCTAGGAGTCTGGCGAAGCGCCGCGATCTCGCGGCGAATCGACTGAATGTTGAGCCCAAGGCATACAGGCCGATGTCGCCCACCCAGATTCCGAGAAATGCCGCCACCAGTCCGAGGCCGGGATCCAGGCGCCCGCCGGCGGTGAGGGTTGCCGCCAAAACTGTGGCGCCGTCTTCGTACACGAAGGTCCCGAAGAAAATGGCGGCCGCGAGAGCCAACTGCGCCTCCAGGATTTGTGAGTCAACGAACACGGTCACGCCCTCGCCGTTGTTTCCAGATATTTCAATGTGGATGGCGCAATTCCGAACTCGTACGGCAGTTCCACTCCAACTTGGGCGCACAACAGCTTCAGAATTGCGTAGTGATGGATCGCGTGGCCGACGCAGAACATGATTTCCCGCGCGACATTGGACTCGACCGCTTCCGATGGCGCCTCGCCGTATGCCACGCAGTACGTCACGACGCAATCGCGGTCGAACACGCTCTCCGGCAAGGAGTCGAACTCGCGCGCCAGGGATTCAGTCACAAGCCGCGCTCGATCGACCGAGGTTTCCAATTCCGGATTGCGCTTGCGCCGGTCGTAATCGATTTCACCCGTTCGCATGCCTTCAATCAGACAGAGAAAGTGGTCGAGGACGTGCCGGTAGTGGGCTCCGAGGCTCCCGGAGAAGACGCCCTTAAGAGGCCGCGCGTACATTGCTTCTCCGGTCTGATCAAGGAAGAGCCGTCCCTGCTCAAGCACATTCCGGATTGCATGACTCAAAGAATGAGAGGTCATTTTTCAATACCCTGCGCCGACACCTGGAATTTGGTTTCGATGAAGAAAGAGAGCGATGCCGCCGGCAACGAGGACGGTGATCGCCAGGAAGAACAGAAGCCCCTTGTCGCCCTGTACCTCGATCCCGAGAAATGTGAGGTGGCTGGCGATAGCTCCGCCCGTCGTGGCAATCGCCAGAATGGAGCCTGCCCACACGAACCGAGGTGCGAGCAACAACACGGCGGCAATCAGCTCCATGATTCCGGACCCGATGCGCGCCAAAACTTCAATCGCGCTCACGGAAGCAAACGGAACGAAGTTGTGAACGAACACGCCCAGCCTGGTGAAGATGTAGATCGATTCCGGAGCAGCCGTGAACTTGAAGAACAGCGTCTGCAGCAGAATGATTGCCGCCGCGATTCTGCAGATCCAGCTGAGAATCAACAACGGTGTGGTCATGGTCTTGTTCCTCATCGCGATGGCGGGCGTGTTCATGGCATCCGTCTCCTTCACTTGCCGTACTTGTCGATGATTCCCGGCCAATTCTGGTCGGCCTTGCGCAGGTTGCCCTGCTGGTCCTTGTTGAACTTGTCTTTGATGTCGAGGTCGTATTGCATCAGCAGCCGTCCGTTGACGATCTGCCACGCCTCGATCTTGATGGGAGCCGGATGCCCCTGGCTGGCTCCATAAGCGCAGTAGCCGCCGAATTGGGGTTCGTACTTCGCCGGTTCCTTGTCAAAGGCTGCTTTGTGTTCGGTGGATGCGAAGTAGTACTTCGCGCCGTGGTACTCGGACTGGATTTTCGGGTCTCCCTTGACCGCGCGATTGTCGGTAAAGAATGCAACCGGGTCATACCCCTGGATGGAGACTCCATTTCGATCCAGGTTGTTGAGTTCCTTGGCGACCGCAAGGGACGACAAGACAGAGAACACGGTCAACATCAACAACAACTTCTTCATGTAGTGATAGCCTCGCTTTCAACTGAAATTCCTGCTAGGCGTGAGACTCGCAAGACGTGTGGAAGTGACAACTCGAGTCGGAGAATTTATTTTTGTCAGGGAGTGTCACTTTTTCGGGGTTGGAGAATCGTGAAGCAAGGCGGCGCCGGCTGCGCATCTATCGCGCCGCGGCCGAATGAGCGGTGGCGGCTGCGCGCAAGGCCCGCTGAAGACTGGAGAAATCGATTCGTAACTGACGTATTCCACCCTTCTCGAACAATTTGCCCCGGACAGTAGTCGGCTCGGCCACGAAGCCGCGCAACGCGTCGCGCCCGAACGGGCGCCCTTCCGGGTCCGTCAACACCAACGGCTCACCCGTTTTTGAGTTGATAAACAGCGGTGGAATTCCGCCGCTCAGGCAACGGGCGGCACAGTCGCGATGAACTTTCCCTTGACCGGGATTCATCACTCCGAGATAGCACTTGCTGTCCACGATCTCACCTTCAAGCGTCACAGTTCCCAATTCGCGTTCTGGTAGCTCGGGCCCGGGCGCGGTGTCCATGGTCTTGATGGATCCTGGTTCGATTTCAATCATCGTTCCACCGGACCGGTAGATCAACTGGCCCCGAAGGCGGACATGTCTACCCTCCAAGCCGGCAACCAGCCCATCGGCGCCGTGCTTTCCAGGGCCGACCAGCAGGTAGCGCGAGTACCGATCCGTTTGGCTGGTTTCTCCAGGGCGCTCCACCAGTAACGCCGGATAGGGGCCCATTTCGATTACACCGTCGAAGACTCGCAGCTTTCCGAACTCGAACGTTGATTTCGCGAACGGCCCCTGTCCCGCCAGCAACAACAACGCGACGGCCACGGCCAGCAGCGTCAGCGCGCCGACCACTCTTCGCACAAATCGCGCCAGCAGAGACGGAGCCTTTGGGAGATATCCAACATAGAAATCGTTCATCGCAACTTGGCCTCCACCTGCTCAATTTGCGCCGGCTCAATATGCGCTCCGGGAGCGCATGGCTGTGGGTGGACGAATACTGTTCCGTTGACGACACGAACGCGGAATGTCGGAATCTTCTCGGTGAAGGGAGCCGGAGCTGCGCCGGAGTCGGGCTGATACTGATAGCCGTGCCAGGGGCAGGTCACGCAGCCGTCGATGATGCGGCCTTCGCCAAGCGGTCCGTTCTGATGCTGACAAACGTTCGAGATTGCGGAGATCTTTCCGTCGTATCGGAAGATGGCCACGCGTTCTCCTGAGAGAGAGACCACGGCGGCGCACTTCTCCGGAATCCGGTCGACGGTGCAGGTCTCAACGAAGCCATCACTCTTGGCTAGCAGCCTCGCCCGGTCGATTCGTCTCTCGCGAAACGCCACCGCCAGGTGAAGCGAAAGCAGCGTGGCCACCGCGACGATCAGCAAGCCCGCCAGTAGAGGACTCGTTTCTGACTGCAGGGCGCCCAGCGTGATATGCGCTACCAATAGTGCGTACGCTACATAAACCAGCATGTGGAGCCGCTTCCAGACGGGCGCCGAGAGGTTTCGTAGCCAGAAGTCGTGGCTGGTAGCAGCCATGAGAAAGAGAATGATAAGTGCAAAAAAGCCCAAGGCTTGGAACGGAAACTCAGCCACGCTTCGATAGCGTGGGTTGCTGATAAACAGGCTGACCAGCGGATTCACATTTCCAAGCGCGTGAAACTGAAACAGCGAAAAAACTCCATGCGCGAGTCCGAGCAGAAAGGTGGTCACACCGAGATGGCGGCGGTTGTAGAGCAGAGGAAGGAATCGCCGGTCCAGCCGCGCCAGGGGCCCAATGCAGAGCACGACACTCAAAGACAGGAAGGCGGCCGTCCCGAAGGCACGGATCAACAGCGTTTCCGCCGTAGCGCTCGGGTAACGCCACGCTCCCACCCCCACAAACGTTGTCAGGTAGAGCGCGAGCACGCACAGAAATGTGATGTCATAGAGCTTTTTCTGCCGGTTCCAGCTGATGGCGCCATATTGCACACTCATGGCAACTTCTCCACCTTTGCGCTGTCAACCACCATGTGATGGGGCAGGCTGAAAAGAATCAGATATCCGGGCAAGTCGCTCTTTGCGGGAAGGGCAAGCACCTGATCGGCACGAAAGGGGCCAGCTAGGGCAACCTGAGCTGGCAGTAAATCAGCAACCGGTTGTTCTTGTGACCAATACACCAGGACGTCCGGTTCAGTGAGTTCCACCGTCGGTCGCAAAACCACAACGATCTCTCCGGGTCTGGTTGAATCCTCATAGAACTCCGTCTTGATTGCCCCCTTCGACCAGAGAGTGTTCGACATCCGCACCAAGCGAGCCGAGGCGGGCAACTCCACCATGCGAACACTTGGATGAACTTGCGTATGACGCGCGCTGATCCCGATCACGACTATTGCAGGCAACACGATGGTCAGTGCCAGAAATGCGCGACGATGTGCGGTTCGGAGTGGCTGAATCATGGTCGAACCGTTTGACGGTGCGGATTTCTCTCGACCGGAGGTTCGTTTGCCTTACCGAACCAGCGGTAGAAGAACATTGGCCAGAGCGCCGCGACACCAGGAAGAATCAGAAGCCGGAATCCTGGTCCTGCTCCTCGCGCTTCGGAAACAAGACGGTCTACTCCAAACGAAACAAAAACGATTGCAAACAGAAATCCCAGCCCCGCGTACGTCTCTAGGCCGTATACAAACGCGTTTGCGAGAATCTCAAACATCGCTGCCGTAAACCGGAATCGCCGCGCCGTTGATGTCTTTGCCTGCATCGCCCGCGAGCCAGACGATCAGGTCCGCGATGGCTGCCGGGCGAACCCATTTGGAGTAATCTGCGTTTGGAATCGCCTTTCGATTCGCTGCCGTATCCATCGTTCCTGGCAAAATCGCGTTGGCCCTGAGTCCCGCATCTTTGTTTTCGAGAGCGACGGTCTTGATCAGCGAAACCATGGCCGCTTTGGAAGCGCTGTAGGCGCCCACTCCGGTTCCGGGTTCCAACGCCGCGCGGCTTCCGATCGCAATGAACCGGCCGTCGCCGCTCTGGCGCAGGACGGGAATTGTTGCCCGCAGGACATGAAAGAGAGCGTTCAAGTTCAGATCGAGCATGCGCTGCAAGGTCGCGTCGTCCGTATCCACGACCGAGGACCCGCCCGCGAATCCCCCGACGGTATGCGCCACGACGTCAAGCCTCTGAAAACGCGCCACCACTTGACCGACAAGCACAGTTGCGCCCTCGCGAGTCGCAATCTCGCCCGGCATGGCCGTGTAGGCACGGTGATTGAAATCGGTTTGTTGGATCTTCCTCGATGTTCCGATCACGGTTGCTCCGGCGTCCAGGAACGCCTGGGTCACGTACGACCCAAGTCCGCCGTTCGCCCCAGTGACCAGTACAACCTTGTGCTTCATGCGTACTCCGTAACGACCGTCCTGCTTGGGAGGAGACAGGTAGTTGACCTAGTTCCACCAAGTGCCTGTCTGATTCGAGACGCTGGAAAAGGTGACGGGAGTGAAGCTTTTGTCCGGAACAACGAAGAGTTGGGAAATGGGTACCAGCCATCCACCCACAGCCTGGAAGTGGAGGATATTCATCGAGATGGTGCGCGATGCCAAGGACACCCGTCTGAATCTTGCCACACCGAACGGACCGCCCACGGGTAAGGCTGGTTGCAGATTCATTGCGGATTTTGGTCGTGCGGTTTGTCGGTTGGTCGCCTAAACCGGTGCCCGACAGTCAGCATGGTCGATAGACTCGTCCAAGTTTCCGGAGGGATGGGCGATCGGTATCGCGTTTGCCGGAGGTGGCACTTCCCTCGGTGTGCTTGTCGCGGCGTCATTGCAATCCAGAAATTAGATTGTCAGTCTCTGGCCATTTCTGATAAAGGGAGTTGCCAAAGTGATAAGTGGCTGCACTCCCTGCGCGAAAGTTGCGCTGCGAGAAGTCGGGGACTCCAGAATTCCGCGGTTTATCTCAGGTTGGCGCGAGCGGTCTTGATTTCGTACGATAGACCTGACACAAGCGAGATTTCTGCATGCGATCTGAGATCGACCAGGCTCTGACCTTGCTGAAGCGCGGCGACGAAGATGCCCTCGAACGTGCGGTCGGGTTGCTGCAGCAGGCGGTCTTCGCCTTCGGCATGCGAGTGTGCGGTCACCGCGAAGACGCCGAAGACACCACGCAGGAAGTGCTCTTCAAGGCCATTCCGTACTTGCCGAAGTTCGACAACGCCAGCGCACTGGCCAAGTGGTTGTACACGGTGGCCAAGAACCGTTGTCTGATGAACCGTCGGAAAAGCAAATTCGCCCCGAAACAGGAACTATCGCTCGAGGAATTGATGCCGGACCGGTCCGAGTTGGAGCAACTGGATGGCAGAAATGCCATCAATCCCGAGGGCGCCGCACTTCGCGGAGAACAGGGACAGCGACTGCGAGACGCTATTCGTAAACTGCCGCCGCACTATCGGATTGTTCTTGTGCTGCGCGATATGGAAGGTCTGACGGACGAAGAAGTCGAAGAGGTTACCGGGCTGCGTTCCGGGACGATTCGGGTGCGCCTCCACCGAGCCCGGTTGTTCGTTCGCAGAGAACTGGCAGGCAGTAGGGCTAAAATTGCTCCGGCTCGGCGATCCCCAGAAAATGCAGCCTCGCGTTCCCGCCGCTGCAAAAAGATCTTTGCCGGTTTATCGGACTACCTCGACGGCGAACTCGATCATTTTTCTTGCGAGGAGATCGAGGCACACATGGAGGGTTGTGAACCCTGCAAGAAGTTTCTCCGCGACCTGGAAGCGACCATCAAAGCTTGCCGGCAATCTCCCGCCGATTGCCCCGACAGGGCGAAGGCCGTGGATCTCAGAAAGCGACTGCTTGCAACTTACAGCCGGGCGCTGGCCGCAGGCGGGAAGTAGCTGAATCTACAGGCCTTAGTGGGGCCCGCGTCCGTTCCTTTGTTTTTCCTGTAACAACTTCCCGGAGATTGCATTTCTTCGTGTGGCGCTCGTTATGGTGCCGCACAGGAGAAACGATGATTTCCGCAAACGTTGAGTTGACACAACCCCTTGGCCAACAGAGGCAGTTTGTCGCACGAGCGGGCAGCGAACACTACATGCTGCTGGACGACAGTGCCGGTGGGACGGGTCCCAAGCCGATTGAGCTCATTGCCGCCGGGCTGGCGGGGTGCACGGCCTTCGATGTGATTACCATCCTGCGCCAGAAATATCACCAGAAAGTCACCGGCTATGAAGTTCGCGTCGAAGCAGACCAGGCTGAGCGTCCACCGCAGGTGTTCACTGCGATTCGAATTCATCACGTTGTGCGGGGTGTCGGTATCGATTCTTCTGCAATTGAGCAGGCGATTCACTTGTCAGAAGAAAAATACTGTTCGGTCGGCGCGATGCTGCAAAAATCTGCCTGTTTCCAAACGACGTTTGAAGTCGTAGCTGAGAAACCTGAATGGTTGAACAGGACGGAACCGGCCGTCAGCCGCACGTGAGAGATGACGATGCGACGCCTCTCCACAAAGTCGAGTGAAGCATTTCGGCACCCGAGTGCCATGCGTCGTCTTTCGATGGTCGCTCGAGCGATCGCGGTCGTCGTTGGCCTTGGAGGAGCCGTACTTGCTCAATCTGCACCCGGGCTCTCCCCACTCTCCCTTCAGCAAGCGGCCCAGATCGCTCTGGAGAAGAACCCGCTCCGCAAAGCGGCACTTGCAGATACAAAAGCAGCGTCGGCGGAAGTACAAGAATCGCGAGCCGCATTAATGCCACATATTAGCTTTTCCGAAACTGCCATGAGTGGGAATGACCCTGTTTATATTTTTGGCAGCAAGCTCCGGCAGCAACGGTTCACAGCTGACAATTTTGCGCCGCCACTGAACAAGCTGAACACACCACTCCCGTATGGAAATTTCACAACTCGTTTTGGCGGAACGTGGAACTTGTTTGATTCGTTCGCATCCTGGCACGGAATCAATCGCGCCAAGGAGATGAACGCCGCGGCGGCTCACCAGCTGGAACGAACGGATCAAGAGCTTGTGTTCCGTGCGGTGCAGTCCTACTACGGAGTACTACTCGCGGCCAAGCAGGTGGATGTCGCCGAGCAAGCCGAGAAGACAGCGAAAGCGATCATGGACCGGAGCCAGGTCCGTTATGACGCGGGTGTCGTGGTCGAGTCGGACCTGCTCAGCGCGAAAGTTCGGCTCGCGAGCCGAAACCAAGAACTTATTAGAGCCGAGAACAATCTGGAGGTCGCACGAGCGCAGCTCAATACCGCGATGGGCGTGGCGACTGACGCGCAATACGAACTCGCCGACGCCTCCGCAACAACAACCCGAACGTCTACTGCAGTTCCTGAATTGGAGCAAAAGGCACTCGCAAACCGGCCGGACCTTAAGCGCATTGAGGCTCAGCAATCCGCTCAAAACATGAGCGTGGCGATGGCGAAGTCATCGTTTGGCCCTCGGGTGAACGCATTTGCGGGCTGGGAAATGGACAATCCGACCTTTGTTGCCGGCGGCGGTGGAAACAATTGGCTCGGCGGGATCGAACTGCAGATTGATCTTTTCCAGGGCGGAGCGAAGAGGGCTGCGTTGTCGCGCGAGCAGGCAGTCGCGGAAAAGATGGCTGCGCTCAAACAGGCTGCCCAAAGCGCGGTGCGCCTCGAGGTCCGGCAAGCCTACTACGATCAGGATGCCAACCGGCAGCAAGTGGAAGTCGCGCGCACGGCAATATCGCAAGCGCAGGAGAGTCTGCGAATCGTCCAGGATCGCTACGACGGCGGGTTGCTCACCATCACCGAGCTACTCAATGCGGAAGAAGCGGCGCGTCGCACCGAGGCCGATTATTGGCAGGCGGTCTATCAGTTTCAGATCAGCTACGCCAACCTGGAGTTGGCATGCGGAACATTGAATCTGCAATCCCCGGTGGTCGCACCATGAATTCGACTCGTATCAGAACCATGACGCGGACGATGAAAATTGTATTGATCGCTACAGTCCTGCTCGCATGCATCGCGATTCTCACCGGATGTTCCAGCGAGCGCGAGACAGTCGCCGCCGCGCCGGAGAAGGTTAGCAACGTCGCGGTCATGTACGCGCAGCCGGAAACGATCCCTGACCTGGTGGAAGCGGTGGGAACGTTGCGGGCTGCCCAAACCAGCATGCTTGCTGCGCAGATGATGGGCAACATCGTCCAGGTCCGAGCCCATGAAGGCGACCGGGTTCGACGCGGACAGGTCCTGGCGGTTCTTGACGAAGCCCAGCCGCGAGCCGCGCTCGAACGTGCCACAGCCGCCGACCTGGCATCGCAGCAGGAGATCGCGGCCGCGGATTCCGACTTCGGGCTCGCGGAAGCGACGTTCAAGCGCTATCAGGCGCTCTACGAGAAGAAATCCGTGAGCCCGCAGGAATTTGACGAGATCAAAGCGCGGTACCAGGCGGCGCAGGCGCGACGCGAGATGGCTCACGCCGGCCAGGCCCAGGCGAAAGCAGCACTGCAGCAGGCGCGCACGGCTCTCAGCTACACCCAGATCGTCGCTCCTTTTGATGGACTTGTAACAGAGAAGAAGGCTGACGTGGGCACGCTCGCAAGTCCGGGAATGCCGATTTTCACACTCGAGGACTGGCGCCGATATCGGCTGGAAGCCACTGTGAACGAGTCCGATCTGCGCTATGTGCACATCGGACAGCCCTTACCCGTACAAATTGATGCCTTAGGCGATCAAGAGCTGAACGGCAAGGTCGTCGAAATCGTCCCTGCCGCTGATCCGGGCAGTCGCAGCTTCCTGGTAAAGGTGGAGCTCCCGTCAGATCCAGCTTTACGCTCCGGGCTCTTTGGCAGGGCACATGTTTCACGTGGAGAGCGCTCGGCGCTGCTCATCCCTCGTACCGCCGTGGTTGAGCGTGGTCAGTTACAGGGAATCTACGTCGTGGACACGAACCGGCTCGTCGGGCTGCGTTACGTCACGCTGGGCAAGTCCGCAAAAGGAAGAGTTGAGGTCCTCGCGGGATTGCAACCAGGAGAGGCATTTGTCGCAGACCCCAGTGAACGTGAACTGAACGGCAAGAAAGTCGAATCCCACTGAAACTGCCATGGCCGACGAGAAAGCGAAGATGACGGCTTCCAACGAAAACTCGCAGCCAGAAACCAGACAGAACCCTGCCCTGCGTCTTGCGGGACAAGTGGCGCACGCCTTCATCGATTCGAAGCTGACTCCGCTGGTGATCGTGGCGGCACTGCTGCTCGGCGCCTTTGCCATTCTGCAGACTCCGCGAGAAGAGGAACCCCAGATCGTGGTTCCCATGCTCGATGTGTTCGTGCAGATGCCCGGCGCATCGTCGCAGGAAGTTGCGCAGCGCGTCAGTCTGCCGATGGAGAAGCTGCTGCGTGAGGTTCCTGGTGTCGAGTACATCTATTCGATCAGCCATCCGGGAATGAGCATGGTCGTCGTGCGCTTCTATGTGGGCACGAAAGAAGAAGACGCGATCATCCAGACCTACAACAAGCTCTATTCGAACTTCGATCGCATTCCGCCTGGAGTTTCGCCACCGGTCATCAAGGTACGGTCGATCGACAACGTGCCCATCATGGCGCTGACGCTGTGGGGCAAAGACTACGACTCGTATCGTCTGCGGCGCGTTGCTGGAGAGCTCGAAAACTCGCTGAAGAAGCTCGATGACGTCTCCGAGACCACGATCATCGGCGGGCAGCCTCGACAGGTACGTGTGGTCCTGGACACGCAGCGGCTTGCAGCGTACGGCCTGACTCCCGGGGCGGTTGTAAACCAGCTGAACGCATCGAATACACGCGGACAGGCCGGAAGTTTTGCCCGCGACAATCGCGAGTTCCAGGTGGAGGCGGGCCTGTTCTTTACGCGCCCTGACGACCTGAAGCAGGTTGTGGTCGGGGTCCATGCCGGGCGTCCTGTTTATCTCCGCGATGTGGTGGAGAAAGTGGAAGACGGACCGGCCGAGCCTGAAAACTACGTACTCTATGCGAATGCCAAGGGCAAGAGTGGACAGGCCGCGAATCCAGAATATCCCGCGGTGACGATCACGCTGGCCAAACGCAAAGGCACGAACGCCAGCATCATCGCCGAACGCGTTCTTGAAAAAGTGAGCGACCTGCGCGGCTACATGCTGCCCCAGAACGTGAATGTCACGGTGTCGCGCAACTACGGAGAAACTGCCAAGGACAAGTCCGACGAACTCCTCAAACACCTGCTCATCGCGACGTTGTCGGTGACTCTTCTCATTGCGCTGGCGCTGGGATGGCGCGAGTCGGGCGTAGTTCTGCTCGCGGTTCCGGTCACTCTGGCGCTGACGCTGGCCATCTTCTATCTCTTCGGCTACACGCTGAACCGCGTCACGCTGTTCGCTCTGATTTTCTCCATCGGTATTTTGGTGGACGACGCAATCGTAGTGGTCGAGAACATCGTGCGCCATTTCCGCCTGCCAGGAAGTCGTGGACGATCTCTTGTCGATGTCGCCGTCGAGGCTGTCGATGAGGTTGGTAATCCGACGATTCTGGCTACCTTCGCCGTGATCGCAGCCATTTTGCCGATGGCGTTTGTTCGCGGCCTGATGGGACCGTACATGCGCCCGATCCCGGTGGGCGCATCGGCAGCCATGGTTTTTTCGCTGATCGTGGCATTTGTTGTTTCTCCCTGGGCGGCCTTGCGACTACTCCGGCACTACGCGGGAAGGAACGGCCACTCTCATCACGAAGCCGAAGGCTGGACTACGCGCCTGTACCGGAAAGTGATGAACCCGCTCATCCTCGACGTACGCCGGCGATGGATGTTCCTGGGCGGCGTGGTCGTGCTTCTGCTGGCGGCGATTGCGTTCGTTCCATTGAAGTGGGTGCGCGTGAAGATGCTGCCCTTCGATAACAAGAGCGAGTTCCAGGTCATCATCGACATGCCCGACGGAACGCCGCTGGAACAGACGACTCGCGTCGCCCAGACTCTGGGGTCATATCTGTCACAGCAGCCCGAAGTCATGAACTACCAGATCTATTCCGGCACGTCAGGCCCCTACAACTTCAACGGACTGGTACGCCACTACTTTCTGCGGCGCCAGGCGAACCAGGCTGACATCCAGGTCAACTTGCTCTCGCGTCACGATCGCAAGGCACAAAGCCACGAAATCGCGCGCAGGCTGCGTCCGGAACTGGTCAGGCTCGCAGCGCCGTTTGGGGCCCGCATCAAGGTGGCCGAGGTGCCGCCTGGACCTCCGGTGCTCCAAACGCTCGTTGCCGAAGTGTATGGACCGGACTACAAAGGCCAGGTCCAGCTTGCGTCCCAGATCAAGCAGATCTTCCAGCAGACTCCCGGGGTGGTTGACGTCGACTGGTATGTCGAAGATCCTCAGACAAAATACGATCTGAAGGTCGATCTCGACAAAGCTTCTCTGCATGGAATCTCGGCTGCCGACGTCACGCGCACCCTTCAGATCGGACTCAACGGAACCGACGCCGGATTGCTGCACGACCCGCAATCGCGCGAGGACATTCCGATCCGGGTTCGGTTGTCGCGCCCTGACCGGTCGAGCATTCAGGATCTCGCGAATCTCAAGCTGCCCACGGCTTCCGGCGGCCAGATTGCTTTGCAGGAATTGACAGATCTGACGCAGACTACGATCGACACCAGCGTGTATCGGAAAAACCTGCAGCCAGTGGTCTACGTCACCGGCGATGTCGCTGGAGAAGAAGAGAGCCCGGTGTACGCGATCGGCAAGATGAGCGAAGTGATCGCCAGAATCAAACTTCCCGACGGCTACTCTCTCAAACAGTACAAGGGAACAGCCATGCCGGAGGGCACGGATCGGTATTCGATGAAATGGGACGGTGAATGGCACATCACGGTTGAAGTCTTTCGTGATCTCGGTCTTGCCTTCGCTGCCGTGCTGGTTCTGATTTACGTCCTGGTTGTCGGATGGTTCAAGAGTTTCAAGACGCCCCTGGTCATCATGGCGCCGATTCCACTGACGCTCGTCGGAATTCTGCCAGCGCACACCCTGATGGATGCGTTCTTCACAGCCACATCGATGATTGGTTTCATCGCAGGCGCGGGGATTATTGTTCGAAATTCGATCATTCTCGTGGATTTCATCGAACTGCGGCGATCCCAGGGCATGTCGCTTGAAGATGCAGTGGTCGATGCCGGAGCAGTACGTTTCCGTCCGATGCTCCTGACCGCGGCGGCTGTCGTGGTCGGCGCAAGTGTGATCTTGTTCGATCCGATTTTCCAGGGACTCGCACTTTCCCTCATGGCGGGAGAAGTGGCGTCGACCGTACTCTCGCGCATGGCTGTTCCGGTTCTGTACTACATGTCAGAAAAAGGCCGCCGATCCGTTCCCGCGCACCCGCATTCACCTGAAAATATCGCTGAGTGCGACACGCCGAAATGCGAGATCCCGGAACCTGCAAGAAATTGAACTTCAAGGAGAGACTACGATGACTGTAGAACGTATGCTTCGCTTGAGCGCCGGACTGTTCGTCCTTCTATCATTGGCGCTCGGATATTGGGTCCATCCCTACTGGTATTTCTTTACGGCCTTTGTTGGGCTTAACCTGTTCCAGTCGGCGTTCACGAACTGGTGTCCGATGATGACCATTCTGCGCAAACTGGGCGTGAAAGACTAGGAGTGCAAATGCCAGATTGGATTTGGTTCATCATCGTTTTTGCAGGCTACTTAGTGTTGACCCAGTGGCTCTTGCCGAAGTTGGGCGTGCCAACTTGAAGAAGCGCGGGCTGCGCCGAGGTACGGCGCGACGATGTTAAGGAACAGAACCCAAATTCCAGGACGAATCGCAATCCATCTGATCAATGAACACAATTCTCCAGGTTGAACACCGCGGTGGGTTGTTGGGAGTACGCGAGGAGATTCTCGAGCTTTTGGGCCGTCCGGTAATTTCCGTTCTTGGTTCTTAGGCGGCAAGAGCACTGGACCTCGCCGGCCAAGATATTGGCATAATCCTGATTGGCCGCGGAGCCCCTTGGAATGAGCGCGAACAGTTGATCGCTTATTTTAGGACGACTCTGCCCCGTGTTCCAATCGCCGCTTCACTTCGGCGAAGGGATCAACCTTTCCCAAACGCAGACTACAATTGCCCCGCCGACAATCCTCCTGAATGGGTTCGACTGGTGCGTCAGGCCCGGGCTGGTGTGACTCCGCATGGAAGCGATTGAGTTGCCAGCACTCGTGCTTGCGGCGTCCTTCTAGGTGAACCCAACGGCGACCGACAAGTTGCACGCAAGAACTGGCACACGTTGTGCGCCAAAACGTATTGTGCACTCGACATTGCGGTGGTGATTGCGAGTTGAGCTAAGCCATTGAAAGAATGGCTCCTCAGGTAGGACTCGAATCCGCGTGCAAACGACAATTCAATAACATGCAAGGCCACGGATGGTACCGAAGTACATGAAAAGCAGTTCAGAGCGGGCAAACGGATCGCAAAACGGATCGCAGTAGAATCGATTCACGCCTGAGCCTATATCCCATGCGCGTTTCCGCGTCAGGTATCGGTGTTTCCTCTGGAGAAGTTCGCGGTCGAATTTAGGGTGGATGAAAACCCTAACTTTCGATTTCCGGTCCGGCCCAAACCCCTTCCGGAAGTTCATTGGCGGATAGTACAGATTGATCGCGTTTCGCGGTAACGAAGCATCCGCCTGGACGATACCCGTTTCTGCTCCGAGACCACCAAAGACGAGAATGTCGTTCCCAGCGAAGCTGAAGCCAGAAATAAGGCTATCAATGAATTCCCCAAAGGCATTCATCGAAACCAATCTCGGATACGCAGGCTGTGAGCAGTCGAAGCCGAATACCAGCGACAACGAATTCGCGGTCCCGACGTAGACAAGCCCGTTCTGTACCGTGACAGACAGCGCAATGCTGCGAGGCCCTTCGTTGAACTGCTCGGGAAACGGGTCCCAGGACTCCAGCACAGTTGTGCTTATCTGCGTGGGCAACAACGGATTTGAGATGTCGGCAACCACCAAACCTGAAGCGTCGGCGGCCAGGAACGCTAGGTCTCCCGCGACAGCGGCATCCCAAATGGGCGTACTGAGAGTCAGTTGCCCCAGTTGCACTGGGGCCGCAGGATTGGAAACATCGAAGATCAGGAAACCCGCTGGACCATCCGACACGAACAGCTTGCTTCCAACCAAACGCAGGGTGATCGCCGAAGAAGGCAGAGACACAATGCTGAGTGTCGAGGGGTTATTCGGATTCGACACGTCTAGCGCGATCAGGTGATTGTCCCGCGTGCCGTCAAAAAGGATATGGCCCGAGAGGGCAAGAGCGTTCGTAGGAATTGCTAGCGAGTGAGTCTCCACCGGATTCGTAGCATTGGTTACGTCCACCGTCTTGAGCGTATCCGCCAATCCGAGGAATGCGGTTGTACCTTGGACCTGAACCGCTAAGCCTGCGTTCAGCCCGTACTGAATAATCCCAGAGAAGACGGGCGTCCCAGAACTCATGTCGAACACCTGCATCCCGCCTGAACCAATCGCGCTCTCACCAGCTACGTAGAGGAACTGATTGTTGATCGTGTGATCGAAGACGAATCCGCTGGGAAACACTGCGATCCGTGCCTTGTCGATCATGCCACCTAGCGCACTGAGGTCGATGGTGGCAAAGCCACCCAGATCGTCGTCCGTTATCAGGTGCTGCGCGTCCGGTGTGAGGACTCCTAAACCAATCGCATAAAGACTGGCCTTGGTGACGGGGTTTGACGGGTTAGAGACATCAACCACAACGTAGTTGTCTTGAGCCGCGTAGATCGGCTGAAACCCTGTGCCCAGCAACCAGTTTCCCTGCACGTCCCGAACACTCTGGACTTGTGCCGATCCCACAAATCCGGGGACTGCCTGAGAGATGTCGAAGATTTCGTTGGCAAAGAAAAGCAGGTTTCCTCGGATGAGTACGTCATAACCAGAGAGAAAACTCCCGATCAGCGTAGCTGCCCCGAGCAGGGTGGGCGGAGAGGTGGAAATGTCATAGCTGGCAAAGAGCGTCTCGCCGTTGCCAGTGAAAGCCGCGAAAACCCGACTTCCTGTTCCAATGGCGACGAATGGCGAAATACCTGGAGCCGCTCCCGCCGGAGGCGTTACGTCGTACTCGTGCGCTTGAATCGTGCCCCCTCGAATGTCGTAGGCATAGATTGGAACGGTCGAACCGGTGTAGTTATGCAACGGTACACCGTAGATCACGCCATCGTTCGTGAATACCTCACCCATGTCTGGTGTGAACTGGTGGGCTACCAATGTGGGCGTATTACTCTGCGCATCGTACAGGGCGATCCGACTCGGTTGGTTTGCTGCCAGAAGTCCGCTATCAACCTCAAAGACGTAGTGGCTGTAAGCAGAGAATAGAACCGGCAGGGGAGTGATGGCTTCGGCAGCACCGAGCCATGTCGGATGGCCCGGATCGGTGATGTCATAGGACTCAATCGCAAAAAAGGGAGGCGCGTTCGAGCCCCAGCGAATGGCACGGTCGAGCGTGTAGAGGCGGTTCCCACTCAGTGTTATCTGGTTGACTCCAGTTCCTTCCAGGGTTTGCAGATAGCCCTTCTTCGGATCGTAGCGGAAATCCATGTAGTCATTCGTTCGGCTAACGATTCCAGGAAAGGCACCTGTAACCGCAATCGATGCCGTACCGCTCGTCCCACCCGCTGTGGCTGAAACAGGCACAGCCCCTGCCTGCGCAGGGTCAGTAGGAGCGGTGAACAATCCGCCCGAGGTCACGCTGCCGCCTCCGGCCAGCACCGACCAATCTGCCGAAACCGGCGAGCCGTCTATGGCCTGAAGCTGCAAATCGTCACCGATGTTTACGCTGGGCTGGGAGGGGGAGATTCGCAACGGCAAGATGCGCAGCATGGTCTGATCACAGGAACGAGTCCCATCCAGACAGCCCGTCACCTTCGCAAATGTCTCTTCCGTCACGACAGGCGCGCGGTACAGGCCTGTTGGACTCACGTGGCCGATGTCTTTCGTCCAGGTCACCGTGTTCGGACTGCTTGCGCCCAGCGTCGCGA
>Ga0335084_10001306_pt1 | contig 23153 bp, 16 predicted proteins | sample Lox_Sample_44_FD_206721 | JGI IMG/M metagenome (GOLD analysis project Ga0335084, IMG submission 206721) | Soil microbial communities from Loxahatchee National Wildlife Refuge, Florida, United States - Lox_Sample_4.4 | ecosystem: Environmental > Terrestrial > Soil > Wetlands | place: USA...
CGCCTCGAGTCGCTCCTTGCTCGCGCGTACCTCGCGCGCCTGCTCGTCGCTCGCGAGCCCGCCCAGGTACGAGTGGCTCACCGTGTGCGCGCCGACGCGAACGAGCCCGTCGCGAGCGACGGCGGCGAGCTCGGATGAGGAGAGCGGCCGGTGCGTCGCGCGCGGGCGCGCGTCGGCGCCGGCCCATGTGCGCAGCTCGCGCAGCGTGCGCTGGCGCTCCTGTCCGGGGAGCCGCCCGATCCGCCGGTGGAGCGCCAGATGGAGCGCGCGACGATCGCCGTCCGTCTCGCGCGACCACGAGAACGGCCCGCCGCCGATCTCGAGAAAGAGCGTGTCCGGAACGCTCGGCGACGCCAGCACGATGCGCTCGAGCTCGTCCCACCAGAACTCGGCTTCGCCGTCGAGCCCGCTGGTCGTCACGAACAGGGTCGCGGGCAGCTCGAGCTCGTGCAGGACCGGGAGGGCGGCCGCCTCGAAGTCCGCGTACCCGTCGTCGAACGTGACGACCACGCTGCGGCGGCGGCGGCCGGCGACGACGTCGCCCGCGAGCGTGTCGAGCGTCACGACGTCGCGTCCGAGCAGCACCAGCATCTGCTCGCGGAAGTTGGCGGGGCTCACGCAGAGTGACCAGGGGTCCGGAAATCCCTCGGCCACGCGGTGATAGAGGAGCACGACCGACGCGCGGCGCAGGCGGCTCCGCGCCCGGCGTGCCGTGCGGCGGATCGATCGCGCCATCGCCCGCAGACCATCCGGCGCCACCACGCCCGTCATCCGGCGATCCTGCGCACCACGCTGCGGCGCTGGAGATAGAAGATGTGCTCGCGGAGGTATTCGGTGCTCGTGTCGACCGACTCCTCGCGCCAGTCGAGTCCTTCGAAGGCCCTCACGATGTCCTCCTTGCGCAGCGCCAGATCGGGGATCCCCCGCCAGGTCCCGATCTCGCGCGTCTCGGGTGCGAAAGGCGTGAACACGACCAGGACCATGCGCCGCCCGAACGAGTGGACGGCGTTCTCGAGGATCGCGCGCCAATCCGGATTGTGCTCGAGCACGTGACGCATGAAGATGCAGTCGGCGTCCGAGCGATACGTCCGCAGGTCGACGACGCGGTCGATGCCGAGGCTCGGGCTGCCGTCGACGGCGCGATAGGCGCTGCGCGTGACGAAGCGCCGCGCATACCCCGTCCCCGCCCCCCAATCCTCGATCGTGCCGTGGCCGTCGAGGAAGGCCATGCCCTTCTGGTACGTGACCTCGTCGCCGTACGGGAACGGCGCCCGATTCGCGTACTGCCAGCGGCCGACCAGCGTCGCCTTCCATTCGGGCGTCGGCTTCACGGCGCGCACGCCGAGCACGACGGCGAACGTCGCGTCGCGGTGCTCGAGCTCGCGCGGCCGCAGCTCCTCCGCGGCGAGACCGTACAACGCGGCGGCGGCGGCGAGCACGTTGCCGCAAGGTTCGATGGCGAGCTTCGAGGCGGGGAAGGTCTCCTCGAACAGCGTCTGCGCCGACAGCGGCGTGAAGTGCCAGTACGTGTCGTGCGCCGAGCCGGGACCGACGTTGCCGACGCCCGGCAGCGTCGCGAGCAGCACCCCGCCGGGTTTCAGGACGCGGTACAGGGCCTTCACGAACGGCCGCACGTCGTAGACGCGATCGAGGGCCTGGCCGACGACGACGGCGTCGAAGCGCCCCTCGGGAAGCTGGCTCAGGCGAAAGCGCGTCGTGTCGTCGAGGGCGATCGCGGTGCGCCCCGTGATGCCGTGGGGGCGCAGCGCGACGCCGTCGCCGACTTCGAGGACGTCGCCGCGCACGTCGTCGGCGTGGCGCGCGAAGAACCGCACCGCGTAGTGCCGGTCGATGCTCGTGCCGCGATCGGCCCCGTGGCGGCGGCCGAGCGGCGCCGTGCGCCGGAGGCTCCCGAACCGCACGAATCCCACCGGCGGCGTCCAGCGTCCCCCCGACCACCGGCGCCGGACGGCACGAAAGAGCGGGCCCGGCAACACCGCCTCGAGCACGCGGACGCCGATGCGCAGGGCCCGGCGCATCGCGTAGCGGAGCCGGATGCGCGAGCCGTAGCGCAGCGGGTGATCGTACGGCAGGAGGTTCTTGCGGAGCGCAGCAAGGAGGGCGTCGTCCCCGATGCCCTCGTGGCCGAGGTAGCCGCGCAGCCACTGCAGGAAGACCCGCCGGGCGGGGTGCGGGAGCGCGGGATGATAGCGGCCGTCCCGCAACGCGCGCGCGCAGCACGAGTCCTCGTGCTGGCGGTAGCGATCCGAGCACGTGCCCGTGACGAAGATGCGCGCCTGCAGGAACATCTTCGCCAGGAACACCTGGTCTTCGTACGGACCGCGGAATTCCTTTTCGAAGGCGCCGATCTGCGCGAACGCCTCGCGCCGGACGAGGATCGAGCAGATGCCCGGCATGGTCCCGCCCTCCTGCTCGAGCGCGAGCGTCAGCAGGTGCGGCGGCTCGACGATCGTGTCGGGCGCCACGCCGAGCTCGCCGTAGTGGTCGCGGCGCGCATCGTCGGCGTTCCCCGTCCATCCGTACCAATACTCGGCCGGCCCGTAGGCCATCGCGACGTCGGGGTGCAGCTCGAGGATGCCCACCTGCATCGCGAGCTTGTGCGGCAGCCACACGTCGTCGGCGTCGAGAAACGCCACGTAGTCGCCGCGCGCGTGGCCGACCCCGAGATTGCGCGACGCGCTCATGCCGAGGTTCGCGTGACCGGGATGCTCGTAGTAGCGAACGCGATCGGGATGGCGCTCGGCCCATCGGCGCGCGATCGCCGTGCTGCGGTCGGTCGAGCCGTCGTCGACCAGCAGGAGCTCCCAGTTGCGCCACGTCTGTGCGAAGACGCTCGCGATCGCCTCGTCGATGAAGCGCTCCGCGTCGAGGAAGATGATGATCGAGGTGACGAGCGGCTCGCGTCTCATCGCGCGGCACCTCCGGCCGTCCGCGGCCCATCGAGTGCATGGAGCCGCGCGAAGAGCCCCCCGCGGCCGAGGAGCTGGGACGCCGGGCCCTCGTCCACGACGCGACCCGCGTCGAGCAGCACGACGTGCGCCGCGGTCTCTATCGTCGCCGGACGGTGCGTCACGACGATGACGGTGCGCCCGCGCCCGAGCTCGGCCACGGCGCGGCGGATCGCGTCGGCGGAGATCGCGTCGACGGCGCTCGTCGCTTCGTCGAGGATGAGGATGTCCGGATCGCGCAGGAAGGCACGCGCGAGCGCGACCCGCTGGCGCTCGCCGCCGGAGAGTCGCACGCCGTCGTCGCCGACCCGGGTCGCGTACCCTTCGGGCAGCGCCTGGATGAACGCGTCCGCGGCGGCGTGCCGGGCGGCGGCGCGGAGATCGTCCTGCCCCACGATGCGATCGCACCCGTACGCGATGTTGTCGGCGACGCTCGCATCGAGAAGCGGGATGTCCTGCCCGACGAGCGCGATGCGGGCCCGCCAGGTCCCGAGGTCGAGATCGGGCAACGGCACGCCGTCGACGGCGATCCGCCCCGCGGTCGGCTCGACGAGCCGCAGGAGCAGCCGGACGAGCGTCGACTTGCCCGCCCCCGACGGTCCGACGATGGCCGTCGTCGCGCGGGCGGGGATGTGCAGGCGCACGCCGTCGAGCGCGCGCGTCCCGTCGTCGTAGGCGAGGACCACGTCCTCGAGCGCGATGCCCGTCGCGAGGCGCTCGAAGCGTCGTGTTCCCGATCGGACGATCGCGCCCTCCCGCGAGGCGACGAGCTGCATCACGGCCGACGCCGGCGCGAGCGCCGCGGCGAGACTCACCCGGCCGCTGTCGAGCTGCTGCATCTGCGGATGGAGGCGATAGAGGATGGCGAGAAACGTCAGGACCGCCGGGAGCTGGCCGGGAGCGGCGAGCGCCGACCAGACGACGGCGAGCATGAGCGCCGCCACCAGGAACTCCGAGGCCGGCGGCACGATCGCCTGCAGGACCTGCAACCGCCGAAACGTCCGGCGCTCGGTGTCCGAGCACGCCTCGAAGCGCCCGGCCTCGAGGCGCTCCCGGCCGAAGACGTGGATCGTGCGCAGCGTGCGCAGGAGCTCCACCATCCGCTGTGCCATCGTCTCCCAGGCGCTCTTCTCGGCGTGTCCGAGCGCGTCCACGCGGCGCGCGAGCAGACGCACCGCGAGCGAGGTCGTTCCGAGCGCGAGACCCACGACGAGCGTCATGCGCCACGAGATCCAGACGAGCCCCAGCGCGAACACGGCGACTTTGCAGAAGCGGGTCGCGATGCCGGCGAGGGTCCCGACGGCGGCGGCCGTCTCCCAGGTCTGGCTCTCGAGGAGATTGAGCCACGTGCCGGTGTCGCGCCGGGCCACCCATTGCTCCTCGGCGCGGAGGAGATGGGTCACCACGTCGCAGCGCAGCTCGTGCGCGAGGCGGCTCGTCAGCCCGCCCAGGAGCGCGCCGTGCGCGAAGACCATCGCGTTTCGCAGCGCGAGGAGACTGAAGAGGCAGAGCAGCACGGCGCGCACGCGAGCGTCCGGCCCGAGGCTCGCGAACGGCGCGATGACGAGCGTGCCCAGCCGTCCGCCGACGATCGTGTCGGGCTGCGACGTCTCGAGCGCCTGCACGAGGGGCATGAAGAGCCCGAGCCCGAGGCCTTCGCTGCACGCCACGCCGATCCCGAGCGCGACGATGACGGCGACGCGCCCCGGGTGGCGACGCAACAGGGGCGTCAACGTCTTGACCGATGTCCACTCGCTGGTCACGCGGAGACCCGAGCGGCTATCGGCCGGAGAGCGCCATTTCTTTAACGCCCGGGCCGCGGCGAGGCGCCCCTGCCCCGATCATCTCCACGAGGGCATCCCGACAGCGCGCAGCGAGACGGTCGGGATCGTGCTCGGCCGTGACCCACGCACGCCCGGCACGGCCCAGGCGCGCGCGTAGCGCGGGATTGCGTGCGAGGGTCACCATACGCTCGGCGAGCGCGGGGACGTCGAGCGGCGGCACCAGGAGCCCGGTCTCGCCGTCGCGCACGAGCTCGCGCGGCCCCCAGCGATCGACGACGACCACCGGAACCGCCGACGCCATGGCCTCGAGGATGCTGCGCCCGAGTCCCTCGGGCCCGCGATTCGGCTGCACGAGCACATCGAGGCCGGCCATCACGCTCGCGACGTCCTCACGCGCACCGAGAAAGGACACCTGCGGCTCGATCCCGAGCGTGCGCGCCTGCTCCAGGAGCGCCGCCTCGAAGCCGAGCCCCGCTTCGGTGCGATACGGCGATCCACCGACGATCACGAACCGCGCTCGCGGGACCTCGCGGACCACGCGTGCGGCGGCGTCCAGGAACAGGTCCTGACCCTTGAGTGGCGTCAGCGCGCCGACCACGCCGAAGCGGATCTCGTCCGGCGCCTTCGCGAGATCGGCAGCCGCGCGCAGGCCGGGGCGGAAGCGTTCGAGGTCGACGATGTTGGGCACGACGTGGATGGGCGCGCGCGGCGGTACGAGCGGCCGGAACTCGCTGGCGACGTAGCGGGAGATCGCGATCGCGCCGTCGCAGCGCGCGGCCGCGAGACGCAGCAGGGCACGCGAGCGCGGCCGATCCTCCAGCCCCTCGCGCGCGTACCAGACGAGCGGGGTGCCGGACGATCGCCGCACGAGCGCTCCCAGCACGTGGGCCTTGATGCCGTTGGTGACGACGGCGTCGGGCTCGAGACGCCGGATCGTCCGGCCGAGCGCGGCGAGGACGCCGGGCGCGGACGCGGCCGCGCGCACGAGCGCGACCGGACCGATGCGGCGCCGCGCCCGCTCGCCCAACCCCGACAGGACGCGCGGCCACCGGACCAGCTCGACCGACGCGCCCGCTTCGCACGCGACGCTCGCGAGCGGCCCGTCCTCGGGCAGGACGAGCGTGAAGCGCAGCTCGGGCGTGAGGCGGCGGACGAGCTCCAGCAGGCTGCGCTCCGCGCCCCCGAGCTCGGCCAGCGTCGTGAGAACGACTATATGAAGGCGGGTCGCCTCCGGCGACCCGCTTTCTGCCCCCGTGCGCGCGACCGCTTCGCGGCCGCGCTCCGATGGGCGTCGGCGCCTCACGGCGCCTCCTCCGTGCGCGTCATGCCGTCGCTCGCGACGGTGCTGCGACCGCGCCGGCCGGCGCCGCGAGACCCGCGCGGCGGTACCATTCGACGAGGACGAAGCGCGACCAGACCTGCGCCCAGCCGAAGCGCGCGTCGCGCCGGCGGAACGCCGCCAGCAGGCGCACGCTCTCGGCGACGTCGATGCCGAGGGCGTCGTGCGCGTCGCGGTCGGCGAGCGTCGTCGCTACGTGCGGGGCGAGCGGACCGCGGAGCCACGCGTCCCACGGAAAGGCGAAGCCCATCTTCGCCCGACCCACGGGATGCGCGGGCTCGAGCCGTCGGAGCACGGCCCTGAGCATCCGCTTGCGCCTGCCGACACGACCCAGGTGCCACGCCGCCGGCAGCGTCCATGCCTGGCGCAGCACGTCGACATCGAGGAAGGGAACGCGCAGCTCGACCGAGCTCGCCGAGCTGAAGACGTCGGCGTCGTGCAGGAGCTGGTTGCGGAGGTAGAAGACGAGCTCCAGGTACGACACGCGGCGGTAATCCGAAGCCGACGGCGGCGGCGCGAGACCGACGCGCACCCCCGCGGGCAGCACGGCTTCCGGCGCCGGCTCGCAGCCGAGCGCACGCTGGAGGAGATAGGCCGGGACCAGGTCGCGCACGGCGCTCGCCGCGGCGATCTTGCGCCACTGCGCGACGTTGCCGGCGCCGGCGACCGCGAGCCCGCGCGCCAGCGGCGCCAGCCAGCGCGCGTGGGCGGCGAGGAACGGAGCCTTCCGGAACGTCGTGTAGCCGCCGAACACCTCGTCGCCCCCGAGGCCGGAGACCAGCACCTTGATCCCCCGCTCGGCGGCCGCGCGCGCGATCACGAAGGTGTTGACGCCGTCGGCCGTCGGCTGGTCCATCGCCGCGAGCGCCGCGGGCAGGACGCCGAGCACGTCGCCCGGCGAGAGCGAGACCACGTGGTGCCGGCCGCCGAGACGCAGGGCGGTGGCGCGCGCGGTCGCGACCTCCGAGAAGCGCGGGTCGTCGAAGCCGACCGTGAGGAAGTGCGGCTCCACGTAGCGGGCCGCGACGCTCGCCACGAGCGTCGAGTCGATCCCGCCCGAGAGCAGCACGCCCACCGGCACGTCGCTCACGAGGTGCGATTCGACGGTCCGCGTGAGCACGCGCTCGACGTCGACGACCGCGTCCTCCCACCCGACGTCGCCGCGCTCGGGCTCGCCGAGGAGGCTCTCGATCACGTGGACGGGACGCGGGTCGCTCTGCGCCCCGTGTGCGTCGACCTCGAGCACGTGCCCGGGCGGCAGCATGCGGACCTCGCGCGCGATCGTGTGCGGCTCGGGCACGGCGCCGAAGGCGAGGTACGCACCCAGCGCCTCGCGGTCGAGCGAGAGCGGACCCAAGCCCGCCGCGCGGACGGCACGCAGCTCCGACGCGAACACGAACGCACCGCCGACGCGGGCATAGAGGAGCGGCTTGATGCCGAAGGGATCGCGACCCAGGACGAGCCGGCGCGTACGGCCGTCGTAGAACGCGAACGCGTACATGCCCCGGAGCCGGGGGAGCGTCGCCGCCGCACCGAAGCGCACGAGGACCGCCAGCAGCACCTCGGAGTCCCCGCGCGAGCGGAACGGGTAGCCCGCGTCGGACAGCTCGGCACGCAGCTCGCGGAAGTTGTAGATCTCGCCGTTGAAGACGAGCCACGAGCCCGTCGCCGGATCGCGCATGGGCTGGCTCGCGTCGGGCGTGAGATCGATGATCGCCAGGCGATCGAATCCGAGCACGAGCGACCGCGGCCCGGTCGGCACGGCCACCGTGCACGCTTCGTCGGGGCCGCGATGCTGCTGCGCGGCGACCATGCGCCCGACCGCCGTCTCGAGGAGGCGGCTCTCCCCGTCGCCCCAGATGCCCGCGATGCCGCACATGGCGCTACGCCGCCTGCCGCATTGGGAGCTTCGCCCGGCACGCCGTCCACACCTGGTCGACCGTGATCGCGGTGAGGCAGCGCAGGCCTTCGCTCGTGCACTCGGCGAGGTAGCAATTCGCGCACGGCACCGCATCGTGGCGCAGCACGACGTGCGCCGCCCCGTAGGGATGCCAGCTCCGCGCCAGCTCGCGCGCCCCGAAGACCGCGACGCACGGCGTGGCGACCGCCGCCGCGAGGTGCATCGCGCCCGTGTCGTTGCCGACGTAGAGGCACGCCCGGCGCAGCGCTTCGGCCGACTCCATGATCGACAGCTCGCCTGCGAGCGACGTCCAGCGGCCCGCGGGCCAGCTCCGCGCGACCGTCGCCGCGACGCGCGCCTCGTCCGCGCCTCCCACGATCGCGACGTCGGCACCGTGCGCGACGATGCGTGCGCCGAGCTCGCCCCAGCGCTCGACCGGCCACCGCTTGGCACCCTGCTTCGAGCCCGGGCACATGGCGACGAGCGGCCGTGTCTGGCCGATGCCGCGCGCGGCGAGGAGCGCCGCCACGCGCTCGGCATGCGCCGTGCCGAGGGGCAGGTCGAAGCGCGGGGCGCCGGCGGCGGCACCCGCACGGCGCGCGACGTCGAGCAGCCGGTCGACCTCGTACGGGTACTCGCGCCGCTCGCGGCGCAGGCGCCCGAAGAAGGTGGCCTTGCTCGCGCGACCGCCGACGAACCGCCGTGCGCCCGCGAGCGCGAAGAAGAGCCGATCGCGCAGGAGCCGTAGACCCGAGTCACGGTCGCTCCCGAGGTGCACGACGAGATCGGGTCCGAACGCGCGCACCCGCCGGAGGATCTCGCCCCGGCCCCGCACCGTCGCGAGCTCGCGGGCCCGATACGTGACGACGTGCGCAAACCATCCGAAGTCGCGCAGCACCTCGTCCGTCCACACGACGCCGTCGCCCTCGTTCGCCGTCATGAGCGCGAGCTCGGCCGCCGGGAAGGCGTCGCGCAGGGCGTGGATGGCCGGCAGCGCGACGATCGTGTCGCCGAGCGCGCCGCAGCGGTAGACGAGGATGCGGCGGGGTCGCCTCATGCGGCGGCGCTACGACGCACCGGGACGGTGCGCTCGAGCGTGTCGAGGATCTCCGTGAGGCGCGCCTCGTACGAGTAGCCCGAGCGCAGGCAGCGCGCCCGCCCCCCGGCGGCGATGCGCTGTCGTGCCGCGTCGTCCGCGAGGTAGTGATGCACCTTGTCGACGAGATCGTCCGCGCCGTCGAAGAACGCGGCCTCCTCCCGGTCGACGAAGTGGGCCTCGTGCTCGCTCGTGTGCTCGGCCAGCATGAACGCCCCGCAGGCGGGAATCTCGATCGACCGCTGCGTGATCGCGTCGCCGGCGACCGTCGAGAGGAGGCCGAGGTTGATCTTGGCGCCCGAGATCGCCTTCGCGTAGTCGTCGCCGTAGATCGCGCCGGGCACGCAGGCGTCGCGCAGCGGACCCGAGCGCACGCGCTCCCAGCCCGGGCCGCACACGCGCAGCCGGATCGGCAATGCCGCGAGCGGCTCGAGGAGCCGTTGCCGCGACCGCTCCCACCGGCCGATGAACGATACGTCGCTGCCGAGCACGTCGTGTTCGGCCGCAGTGAGCGCCACAGGCCGATGGATCTCGGAGTCGTAGGCGTTGCCGGAGAGGACGATCTTGCGCGCGCCGGTCGCGCCGAGCAGCGTCGCGTTGTGGCGCTTGGTCGTCGCGACGAGGTCGTAGTGCGGCATCGAGCGCCACAAGTGCCGTGACGAGTTCTCGCGCAGGAGGTAGTTGTCCGGCGAGTAGTGGACGAGCCAGCGCACGCCCGCGCGTCGCGCGGCCGCGAGTGTCGCGGGCGTGACGAAGATGCCCTTGTCGACCCACATGACGTCGGGGGCGGTTGCGAGCGCTTCCTCGAGCGCATGGTTGTAGTCGCGCACCATGGGGCCCATGCGCAGGTGCCACTGCACCCGGCGGGCGAGCCCCTCGTAGCCGCGGACGAACGGCAGGTAGTCGACGGGGATCGTCTGGTGGCCGAGGCGTTCGAGGACGTGCCGACGCAGCTCGCACGTGTCACCCGAGGTCAGGGGTCCGGTGTAGAGGATCTTCATGCGCCCTCCCGCAAGCGACGTCGCTCGCTGATGGTTTGGACGGCGGCCGCGAGCCGCGCGCGGGCGCGCGCCACCGTGTAGTAGTCGACTGCGGTCCACGCCTCGGCGCGCACGGTGGCGGCGAAGCGCTCGTCCTCGAGCAGGCGGCGGCACGCCCTCACGGCGCCGTCGACGTCGTGCCAGCGTACCGTCGTGTGGGGAAAGAGCGTGCGGTGGGTCTCGAGCTCCTCGCTCGTCACCATCGGGATGCGCAGGCACGCCGCCATCATGGCCGTGCGGCCCTGGATCACCGCGTGCGGCAGCGCGAGCGCGAGGCGGCAGGACTTCACCAGGTCGAGGAAGCGCCCGAGGGGGCGCACGTAGGCGCGCACCTGCACGCGCCCCGCGAGCCCGAGCTCGCGCAGCATGGCGCGGGTCTGCCGCTCCTCGTCGTCGTCGTAGCAGAAGGCGAGACCTTCGAGGCGCGGCCGCTCCGCCACCAGGCGGCGGAAGGCGAGGAAGGTCGTGATGGGGAGTTGGCTCGCGGGCCCGCAGAACCGCGTCGGCGCGGAGAGCAGGACCACGTCGTCGCGTCCGGCGGGATCGGTCGCCATGGCACCGAAGCGCTCGGTGTCGACCGGGACGGGCATGTGGAAGACGTGCGCCGCCGGCGCGAGCGCCGCGTAGACGCTCGCGGTGTCGCGCAGCATGACGCCGATGGCGTCGGTCGCGGCGAGCGCCGCCAGGTGCGTCGGCACGTGTCGCGGCTCGACCTCGCGCCAGAAGCGGTCGAGCGGGCCAGGAAAGAGGATCGCCGGCACGTCGGAGCGCCGGCGGATCTCGAGCAGCCGCGCCGGCGGCACCTCCGTCCAACCCCACTCCCACAGGAGGAGATCCGCGCGCGCGAGCGCCGCCCAGTCGATCTCCGACTCGGTGCCGAAAACGATCGGATCCTCGTCGAGGAGGCCGGCGAACGCGTCGAACTCCGGCAGGACCGCTCCGGCCCCGCTGCGCCCGCGCGCCAGCTCGTAGCCGGCGGTGAGCACCTGCTTGCCGAAGGTGCGCAGGCGCGGCCGCGGGCGATTCAGGAGGATCGCGACCTTCATGCTACCGGCTCCGGGATGCCGGCCGGCAGCGGCCCCGGACGAGCGCGACGCCACACCTGCGAGAGGACGCCGCCCGCGACGGCGATCACGACGAGCGTCTGGAGGAGGGTCGCCACGCAGTGCTCGAAGTCGCGCTCGACGCTCGGGACCACCTGGGTCGCGAACAGGGCCAGCATCGCGGCACGACCCGAGGCCGGCAGCGCGTCGCTCCACCGATCGACCAGGCCGAGCAGCAGCCCCCACACGAGCGCACCGAGGGCGACGGTGTACGCGCCGCCCGCGTGGTAGAGGTCGCCCGGCATCGACGGCGCGATCGCCGCGTCGCTCTCGATGCCGCTGTCGAACGACCAGATCGTGCGCGCGAACTCGGGGCCACGATCGGAGAGCGCCTTCGTCGGCAGCACCGCGCGCGGCACGAGCCCGCGCACGAAGGCGTCGCTCACGACGGGGTCGTCGCGGAACGGGAACGCCGACGGGACGAGGTCGATCGTCAGCAGCAGCGAATCGAGCCCGTGGAACCGGCGGATGGCGACCAGCCATCCCGGATCGGGCTCGACGATCATGTCGTCGTCCGAGCCGGTGACGCCTTCGGCGACGTGGCCGATCGGAGCGCCGCCCCAGAGCACGTCGCGATACGCCTGCGTCACGTTGCCGCCCAGCACGAAGAGCGGCAGCGCGGCCGCGGCCACCATCACCTGGCGGCGCGGCAGCCGCCCGCGCGCGCACCACCACGCGAGCATGGGAATCAAGACGACGGGCACCAGGTGCTCGCGATACGGGCTCACGAGGAAGCGGACGAGCGCGGGCGCGAGGACGAGCCAGCGTACACGCGGATCGCTCGTGCGATCCGTCTCGCCGGTGACGTGGTCGGCCCACGTGGCCGCGGCGGGAATCACCCACAGGCTGCCGGCGATGCCGAGCGGCGTCACCAGCGTGAGCGGTACGCCGAAGGGGCCGACCGACAGGATGAAGCACGCCGTCGTAGCGACGAGGAGCGCGGCGCGGCGCCGTGTGCTCCCCTCGCCGCCGAGCACGCCGACCCCGCGGAGGAGAGCGGGCGAACGCAGGCGTCCCCAGAGCGCGAAGCCGAGAACGACGCACGCCCAGTAGACGAGGCTCAGCAGGAGCGCGCGGTCGACGGTCGTGGCCGCCAGATCGGCGAGTCGGAAGGTGTCGTTCCCGAACTCGACCGAGTCGACGACGAGCAGCAGAAAGCGGACGACGAAGTCGATCGCGAAGCCGAGCCACACGTAGCCCAGGAGCGAGGTCCGCATGGCTCGCCAGCCGCCGCGGCGCACGAGGGCGAGGCTCGGTCCCACGAGCCACGCGACGACGACGAGCGCGAAGAGGCTCCACGTCGTGCCGGTGCACGCGAGCCCGCCGTGATCGTTCAGCCGCATCGTCATCCGCCCAATCGGGCCACGAGCGATTCGTCGAGACAGCGCACGCCGTAGTCCCAGGACAGACGGGCGGCGGCGAACGCTCGGGCTCCCTCTCCCAGCATCCGGCGCGCGGCGTCATCTTCAAGCAGTCGGCTCGCCGCGAGCGCCAGATCGGCGTCGCGGCCGGCTGTCAGAAACGCCGACTCGGGGTCGGCGTCGATGCCTCGGTACGCCTCCGGGAAGCCCACCGTCGCCTTCCCGTACGCGAGGGCCTCGATCGTCTTGAAGAGCATCCCGGCGCCCTCGCGGACCGGCAGCAGCACGAGCGCGGCCCGGCGATAGACGGGCGTCAGATCCGCGACGAACCCGGTGGCCTCGACGCCGTCGGTCGCCGCCGCCAGGCGGCGCAGCGCGGGCGACATGCCGCCCCCGACCAGGAGCAGGCGCGCGCGCGGCCGCCGGTTTCGAATGGCCGGAAACACGCGGCGAAGGAGGCGCCCCGCCGCGTTGGCGTTGGGCGCGTACCCGAAGTTCGCGACGAACAGGAGCGTGTCGGGCTCGGGCGTGGTCGCCGCCAGGTTCGGGCAGGCGTCGACGTCGACCAGATTCGGCACCGTGACCAGCCGCGCGGACCCGCCGAGCGCGGCGATCTCGGCGCGCTCGCTCGCCGTCGGCACCCACACCTCGTCGGCGCGCCCGAGGTACTCGCGCTCGAGCCGCCGGACCGCGACCTGGTTGCAGAGCGGGCCCAGCTTCGCCGCCGGGCTCGCGACAGACCGCACCATCTCGCGCGCGAGGCGGATGTTGGAATCGGGACAGTTGGCGACGACCTGCAACCCCTCCGCCCGAAGGCGCGGCGCGTGGTGGCACCAGAAGGCCCGTACGACGACGGCCTGGGCGCCGACGCGCGCCGCCTCGGCGAGGATCGTCTCGTGCGCGCTCATGGCGTCGTACTGGTATGCGAACGGATGCGTCGTGCCCGCGCCGGTCGCGTACGAGAGCTTGCGCGCGATCGTCGCCCACAGGCTCCCGTCCGGCTCCTCGACGCGGGCGCCGCCGAAGGCGACGCTCGACGCGAGCGCGTGCACGGGTGCGTCGGCGGCCAGCGGATACGCCTCGCCCGCCCCGAAGTAGAGCAGCGCGGGGCGGACGCCGCGCCGCGCGAGCAGGTTGAGGATCTGCCAGTCCCGAAGATGCCCGCCCGTCGCGAGCGGATACGGCACGTTCGGAACGACGAAGAGGAGACGTGCTCCCATCCGTCGCTCACGCGACCGCGGCGAGCTCCCGCTGCACGAGGTCGCGCAGCCCCTCGCGCAGCGTCATGCGCGCCGTCCATCCGAGCTCGCGCCGCGCCCGTCCCGCATCGGCGACGAGGTGCATGCGCTCGATCGGCCGTACGCGCGCGGGGTCCTGCTCGACGCGCAGCGATCGCCCGAGCACCTCGGACAGGGTCGCGACCAGCTCGCGCACCGAGGTGCCGACGCCGGTGCCGACGTTGAAGACGGTCTCCGGCCCGGCGTAGGTCGCCAGGCGCGCGAGGGCGTCCGCCACGTCACGGGCGTGGACGTAGTCGCGTCGCGGCTCGAGGTTGCCGAGCCGCAGCGTGCCGCCGCGCCGGAGCGACTCCAGGATGTCCGGCAGCACGTGCGGATTCGTCTCGCCCGGACCGAACACGTTGAAGAGCCGCGCCGTGAGGATGCGCCGCGCGGAATCCTTCGCACGCTCGATGGCGAAGAGCTCCTCGCAGAAGCGCTTCGAGGCGCCGTAGACGTTCGAGGTCGCGATCGGGTCGGTCTCGGCGTGCGGCGCCGCCGACGGCGCATAGACGTCGGCGCTCGACGCGAACACGAGCCGCGCGTCGGGCACCGCCGCGAGCGCGTCGAGCACGAGCTGGGTGCCGACCACGTTCACGACCAGCGCCTCGCTCGGATGCGCGACGCAGTACGGAATGAAGTGGATCGCCGCCAGGTGGAAGACGACGGCGGGCCTGACGTCGGCGACCACGGTGCGCAGGAGCACGGCGTCGGTCACGTCGCCTCGCACCACGTGCAGGCGCGGATCGCCCAGGTGCGGGCCGAACCGCTCGATCGAGCCGCGCGACAGGTTGTCGAGCACGACGACCTCGCGCCCCTCTTCGAGCAGCCGCGGCACCAGATGATGCCCCACGAACCCCGCCCCACCCAACACCATCATCGGCCTCATGCGCACCTCGCCACGTGTCCGTAGACATCCATCATCCGGGCCATGACGGGCCCCGGGGTGTACCGGTCCTCGAGCAATCCGCGTGCCGCCGCCCGCAGGCGCAGGCGCGTGGCACGGTCGTCCAGGAGCGCCACGATGCGGTCGGCAATCGTGTCGTCCTCCTCGGCAACGAACGCCTGGACGCCGTCGTCGACGTCCATGCCCTCGACGCCCTCGCTGGTCGTCACGACGGGGACGCCGTAGGCCATCGCCTCCATCACCTTGATCTTCATGCCGCTGCCGCGTCCGGGGGCGTACGCCAGCACCGAGACGCGCCGGAAGAAGTCCTCCGGCGATGGGAGGTTCTCCTCGATCGTGACGCCGGGCGTCGCCGCGAACGGCGTCAGATAGCGCCGCGCGTTCCACCCCGCGACCAGCAGGCGGGCGTGCGGCGCGCGCGCGGCGACGCGCGGCCAGATCCGCGTCAGCAAGCGCTCGGCCGCCGAGCGCGACGGCGGCCAGTGCATCGAGCCGAGGAGCCCCACCACCGGCTCGTCGACGACCGCTTGCAACGGATAGAGGTCGAGGTCGAGCGCGAACGGGACGACCCAGCAGCGCGCGCCGTCGTTGACGCGACGGACGGCATCGAGCAGGCGCGACGTGAAGAGCCGCATCGAGTCGGTCGCGCGCAGGAGGCGATCGGTCGCACGCCGCATCTGCCAGAGCTCCTTTCGCTGGGCGAACGTCGCCGGCCGCGCGTGCTCGAGATCGATGACCTCCAGGTGGTGGACGTTGAGGAGGCTGCGCGGCACGCCGAGCCCGGCCCATCCCGACCAGAGCTGCTCGAGGTGCAGGACGTCGTAGCCGCGCGCGAGCTCGCGCCCGAGCGCGTCGCGGAAGCCGGGCGCGTGGATCATCTCGCTGAACGGCCGGCGCGCGTTGCGGAGCTTGCGGCAGAGCGGACCCGCCGTGCTGCGCAGCGGAAACGCGGCCCAGCGCAGCCGCCCGGCCGGTGCCACGGCCTCGAGGCGCCCGCGCGCCTCGTCGATCCGCGCCGCCGGCTCCTCGCTCACCGTGAGGCACGACACGTCGTGGCCGGCCGCGAGCAGCTGGCGTGCGAGGAGATGGAACCAGCGTGCGGCGGTGTCGCCGAACGGCAGCGGCGCGGCGGGAAGGACGAGGACGGCGCGCATCACCCGCCCGCCGCCTGGCGGTACGCCGCCACGGTCTCGGCCGCCACCGTCGTCCAGTCGAACTGCCGCACCCGTCGCAGGCCGCGCGTGCGCAGGTCGGTGCGCAGCGCCGCGTCGCTGGTGACGACACGCAGGAGCGCTGCCAGCTCGGCGACGCTCGACGGCTCGAAGAGGATGCCGGCGTCGCCCACGATCTCGGGGATGGCGGTGCGTCGCGATGCGACGAGCGGTACGCCCGTCGCCATGGCCTCCACGAGCTGGAAGCTGAACGACTCCCACAGCGACGGGTTCACGAACACCTCGGCGCCGCGATAGAGCGCCGGCAGGTCCTCCGGCGGTGCCTCGAGGAGCCGCAGCCGCCCCGAGCAGCCGAGCCCGCGCCAGCGCGCGCGCAGGGCCTCGTCGGCCGGCGTGCGTGCGGCCACCACGACGAGGTCGTGATCGGCGAGCGCGGCGCGCTCGAACGCCTCCACGAGCGTGTCGACGTTCTTGTGCGGATCGTATCCGCCGACGTAGAGCACGTAGGGTCGCGCGAGGCAGTGGCGGCGGCGCACGCCGGGATCGCCCGGCTCGGGCTCGGCGCGGAACTCGGCGGCCGGCGCGAGGTAGACGCGCGCCAGCTTCTCCGGCGCACACACACCGTGGGCGATCAGCTCCTCGCGCGTCGTGTCCGACACCGTGAGCACGAGGTCGGCGAGTCGCGCGTTCACGAGCTCGTGCTTCCAGTACCAGAGCCGGCGCTTGGGTGTCGGGAAGAGCCGCCGCCAGTGCGCCCGCTCGAAGGAGTTGTGCAGCGTGACGACGAGCGCGCACGGCTTCCAGCACGGCAGTCCGCGATCGGCGAGCGCGTGGAAGACGTCGACGCCCTCGGCACGCAGGCGACGCGGCAGCCACCAATCGTTCCACAGGGCTTCGCGCGGCAGGTCGGCGCGCACGACGCGCGCGTTCACCCCGGCGAGGTGTTGCGGACACGGGTCCTCGCGCGTGAAGACGACGAGCTCGACGTCGTCGCGCGCCGAGAGCGCGCGCAGGAGGTTCGTCGCGTAGCGCGTCCACCCGCGCGTCGCGGGAATGGAGAGCACGCGGCCGTCGACGCCGACGCGGAGCCGCGCCCGGCTCACGTCCCCACCTTGCGCAGCATGGGACGGAGCATCGGCCCGACGCCTTCCGTCCGCGCCCGCCGCCACGCGTTGCCGAGCCGCCACGCGAGCCGGCGCACGGCGTCGGCCGCCCGCCGCCGCGGACCGTCGTTCAGGCGCACGATCGTCTCGGCCGCCGGAAGCGCCGCGTGCGGCGCGATCCGTCCCGTCTCGACCGCGGCACAAAAGGCGGCGAGCGGCTCCACCTGCCGATCCCAGCCGAGCGCGCCGGTCGCGAGCGCGCGCGCGTTCGCGGTCGCGCGCCGGCGCCCCGGCGCGTCGCCGAGAAGCTCCGTCACCGCGGCCGCGAGCGCGATCGGATCCCCCGGCGGCACGACCCGGCCCAGGGCGTGCGACTCGACGGTGCGACTCAGCTCGTCGCCCGCCGACACCACCAACGGCAGCCCGCCCCAGATCATGTCGATCGTGCGCGTGCGCATCGAGAGCCGTGTCTCGAGATGATCGCCGTACGTGCACACGCCGACGTCGGCGCCGGCGTAGAGCGCGCCGCGCTCGGCGTACGGACGCCAGTCCGTGAACTCGGTGCGCGCACGCAAGTCGGGCGACCCCGCGACGACGTCGCGGATCCGCCGCGCGAGCGGCAGCTCGTCGCCCCCGACGCCGTCGATGCCCGCGAAGCGCAGGCGCACCTGTGGCACCGCCGCGACGATGGCCGGCAGCGCCTGGAGATAGGTCTCGACGTCGAACCACGGGTAGCAGCCGCCGCACCACAGGAGCACCGGATCGTGCGCGACGGCGTCGCGCGGGCGCTCGGGCGGTGCGGCCGCTGCCCCCGACGAGACGCAGAGCACGGCGTCCGTCCCCGGCGAGCGCGGACCGACGCGGCCGAGCATCGAGAGGATCGTGAGGTACGAGATGCGCTGGCTCTCGTTCGCACACAGGACCCGATCGGCGCGCGCGAAGGCGGCGAGGAACTGCACGGCCGTCGCGCGGTAGTCGCGGGCGACGCGTGCGCCCAGGCGCGGCAGGAGCGCCGTCGCCTGCGACAGGAAGCTCCCGAACGGCGACTCGTAGCCGTCGACGACGAGCGCGCGCGTGGAGAGCCGCGCCGCGTGGGCGGCGACCATCCGCGGGTGGGTGATCCAGACGTCGAACGGACCCGCCGCCCCGAGCGCATCCGGCGCGACGACGGGGAACCGCACGTCCGCCGGGACGGGCGGCGGCGCCGCGACCACGACGTCGTGACCGGCGCGCGCGAGCGCGCTCGCCATCTCGAGCACGCGCACCTGGAGCCCGGCCATGCGGCCGTCCGCACGGGCGAGCGGCTCATCGAGCATGAACGCGACGCGCGCCACGTCCTACGCCTTGCCCCGCGGCACGGCCTCGTAGAGCACGATCTCCGTGCAGAGGTTCGGGAACCAGGCCAGCCACCAGCGGTGCCAGACGGGCGCGAGGGCACGCAGGATCGGGACGCGCGAGATCCGGCGCTCGAGCGGCACGCACACGCCGGTCGGCGTCCACGCGCGCACGACGTAGCCGCTGGCTTCGAGGAGACCTCGGCCCGACCCGAGCGTGAAGAAGCGCAGGTGCGTGCGATCGAGAATGCCGGTTTCCTCGTACTCGAAGGTGCCGCGGAAGAAGAGCGTCTTGCGGACCTGCCAGCACGCGACGTTCGGCAAGAGCACGATCGCGAGGCCGCCGGGCGCGAGCATCTCCCGCATCGCCCCGAGCGTCGTCCAGGGATCGACCAGGTGCTCGAGGACGTGCATGAAGAGCACGACGTCGAACGGGCCGTCGAGCTTCGCGCGCACGTGCGGGTCCTCGACGTCGCCCACCACGACGCGATCGGCGAAGCGCGAGGCGTGCGGCGCCGCGCGCGGGTCGACCTCGAGCGCCGTCACCGTGCAGCCGCGCGCGCGGAGCTGGGCCGAGAAGTATCCCGTGTGCGCGCCCACCTCCAGGACGTGGGCCCCCGGCGGCACGCGCGCGAGCACGGCCGTCTTCTCGTCGCTGAGCGGCGTCAGACCCGGCTCGGCGTGGTAGGCGAGCGCGGTCACGTGGAGCGCCGCGCGCGAGCTCTCGGTCTTGGTCAGCATGATGCCTCGCCCGGAAGCTCCGCACGCGTTGCCGCGCGCCAGCGCTCGCCCAGGGCCGACGACACCGCGCGCCGCTCGGCGGGCGTGAGCGTGCCCGTCCACGCGGCGGAGAGGAAGACGAGGCCCGCGACGGCGCCGGTGACCGCGAGCGCGAGCCACGACTCGACCGGCGTCACCAGGCGCAGGAGCACGATCCAGAGCGCCGCCGGCAGTGTCGCCTTCGCGACCGGCCAGTGGCAGCGCGCGAGCACGCGCCGCAGCGACACACCCAAGCGGCGCCGCACGACGACGAGGAAGACCGACTCCATGACGAGCATCGCCGTCGCCGTACCGGCGGCGAGCCCGGTGAGGCCGGCGGTGAGGATGCCCGTCACCGCGCACGCCGCGGTGACCACCGGGTAGATCGCCATGAAGATCGTGAAGATCCGCAGCTCGCCGACGCCCGGCAGCATCACGTGGGCAACCACGTTCTGGCTCTGCACGAGGCTGCCGACGAGGAGGAGGCTCATCACGACGTAGCCCTCCTCGAACCCGGGGCCCATCCACAGGCGCACGAGCGGGCCGCCGAAGCCGAGCAGCAGCACGACGACGCCGGCGTACGTCGTCATGAGGTAGCGCGTCGTGCGCAGGTAGAGCGACCGCAGCCGGCCACGCTCGCCGCGCGCCGCGAGCGCCGAGGTGGCCGGCATCACGATCCCGAGCCAGCTGTGCAGGAGCGCGCGCGAGTAGTTCGCGAGCCGCGCACCGATTTCGTAGGTCGTGAGCGAGGCGACCGGCAGCACGATGCCGATGAGGATGCGGTCGAGCTGGTGGAGGGTCGCGCCGGCGGCCGTCCACACGATCATGGCGATGCTGAAGCGTCCGATCTCGCGCAGGCGCGCGCGCCGGAAGCCCGTGAGCCGCACGCGCAGCCCCGCGATCCGGCGGTGCACGCACGCCCGCGCCGCGAGCCAGCCGGCGAGCGTGACGGCGAACGACGACCCGACCAGCGCGACCAGACCGTGCCCGGTGAGGACGAGCGCGATCGTGAGCGCACCGCGCGCGACGGTCGTCGCGACGCCGATGGCGTTGAGCACGTGGAACGCCTGGAGGCCGGAGAGGAGGCCGTTCCACACCGACATCGGGAGCCCGAGCGCCGTCTGCACGCCGACCACGAGCAGCACGATGCGAAAGGTCGCGAGGTCGTCGGGCGCGACCTGGAAGAGACGGCTCGCGCCGAGGGCGACGACCGCGAGCCCGAGCGCGGCCAAGAGCCCGAGTCCCGCGTACACGGCGTAGATGGTGCTCGTCGTCTCGTCGAGCCGCGTGTGCGTCTCGGCGTCGTCGTGCGCGAGCAGCGCTGCGGCTTCGTTCACCAGCGTCGGCGCGAGGCCGAGGTCGAGCACGCCCACGTAGCCGACGACGCCGGTCGCGAGCACCCAGAGCCCGAACTGCGTCGGACCCAGGTGGTGCACCACGAGCGGCATCGTGACGAACCCGACGGCGAGCCCGATCGCCGTCCCGGTCACGTTGGAGAGGGCGTTGCGAAGGAGCTTACGCCACATCGCGCGTCCGCCCCTCGGGCGCGACCGCGACCTCGCGCCCCGCGACGCGCCGGTAGACCGCAAGCACGCCCTCCGCCGCGCGGCGGATCGTGAACTCGTCCTCGACGCGACGGCGACCGTTCGTGCCCAGCCGCGCGCGCAGCGCCGGGGTCGCCAGCAGGCGCGCGATCGCGGCGCGCAGCGCGGTGGGATCGCCGGGCGCCACCGTGAGACCCGTCGTGCCGTCGAGGTTCACGTACTCGACGCCCGTGCCAAGCCGCGTGCTGACGACGGGTTTCTCGAACGCCATCGCTTCGAGCTGTACGATGCCGAAGGTCTCGCTGCGGTGGGTCGACGGCAGGACGAACACGTCGGCGGCCGCGAAGTACGGCCGCAGGTCCGGCTGCTCGCCGGCGAGCCAGGCGCGTCCCTCGAGGCCGAGCGACGAGATGCGCGCCTCCAGGCGCGGCCGCAGCTCACCGTCGCCGACGATGAGCAGCGTCGCGTCGAGGCCGGCGACCGCCTCGAGCAGCACGTCGAACCCCTTGTAGTAAACGAGCCGTCCGACGCCGAGCACGATCGGGCGCGTGCCATAGCGACGCCGGACGGCGTTCACGTCGGCCGCGTCGGCGCGCATGGCGTCCAGGTCGACGCCGAACGGGCACACGTGGCACTTCGCGGCGTAGTCCGGGAGCAGCGCGGACGTGGTCACGTGCTGGGGCGTCGCGACACAGATCGCGTCCGCGCGCGCCAGCAGGCGCCGGCTGAGTGGCTGATGGAGGCGCCCCAGCCAGCGCTGGCGGACGATGTCGGAGTGCCAGGTGAGCACGAGCTTCGTGCGACGCCGGCGCACGTGGCGCAGGACCGCGAGCTCCGCGATCGGATTCGGCGTGTGGAGGTGGATCACGTCCGCCGCCCGGCGGGCGATCTCGCGCGCCAGCAGCGGCGTCAACGACGCCGAGCGCACACGCCCGAGGCTCGCGGTGCGCGTCACCGGAACGCCCTTCACGACCTCGCGCACGGTGCGTGCGGTCGTGTTCGCGACCAGCACCTCCACGTCGACCGTGCGGCTGAGCTCGCCGCAGAGGCTCTCGAGGTAGGTCTCCATGCCGCCGCGGTACGGCGGGAAGAACTTCCCGACCTGGAGCACCTTCAAGCGGGGCGCACTCACGCCGCGTCTCTCCCGCCGGCTGCGGGCGTCCCCTCCGCGGGCGGCGTCGTCTCGATCGTGACGGCGCCGGCCGGCGCTCTCAGCGCGATCATCCGGCGCCGGAGGTGCGCCGCTCCGCGGAGCGCGGCGAGCAGCGCGGCCGACAGGATGAGGTCGAGCGCGAGCGTCGTCGGATCGAAGAAGTGCGCCGTGCGGGTGGCGTAGAGTCCCGCGCTGGCGACGATCGCGCCGAGGACGAGCGAGACGCCGAGCGTGCGCCACGGCCCGCGCGACGGGTCGCCGGGCTCGTCGCGATAGACGCCGCTCAGCAACAGGACGCAGAGCTCGAGCACGCCCGCGACCGTGGCGGCGCGCAGGACGTCGATGCCGGCGTTGGGCGGGAGCGAGCCGCCGTGGAGCGCCAGCACCGCGACGGCGTACGCGACGATGAGCGAGGCGGCGTCGGCGAGGGCGAGCAGCGCGTGCTGTCCGATGGCCGCCATGCCCGGAAGCCCCAGATCGTGGTAGCGGAGCTTGCGCACGCCGAGGAACGTCGCGAGCGCCACCGCGACCGCGACGAGCGCCGTATCGCGCGTCGCCGCCCGGGCCGTGAAGACCGCCGCGAGATTCAGGAGCAGGCACGCGGCATAGAGCACCAGCACCGCCCGGCGGTGCGAGAGGCCGAGCGCGAGCAGGCGATGGTGGATGTGGTCGCGGTCGGCCTGCATGATCGACGCCGAGACGAGCAGGCGGCGCAGCACGGTCAGCATCGTCTCCATGATCGGGATGCCGAGCGCCAGGATCGGAGCCATGAGGAGGACGGCCGTCGTTCCCTTGTGGGCGGCCTCGATCGAAAGCACGGCGAGCGCGTAGCCGAGAAAGAGGCTCCCCGAATCACCGAGGAAGATCGTGGCCGGGTTGAAGTTGAAGTACAGGAACCCGACCAGCGCGCCCGCGAGCACGCCGGCGAGGAGCGCGACGTCGGCGCGGCCAGCGAAGAACGAGATCACGCACAGGGTGGTGGACACGATGAGCCCGACGCCCGCCGCGAGACCGTCGAGGCCATCGATCAGGTTGAGCGCGTTGGTGATGCCGATCACCCAGCAGATCGTGACCGGCGCTCCGAGCCAGCCGAGCTGGAGCGAGGTGCCCGTGAGCGGATTCGTCGCCTCGCGGATCACGCAGCCGCTGGCGACGACGAGGCACGCGGCGACGATCTGCACGAGCAGCTTCCAGTGCGCGCCCATGCTCCGCACGTCGTCGACGACGCCGATCGCCGCGAGCAGCGCGGCACCGAGGGCGAGGAGCGGCCACGCGACACCGGCGTGGGTGAACGCCTGCGCGTCGAGGACGC
>Ga0335084_10001308_pt1 | contig 23142 bp, 18 predicted proteins | sample Lox_Sample_44_FD_206721 | JGI IMG/M metagenome (GOLD analysis project Ga0335084, IMG submission 206721) | Soil microbial communities from Loxahatchee National Wildlife Refuge, Florida, United States - Lox_Sample_4.4 | ecosystem: Environmental > Terrestrial > Soil > Wetlands | place: USA...
GAGACCGCCAAGGCGCTCAGCGGGACGCGGTGGGCAAGCTTGTTCTTCGAACGCTCCGCCGGGATCACCCACCAGCCGGCATCGAGATCGATGTCGCGCCACGACATCGACCGGACCTCCCCACCGCGTTGTGCGGTGAGGAGATGAAGTCGGAACAGCGCCGCCGTTCCTGCATCCTCGTCGTCGAGCGCCTTCCAAAGGCGGCGAAGCTCCTCCGGCGTCAGCACCCGATCGCGTTGGTGCTCCGGAGACGGCCGCTCGATGCCGTGGCAAGGGTTCACTTCGACGAGATCGCGGGAAAGACCAAAATTGTACATCTTTCGCAGGACCCCAAGGAGCCGATTCGCGCCGATAGGGGCACGAGTAACTAGGGTATCCAGCACCAGACGGACGTCGCGTCGCTTGATGTCCGCGGCCTTAGTGTGGAGCCACTCCCTTGGGACGTGCCGCTTCAACATTCGTTCGTCGTCCCGCCAGGAGCGCTTCTTCGGCTTAGCGTGGCGCTCGAGATACTCCTCGATCAGATGGGAAAGCAGGAGGGCGCCACGCTCGGTCTTCTTCGCGGCGGCAGGATCGTGACCACCGACGACCGCGGCGAGCGCCTCCTTCGCCTTTGCACGCGCGTCTGCGAGCCCGATGACGGGGTAGGGCCCAAGCGTCAGCCGGCGCGGGCGGCCTGCGATCCGATAGAGAAGGATCCACGACTTGCGACCCGAGCAGGCTACTCGCAGACCGAAGCCGGCGAGCTTGCCGTCGACGTCAAAGTACTCCACCTGCCCCTTGGCGGGCGGCTCGATCGCTTGGATCGATCGATCGGTGAACTTGATGCGCGGCATCGTATCGGCGTCCGCGAGACGCCCTCTCTAGGTAGCGCATAGGTAGCAGAACGACAAGAACTTCGTGAAGCGTGATGAATCGCCGTGACGCGCAAAACCCTTGTGCCCCAACGCTTTCCGCGTCCGACGAGACGCGGTGAAACATCCTGAACCACGTCCTGCCCGCGGCTGAAAATCACGGTGTCGACGGTTCAATCCCGCCCCTGGCCACTTCGATTCCGCGTAGTTGCATGGCGACTGTCTCACGGTGAGACGTTCCAGGCTGCGCTCACGCTCCAGCCATGACGGGCGGGCGGCGCGAGGCGTCCTGCGTGGCGAGACGGGTGCATCGACTGCGCCCCTTCCTTCATCGAGGCGGCCGCGATATCGCACTGCGGCCGTGGGGGAATGGGCCACGGCGCGTCGGCTGCTCTTGGCGGCAGTATTGGCGTTCGGCTGCGGAACGACCGATCTCGCGCGCGTCGAGCCGCCGTCGCTACCGCGGGAGGCCGAGACCACGACCCCGAGCGGGATCCGGATCGTGGCCGTCCGCACCGGGTGGGTCGGGATCAAAGAGCCGCATTGGCGCTACGAGCCACCGGCTCTCCTCGTGTTGCCGCGTCTGGTGCTCAGCCGCCGGTGGCATCCCTGGCTTCCGAACATTTCGTACGCGATCGCGCGCGACGGCCGATCCCTGCTCGTCGACACCGGCGCCGATCCGGCGATCGAAAGCGACGATTACATGCGGTGCGATCCCGCGAATCGCTTCTTCTATCGACACGAGATGCGCTTCCGTGCCGACCCGGAGGACACGATCGATCGGCGCCTGCCCGAGCTGGGCGTCCGCGCCGCGACGCTGGAGACGATCGTCATCACGCATTTCCACGGCGACCATCCGGGGCGTCTCGCGGCCTTTCCGCCGACGCGCGTGGTCACCGGGCCCGGCAACTGGCCGGAGCACGTCGGCTCGGTGCCGCGCACCATGCCGCCGGGCTTCGCGCCGGAGATCGCCACGTTTCCCGACGGCCCGTTCGGCGTCTTCGAGCGCAGCCAGCGGCTCCTTGACGGCGACGACGTCCGGCTGGTGCCGCTGCCCGGGCACACACCGGGGCACGTCGGCGTGCTCGTGCGCGACGGCGCGCGGTACTGGCTCGTCGCCGGGGATGCCACGTTCACGGAGGAGGAGGCGCGCTCCGGCCACGTCTGCGGTCTCTCGCAGGACGTCGAGCTCGCCGGGCGAACCCAGGACCGGATCCGGCGCCAGCTCGACGAGTACGACACGGTGCTGCTGCCGGCGCACGATCCCGCGGTATTCCGTCGCCTTCGGACGACGGCGCAGGAGGACTCATGACGGCGTTTCGTTCGCTGCTGGTCGTGCTCTGGGCGGTGATCGCGCTGTACACCGGGGTCGTCATCGCCCGTCACGGCATGGGGCTGTTCCCGGTGTTCTTCGGCGACATCGCGGCGATGGGATGGCCGGGGCAGTTCAACGTGGACTTCACGAGCCTGCTCACGCTGTCGGCCGTCTGGGTCGCATGGCGGAATCGCTTCTCGGCGACGGGACTCGGGCTCGGCGTGCTGGCCTTCTTCGGCGGTGGCCTCTTTTTGACGACGTACCTGCTCGTGCTGTCCGCGCGATGCGGCAGCGACGTGGAGGCGCTGCTGCTGGGGACGTCGCGACGGCCGTCTACCCGCGCCTAGCGAATCGCGATCACCAGCCCTCGTTCGGATCGGGCACGTCGGCAGCTCGTGTCGTCGATGCGTGCGGCCACGTCGGCGCCGGCGTCGTCGCGGCTGTCGACAACCTGTAGATCGTCACACCCGACAGTCCGGCCCGTGACGCCTTCGAAGCACACTGAAATGACGGGTGTCGGCGGTTCGACTCCGTCCCTGGCCATTCCAGATCCAAGAGGTGGCTTGCCCGCCCTCCTGCGCCGCCTCAACACTTGAGCGGATTGTGCGGCTTCGGCGTGGATTCGTACTTCGGATGTTCATTGACGTTCCTGCCGCCGCGGTCGACCATAGTCCGGGCATGCTCGAGATCCTCGCGGTGTTCCTCGTAGCCGTGCGCTTGGCCTTCGGCCGCCGCACTGACGTCATGCTCGAGAACCCGGCCCTGTGAGAATGAGAGAACGTCGGCTTCATTCTCCCCTCATCGTGGCGGGTAGACTTGCGATCTTCACTCCGCCACGGGACATGGCCATCACCGCGTCTCTTGCCCGCCGCGCCGTGTGGCGCCCCGTCAGGTTCGCGCTGTCCGCAGGTGCCTTGATCGCGCTGGCCGCCTGCAGGATACCCGCGCGCCCGAAATCCCTGCTCACGCTCGATGGCCGGGCACCGCTGGTGGTGGCGCACCGGGGGGCTTCGGGGTACGTGCCCGAGGAGACGATCGAGGCCTACACCCGCGCCATCGAACTCGGTGCCGACGTGATTGAGATGGACCTGGTCGTCACCAAGGACGGTGTGCTCATCACCCGCCATGACCCGAATCTCGCGCGGAGCACCGACGTCGTGACCAAACCGCAGTTCGCCTCACGCAAGACGACCATGCAGGTCGACGGCGAAACGCAGACCGGCTGGTTCAGCCAGGACTTCACGCTGGCCGAGATCAAGACGCTGGGCGCGATCTCGACCGACGCCGAACGCCCGCAGCAGTCGAACGGCCGCTACAAGGTCCCGACCTTCCAGGAGGTACTGGATCTGGCCGCCGCCCGGTCGAACACGGCCGGCCGCGCGATCGGAATCTCTATCGAAACCAAGAACCCGACTTTTTTCCGCGACATGGGCCTGCCGATGGAAGACGAGCTCATCGCGCTACTCGACCGCGCGGGCCTCAACAGCAGCAAGGCGCCGGTGTACGTTCAATCGTCCGAGCCGAGCAGCCTCAAATACTTGAGGAGCAGGGGCCTCAAGACCAAACTGATCCAGCTCATCGACGGCGACGGCGTCGACATGACGACCGGGGCCGTCACCTATGCGGTGCCGCTCGATCGCCCCTACGAGTGGACGAAGGCCGGCGATGCGCGCAACTTCGACGTGATGATCACGCCGGCCGGGCTGGCCGAGATCGCGAAGTACGCCGACGGCATCGGGCCGTGGAAGCGCTACATCATCACCATCAAGGCCACCATCGGCACCGACGGCAAGCCGGTCGACCTGAATAAGGACGGCAAGATCGACGATGCCGACGCGACCTCGACCGCGCCCACCACGCTGGTGGCCGATGCGCACGAGGCGGGGCTGTTCGTGCAGCCGTTCACGTTCCGCAACGAGAGCCGGCACCTGGCGAGCGATTACAAGGGCGATCCGCAAAACGAGTGCCTGGCGTACTACCGGCTCGGCGTGGACGGTGTGTTCAGCGACTTCCCCGATACGGCGCTGGCGGCGCGGAGTGCCTACCTGAAGGAAGTCGGCCGCTGAATACTGAAGACCAGCGCGGGGGTCAGGTCAGTCCGATGGCCACGACGCGAGTCCCGGGTAATGCGACGCACGTTCAGGAACTCCCTCACCCCAGGCTCGCGCGGGGCCACCGCCGCTGCCGGTCGACGCGCCGCCCTGAGTCGCTTAGCAGCCGACCCGGGACGCTCTCCCCGGCACATCCGAGTCACGGGACGCTACGGAAAACTCTTGCCGTGGGGCACCTCGACGCCGTTCACCCGGAGCGTGTTGTCGAGCACGGCTCCACTGACAGGGTCCGTCACGGGATTGTCGTAGTCGAACCCGACCAGCTCCCCGTCACCGTCGGTCACTTGGTAGATCGAGTCCCTTGCGTAGACGCGAGTTTGATCGACGCCCGGCAAAAGGGGGAAATTGCTCCAAGCATTGAAGGTGAAGAGCGCTGGCCCCCGCAGGTCTCCGCCAAACGAATTCCCCTCGAAGCGCCCCGCAAACGTGATGACCACCGCGCGCGGGTCGTTTCTGCAACCAAAATGCGTCTCCATCGAGACGCCCCACTGGCAGCGCATGCCCCAAAAGGCGCAAAATCCTTCGGGGGATCCATTGCCAGTGATGGTGTTCCCCAGAACGTTCGCCGTGAGAACGGACGTCAGGGGCTGTGTATCGTCCTGAGTTTGGTAGCCCAGAATTTGCTGGCCTGGCGATCCGGAGCAGTCGACGAGACCGATCTGGGTGTCGCCGACAGCCACCCTCTTGAGGACAGCAAACAAGAGGACTCCTAGAACTCTGAAGTCGCTGATGTCGTTCCCACTCACCGTCACGGCGAGCGTGTCGGGGATATTCTGCAGGTCCTCGGGATTGTTTCGGTCAAACGTCGTCTGCTGGGGTTCAAGCTCCAGCGTGTTACCGCCGCGGTCGATGGGTAAGAGGTTCGCCTGGGCCAGGCCCATGATTCCGTACTGGCCGTTCCCCGCCACGCGGTTCGCGTGGATGAGGACGGTGGCAGGTTGAGCGTTGCTCCCACCATTGGCCGCGGCGCCACATTCCCCGTTGTGCGTCAGGAGATTTCCCTCGATCGTGCCGGAGGCGAATTGGGTGATGACACCAAACCCGCCGTGCTGGATGAGGTTGTTGCTGATCCTGAAGTCCGACACGCGATCGACCAAGACCAGGAAGTTCGGGTACGGTCCCTCGGTTCGATTGTCGATGACGAATCCGTCCACCGTCACCCCGTCCCCTACCGCGCCGTCGGCCGTGCGGGTGACGAGGAAGAGGGACCGGGCCTGGCCCGAAAACTTGCCCGGGTTGTCCGGCTCGAGGATCGCCTCGGTGGCGGAATCCGTCGCCGTGGGAAGGCCCTGACCGTCGCGGAAGAGAACGGTGCTGCCGAGCAGAGCAAGCCTCGGCACGTTGAGGATGATCGGGAGCACCTCGTACTCGGCGTGCCCTTGCAACTGCGCCGCATCGTACGAGCCGACATACCTTCCCGGGGCGACATGGATCCGGATCTCCTCCTCGGAAGGCACCGCGCCGAACATTCGCTCCGCGCGAGCGCGCGCCACCGCATCGGTGATCCGCACGAACGGCTCCGAGACGCTGCCGCGGCGACGCGTAAGGGTGGCCTCGGTGGCGAAGGCCCCGCCGTTCGAGGTCGCGACGTAGAGGTCGGTGAGACCGCAGGACGGTGCGGTCGCTGACAGGGCTGCTCGGCACGTCGCGTTTTCGGTCCGCCGCTCGGCCCTGCAGGCGGCTCGGCAGTCCTTGCCGGCTGCGCCTGGAGGACAGGCTGCCCGGCATCGATGATGCGCGGCGCCGACGCTCACGCGGCAGGCAGCCGGGCATCGTGCCCAGGCGACTGAAGCGAGCAGGCCGAGACCGGCGACCAGCACTGCGGTGAAGTGTCTTTTCGCTCGATTGCGCCTCGCCATGGATGATTCCTCCTTACGACCCGGTCGACGTTCGGCCGCAAGGCGTAACCGGACTAGGAACAAATGTTCCGTCGTCGGTCGGTAGGAGCAGAGGCTCGAACTCGGCGGTCCTACGGGGACGCGAAGGGGCCGGCGAGCTCGACGTGCAGGGTCCCGTCGGGACCCGTGGTCATCCCTCGCGCATTCGTCAACTGACGAGGGGGCTGCGAGCCGTCCGGTCGCATCGCGAAGACCTGGTCCCCGAACGGGTTGCCGCCCAGGGGATCGCAGGTCGACGAGAAGAGCACGGTCCCCGTGTCTCGGTCGGCGGCGGTGCTGACGCTGAAGATTCCGCAGCCGGGCGGAGAGTACCTGCAGCCCAGGCTGGGCGAGCGCCCGTCCGACCGAAGGTGGGTGACCTGACGGATGTCGCCGCCCAGGGTGCTCGTGGAAAAGAGTTGGCAGATCTGGTCGGGGTTCTCACCGAGATTGACGGTCGCGACAAAGAGCAGGCGATCGCCGACGAGCACACCGCGACCGGCTCCGCCGCCAGGAGCCGTGTCGGAGCGGTTGAACGCGGTAAGCTGGAGCACATTCTTGCCGCGCACGGCGAACACCTCCCGCGCGAAGTGAAGATACGGATAGGCGTCGACCGCGGGTATCTCGGGAAAGAGGACGAGGATGGCCGTCGGATGTTTCCCCGTGACGCCGAACGTCGGAATGACGTGTGGGGCGCCGTCGGTGACCTCGAACGCCTTCCTCCGGTGGGTGCCGTTCGTCCTGACCTGCCACGCCGTGAACGTGCCGCCGCCGGTCGAGCCGGTGTAAAACCCGACGTTGCGGCTGTCGACGAAGATCGGAAACGAGACCCCGGGATCATCGCGCGTCGATTTCCGGGACTGGCGCGTGAGCTGTCGCCGGCATCGCGACTGCCGATCTCGCAGGCAGGCCGGCAGGTCGAGGAGCCACACTTGCTGTGCTTCGTCCCCCGCGTCGCCGATGCCGAGGTCGACGAAAGCGATCCTCCTGCCGTCGGGACTGGCTGCCCACCGGAATGACCCCGCCGGGGACTGCACCCGGCTCGGCGGGCCGAGCCGTTGGAGACCGCTGCCGTCGGCTCGCACGAAGAAGATCCCCTCGTCGGGGGGTTCGGGTGTCAGTCCTGGAAGGACAGGGGGGAACTGCTTGCTCACGTTGAAGACCGCGCCCGATCCGTCCGGCAACACCACGAGCGCCTGGAAGACGCCGACGGCGAGTTGGTCGGGCGTCGACACGAACTCGAACGAAAGACGATCCGTTCCGATCTGGCGGCATACTCCGCTCGGATCGAATACCGGCGTCGGCGTTCTCGCCTCCATGACCGTCACGGGATCGCAGTTCCCGCGACGCACGACCAGCTTCTGTGCGAGCGAGCTTCGCTGCTCGGGGTCGGTGGTGCACTCGCTCACGACATACGCGAGCGTCCGGATCGGGGCACCGGGCGCAGTGCACGTGCTTCGCTCACCACATCGCCGCCGGCATTGCCGCCGCGCCTTTCCATGAAGTCCGGTGCAGGTCCGACCGCACGCCCGCAGCTCCTCCGTGCACGAGCTGTGGCACGCTGCGTGCCCGGCACCGGCCGTGCCGACGAGAATGCCGAGTGCGGCGAGCAGCACACGAGCTCCGGCGGGAAGGCGGCGTTTCATCGAAACGCGATCCTGCGCGGCTCCCGTGGGAGAGCCGGTCGCGAGGCGGGCGAACGGAGGGCCCCGTCGTGGCACAGGTGGCACGACACGCGACTGGCCCATGATGCTGGGACGTACCGTGGTGCGTGTCTCGGCGTCAAAGACTAGGGTCATCGTCGGCCGGCGTGCTTGGATCCGCGACGAGGACATCTGAGATCACGGCGTAACCTCCGGCGGAACATTTGTTCCCCGCCTTGGCGAGTCCGCTACTGCGCTGGCCGCCTTTTGCTGATGGATCCGGCGCACGGTGTCCGTGAGAACGGCGCTGCGTGTACCGAAAACTCCGCGAACGGCGGGCGTGTAACCTCGTCGATCAGGTCGCCGGTGTCGAAGCCTTCGGTGAACCAGGCGTAGAGCGGATCTGGTGGTGGCGGCGCAGCTCGCCGATCGGCACGCCGCTCTCGCCCCGGTTGGGGGACCGGATCGAGGCCCTTTACGCGAGTCGCCGCGGCTCAGGAAAGCGGGTCAAGACCACCATCACACTCGCACGCGCGGGCCGGGTGGTCGCCCACCCCGCCCGCCGTACGTTCGCGCCGCGCTGGTGTCAGCGCGGTGGAATCGGCCCGCCCGGTCCCACCGGGCCCGGCGTCGGGCGCGACGGCCCCGACGGGCCGATCGGGGACGAGCCGTCGGACATGCCGCCGCCGCAGGTGCAGGCGCCGTTCACCTCCACCGGGGAATCCCCGTCGGCGCAGTGGATGATGTTGCAGCGGTTCCCGTCGCCGATGGTCCCGCGGCCCGGGTTGGTGGGGACGGTACAACGGATGGTGCCGTCCTGACCGGGCATCGCGATCATTCCCTGCTGCTCGCAGTCGTGCTGCCTCGCGTCCTGGAGGGTGCCGTGGTGCGGTGCCGTGCAGACGACGGCACCCTCGGGCGATGGGTCCGTGACCCAGGGATCCGAGCAGCCGTTCAGGTACGCGACGATGCGCGGGCAGTTGCCGGCGTTCCAGTCGGACTGCTCGCAGTTGTCCACGACGGCGTCCCACGCCTGCTGCGCGTCGGCGCAGGACACGGAGCTGCCGCACACGTCCTGATACTGGCAGCGGTCCTGCCGGCCGCCGCCCTTGCCCTGGGTGGAGCCGTCGTCGGCGGTCTCCATCTCCCAGAGGGCGTCGGCCGCCGGCACGAGGACGTGCTGGTCGATCCAGTCGTCGGCGCCCGAGACCTCCATGGTGAAGCGGGTGAGGCCGTAGGCGCCGACCCCGACCGCGGCCGCCGCGCCGATGGCGCCGGCGGTGGAGACGCCGGCGACGCCGATCGCCGCCGCCGCGTCCGCGCCGACCGCGTCGGCGGCACCCCAGTAGAGGACGTATCCCTCGCCGGTCCCGGTGACGGCGCTGAAGATGCTGCCGACGAAGCCGAGCGCCTTCGCCTCATGGTCGTTGCCCGCCGCCTCCTGCTGCTGCGTGCCCACCGCGAGCGCGAGCTTCATGAGAGCCAGGATCGCTGCGGCCCCGGGGCTGCCGCCCGACTCGACCGCCACCTCCGCGCCCGCCTTGGCGGTTGCGGAGCCGGTCCCGGAGACGGCCTCGGCCACCGCGCTGGCGAGGTCGTAGAGCGCCTCCGCGATCTCCGCGACGGTCTCGGGGTTGGTGGCGTTCGCGTCGTCCGGCGTCGATGGAAGAGTCGTCGTCGTGGCGCTCGCCGGGACGGTCGTCGTAGTGGCGCCACCAGCGAGCGTCGTCGTGGTGACGCCGCCCGTGCCTGCGGATGGATTGTTGCCCGGGCTCTCCGAGCCCGGAGCGCCTGGGTCCTCGATGCCGCCCTTGCCGCCGCCCGGGCCGTTCTCGCGGGCGCAATGCTGGTCGATGGCGCCCTGCATGGTCTGCTCGGCGTGGTCGACGGCATCGTCCCAGGGTGAGCGGCCGCCGCCTCCACCCCCGCCGCCTGCGCCGCCGCCCGGGCCCGCGACGGAGGCCGTGAGCGCCGAGGCGCAGTTGCTGCGCATGCCGTCGAGGGCGGACGACGAGATGAACCCCGGAACCATCGGTCCTTGACGCGGGTTCGCGCCGAAACCCGGATCGACGAGGCCCATCGCGGGGCGTCCGACGGGCTCGAGGCTCGGCAGACTGGAGCGCCCCCCGATCAGCTGCGCGGCCGGGCTGCTCTGGAGCGAGAAGACCGATCCGCCCGCGAACGGCGTGATCCCGTCGCCGCACCCGTAGAGCGTGTCGTCGGTGGAATTGAGGCCGTAGGTGTCGACGAGGTCGTTGAGGGACATGTCGACGACGGCTCGCTGCTCAGGCGTGAGCTCGCTCTCGAGGTCCGCCACGTCGATGCAGACGACGGAGTCCTGCTGGACGAGCGAGCACAGGTGCTCCACGCTCCGCGGCACGGACGCTTTGCGGAGCGTGTCGAGGATGTCGATCCGCACGTGCCGCTTGCCCTTCCCGCTGAACGTCCGTGCCACGTACAGCGCCAGGTCGCGGAAGCCGCGGTACACGTGCTTCCCTCGTAGCCGTCGGACGTGCGCGAGCCCCTTCGACGGGCGCGCGACCGCCGTCGCGGTCGGCATGGCGGCGAGCAGCTGCGTCGCGCAGAGCGCGGCGGCGATGGTCTTCCTCCAGACGGTGGCGTGCATGATTCGCTCCTTTCGCCGCTCGCCTCGCGAGCGGGTCGTTGTGGAGCGGTACGTGCGACGTCGCCGGGCGGATGCAGTGCGGTCGGCGGCCCGCCCGCTACGCGGGGGACACTGGCGTGCGCGCCGTTCCCGCCCGCCACCGCATCCGTGATCCGCAGGAACGGCTCCGAGACGCTGCCGCGGCGACGCCTGAGGGTGGCGTCGGTGGCGAAGGCCCCGCCGTTCGAGGTCGCGACGTAGAGGTCGGTGAGACCGCAGGACGGTGCGGTCGCTGACAGGGCTGCTCGGCACAGCGTCGGGGCATGCGCCCCCCCGTCGTCGCCGTCGGTGATGGGGCGCTTGGCTTCTGGGCAGCGGTGCGGGATGTGTGGCCGAAGACCCGCGATCAGCGCGACTGGTTCCACAAGCTCGGGAACATCCTCGACAAGCTCCCGAAGCGGCTCCGGCCGCGCGTGAAGGCCGCGCTCCACGAGTCCCCGTTCGCGACGGTGCGGCTACGCCAGCGCGTGACGAAGGGCGCGGGCTCACGGACGAAGGGGCTGCTGATAGCCTACAAGCTCCTCGACATGGCGCAGGCCCGGTGGCGGCGCCTCGACGGCGCATCCCTCCTGCCGCTCGTCCGCGCCGGCATCGTCTTCGTGGATGGCGTCCAGCAGGCAGGAAAGACCAGCAAGGTGAGGGCAAGCGCCGCGTGATCACGACGAAGAAGCGGGGTGCCCCTTCCTATCCGCGCCTGCCCCTGGAGGGACGGCGGATCACATATCGACGCGTTGCCCACCGCGTAAAAGCTCGGTCGGATACATCGTCCCGCGCCACACGAGGCCACCCCGGCGTACGCCGAGCACCGTCGCCCGCGCGACGACGTACGCCATCACGAGGTCGCCCAGCGGCAGCGACAGGAGGACGTACGCGAACGGCGCGCTGAACGCTCGCGCGATGATGACGAATGCGACGCCAAAGGCGAGGAGCCCGCTCGCCCCCACCGCCCAGAGCCAGGGCACGCCGACCGGGAGGAACGCCGCGAATGCGCCAAGCGATCCGACGACGGCGAGCACGACCATGGAGAGCCCGCGCCACGGCGAGAACCGCGCCGCCTGCGCGAAGCCGTTCTTCTCAAGGCCGCGGACGGCGTCGGCGAGCGTCGGGTACGCCTCGTGGCGGACCTGACCGCGGCCGAGCAGGACGCCGGGCCGTCCCCCCGATTGCTTCATCATGAGCCCGAGCCCGATGTCGTCGGCGACCTCGAGCCGTAGCCACTCGAAGCCTGGCGTGCGCTCGAACGCCGCGCGCCGGACGAGATTGAAGGCGCCGGTGCCTATCGCCTTCGCGGAACGCGGATTCATCGCCTCCCACGGTCGCGCCAGCGTGAAGATGCCGCGGAGCGCGGACGAGAGACAGACGCCGACCCAGAACGAGCGGTATCGGACCTCTGCCAGCACGGCCAGGTGGTCGAGGCGCTGCGCCTCCACCCAGGCGACCGCGCGCCGCAACGCCCCCGGCGCGAAATGGATGTCGGCGTCGGTGAAGAGGACCAACTCACCGCGCACGTGCTCGAGCCCGCGCTGGAGCGCATGAACCTTGCCGATCCATCCCGCGGGAAGCTCGCGCACGTGGACCGCCCACATTCTCGGATCTGACGCCGCCAGGCGATCGATGATCGCACCCGTACCGTCCGTCGAGCGGTCGTCGACCAGCACGATCTCGAGGCCCGGATAGTTCTGTGCAAGAAGGCTCGCGAGGGCCGGCTCGATGGTCCCGGCCTCGTTGCATGCCGGCACCACGACGCTGAGTGCCGGCCACGACGGGGGTTCGGGCGGGCGTAGCTCGCCCAACTGCGGGCAGCGGCGAACCAGCATGATCGTGCCATGGAGCAAGAGCACGCTGGAGATCGCGCCGAGGAACGCCCATCCGACGATGAGGGCCACCGGGATGCTCACAGGGCACAGTATGCGCATCCGCCCCGAGCTGTGCGACCTCCTGGTGGGATTCACCCGCTACCACCAAACACTCGTCTTCAGCGTGAATACCAAGCCGAGACCGTAGGCCGTGAGGCGGGGCCGTCTCGGACAGGCGGCCAGCGGAGAAGGGGCTGGCGGGCCGGCCGTGGTGGTGCTAGCCGCCACCCATGACGGTGAACGACCTCTGCAGGCGGGACGTGGATACCGTGACCTACGACCAGAGCGCGCTCGACGCGGCGCGCTGCATGCGCGACCGGCAGGTGGGCAGCGTCGTCGTCGTGGACGCCCACCGGCCGGTCGGCATCCTGACCGATCGCGATCTCACCGTGCGCGTCCTCGCCGCCGGCCTCGATCCCGGCACGACGCGCGTGAGCGAGGTCATGACGCCGTCGCCGACGACGGTGCGCGAGGATGTGACGATCGTCGACGCCGTCGGCGCCATGCGGGCGGGGCGGTTCCGGCGCTTGCCCGTCATCCGGTCCAACGGTCACCTCGTCGGCATCCTCGCGCTCGATGACGTGCTCGCGATGGCTGCGGACGAGCTCGCGCAGGTCGGTCCGCTGCTCCGGCGCGAGTCGCCGCACCGTTGGATCGGCCGGCAGACCTGAGCCACCGGTCAGGCGCTTCGCGGCGATTCCGAGAGCCCCGAAGCCCGTGTGTCGACATCGACGCGTCGACGCGCCCGCCTGACGACCCGAGCGGTGGCCGGGTCTTGCAACGATCATGGCATGGACACGCGCCGCCACCGGAGTCGACTCGGGCGCGCCATGGCGCCGATCTCGGGCACGCGTGCGCGCTCGCGTTCCCCGGCTGCACGATCGGCCGTCCGTCGGATCGAAGCAATGGGCGATCTGGCCGCGGGATCACGCGACGTCTCGGGACGCTTGACGAGCGGCGCTGTCGCGTCGTTAGTGCCGTTCGATGGTGACGGCTTCGAAACGAGCGCGCACCGCCCTCGTGCTCTCGGGCGGCGGAGCGCGTGGCGCGTATCAGGTGGGAGTCCTGCGCGGGCTCTTCGAACAGGGATTTCTCGGCCGCGAGCGTTCCGGCATCGATGTGTTCGTCGGATCGAGCGCGGGCTCCATCAACAGCGCGGCGCTCGCCGCCCATGCCGACGACTTCGAGGCCGGTATCACTCGGCTCGAGCGAGTCTGGCGTGGGATGCATCCGTCGCACGTCTATCGGACCGATGCGGCGTCACTGGGACGCATCGGATTGCGATGGGCGTGGGATCTGTCGTTCGGCGGCGCGACGCGCGACGTTCAGCCGAAAGCGCTTCTCGACACGTCGCCGCTGCGCGCGCTCCTCACGCAACACCTCCCGCTCTCGCGCATCGGTGAGCACGTCGCCGCCGGCCGCCTGGACGCGCTCGCAATCGTCGCGACGGATCTCCATACCTCGAGTGGGGTGATCTTCCTCGACGGGTCGGCGGATCTGCCCTCATGGACCCGTCGTCGGTGGCGCATCGAGCGAACGGCCATCGCCGTCGACCACCTGCTCGCGTCGAGCGCGATCCCGATCTTCTTTCCGTCCGTGGCGATCGACGGCCGCCACTACGGCGATGGCTCGATCCGGAACACGGCGCCGCTCAGCCCGGCGATCAATCTCGGCGCCCAGCGGATCATTGCGATCGGTGTCAGCGGTCCGCCGCCGCCGAGTCTGGCGCCCGGCCCCGTCGAGGTGCCGACCGTGGCGCAGATCGCGGGCGTCCTGCTCGATGCGGTCATGCTCGACGCGATCGAGGTCGACGTCGAGCACAGCGAGCGCGTGAACGCGAGCGTCGTCACGTACCCCGTGATCGGGACTGGCGACGGGTTTCGTCGCATCGATGTGCTCTGGCTTCGTCCCTCCGTGCTGGTCCGCGAGCTCGCCTCCGAGCTGGCCGATCGCATCCCTCCCGCCGTGCGCTACCTGCTGCGAGGGCTCGGGTCCGAAGCCCAAATCACCGAGCTCGCGAGCTACCTCCTGTTCGACGAGGCCTTCTGCGGCCGCTTGCTCGACCTCGGTCGCGAGGACGTGGCCGCGGATCGTGATCGGATCGCGCGCTTCTTCGCGCCCTGACCGGTTTGCCGGTGGATGTCGCGAGGTGGAGGTCCGCCGCCGGCCGGCGTATGTGGATGGCATGGCCGACGCCGGCACCGCACGCGCTCTGACCTCGCTTCGAGCCCACACGGACATTCCGCGGGCCGGCCGGTGGGCGACCCTGCGCGCGCTGCTCGGCGGGAAGCGGGAGCGCATCGACATGCTCTCGCGCCTGCAGTGGATGTACGCCGAGCGCGGCCCGGTGGTGGCGCTGAACGCCGGGCCGTTCAAGATGGTCAATCTCTTCGGCCCCGACGCCAACCGCCTGGTGCTCCTCGACCGCGATCACATCTTCTCGGCGCGGCAGCCGTGGACGATGATCATGGGCAGGATCTTCCCCAACGGCTTGCTCCTGCGCGACGGCGACGAGCACAGGGAGCATCGCAAGATCATGCACGAGGCGTTCACGCGCCCGGCGCTCCGCCAGTACCTCGAGCGCATGAACCCCATGGTCGAGCGTGGCCAGGCCGCATGGCGCGGGCAGGCGGCGCCGTTCCATGCGTTCCGGGCGTTCAAGGTGCTGACGCTCGACATCGCGGCGTCGATCTTCGTCGGCGTCGAGCTCGGGCCGGAAACGACGAAGATGAATCACGTCTTCGAGGATCTGGTGGCGGCATCGATGTCGCGCATCCGCCTGCGCATCCCCGGGCTCGAGTTCTACCGCGGCCTCGTCGGCCGTGAGTTCATGGTCGACTACTTCTCGCGCCGGATTCCGGAACGACGCGCCGGTGAGGGCGGCGACATGTTCAGTCGGCTCTGCCGTGCCGTCAGCGACGAGGGCGCCCGCTTCACCGACGCCGACGTCGTCGATCACATGATCTTCCTGATGATGGCGGCGCACGACACCACCACCAGCACGCTCACCTCGATGACGTACGAGCTCGCGCGCCATCCCGAGTGGCAGCAGCGGGTGCGCGAGGAGAGCATCACACTCGGCACGGACCGGCTCGAGTTCGACGATCTCGACAAGCTCGAAGCGCTCGGCTGGGTGATGAAGGAGACCATCCGCCGCTATCCGCCGCTACCGGTCATCCCACGCGTGGCCACCGAGAGCTTCGAGTGGTGCGGCTATGAGATTCCCAAGGGCGTGATGGTCGTGGTGTCGCCGATCCACACCCATCACATGGAAGAGTGGTGGCCCGATCCCTTCCGCTGGGATCCCGAGCGCTTCACCCCGGCGCGCGCCGAAGACGAGCGCCACACGCACTCATGGGTGCCCTTCGGTGGCGGTCCGCACCTCTGCATCGGGCTCCGCTTCGCCGAGGTGCAGGTGAAGGCGATCATGCACCAGATGTTGCGTCGCTACCGGTGGAGCGTCCCGGCCGACTATCGGATGCCGGTGCAGCAGGCGCCGATCTCGAAGCCGCTCGATGGTCTGCCGATCGAGCTCCGGGCTCTCTAGTCGTTGCAGCGGTCGCGTTCGCCGGACTTCGCCCCGGCATTTTGAGATTGCTCCTCCGCTCGCATTGCTGCGCGATGGCTCGCGCGGCTTTCGACCGGCCGCTGGAGTGCCTGGTTGGGGAGGCATCGACTTTGCGTGCGTCTTGTGCGCAACTCTGCCCGTCCCGCACTCACGGCTGTAACTCGGGCTGGGCGACCTCGCTGGCCGAGCCTGAACAGACTGCACCGGAACGCAGGACGAGAAGGCGGTTTTCTTACCGTCGGCCCGATGAAGGTATTCTGTGCGCGCGTCGAAAGGAGACTGCCATGAGGGCGAAGCTGGCTGCGGAATTCATCGGAACGTTCTGGCTTGTTCTCGGAGGCTGCGGTAGCGCTGTGCTTGCGGCGGCGTTTCCCGACGTGGGCATCGGGTTACTCGGGGTGTCCCTCGCGTTCGGTCTCACGGTGGTGAGCGGTGCGTACGCCTTCGGGCCGGTCTCCGGCGGGCACTTCAACCCGGCGGTTTCGGCGGGCCTGTGGGCGGGAGGCCGCTTCTCGACCAGCGAGCTGGTCCCGTACGTCGTCGCGCAGGTGCTCGGTGCCGTCGCCGGCGCGGCCACGCTCGCGCTCATAGCCACCGGGAAGCCCGGGTTCGATCTGGTGGCATCGGGTTTCGCTGCGAACGGCTTCGGCGAGCACTCGCCTGGCAAGTACGGGTTCGTCGCCGGCTTGGTCACGGAAGTGGTCATGACGTTCATGTTCCTCCTCGTCATCCTCGGGGCGACGCACCGCAAGGCGCCCACGGGCTTCGCGGGCCTCGCCATTGGTCTCGTCCTCACGCTCATCCACCTGATTAGCATTCCGGTCACCAACACCTCGGTGAACCCGGCGCGTAGCACGAGTCAGGCGCTGTTCGTGGGTGGCTGGGCACTCCAGCAGCTGTGGCTGTTCTGGGTGGCGCCCATCGCCGGCGCCGTGCTGGGCGGCGTGGTCCATCGGACGCTCCTTCAGCTGGAGGAAGAGCCGGACGTGGGTGGACGCTGAATCCCGTGACCACGGTATGCACGAGCCAGACGGCGTCCGCCGCCAACGTCCCTCCACCCACCGACGCAAATCGGGGCCGGCTCCGCATACCGACCCGGCTGGCATTCCCATCCCGCGATCGCTCGCGCGATGTGCCCGCTCCGGCGGCATTTCATCGTCCGTCACACCGAATCATCGCGCGCGACTCACATTCGGCGGCGGCACGCCGCCCGCGATCGGTGGGCAGACCGTCGTCGCGCCAGGCATCTGGCGCTCGGGGCGACTTCGAGAACGGCGACGGATGAGATCGCCGCCCGTCAAAGCCCGCCCGACTGCTCGAGCCGGCGCACGATCTCGAGCGTGCGCAGGTCGATCGCGCGGAGGCCGGCGAGCAGCTTCTCGATCTCCTCCTCGGCGCGGCGGTTGACGTCGTAGTCTGCATCGGCGCGTGCGTCGGCGTGCGTCGTCTGGAGGTTCTGACCGACCATGATGAGGGGCATGAGGAGCAGCTGCACGATGTTGCCGAGGAAGAGCAGGAAGGCGAAGGGATAGGGATCGAAGGGCTTTTGCGACTCCGTCTGCCAGAACATCCACGCTGCCATGAAGAACGCGAAGAAGTAGAAGGCGCCCATGGTACCGACGGCCGCCGTGACCGCTTGGCCGATCCGCGCGTTGACCCCGGTGCCCTGGACGTCCTGGCTCCGCACCCGACGTGCTCGCCGCGGGAGGGGGATGTGCCACCCCGATTCCGTCTTCGTCGTCGGGTGGCTCGGTTCCGTGGCGGTTGGTGTCATGTGACCTCCATTCGTGGCTAGAATCACGGGGACCGAGCGGGATGGGCCACGTCACGAGAAGCTGTGCCAGGTCCTGCGGCCCCACGCCCGCGGCAGCTCCCACGTTCGGCTGCTCGGAGAGGGTGATCTGACGGATTCCGCTGAGCGGATTCGCTCGTTGCGTCGCGAGGTCGTGCAGCGCATCGGGCTCCTGCGCGTGGGCCGTTCCCAGCGCGAGCAGGCAGACGGCCGTCACGATCCGCGCACGGTGCCTTGCGGGGCCCGACGCTACTGGTACTGGACGCAGAGTCGTACGGTGCGTGTCGGTCCGCCGGTGGCGTTCTTCACCTGGAAGCCGATCAGCTGCATGCCGTCGCCGGGATCGAAGATCGTAACGTTGGTCGCCGTCGCGATCCCGGCATGCGCGGCAGGAGTGCAGGCGCCGAAGGGGGCCGTGGTCGGACACGGACCCCACGGGTCGACGGGCTTCGACTCGCGCGTGTCGCGGGCAGTGAGCTGGGGCTGAACCTTCTGAGCAGTGTCGGGAAGCAGCACCGAAACCGTCGCCGTGCTGCCGGCGGCGACGTCGATCTGGTTGCAGCTCTGGGCGGCGTACACCGATCGCGCGCACGACAGGATGGCGAACACCGCAGGAAGAATCAGGAAGCGCAGTCGCGTCCGCTGCATCGATGACCTCCTTGGGTCCGTAGTCGTGCTGCGGCATACAACGCAGAGACGGGTGTCGTCCAGGTCTTCCAGGCTCGCCGGGAAGGCTTCGACGGCGTGGACCCTGGCGGTCGCGCAGATCCGGACCGCCCGCGGTGCCGCATGGGCGATTCCCACGTCCGGGAACGAAGCGGCCGGCCGATTCCGTTCGGCGCCGATTCCGAGCGGTGACGCCTGCGTCCAATCGCGACCGGGCGACTGCCGGAAGCGGGCAGGCGAATTGCATGGTGGATCCTCAGGGGGACCTTCAGATGGCGGGACCTGCGATTGCGCTGGTCGTACAGCCCGACACGTCGATCCGGCGGGAGATCGCGACGTGTCTACGCGACCTCGGCTTCTCGGTGTCCGAGTTCGACGACGAGTGCCGCTTCTACGCGCAGGCGATCCGTCTCATGTCCAATCCCGGCTGCGATCGCGAATCGATGGTCATCCTGGCCGAGCCGACCGAGTGTGCCATGCGGGACTTGAAGACCCTCCGCAGTTGCTCGCTACACACGGGTATCGTGCTCGTGGACGGCCCGGAACACGTGACGGGCGAAGGTAAGCTCAGGGCCGCGCGTCTGCGGGGCGATCGGCCCAGCCGCGACGACGTCGAACGTGCCGTCGAGGCCGCCTTCGCGGCGTCGAGGGCGGCGACACAGTAGCCTCCCTGGAGCACCGGTGCATGGCGTACCTTGACGCCGTGCCGGCAGAGGCCTACGAGCCGCACACACAGGGACGCACGTCGTGCTCGCCAGCCTACCCGGGGCCGAAGATCTGCGTCGGGCCGCGGACCAGCTCGCGGCTCGCCTACCCTACAGGCTCGCGCCGCTCGCGCGTCTCGCCTACAACTACCGGTGGTCGTGGCTCGCAGATGGCGAGGCGCATTTCTCGGGTATCGACCCCCATCGCTGGGAGGTGTGCGGCCACAATCCCGTCCGCCTGCTCCAGGAAGCATCGATGGGCGCACTCGAGCGCGCTGCGAGCGATGCCGACTTCTGCCGGCGCGCCTACGCGGCCGAAGAATGCGTGCTCGCCGAGACGCGCTTGGCGCCCGTGTGCCAGGCGGTCCCGGGCGACCGGCCGATCGCGTTCTTCTGCGCGGAGTACGGCGTGCACGGCTCGCTCCCCATCTACGCGGGCGGGCTCGGCGTGTTGGCGGGCGACCTGCTGAAGGCGGCTTCCGATGCGGGCGTCCCGCTGGTGGCCGTGGGGCTCCTGTACCGGCACGGCTACTTTCGCCAGCGGATCGACACGAGCGGCTGGCAGCAAGAGTACTGGGTGGACGTCGATCCCGAGCGGCTACCGGCGGCGCTCGTCACGGTCGACGGACGAACGCCGCGCACGGTGCGCGTCGCCATCCGCGGCCGCGACGTCGTGGCACAGATCTGGCGGGTCGACGTCGGACGCGTACCCCTCTATCTGCTCGACACGGCTCGCCCGGAGAACGGTCCCGTCGACCGCTGGATCACCAGCCGCCTCTACGCGGGCGATCGGGACACGCGCCTGGCGCAGTACGCGCTGCTGGGTGTCGGCGGCATGCGGGCGCTCCGGGCCCTCGGTATCGAGCCGGCCGTGGTCCACTTGAACGAGGGCCATGCGAGCATGGCCACGGTCGAACTCGCAGCCGAGGACGTGGCAGTGGGCCGGCCGTTCGCGGAGGCCCTCGAATCCGCACGGCGACGAACGGTCTTCACCACCCACACCCCGGTGCCGGCGGGAAACGAGACGTATTCATCCGACGAGGTGCTGCGCACGTACACGGGTCTCGCAGAGCGGCTCCGGATCGATTGGGACGAGCTCCTGCGACTCGGGCGTGTCGACCCGCGCAATCCCGCAGAGCCGTTCGGCATCACCCCGTTCGGCCTGCGGATCAGCCGCGCCGCGAACGGCGTCAGCGCTCGGCACGGTGAGGTCGCGCGCGTCATGTGGCGCGCGATCTATCCGGACCGGGCGGCGACGGAGATCCCGATCGGCCACGTCACCAACGGCGTCCACGTCGCGAGCTGGATGGCGGGGCCGATGCGCGAGCTGCTCGATCAGCATCTCGGCCCCGGATGGACTGAGCGGATGCGCGATCCGAAGACGTGGGCGGCCGTCGACGCGATTCCCGACTACGCCCTGTGGGCGACGCGACGCGCCCTGCGCGCCCGGCTCGTCGAGTACGTCCGCGAGCGGGCGACGACCGATCGGCTCGCCCGAGGCGAGAGCGCGGACTACGTGCAGCTCGCGGCACACGCCTTCGATCCCGATCGGCTGACCGTCGGCTTCGCGCGCCGGCTCGCCACCTACAAGCGCATGTACCTGCTCACCGGCAACCTTCCGCGCGCGCTGCGCCTGCTCGACGGCGATCGCGCGATACAGATCCTGCTCGCCGGCAAAGCCCATCCGCAGGACGACGGCGCCAAGCGGGTCGTGCAGCAGCTGTTCCAGGCGAAGGGCGCTCCGCGCGTGGGGGAGCGGATCGCCTATCTGCACGACTACGACATCGAGATGGCGCGCCATCTCGTGGCAGGCTGCGACGTCTGGTTGAACCTCCCGCGCCCGCCGCTCGAGGCGAGCGGGACGAGCGGCATGAAAGCCGCCATGAACGGCGGACTCAACCTGAGCGTCCTCGACGGGTGGTGGGTCGAAGGTCACGACGGGGAGAACGGGTGGGCGATCGGCGGCGATCCGGCGACCGACACCGAGCTGCAGGACAAGCAGGACGCCGACGCGACGCTCGACCTGATCGAGCGCGAGGTCGTGCCCCGCTTCTACGAGCGCGACGGCGAGGACGTGCCGCGAGCGTGGATGAAGATGGTGAAGGCCGCCATCAAGACCGCGGGCCTGCGTTTCGGGGCGCAGCGGATGCTCGCGGACTACGTCGAGCGGGTCTACCAGCCGACCCTCGCCGAGCGCCGGTAGACGTCCCACGGCCGGGCCCGAGGGACGCGCGCTACTGTCCGGGGCGCTGGGCCCTGATGCCTGCTTCCTCGTCGAGCGCCTTCCCGAGCTTCAGGAGGTCGCGACTGTCGTGCAGCACCTTGTCCATCGCGAAGGTGTGCCACTCGATTTCGATCGCGCCGTACGTGCGCTCGAGATCGTGGAAGCGCTCGAGGCCGCGCGGGTACCATTCGGCATTGGCGCTCTTCATCCCGTCGAGCGTGCGCAACGTGCGGCGGAGCTGCGTCTTCGCCGCTGCGAGGTAGCTGAGCGCCGCCTGCGCCGGCACGGGGCGCTTGTGGCACACGGCGCAGCGCGCGCCGAGCTCGCTCGGCGACGGCAGGCTCGTCGCCATCGCACCGTGACACGTGTAGCAGGTGGCGCCGGTACCTTCGCTGGCGAGCTTGCGCGCGTGGATCGTCTTGCCGAAGGCCGTGAACTCCTTCTGGTGGCACGCGCCGCAGGTGGCGGGGAGCCGGGTCGGATGGACGAGGCTCTTTGCGTCCGAGACGGGAAGGACGTCCTTGTGGGCGAGCGTCTGATCGGTCGCATTCGGGTCGCCGCCGTGGCACTTCTCGCAGGTCACCCCGCCGCGTCCGTGCGCGGAGCCTCGCCAGTCCTCGAAGCTGTGGCCGAGCGAGATGCCGAGTCGCTCGGTCTCGTGGCAGGACACGCACTGGCTGGTTTCGGCGGCCGCGGCCGCAGCCGCGAGACCGAGGATCGCGGAAAACACCATCGCGGCGACGGGGCCATGAGATCGCCGACCCCGAGCCGCGCCACTACCCCACTGGTGTCGTTTCATGCGACCTCCCTTCGACGGACGGTCCCTACTGCCGCTTGCAGGCGGCGAGAGCAAATCGCGCGCGCCATCCAGTGCACGCATTCGTCGAGCGTCCACGGCTGCGTTGACAGTCCCGGGGGTCGGGTCGTACCTCTGTCGCCACGTTCGTGGGCGGCATGCGACCGATGCGGGTGGGGCGGGCCGCCGCTCGTGCACACGGGTGTCGCCTGGGCGCGTTCGCGACGTTGCTCGGCGTCGTCGTCCTCGGTGCCGGCGTTGCGGCCGGTGCCGACGAACCCTCGGCGGAGGACTGTCTCGCCTGTCACGGCGACGAGGGAGTGACTACCGAGGCCGGGCGCCCGGTCGCGGTGATCGATCCCAAGGACTTCTCGGCGTCCGCGCACGGCGACATGTCGTGCGCCACCTGCCACGACGATGCGACCGACCTGCCGCACGAGAAGCCGCCTGCTCGGGTCGGCCTCGGTCCGTGTAGCACGTGTCACGCGGACGAGGTGGACGAGTTCCACGCCAGCGTGCACGGGATGCCAAAGGGCGCGAACCTTCCCGATCGTGCCACGTGCCGGGACTGTCACGGCGATGTGCACACGGTGCGGCCGCACGATGACCCGAAGTCGCTCGCACACCGGAGCCGGATCGCGCAACAGTGCGCACGATGCCACGCCGATCGGGCACTGGTGGAGCGGTTCGGCATTCCGGTCGTACGGCCGGTCGAGGCGTATTCCCAGAGCGCCCACGCACGCGCCGTCGCTGCCGGCAAGCACGGGGCGGTCTGCTCGGACTGCCATGGCGCGCATGCGATCCGGCGCAGCGACGATCCGCTGTCGTCGATCTCGCGTGCGAAGGTGTCGACGACGTGTGGCACGTGCCACGCGGACGTGTTCGCGGCGTATCGTGACAGCGTCCACGGCATCGCGGCGGCACGCGGCGTCGGGGAAGCACCCATCTGCACGGACTGCCACGGGGAGCACCGGATTCTCGGCCCGTCCGAGCCGACCTCGCCGGTATTCACGGCCAACGTCGCCGGCGAGACCTGCGGCCGATGTCACCGGGACGCGCGCCTCGGCGAGA
>Ga0335084_10001309_pt1 | contig 23134 bp, 22 predicted proteins | sample Lox_Sample_44_FD_206721 | JGI IMG/M metagenome (GOLD analysis project Ga0335084, IMG submission 206721) | Soil microbial communities from Loxahatchee National Wildlife Refuge, Florida, United States - Lox_Sample_4.4 | ecosystem: Environmental > Terrestrial > Soil > Wetlands | place: USA...
TTCGTTTCCCCGGGTCCGCGGGTGCCGATGCCGCCGCCCAGCCGGGACATCGCCGCGCCGTGTCCGGTCAGACGCGGCAGCAGGTAGTTGAGTTGCGCCAGCTCCACCTGCAGTTTGCCTTCGCTGGTGCGCGCGCGGCGCGCGAAGACGTCGAGGATGAGCTGTGTCCGGTCAATGACTCTGCAGTCGAGGGCCTTCTCCAGATTGCGCTGCTGGGTGGGGCTCAGTTCGGCGTCGAACAGAACGAGATCGGCTTCCTGAAAGCGGACGTGATCGGCCAGCTCAGCCACCTTACCCGATCCGATGAGAGTGGCTGCGTCGGGCGCCGGGCGCGCCTGCACTATGGATTCGACCACGCTGGCTCCGGCGCTCACGGCCAGCGTTTGCAGCTCCTCGATCGATTCCTCAGCGGTGAACGGAAGCGCCGCCGCTCCCGCCGCTTTTTTTCGTGGCTGCGCCTTCAGGTCCAGTCCGACCAGAATGGCACGCTCCACGTCAGCGTTCGCGGAAACCACCAAGGCGGGTTATCACCCCTGCGAGTTATCGGGCCCGACCGGGGGCGGCGGGGGGCTGCCGGGACCTCCGGCACCCGCGGCACTTGCCGCCTGCGAGCCTGCCGAACCATGGAACGGCCGCGACACCACAACAGTCGAGATCGCGTGCTTGAAAATGAGCTGTTCCTGGTTGTTGGTCTCGAGCACTACGGAGTATTTGTCGAAGCTCTTGATCCGCCCGGACAACTTCACGCCGCTCATCAGGTAAATCGTGAGGAAGGTCTTGTCCTTGCGGGCGTTGTTGAGAAAAGCTTCCTGGATGTTCTGAGCCAGCTTCTCCATCTGTTTTCCTTTAGCCGCGGAGGGCCCTTGTTCTGTCATGTCAGCCGGCGTTCCCGGAAAGCGTGCACTCCCGTGAACCTCTGGTGTCTATTCTACGACGATTCGATCAACCACCTCGATACCGACATCAGACAGCGGGGTTGGGCCGCGATTGCCGCGCCTCGGCAGCCTTGCGGGAAAAGGCCTGAAAACCCCGATACCACACGTACAACGCGCCCGTCTGGCAGATCATGGTGATGGCCTGCGTGACCCATGCATATTCCGGCTGGTACGCGAGAACAAGGCCGACACTGCGTCCAATCACCTCGCCGGTCACCTGAATGCCGAGGCCCGCGCTGACCAGCAGCAACACCACTTCGCGTGTGCGATTCCGGATGAGGATGGTCCAAAGAACGAAGTTAAGGATCTCTTCGCAGAAACTGAGATTGCGGCTCAGCGGATAGATCCAGTAATAGCCGCTCTGGCTTGGATGGTAAAGCAGATACAGCGTCACCCCGACAAAGATGACCACAAGGGTGAAAATGATGGTTCCAGCCATGTCGAGCCCGCGGTTGCCCACCAGCGCCTCCCGGATGAGGAACAGGACCATGAGCAGGATCAGCCCGTGGAGAGCGATGTCATCGGTCCAGTAGAACATCGCGTAGAGGTGGGATTCGGCGTTGCCGACGCGGGAGTAGATAACGAGCGCGACCAGCTCAGAAGCTGCGGCTGCCGACAGATAGAGGGCCAAAAATGGGTATCGCCGCCATCCTCCGGAGCGGAAGATGACGGCGAGCAAAAAACAGACTAGTGCGATTACAACAGCCCAAAGGACCACCCATGCCAGTTGCACTGGTCAGGCCCTCCTGGGCGATAGCGCAGCAACAGCCAGGTGGACTGCCTTAGCGGGAGAACGGCCCAGGCATCGGCATAGGGACGTTCCGGGAGAACGGCCCTGGCATCGGCATGGGAACATTCCGCGAAAACGGCCCTGGCATAGGCATGGGGACGTTCCGGGAAAATGGCCCCGGCATAGGCATGGGGACGTTCCGCACATTCGCTGCGCTGACTCCAGCTACCAAAATTGTAGCGCAAATTGCCAACCGGACAATGTTCTTCATAATTTACATCACCCTCAGGTCCGACACGACCACGGACACCTGGAACTCCCAAGTGCACCGTACTACGTGAACCATCTTATGAGACATCCAGGGTGAACGCAAGAACAAAATCGGGGTGGAGTGTACTTACGTACTAGTTTTCGAGTTCTTCGGATTTATCCTGGAACTGGAACTGTACGATGAAATACGGAATGAGGCAGATCGATCAGTCGCGGCCGGTGAGGAGGGAGCCCTGCTCAGCCATCTGGGCGCGACCACCGCGCATACGACGTCCGGGCCACTCCAGGCGCATATCCTGGCAGACTTCGTCCAGCATTGCGAAGCTGGCGACGCGGCTCTCCATGGCAAAGGAGGTGAGCAGGAGATTGTCGCAGATCGCGTTGATAACACGGGGGATACCCTGCGAGCGGCGGTGTATCTCCATCATTAGCTCCGGCGAAAACACCTGCTGGTCGGGCATGCCCGCCCGGGCCATGCGCGTGTTGATGTAGCTGGCGGTGTCCTCAACGTTGAACGGCTGGAGGGAGCAGCGGAGGACGATGCGCTGCTTAAGCTGGCGGAGGTCAGGAGCTTCCAGCTTGCGATCAAGCTCGGGCTGGCCGGCGATGATGATCTGGAGCAGCTTGCCGCTGCGCGTCTCGAGATTCCCGAGCATGCGGATCTCTTCCAGCACTTCCCACGTCAGATTGTGCGCCTCGTCAACAATCAGCACCGTGGTGCGGCCTTCGTTGGCCTGTTGCAGCAGCAGTGAATTGAGCGCGAACAGGACCTCGGTCTTCGAGGTGCGGCTGCAGTGCAGGTCCAGATCGTAGGCGATCATCTCGAAGAACTGGTCGGGTGTGATGCGCGAGTTGAAGATGAAGGCGAACTCGACGTACTGGGTTTCGAGGAAGTCGCGCAGGCACTCGAGCATGGTGGTTTTGCCGGTGCCGACCTCGCCGGTGAGGACGATGAAGCCCTTGCGGCTTTGCACGCCGTAGATGAGGTTCGCCAGGGCCTCTTCATGCTGCGCGCTTCTGTACAGAAACGTGGGATCGGGACTCAGGCTGAAAGGGGCTTCCTCAAAGCCGAAAAAGGCGTTGTACATAAGCGCGGCGAAACCGCAAGGCTCATCAGCATCTTAGCATGGGGGCGCAGATCGGCTTCGTGACGGTTCTGCGAATAGAATAGACCCAATGACGCCGCCGATTCCGCAGGTGACGCTGGAGCAGTTCGAGAACGAGTATCGCCACCTGCATCTGCTACATGCCGCGGTCGATTACTGGGCCGCGCGAAAGCCTGAGGAGGCCGTGGTTATCAACGCCACGCGCGGGACCGGGCTGACATGGGCGGCTTTGCAGCGCGGGTCCATGGCACTGGCGGGCGAGCTGACTCGGATGGGTCTGCGCAAGGGTGATTTCCTGGCCGCGTCGCTGCCCATGCTGAACGAGCACATCCTGGTCGAGTATGCTTGCTTCCGGCTGGGCGTGATTCATGTGCCGCTCGATTTGCGGTTGCAGCCGGCTGAGGTGTTGCGGTCGCTGGGGCTGGTGCGGCCGAAGGCGTATCTGTTTCTCGGGAACTTTGCGGCGCTGGGCGAGGCGGTGCGGGCCGGGTGCGATTTCGTCGAGCACCTGATCCAGTTTTCGCCGCCGGGTGAGTGCATCGCGGGCGCGGCGAGCTTCGGCGAGGTGTGGGCGCGGGCGACCGCGGGGGCGCGTCCGTTCGAGTCGCGCGTCGAACCGGAGGACGGGGCGCAGGTGATCTTCACAACGGGCTCCACGGGATCGCCCAAGCCGGCGCTGCTCTCGCATCGCGGCATCGCGTGCCAGAACCTGTGTCTGGGCGAGGCGTTCCGCTTCGGCCCTCGGCAGCGCGTGCTGTGCAATCTGCCGGCGTCGCATGTGGGCGGTCAGGCTGAGGCGCTGCTCACGTGCGTGTTCCGCGGCGGCGTGGCGGTGACGCTGGAGATCTTCGACGCTGCGAAGTCGCTGGAGGCGATCGAGCGGTACGGCGCGACGCTGGTGGGTCAGATCCCGGCGATGTTCAATCTCGAGTGGGCGTCGGCGGGGTTTGCGGAGCGCGATCTCGCGAGCCTGCGGGTGGCGATCTACGGCGGGCAGGCGGTGCCGCGGCCGTTCCTCGAACGCATGCTGCGGATGGCGCCGTCGATTGGGACCGGGCTGGGCCTGACGGAGACTTCGGGGTTCTGCACCTACACCGATCTGGTGGGCGATGCGGATACGATTGCGGGCGGCGTGGGCTGGGCGATGCCGGCATATGCGATGTCGATACGGCAGCCGATGGCGGCGGATGGATCGGCAGGCGCGGAGATGGGCGCGGGCGAGATCGGGCATGTGTGCTTCCGCGGGCCGCAGAACTTCCTGGGTTACGTCGGCGATCCGGAGGCGACGGCGGCGGTGCTTTCGCGGGACGACTGGCTGTATACCGGCGATCTCGGATCGGTGAACGAGCACGGGCTGAAGCTGGCGGGGCGCGCGAAGTTCGTGCTGAAGCCGGCGGGCTATCAGGTTTTCCCCGGCGATGTGGAGGCGCATTTCAGCGCGCTGGCGGGCCGCGTGGCGAACGTCGGCGTGGTGGGTCATGAGCACGCCAAGTGGAGCGAGGGGATCATCGCGTTTGTCGAGAAGCGGCCAGGCGCGGAGGTGAGCGATACCGAGCTGCGCAGGCATGCGCGGTCGCTGACATCGTACATGCGGCCGCTGCACTATGTGGTGATGGAGGCGGGTACGATGCCGCTGAATCGCACGGCGAAGGTGGATGTGCTGCGGTTGCGCGAGATGGCCAGGGATGAGGTGGCGCGGCTGCGCGAGCGGGGCCGCTGGGACGGCGAGAACGGCGAGAACGAATCATGAGCATCGGCCCGGTCAGCGGGGGAGCAGGAGCAGTGCCGCCGTCGCCGCTCGGGCCGGGACGGCCGGTTGTGCCGACGCCCACCGGGATGCCGCCGCCGGGGGACTCGGTCGCCTCGTTACTTACCAGCAGCCGGGTGGCGGAGCTGCTCGCGTCGGTTGAGCAGCAGCGTCTGGCGCCCGATCCGGAGATCACCGCGACGTTGCTGCGCGTGGTGATTTCGGCGGCCGAGGCGCACGATGTCGCGCGTTTGCTGGCCGGCGTGCGGGAGCTGGTCAGGGTGGCTCCCGACCGGGCAGAGACGCTGGCCGCGGAGCCCGCGCTGGCGGTGGTTCGCAGCGAGGTGAATCAGCTTCTGCGCGAGCTGGCAGCCGAGGTGCGGTCGTCCGCGGAACAGAAGATGACGAACGCGCATCGCGCGCTGGAGTCCGAAGGCGGCGCACGGCTTCCGGAAACGAGCCAGAGGGATCTGCAAACGCTGCTTGCCATCGCGCTGCAGTTGTTTGAGACGGGGCGCCATGCCAGCTACGTGCGCGCGGGGGAACTGGCCGAGATTGTGATGGTGCAATGCGGGGCGACACAAATGGGTGTCCCGGTGTGGGTGCCGGTGGAATCGCCCGTACCGGCCCTGGTGCGACGCGCGGGGGTTCCGGCTATCACGCTGATCTGGCTCGGCTTAGGCTTTCTGGCGTGGTGGCTGGGCTGGACAGTGACGGCGGTGGCGATCTGGGGAATTGGGTTCGTTTTGTTGGCGGGGCGGAAAATCAGGCGGCGGCGACGCGCAGCGCCACGTGATGATCGAGCCGGGCGGTGAGCTCAGCAGCGGAGTGGACGCTGGCAAGCGGGAGCACGGTGCAACTGGCTTCGATCGACTCGGGCAGTCTGACGGCGGGACGAGTGGGGGCAAGCACGACGAAAGAAGTGGCGGTCCAGCGGTAGACGCGAGCAGCGGGAATGGTCAGGAGGCGGGCGGCGATCTCTTCGAGGACGGCGTCGCCGGGAGCGTAGCCGAAGCGCTCGTAGATCAAGTGCACACGATCGGCGACAACGGTAGCGAGCCAGCCCGGGTTGGTCGAGCGCAGAGCCGAATCGATGGCACGTTCGGCATCGGCCCTTCCCGGCAGCTCGGCGAGATTCGTCGTGGTATCCACGCCGGCGCAGAACATCTGATTTGTTAACTGATAGATCGGCGGGCTCGCGATGCAGCTTTATGGGGGGAACGCGGCTTGCGCCGCGTGTCCACCCGCGTTTTCTCAGGAGCGCTCCCTCTGGCCATCTTTAGCCCCTTTGGCGAGGGGACCGCTTCGTAACCCGCGACGGCTGGGGGCCTGTTGACGTACAGCCAAACGATCGCCGCCCTTTGCCTTGCGCGAAGTATCTAGAATTCTCCGCGCCTGGCGATCCGCTTCTCCGACGACTGAGCAACGGACTCTTCGCCTGCAAGGATGGCAGCAAGCTCCGGAGCCGGAGCGGTAAGTGGCTGACGGCGCTACGAAAAATCTTTGTGATTCCCTACTTCATGCTGAGCAGCAGCCAGACGGAGAGACCGATGACGCCGGGCAGCAGGATCTCGGCCCAGTGGCGCAGCAATGTGCGCCAGGAGAATCGCCAGCGACGCACGCGCGAGCCGCGGTGTAGCAGGGTGGCAGCCAGCCGTGAACGCACGCCGGACGGCAGACCACGAATGGCGCGCACAATCTCCTCGCGGCCGCGGCGATCGGCGATCAGGATCGTGGCGGAGTTCAGACCGTTCGTGGTTTTTTGGAGCTTCTCGCGCAGAGCGGGAGGAACTTCGTCGACAGAGCGAAACACACGCGTCTCATCGCCGACGGCGATGAAGATCGTTGAACTGCGGATCGTCTGTCGTGGCATGATACGCGTTCTCAGGGCACAGCAACCTGGGGGCGCAGGTGATTCCGCGCGGCGGCATCGCCTGCATGCTCCAATATAACCTGAATGAAGCCGAGAGCGGCCTTGGAAAGCGCTTTGTCTTTGCGGTAGATCAGTCCGAGGTGACGGATCATCGGATCCGGCGAAAGTGAGACTACCGCCAGCTTGCCGGCTTCCACTTCTTCGCGGCAGTGCGAGGCCGCCAGAAATGAGAGCCCCAGGCCGGCCATCACGAAGCGCTTGATCATCTCCGTCGAATCGAGCTCCATGGAGATGTGGGTTTCACCTTCGATGGGTTCGAGCCAGGCGTTGAGGCGGGCGCGCGTGGTCCCGGATTTCGGCATCAGGAGGGGTTTGCCGATGAGCTCGCGGCAGCCGACGCCTTCCCGGGAAACCAGCGGGTCGCCGGCAGAGGTCAGGAGCTTGATCTCATCGGTGTGGATCTTCACCACCTGCAGTTTCTTCTCCTGCACGGGGAGCTGAGTGATGCCGAAATCGGCGAGGTTGTCGAGCACCGCCTGCACGACCCGCGAGCCGTAGGAGCGGTCCACCGAAAGCTGGACGTTGGGGAATTCGCGCGTATATTCGGAGAAGACGCGCGGGAGAACATAGATGCAGGTGGCCTCGTTGGCGGCGATCACCAGTTCGCCGCGGGGCACGCGTTCGAGCTCATTGATGGCGTCCTGGGCGCGGCGGCGCAGATCGAGAATCTGCTCGGCGTATTCGGCGAAGATCCTGCCCGCGGTGGTGAGGGAGATGCGAGTGCCAAGCCGCTCAAAAAGCGTGCTGTTGAGTTCCTGCTCGAGCTGGCGGACCTGGGCGCTGATCGCCGGCTGGGTTCGATAGCAGGTCTGGGCCGCTTTCGAGAAACTCTTCAGGCGTACGATCTCGAGGAAGGTATGGAGCTGGTCGAGGTCCATTTCAGCCTGTGGTCCGGCAGCCACGAGGCCGGACGGTTGTCCGGACGGACGCAGTCCGGGGAATTCTGTGGTTGCCTCATTGTAGCAGCACTGTGCGCGGGGTGTCCGGATGGGTGAATTTGCGCGAGCGGGGCAAACGGTCAGGAAAATGACTGTGCCGGCGTGTGAGCTATGCCCCGATTCCTTCGCGACTCCGGCTCCAGCACTCAGGGATGGTGCGTAACAGAACCCAATGTACACCAGCACCACGTGGCAGACGTGTCACTTTGGGTGAAATGCCCCGAAATCAACAAGGCATATGCCCCCCAGACGGCTGTTGGGAAACGCTGAAAGGGAATTCGGCACTTATCTTTCATCGGCTTAGATAGTACTGTCAGGGGGTTGAGAAAGGCAGAGGGATTGCAGCACTCGGAGCAGAACGACATGTCCCGTCAAATTGAAATTACCGAACTTGTACTTCGCGACGCTCACCAGAGCCTGATGGCGACGCGCATGGCCATGGAAGACATGGTTCCGGTCTGCGAAGATCTGGACAATGCCGGCTACTGGTCTCTGGAATGCTGGGGCGGCGCCACCTTCGATTCGTGTATCCGCTTCCTGAATGAGGATCCGTGGGAGCGGCTGCGCACCTTCAAGAAACTCCTGCCGAAGACGCCGCTGCAGATGCTGCTGCGCGGCCAGAATATTCTGGGGTATCGCCACTACGGCGACGACGTGGTGGAGCACTTTGTGGAGAAGGCCGCAGCGAACGGCATGGATGTGTTCCGCATTTTCGATGCGTTGAACGATCCGCGAAACCTGCGGACGGCCATTAACGCGGTGAAGAAGACCGGCAAACACGCACAGGGCTGCATCTGCTATTCGATCAGTCCCGTGCACACGATCGGCGCCTTTGCGGATCTGGCCGAGCAACTGGTGGAGATGGGCTGCGATTCCATCTGCATCAAGGACATGGCCGCGCTGCTGAAGCCGCAACCGGCCTATGAGCTGGTGAAGCGCATCAAGGAGCAGTGCGGGAAGGAAACGCGGGTCCACATCCACACGCATGCGACCACCGGCGTGACGCTGGTGAGCCTGATGAAGGGCATCGAGGCGGGCGCCGATATGGTGGACACATCGGTGAGTTCGATGAGTCTCGGGCCGGGCCACAATCCGACCGAAAGCCTTGTCGAGATGCTGGAAGGCACGGGGTTCACGACGCGCGTGGACATGGATCGCATTCACCGCGTAAACGAGCATTTCCGCAAGATCCGCAACAGCTACAAGAAGTATCTGACGGATTTCCAGGGCGCCGAGACGGATATCTTCAAGAGCCAGATTCCGGGCGGCATGCTCTCGAACATGGAGAGCCAGCTCAAGCAGCAGGGCGCCGGCGACAAAGTGCAGGAAGTGCTGGCCGAGGTGCCGGTGGCGCGCAAAGCTTCGGGTTATCCACCGCTGGTGACGCCGACGAGTCAGATTGTCGGCACCCAGGCCGTGTTCAACGTGCTGATGGGCGAGTGGAAGGCGATGAGCGGCGAGTTCGCCGATTTGATGCTCGGCTATTACGGCGCGACGCTCGGACCGAAGGACGAGAAGGTCCAGCAGATCGCAGCAGAGAAGGCGAAGAAGCCCGTGATTACGTGCCGCCCGGCCGACCTGATTCCCAACGAGTTCGACAAGCTGAGAGGCGAGGCGCTCGCGCTGGAAGGCGCCAACGGCAGCGACGAAGACGTGCTGACCTACGCGATGTTCCCGCAGGTTGCGCCGAAGTTCTTCAAGTCGCGCGCCGAAGGGCCGAAGAATCCGAGCAAGGAAGCGCCCGCAGCCGCGCCGAAGACGGCCGCTCCGGCGGATAAGCCCGCGGCTCCGCAGCAGGGCCAGTTGTCAGGCCCGATCACCTATTCGGTGACGATCAACGGGCAGTCCCACAAGGTGACGGTGGCGCCGGCGGCATAGCACGCAGGAGACAAGATCATGGCAAACGTAACAGTCTCAAAGATGGAAGAGAAGATCGAACTGCTGCACAAAACGAAAAAGCAGATCGAAGCCGGCGGGGGCGAAGACCGCCTCGAGAAGCAGCGCAAGCAGGGCAAGATGACCGCGCGGGAGCGCGTGGAGCGCCTTGTGGACGCGGGCACGTTCCAGGAGATCGGCCTGTTTGCGAAGCACCGGCAGGTGAACTTCGGCCTGGAAAAGCAGGATCTGGCGGCCGAGGGCGTGGTGACGGGGTGCGCCAACGTGGACGGGCGGCTGGTGCACCTGGCCAGCCAGGACTTCACGGTGGCGGGCGGCTCGACGGGCGAGATTCACGCCGCCAAGATTGTGGACATGATGATGGGCTCGCTGAAGACGGGCTCGCCGTTCGTGTTCATTAACGATTCGGGCGGGGCGCGGGTGCAGGAAGGCATCGACAGCCTGGCCGGCTACGGGCGCATTTTCTACCACAACACGATGCTGAGCGGCGCGGTGCCGCAGATTTCGCTGATCTGCGGTCCGTGCGCGGGCGGGGCGGCCTACAGTCCCGCGCTGACCGACTTCATCATTCAGACGAAGCAGGCGCAGATGTTCATCACGGGCCCGGGCGTGATCAAGCAGGTGACGGGCGAGGTGGTGACCGCGGAACAGCTCGGCGGGCCGGGCGCGCAGATGAACCAGTCGGGCGTGGTGCACTTCGTGGCGGAAAACGACGAACATGCCGTCGAGATCTGCAAGAAGCTGCTGAGCTATCTGCCGTCGAACAATCTGGAAGATCCGCCGCGGCTGCCGTACGACCTCGAAGAGGGGCGCGACGAAGAGCTGAACCGGATGATTCCCGACGACGGCAAGCAGGGCTACGACGTTCGCGGCATCATCTCGCGGCTGGTGGACTACGGCGACTTTCTGGAGGTGCAGCCCTACTGGGCGGCCAACGTGGTGATCGCGTTCGCGCGGCTGGCCGGACGGTCGGTGGGTATTGTGGCAAGCCAGCCGAACGTACTGGCGGGCGCGCTGGACATCAACGCGTCGGACAAGGTGTCGCGCTTCGTGCGGTTCTGCAACGCGTTCAACATTCCGCTGGTCACGCTGGTGGACGTACCGGGCTTCCTGCCGGGCGTGCAGCAGGAGTACGGTGGAATTATCCGGCACGGGGCGAAGATGCTGTTCGCCTATTCGGCCGCGACGGTGCCGAAGATCACGGTGGTGATGCGCAAAGCCTACGGCGGCGCATATCTGGCGATGTGCGGCAAGGATCTGGGCGCGGACCGGCTGATCGCCTGGCCGAGCGCGGAGATCGCGGTGATGGGGGCGGAGGGAGCGGTGGATGTGGTGTTCCGCAAGGAGATTCAGGCGGCCGCCGATCCCAAGAAGAAGCGCGCGGAGATGATTCAGGAGTATCGGAACAAGTTCTCGAATCCTTATGTTGCCGGCGCCCGTCGCCAGGCCGACGATGTGATTGAGCCGGCGGAGACGAGGCGCTATCTGGCGATGGCGCTGGAAGCGCTGCACACCAAGCGGGAACTCCGTCCGGCTAAGAAGCACGGGCTGATTCCGCTGTAAGGGAGCGAACGCGATGGCGATGAAGAAAACAACTGACGGCGCTCTCGATGCCAGCCGCCTTGCGGCGATGCTGGAGGAAGTTACTGAACGCCTGCGCGGGATGGAGGAGCGGATCCACGCTCTGGAGATGAGGATGGAGCCGCCAAAGCCAGTGGTTGCGGCCCCGGCCCCGGCCCCCGCTCCGGTACAGCGGGAAGAGCAGATCGACCCCGAGGTCCTGATGGTGATTTCGGCGGCAGTGGCGGCGTTCCTCGGAGTGAAGGCGCGGATTCGCCGCATCCGGCGCACGGCGACGCCGGGCATGAATCCGTGGGCACAGCAGGGCCGCGTGAGCATTCAGGCTTCGCACAACGTGGTGTGGGCAAGATAGGAATTCAACGTGAAACTAAAAATCACACTCGATAACAAGACATACGAAGTTGATGTGGAAGCCGAGGAGTCGGAAGTCGTACATGCACCCGCGGCGTATCGTCCAGTGTCGTGGTCGGCGCCGGCTCCGGCGCCCGTTGCCGCGCCTGCGGGAGCGCCTGCCGGCAACGGCGAGGCGGTGGAAGAGAGCAAGGTTTGCCGCAGCCCGATGGTGGGGGTGGTGGTTCGGATCAATGCGCAGGATGGCCAGACGGTGAAAGTGGACGACGCGCTGCTGGTGCTGGAAGCGATGAAGATGGAGACGACCATCACGTCGCCGGTGGCCGGCAAGATCAAGCGAGTGCGCGTGGACGCCGGTCAGAGCGTGCAGGCGAATCAGATACTGGTGGATTTCGAATAGGCGGTCTGAGAGACCGCCGCAGGCCAGGGGCCTGCCCCACAGTCAGGAGATAAAGACTTGCAGAGTGTTCCTGGATTTCTGTTTGTGGACCATGTCGCGATCTCGGTGAAGACCGGGGAGCTGGAAGCGCAGGTGGCGCAGTATAAGAAGCTCGGATTCGCCGAGATTCATCGCGAGGAAGTGTACGGGGGCGATCAGGTTCGCGAGGTTTTGTTGCGGATCGGCGAAGGCCCGAACCTGATTCAGTTGCTGGAGCCGCTCAATGCCGAATCGCCCGTGGCGAAGCTGCAGGAGCGCAATGGCGGCCGGGGCGGGTTCGCGCACGTGGCGTTCCGCGTAGCCGATATTCAGAAGGCGTTCGACCAGATGAAGGCGGACGGGGTGAATATCATCGATAAGGCCCCGCGGCCGGGTTCGCGCGGGACGAAGGTGTTCTTCGTGCATCCCAAGGCCTTCGGGTATCTGGTTGAGGTGGTGGAGGAGCCGGCAAAATGAACGCTGCACAGGCGGAGCCGCTGTTCGCCGAGTTCCCGCCCGTCTCGACGGCGGAGTGGGAAGCGGCGATCTTCAAGGACCTGAAGGGCAGGGATCCTAAATCTCTCATCTGGAAAACGGAAGACGGCTTCGAGGTGAAGCCGTTTTATCGTTTGGAGGATGCTCCGGCGCTGCCGGCAATCGCGGGGTCCCCGACGGGGTGGAAGATCTGCGCCGAGGTCACCGATTTCGAGTCGGCGATGGAAGTGGTGGCGCGCGGAGCGCAGGCGATTCAGTTCTGGCCCGAGAACGAGGACGCACTGGAAGCGCTGCTCTCGAAGCTGCCCCTGACGAAGGTGGAGGTGCATGTTCGGGCGGGCGGGCAGGCGGCGTCTCTGCTGCGGGTGATCCGGCATTTCGCGGGGCGGGTGCATGGATCGCTGAACTGCAATCCGACGCACGAGGCCGCGGGGATCGCGCCGGACTTCATCCCGTTTGTGATCAACGCCGGGCGGTTCGATGAGATTGAAGCCACCGCGACGCAGGAACTGGCGCTGGCGCTGGCGCAGGGGTCTGAGTATCTGGCCGAACTGGGGCTGGTGGCCGATCAGATGGCGTTTTCGTTCCCGATCGGCTCGAATTACTTCTTCGAGATCGCCAAGCTGCGGGCGGCGCGGCTGCTGTGGCCGCGGATAGTGAAGGCGTACGATCCGCAGGCGCGGCCGGTGACGCGGATCTTCGCGCAGACCTCGGAGTGGAACAAGACGATTTACGATCCCTACGTGAATATGCTGCGGGCGACCACCGAGGCGATGTCGGCAGTGATCGGCGGCGCGGAAGTGGTGACGGTTACGGGGTTCAATTCGGCGTTTGCGGCTCCGGACGCGTTCGCGCGGCGGATGGCGGTGAACACGCAGCTCATTTTGCGGGAAGAGGCGCACTTCGATGAGTTAAGCGATCCGGCGTCGGGGGCGTGGTACATCGAATCGCTGACCGATACGATGGCGCGCGAGGCGTGGAAGCTGTTCCAGCAGATGGAAGCGGCGGGCGGCTACAGCAAGGCGGTGGGTTCGGGCCTGGTAGACAGTCTGGTGAAGCCGGTACGCGAAAGCCGCAAGACGCTGATCGCACAGCGCCGGCGCCAGTTCACCGGCCTGAACGCGCACGCGAACCCGAGCGAGCGCGTCCTGGAGAAGATTGAAACGCCTTCGACGCACACGCGCGGCGCGGCCGAATTCGAGGCGATGCGGCTGCGGACGGAGAAATCGGGGAAGACGCCAAAGGTCTATCTGCTGATGTTCGGGGATGCGAAGATGCGGCGGGCCCGGGCGGAATTTGTGACGGAATTCTACCAGTGCGCGGGTTTCGCGATTGTGAGGCCGCCTGTGTTCGCGACGGTGGCGGACGCGGTGGCGGCGATTGCGGCCGAGAAGCCGGACGTGGTGGTGCTGTGCAGCTCGGACGCGGAGTATCCAGGGCTGGCCGCCCAGATTTGCCCGAAGGTGAAGGCGCCGGTGATTGTGGCGGGCTTTCCGAAGGACGCTATCGACCAACTGAAGCAGGCGGGCGTGGCCGAGTTCGTGCACATCAAGAGCAACGCACTCGAGACGCTGACGGCGATGCAGGCGAAACTGGGGATCAGGGACTAACATGAGACCGGATTTTTCGAAGATCGAGTATCGCGAGAAAGGCAAGGCTCCGGCTTACGATCCGCATCTGGAGCAGTTGAACTACGCGGCCGGCATCGCGCCGTACCTGCGGGGCCCGTACACGACGATGTACATCACGCGGCCGTGGACGGTGCGACAGTACGCGGGCTTCTCGACGGCGGAAGAATCGAACGCGTTTTACCGGCGCAATCTGGCGGCCGGCCAGATGGGTCTGTCCGTGGCGTTCGATCTGGCGACGCATCGCGGCTACGATTCCGACAACCCGCGTGTGGTAGGCGACGTCGGCAAGGCGGGCGTGGCCATCGATTCGGTTGAAGACATGAAGATCCTCTTCAACCAGATCCCGCTCGAAGCGATTTCGGTGTCGATGACCATGAACGGCGCGGTGCTGCCGGTGATGGCTTTCTACATCGTCGCCGCGGAAGAGCAGGGCGTGCCGACGGAGAAGCTCACCGGCACCATCCAGAACGACATTCTCAAAGAGTTCATGGTGCGGAACACCTACATCTATCCGCCCGCACCGAGCATGCGCATTGTCGGCGACATCTTCCGCTACACCGCGAAGAACATGCCGAAGTTCAACTCGATTTCGATCAGCGGCTACCACATGCAGGAAGCCGGGGCGACGGAAGAGATCGAGCTCGCTTACACGCTGGCCGACGGCATGGAGTACATTCGCACGGGCATCGCAGCGGGGCTGACGGTGGATGAGTTTGCACCGCGCCTGTCGTTCTTTTTCGACATCGGCATGAATCACTTCCGCGAGATCGCCAAGCTGCGGGCAGCCCGCCTGCTGTGGGCGAAGATCGTGAAGAGCTTCGAGCCCAAGAATCCGAAGTCAATGGCGCTGCGGACGCACTGCCAGACGTCGGGGTGGAGCCTAACCGAACAGGACCCGTTCAACAATGTGATGCGCACGACGATTGAGGCGATGTCGGCGGCGCTGGGCCACACGCAGAGCCTGCACACCAACTCGCTGGACGAGGCGCTGGCGCTGCCCACGGACTTTTCGGCGCGCATCGCCCGCAATACGCAGCTCTACATTCAGGAAGAGACGGAGGTTTGCCGCGTGGTGGATCCGTGGGGCGGGTCGCATTATGTGGAATCGCTGACGCATGAACTGGCGCACTCGGCGTGGGAGCTGATCCAGGAAGTGGAGAGCCACGGCGGGATGGTGAAGGCGATCGAGATGGGCCTGCCGAAGATGCGCATTGAGGAAGCGGCGGCGCGGAAGCAGGCTCGGATCGATACGGGGCGCGACGTGATTGTCGGCGTGAACGCGTACAAGCACGAATCGAACGAGAAGCTGGATCTGCTGGAAGTGGACAACGCCGCGGTACGGGTGAGCCAGGTGGAGCGGCTGGAGAAGATCCGGCGGGAGCGCGATGCGGCCAGGGTGGGCGCGGCTCTGACGGCTTTGACGAAGTGCGCGGAGACAGGCGATGGCAATCTGCTGGCGCTGGCGGTGGATGCGGCGCGGCTGCGGGCGACACTCGGCGAGATTTCGGATGCGCTGGAGAAGGTGTGGAAGCGCTACGAGGCTCCGACGCGGTCGATCAGCGGCGTGTATGCGGCCGAGACCCAGGGTGACAAGATGTTCGAGGAAGTGCGCAGCATGGCAGCGGAGTTCGCGAAGACCGAAGGCCGGAGGCCGCGCATTCTGGTGGCGAAGATGGGGCAGGACGGGCACGACCGCGGCTCCAAGGTGATCGCGACGGCGTTCGCGGATCTGGGCTTCGACGTGGATATCGGGCCGCTGTTCCAGACGCCTGAGGAAGTCGCTCGGCACGCGGTGGAGAACGACGTTCACGTGGTGGGCGCTTCATCGCTCGCGGGCGGACACAAGACGCTGGTGCCGCAACTTGTGGAGCAGTTGCGCAAGCTGGGCCGCGACGACATCATGGTGATTGTGGGCGGCGTGATCCCTCCGCAGGACTACGACGATCTGTACAAGGCCGGCGCCGTGGGCGTGTTCGGTCCGGGCACGAAGATTCCAGAGGCCGCGCGCGACATTCTGCGCGCACTGGCGGGGGCGCTGGAGCCCCAGCACGGCTAGACTAGATGGATCTGGAACAGACGCGCCTCTTCCAGCGGCGGCGCAGGGTTGCCGTCACCCCGCAACAGATTGTCGACGGTATTCTCGCGGGCGAGCGCGCGATGCTTGCCCGCGGCATCACCCTTGTGGAAAGCTCGGTTCCGGCGCAGCAGGAACCGGCGCAGCAGATTCTGGAAGCGTGCCTCCCCCATACCAACGGCAGCATCCGTCTGGGCATTACCGGCGTCCCCGGCGTGGGCAAGAGCACGTTCATCGAGGCGCTTGGGATCCATCTCACGCACGAACGCAACGAGAAGGTGGCGGTGCTGGCAGTGGACCCCAGTAGTCCGGTCAGCGGCGGCAGCATTCTGGGCGATAAGACCCGAATGACGAGACTCGGCGTGGACGCGCACGCCTACATCCGGCCGTCGCCTTCGGGCTTGTCGCTCGGCGGCGTGGCGCGGAAGACGCGCGAGGCGATCATTCTGTGCGAAGCGGCGGGCTACCGGAATGTCTTTGTGGAGACGGTGGGGGTGGGGCAGTCGGAGGTAGCCGTCGCCGGGCTGACCGACTTTTTCCTGCTGCTGATGCTGGCCGGAGCAGGCGACGAGTTACAGGGCATGAAACGCGGGATCATGGAGATGACCGACCTGATGGCCATCAACAAGGCCGACGGCGACAACCGCGTTCCCTCGGAAGCGGCCCGGCGGCAATACGAGAGCGCGCTGAAGCTCTTTCCCGCACACGCGAGCGGCTGGGCTCCACGCGTGGTGACCTGTTCGTCGCGAACGGGAGAAGGCGTTGCCGCCATCTGGAAGATGGTCCTCGAGCACCACGCGCAGACGGTGGGCAGCGGCTGGTACGAGAAGAACCGCCGCGAGCAGGCACGAAAAGCCATGTATGCCACGATCGAAGCCGGCCTGCGCGATCAGTTTTTTTCTCATCCCGGGGTGAAGCGTGATCTCGCCAGCCTCGAGACCGATGTCTTAGAAGGCCGCGTCAGCGCGTACCGCGCCGCGCGGCGGCTCCTCGGGAAGTTCAAAGGAGCGGAAACGGAATAATATGCCATCCCTCACTCAAGCACTCGCAAAACTAACCGCCGAAGAGGCGGCCTCTTTGATTAAAGATGGAGAGACACTGAGCTTCAGCGGGTTCACCTGCGCGGGCACGCCCAAGGCCATTCCGCTGGCGCTGGGCGCGCACGCCGACGCCGAGCACAAAGCGGGCCGGCCGTTTCAGGTGGGCGTCATTACCGGCGCGTCCACCAGCGACATGCTCGACGGCGCACTGGCCCGGGCGAACGCCATTCTGTTTCGCACGCCGTACCAGTCCGACGCGACGTTGCGCAAGCTAATCAACAAGGGCGGGACGCACTTCTTCGATATGCATCTTTCCGCGCTGCCGCAGGCGGTGCGCTACGGATTTCTGGGACCGATCGACTGGGCGATCATTGAAGCCGGCGATGTCACGCCCGACGGCGGCATTATCCTGACCGCCGCCGCAGGCGCCGCGCTCACCTACGCCCGCGCGGCGAAGCGAGTCCTGATCGAGTGGAACAAGTTCAACTATCCGACGACCCTGCGCGGCATGCACGATCTCTACGAGCCGTCGGATCCGCCACACCGCCGCGAGATTCCGATTTACTCGCCTTCGGACCGCATCGGGTCGCCACTGATTATGATCGATCCGAAGAAGATTGTGGGCGTGGTGGAGACCAGCATCGAAGACGAGTTCGCGGGCTTCTCTGAGCCGGACGATCTGACCAAGCGCATTGGAGCGAACGTCGCGGAATTTCTGGCAGCGGAGATGAAGGCGGGGCGCATCCCGCCGTCGTTCCTGCCGATTCAATCGGGCGTAGGCGACACCGCGAATGCCATCCTGGGCGCGCTGGGCAGCCACCCGCACATTCCGCCGTTCCAGATGTACACCGAAGTGCTGCAGGATTCCGTGATCGGGCTGATGAAGAAGGACCGCGTGACGTTCGCCAGCACATGCTCATTGACGCTTTCCACGGAGGCGATGCGAGAGGTGTACAGCGAGGTGCCATGGTTCCGCGAACGCATCGTGATGCGTCCACAGGAGCTGAGCAACAATCCGGAGATCATCCGGCGGCTGGGACTGATCTCGATCAACACGGCGATCGAAGTAGACCTGCAGGGCAACGTGAACTCAACGCACGTAATGGGCAAACAGCTCATGAACGGCATCGGCGGTTCCGGCGATTTCACACGCAACGCCTACCTTTCGATCTTCACGTGTCCATCCACGGCGAAGGGCGGCAAGATCAGCACCATCGTGCCGCACGTGGCCCACGTCGATCAGAGCGAGCATTCGGTGCAGGCGGTGGTAACCGAGCACGGGGTTGCCGACCTGCGCAAGAAAGATCCGCAGCAGCGCGCCGAAGAGATGATCGCAAACTGCGCCGATCCAAGCTTCCGCGAGGAGCTGATGGATTACTGCAGCCACACGCACGACGGGCACGCCCCGTTTGCGCCGGCGGCGGCCTTTGCCATGCACCAGCAGTTCATGGACAGCGGCGACATGAGGGGCGTCGACTGGAGCCGTTGTTTCGGAAAGAAGTAAAGGCGCGGCTGCGTCGCGACCGCTTACGAGGTAGCCAGCTTCTCCCCGGCGCTGAGATCGGCGCCACAGTAAGGACAGAATCGGCCTATTGCGGGCACACCGCGCTGGCACTGCGGGCACACCGGATTGAGACGGCACCGGCAGGCCGGGCAGAAGCCGAATCCGGGTTCCACGGCCGCGCCGCACTGCGGGCACTGCATGACACGCGGCTTTCGCAGGACGAAATACAGCACGATTCCCAGAGCGTTGGGAACGAGAATCGCTATCAGCGTCCAGAGCGTGCGGCTCATGCCACGGCGTCCGGCATCTCTGTTCACGTAGCCGATGAGCAGGACGTAGCAGGCCATCAGGGCGCCTGCCAGGATTCCGATGGGGACCAGGAGCGCGGCCGGCGGATGATCGGGCGCAAGCACGGCGATCAGGCTCAGCCCAATCACGAAGGCGAGAAAGAAGAGCACCGCGATGACCCAGGCCCACGGTGAAACGATGCTCAGCTCTTCAGGGAATCCGGTACGATCATTGCGCACAGACATTTCAACCCTCCCAGGTCCGATCCGACAGATGAATTCCACGCGCCAGCAGGAGAACAGCGGCGAACAGGGCAGGCATGAAGTTCGCAGCCAGGAGCAGCATCTGCCACAGCGGTGAGATGACCCGCGTTTCCCGAGCAAGCCACGCCAGACCGCCCCACAGAGCCGCGGTTGTGAGGAGCGTGCATAGCGTCACGGCCGCGCAGCACACAGTCGCCACCCACAAACGCTCCCGCTGACGCTGCAGTTCCAGCGCACGCTGGCGCAGCCGGCTCCGCGTTGCCGACACGAGGCTCCAGCCCGCGGAGATCGGCACCGCGCGCAACATGCGGACTGCTTCGGCAGAGGCGTCGGCGAATTCGCGGCACTCCTCGCAAGACTCCAGATGCCCGGAGAGCCAGGCACAGTCGGATTCTTCCATCGATTCCGGCCCGCCCAGGGCGATCAGCATACGCGCCCGTTCATGAACGGCGTCTTTCACAGCATTTCCCCCTTTATCCACGGCGCCAGAGCAGTCAGGCCGCGGTACAGGCGCGATTTCACAGTACTCAGCGGCGCGCCGGTCACGCGGCCGATTTCCTCAAGTGACATATCCTCCTGAAAACGGAGAACCAGCGCTTCCCGATGCTCCGCCGAGAGATGCCGCATGGCGGCGAGGATTCGACCGCTCTGCTCACGGCCTGCCGCCAGATCGAAGGCGGACGGCTCATCGGCAGCCACCAGTGGCGCGGGGTCATCGACGGCCGTTTCGCGGCGGCGGCGTTCCCGGTCGATGACCAGATGGCGAGCAATGGAGAAAAGCCAAGTGCCGAAATCGTGGCGGCCATCGTATTGCGCACCGCGCTCGAAGACGCGGATCCAGGTGTCCTGAAAGACATCCTCGGCCAGCTCACGGCGGCCGGTGAGGTGCACCAGATAGCGCAGCAGACGATGCTGGTACTTCTCGATCAGACGGTCGAGCAGATCGGGGTTGCGGCGGCGCAGGCCCCGGGCGATCTCAGCGTTTTCATCCGCCATCGCACTCGCAAAGCAGCACGCAGTCGCGTTCATTCTACCTGCTGATACGAGGGAGGCGCGAGAAAAGACGCAGGCCGGCGAACCGTGCAGAGCCTATTCGGCGGAAACACGTCGAACTGTAAGATCCATCAGCTTCCGGGGCGGGCCCGTGCCTATGGTCAACTCGGCATGCTCCACCCACTCGCCCTTCTCATTGAGGCGTAACACTGAAGTTGTCCTGATCGCGCCCAGAGTGAACCCCCAGGTGACCCCCGGTCCCTCCTCGAGGAGTTTCACTTCGCTTTCAAGCCATCTTCCGTCATTGAAAGCGCGCATCGAGTAAGCGCCGGTTTTATCGTCGAAAGAAATCAGCCCCAGAGCCTGCAGCACGACTTTGCCGTCGGATTTTGCGCGGCCGACACCCTCGATGGTCAGCAACAGGCCATCCAGCTTGAACTGTGCTTTCTCCGTCTGGGACAAAGCGGCGAACTCGCCCGAGGCACGAAGAATCGACGCTTCACCGGACCAGCGGCCAACCATAAAGCTGAGCTTCTTCATTGCCGCGCGTTGTGCGGCGAGGTCGGGCGCCGCCGGTGTCTGCGCCATGCACGCGAGTCCGATCGACGCCGCGGCCAGGAAGACGGTCGTGTGGCTCATAGACAGGTTGACACCTGCCGGCGCCAGAAAGTTCCGGTCATTCTCTCTATTCCGGCTCCACCCGCTTCGAGAAGTGCCGGTAAATAAAGACCGAGTAGCAGCCCGCGAGAATCATGCCGGGAATCCACCACATCAGACCGATCTGCAGGCCGTAGAGAGGCGCGGCGGCGTTGTGGATGTCGAGACTGAGCTCCGGGTGCGGGTTCGAGGGAAGCACCAGCGGATAGACGCCGAAAACCACGCTGGTCAGCATGCCGACCAGATAGGCGCACGAGGACAGGAACGCTTTCAGATCGCTCGCGGCGCGGATGAATACCAGCATGCCGCCGAGCCCGAGCACTGCAATCGCCGGGAACACGTAGCCCCAGGGCCATTTCGCGAACTGTCCGTAAAGATGCGGCTGGATGCTGAAGCTGACCAGTGTAATGAGAACGGTCAGCAGCAGGACAACCCACCAGAGGCGGCCGGCGGCGCGACGTGAACGAACGCTGAGATCGCCCGCGGTGCGCAGCGCCACCCAGAGGGAGCCGTGCAATGCCAGCGCGCTCAGAGAGGCGAGGCCCACGAGCACGGTGTACCAATCAATGATGCCAGCGTCGGAGCCGGGCAGGAAGTTGGTCCAGAGCGGAATGAAGAAATAGCCGGTGGCATCCAGCGGAACGCCGCGCACCACATTGCCGAGCGCGACGCCGAACAGCAGGCACAGCAGCGAACTCGACGCTCCGAAAACGATATCCCAGAATGGCTGCCACAACGGGCTATCCACGTGATTGCGCACTTCGATCGAGATCGCGCGGAGGATGAGCATCCACAACACGATCATCAGGGCGAGATAGAAGCCGCTGAAGCTGGCCGCATAGAGCGCGGGGAAGGCGAAATAGAGCGTGCCGCCTCCAGCCAGCAGCCAGACCTCGTTGCCGTCCCATACCGGGCCGACAGTCGCAAGTATCTGCTTGCGCTCGCGCTCATCGCGCGCGATGAACAGGTGCACCATGCCGGCGCCGAGATCGAACCCGTCAAGCACCACATAGCCGGCCACCATGATGGCCACCAGACAGAACCACAGCGTTTCCATTAGTGGCCTCCTTGCGCCGTCGCCGGGCCGCCGGGACCGTGCTCGATCTCACGCCACACCAGCCACAAAAACAGAATGCCGAGAATCAGATAAAGGCCGAGGAATCCCAGCAGCGTGAATAATCCGTTGCCGGCCGAGACCCGCGGCGAGACGCCTTCAGCCGTGCGCATGAGGCCGTAGATGAGCCAGGGTTGGCGGCCCACTTCGGCGGTGATCCATCCGGCGGTGGTGGCGATGTAAGGGAACGGGATCATCAGCATCAGCACCCAGAGCATCGGGCGCGCGTGGTAGAGCGCGCCGCGCCAGAGCAGAAAACCAGCCAGCACCATGACGGCGATGAGAATTGTGCCGAGTCCGACCATGATGTGATACGCGTAATACAGCAGCGGGATGTTGTCAGGCCATACGTCGCGCGGAAAATCGCGCAAGCCTTTCACCCTGGCGCTCCAGCGCTGCCAGGTGAGAAAGCTCAGCGCTCCGGGGACGACGATGGGATTGTCCAGCGCGAGACGTTGCATATCGGGCTGGCCGACAAGGGCAATCGGCGCACCCTCCATGGTTTCGAAGTGGCCTTCCATGGCTGCCAGCGTCACCGGCTGATGATCGGCCACCATGCGGCCCTGGCGATCGCCAGTCGGGAAGAGCATCAGAATAGTAGCGATGAGTCCCGAGGTCACACCGACCCGGAGGAATACACGCGCGTGCTCTTCGTGCGAGCGCAGCAACAGATAGAACGCGCCGGCACCCGCGAGCACAAAAGACGCGGTGACCACCGACGCGGTCATGTTGTGCGCGTATTGCCACCATGTCCATGGGTTGAAAATGAGGCCCAGCCAGCTCGTCAGGATGATCTCGCCATGCGGGCCCAGCGCGTAGCCAACCGGATGCTGCATCCACCCGTCCGTGGCGATGATGAAGAAGCCGGAGAGCCACGCGCCGATGCAGGTCATCAGGGTCGCGAACCAGTGGAGTTTCGGGCCAAGGCGCTTCTCCCCGAAGAGGACGAGGCCGAGGAAGGTGGACTCAAGGAAGAACGAGAACACGCCCTCCATGGCGAGGGTCTGGCCGATGACGCCGCCGGCGGCTCGCGAGAACGCGGCCCAGTTTGTGCCGAACTGGAATTCCATGGGAATTCCGGTAGCCACGCCCATGGCGAAATTAATCCCGAAGATTTTCGCCCAGAAGCGGACGGATTCGTCATAAATCGGCTTGCCGGTCTTGAGTGCG
>Ga0335084_10001310_pt1 | contig 23125 bp, 22 predicted proteins | sample Lox_Sample_44_FD_206721 | JGI IMG/M metagenome (GOLD analysis project Ga0335084, IMG submission 206721) | Soil microbial communities from Loxahatchee National Wildlife Refuge, Florida, United States - Lox_Sample_4.4 | ecosystem: Environmental > Terrestrial > Soil > Wetlands | place: USA...
CGTAGATGGCGATCAGCCACGGCGTGCTGCGATCCGTGCCGCTGCCGAGCGCGTGCGCGGTTGCCGCGCCCCAGACGACGAGGTTGAGGTAGTGCGCTCGTCGCCAGAACGTGTGGGTCAGCCGGTCGCGGTAGCGGTTCGTGATCGCGAGGGCGAGCAACAGTTCGGCGGCAACGATGCCGAGGGCGGTGAAGAGCGGGCGGTAGGTCGCGACGAACGGAATCGCGATCGCGGAGAGCGAGAACGGGAGGTAGGAGTCGATCGCGATCGCGACGACGTGAATCGTGATGAAGCTGCCGACGAGCAGCCCGCCGAAGCGGTGCACGTCCTCCAGCGCGAAGCGCGGCCAGCGCGCGAGCTGCTTCCGGCCCGCCATCGTCATCCCGAGGCAGATGACGATCGTGAGCAGCACGTACGCGGCGACGCCGGCGGCGCGCGCCGCGTACCAGTCGACGGGGCTCGTCGTCAGGTGCACGCGGGCTCGCGGGGCTCGACGCTGGCGCGCCAGCTCAGGTTCAAGTGTGGCCGGCGGCCGGCTGCGACGAAGCGACCAGGGAGACCGCGCTCGTCGAGCCAGCTCGGGCCGTCGTCGCCGAGGAGGAAGGCCGCCTTCGCCGCGACGTCGGCCACGAGGCAGCTCGCGCCGCAGACTGTGACCTCCTCCCACGGGGTCGTCGAGGGTCGGCCGGTCGCCGGATCGATCAGGTGGTGCTGCCCGTACCCGGCGCGGAGCCAGCGGCGCTTCGTCCGCCCACTCGTGGCGAGACCCCCGGAGACAAGCCGTACAGCAGCGCCGCCCGGGAGCGCCACGTCGACCTCGCCTCGCGTGGCGAGGTCGCCTCCGGCCGAGACGAAGCCCGGCCCGGCGAGGAGCTGCAGCCCGTCGTCCACGGCCGCAGCCTTCACGACGCCGTTGAGGTCGAGCTTGACACCGCCGCGGAGCAGGAGCACGCGTCCGAGGAGCGAGACGGCCTCGGGCCTCGCCGGCTGTGCCGGCCCCGCGGGCTCGGGCGACGAGGCGACGGCCGCGAAGTCGCGGTCGTAGCCGGCAGCCTCGATCGCTGCCCCGAGCGTCGGATCGACGAGGCCACCCGTGATCTCGGAGGCCCAGAGGCCTTGCTCGAGCGCGCGCGCGAATAGCGCCGAGACGACCATGGGGCCGCCCGTCGCGTTGACACGGCGCAGCTCGCTGTCGGCCCGGAAGCGGCTGAAGACGCGATCTCGCTCCTCGAAGAGCCTCCGGACGCGCGAGAGCTCGTCGCCCGTGGCGCCCGCGACGACGACCTCGCAGCCCATGGCCCGAAAGGATTCCAGCCGGTTCACGTCTGAGCCGTAGCGGTGGCAGGATCGGCCTGAGCCGGTGCCAGCACCCCGGACTGGAGCTCGTCCCGGCGGACGGTCTCCAGGAAGCGCGCCGGGGGAGTAAGCGCCCGGATGGGCCGCTTCGAGTGGCCTGGGAAGGCGACCTTCGCCAGGGCTGCCGAGGCGGTGAACGTGAGCGCCGCGACCGCGGCGAGCACCACCTTCGCGACGTCCGCGCGACGCCTCGCGGCTTCGATCCTAGATTCCTGCCTCCGGGCCACTTGCTGGCCAGTCTGCCGGGGAATTCTTAAAAGAACCTGAGAACGGCGTCAGACAAGCGCGGCCAGGCCTCGAGCGCCCACGGGCCGAAGTTCAGGTCCTCCAGACAGGCAAGCGCGAGCCCACGCTCCGGGTCGAGCCAGACGAATGAGCCGCTGCCGCCGAAGTGGCCGAACGTGCGCGGCGAGTTCTGCGTCCCGGTCCAGTGCGGCGCCTTCGCGTCGCGCAGCTCGAAGCCGAGCCCCCAGTCGTTCGGCTCCATGCGCCCGACGTCCGGGAGCACGCCCGCGAGCCCCGGGAACTGCACCGTCGTCGCCTCGTCGAGCGTCTCCTGCGCGATCAGGGACGGCCGCTGCACCTCGGCGCCGAAGCGGAGCAGGTCGTCGAGCGTCCCTTGCAGGCCCGCGCCCGGGGAGCCGTGCAGCTCGACGCCCAGGCCGAGCGGCTCGAGCACGGCTGCCTCGAGGTACTCGGCGAACGGCATCTCCGCCCGGTCTGCGATCGTCTCGGCGAGCACCTCGAAGCCGGTGTTCGAGTAGATGCGCCGCTGGCCCGGCTTCGCGATCGGCGCGCCCGCGTCGAACGGCAGGCCGGACGCGTGCGCGAGCAGGTGCCTGACCGTCGAGCCGCGCGGCCCCGCAGGCTCGTCGAGGTCGATCGTCCCCTCCTCCGCGGCCACGAGCGCTGCGAGGGTCGTCACGAGCTTCGTGACGGAGGCCCAGCGGAAGACGCGGTCGCGCGGCCCGTGGGTCGCGAGCACCTCGCCGTTCCGAAGGATGCCGACGGCGACCGTTTCCGCCGGCCAGCCCTCGACCTGCCTCAGAACGTCCACGGCGGGCGATACTAGAGGGGTGGAGAGGCAGGTCGTACCCGCCCAGTCTCCTTTCGCCGCGACGGTCGGCTACTCGCGCGCGGTGCGCGTCGGGCCGCACATCCACGTGGCCGGGACCGCTCCGATCATGCCCGACGGCGCCCAGCCGCCGGACGGCGCGTACGATCAGGCGAGGCGCTGCCTCGAGATCATCACCTCGGCGCTCGCCGAGCTCGATGCCGGCCCAGAGCACGTCGTCCGCACGCGCGCTTACCTGGTCGACGCGGACGACTGGCAGGAGGTCGGGCGCGCGCACGGCGAGGTCTTCGGCTCGGTCAAGCCTGCGACCGCGTTCCTGGTCGTGGCGAGCCTGCTCGACCCGCACTGGCGCGTCGAGCTCGAGGTTGACGCGATGGTGCCCGGGTGAAGCAGATCTACCCGCCCTCGATCACGGGCAAGGGCTTCGGGCCCGGCGGCAGCGTGCTCGATCACAACTTCGGCGCCGGTGACCCGTACACGCTCGGGGTCGAGGAGGAGTACATGCTCCTCGACGGGGAGACGCTCGATCTCGTCCAGCACGTCGAGTCGGTGCTCGCCGCGACTGCCGGGCACGAGCTCCAGCCGCGCGTCAATCCCGAGCTGATGCAGTCCGTGCTCGAGATCGCGACCCCGGTCTGTCGAACGCCGGCCGAGGTCGAGTCGGAGCTGCGCAAGCTGCGGTCCTATGTGACGGGGATCGCGCGCGAGCAGGGGATGCGCGTCGGCTCGGCAGGCACGCACCCGTTCAGCCTCTTCGAGCGCCAGCGGATCACCGCGCGGGACCGCTACCGGCACCTCGTCGACCAGCTCCAGTACGTGGCGCGACGCGAGTTGATCTTCGGCCTGCACGTCCACGTCGGCGTCGACGACGCCGAGAAGGCGGTCAAGGTCGTCAACGGCCTGATGGTTCACATCCCCGCACTGCTCGCGCTCTCCGCGAGCTCCCCGTTCTGGCGCGGCGAGCCGACCGGGCTGGCGTCGAGCCGGCAGATGGTCTTCGCTGCGTTCCCGCGCTCGGGCCCTCCCCCGCGCTTCCGTGACTACGCGGACTTCGCCGAGGTCGTCGGCCAGCTCGAGAAAACCGGTTGCATCGCGGACTACACCCACATCTGGTGGGACATCCGGCTGCACCCGCGGTTCGGGACGGTCGAGATCAGGATCTGCGACGCGGTGAGCCGCGTCGAGGACGCGGTCGCGCTCGCGGCCTTCTGCCAGTCGCTCGTGAAGCTCTACTCGGAGCAGTTCGCCGTCGGGGTCGAGATCCCGTCGTACCACCGGATCCTCACCAGCGAGAACAAGTGGCTCGCGGCCCGCTACGGGCTCGAGGCGCCGGTAATGGACCTCGCAACCGGCCGCCGCAACCGCGTGCCTGTCGCGCAGCTCGTCCGCCGAACGCTCGAGGAGATCGAGCCGCACGCACGCGAGCTCGGTTGCGAGCGGGAGCTGGAGGGCATCGGCGAGATCCTCGCAAAGGGCAACGGCGCAGACCGACAGCGGCGCGTCTGGAACTCCACGCATGACGTCAGCGACGTCGTGCGCGAGATCGCGGACGCGACCGAGCGCGCGGCGATCCCCGCCTAGTGGGCCAGCTCGTTGAGCTCGACCAGGAGGTCGCGGAGCTGGGCGAAGCGCTCGGGGCCGAGCTCCTTCGCCCAGGCGGTCTCGGTCTCGCCGACCGCCTCGCGGATCACGCCGATCACGGCCGTGCCACGCGGGGTGAGCTCCACGCGCTTCGAGCGCAGGTCGTCGGGATCCGGTTGGCGCTCGAGGTAGCCGAGGCGCTCGAGCTCCCCGAGCAGGTAGTTGAGCGCCTGCTTGCTGATCCGCAGCCGGGCGGCGAGCTCGGTCGGCCGCGCGCCCTGCGGCCCCGGGTACTGGAAGACGCTCAGGTAGGCGGCGTCGAAGTCGTCGAAGCCTCGCTCGTGCAGCCGCTCGAGCATGTGGCGCTGTACCGCCTCCCAGGGGAGGCGCAGGAGAGCGCCGATCAGCGGCGGCCCGAAGGCCTGCTCCTCTTGTGGGGATGTCGTAAAGTTACTTGACAATCTGAGTGCCATCCGATACGGTAAAGCCACTGTACCATCTACGGAAAGGGCGCGATGTCCACGAGCACGCGTGAAGAGATCCGGGTCGGGCCGCTGGCGCTCCGGTTCCTGGTCGAGGGCGAGGAGTCCGGAGGGTCGGTCGCGATCTTCGAGTTCGACATCCCGGCCGGGGCGGGAGTCCCGATCGCACACAGTCACGACGGCTACGAGGAGACGATCTACGGCGTCTTGGGTGTCCTGACCTGGACGGTCGACGGGACGCCGATCGACGTCGGCCCCGGCGAGGCGCTCTGCATCCACCGTGGCGCCGTCCACTCGTTCGAGAACAACGGTGACGTCGACGCGAAGGCGGTCGCGGTCGTGACGCCCGGCGTCCTCGGCCCCGGCTACTTCCGCGAGCTGGCGGCGGTCGCCGAGGCAGCGGCCGGCACCCCGCCCGACCCCGCCGCGATCGCAGCGGTCATGCGCCGCCACGGCCTCACCCCCGCACCGTGAGCCCGCCGCCTACCCTGGTCTAGGTGCTACGCGCCTCGCTCGCAGCTGCGCTGGTCTTCGCAGGTCTCGCGGCGGCGCAGCCAGGCGGCCAGGAGCGCGACGTGATCGGGCGCTCGGTGCGCGGTCGGGCGATCGTCGCCTACGAGCGCGGCGACCGCTCGGCTCCCGTCACGCTCGTCGTCGGCGTGATCCACGGGAGCGAGCCGGCCGGGCTCGCGGTCGTTCAGCGGCTCCGGACGATGCCGCTCCCGGCAGGGGTTCACCTCTGGCTCGTGCCCACGATCAACCCGGACGGCCTTGCCGCGGGCACCCGCCAGAACGCCCATGGCGTCGACCTCAACCGCAATTGGCCGGCCGCGTGGAGGCACAACGGCCGCCCGTGGGACGGTTATTACTCGGGCCCGCGGCCGCTCTCGGAGCCGGAGGACCGCGCGATGCGCGCGTTCATCCTCCGGGTGAAGCCGACGCTGACGATCTGGTACCACCAGCCGCTCGACGAGGTGTACGGCTCCGACCCGCACGTCGCGATCCTCAAACGCTACGCGCGCCTGAGCGGCCTTCCGTACCGGCGGCTGCAGGCGCCCTGGGGAGCGGCGACGCGCTGGGAGCGAACGCGCTTCCCCCACGGAGCCCACTTCGTCGTGGAGTTCCACGCCGGCCCGATCTCCGCCGCCACGGTGAGACGCAACGCGGCCGCGGTCGTGGCTTTGGCGGAGGAGATACATTCGAAGGCCGGCGCGCGATGAGGAGGTAGTGGCCTCCGAGCTCAGGGACAACCGAACCGATGCGGCCCTCGTTCGCGCCGCCGGCACGGACGCGTCCGCCTTCTCCGAGCTCTACGCCCGCCACGTCGAGGCCGTCCACCGGTGGTTCCGCAGGCGGCTCGAGTGGGCGGCAAGCGACCTCACAGCGGAGACCTTCGCCCGTGCGTGGCTCGCCAGAGGGCGCTTCCGGGACGACCGCGGCGGCTCGGCTCTGCCCTGGCTGCTCGGAATCGCCGCGAACGTCCTCGCCGACACCGTCCGGCGCGACCGGGTCGAGACTCGCGCGCGGGAACGGCTCGGCCTGCCGCTCGACCTCGCGAACGAAGACGGCTACTCCGCGGTGGAAGAGCGTCTCTCTCCCCGGCTCGCGCTCGAGCGCGGCCTCGGCTCGCTGCCCGCCCGCGAACGGGAGGCCCTGGAGCTGCGGGTCGTCGACGAGCTTCCCTACGCGCAGGTGGCGAAGCGGCTCAGGATCCGCCCTGCGGCCGCGCGCCTCCGCGTGTCGCGCGCGCTCCGCCGCCTCGCGCTCTCCGTCCCCAAGGAGGACCTGTGAACGGCACCCTTCCCGCCTCCCTGATCGACTACCGCGAAGCGCTCGAGGCCGCCGTCCGGCGCGATCTCGCCCGCCACCGGCGGCGCGGGCTCGCGGCGCGCCTCGTCCTAGTCGCGGCCGCCGTCGCCGCCGCGCTCGGAGCGCTGAGCATCGTCTCGCGGCACGCCGCGGGCGCCTCGGTCGTCGACCGCGCCGCCGCGGCGGTTGCGCTCTCGCCCGGCACGATCCTGCACGTCGACATGCTCGGCTCCCAGACCAACGGGGACGGCAGCGTCGTCACCTGGCGCGACGAGAGCTGGCAGCAGCAGAGCCCGCCCTACGACGGCCGCCAGATCGAGACGTCGGCTGACGGGTCGATCGTCGAGTCGGCGACCGCGGACGGCCGGTCCGAGGTCTACGACCGGGCCCGCAACACGATCTACGTCTCCGCACCGGAAACCACGGCCACGCCCGAGGAGCTGAACTCCTACGACATCGACCCCGGACCGCGGCCGGGGACGGCCGTTCTCCAGGTCCCGGGGCGCGCAGCTCAGGCGAAGGGCGCCCGCGTCAAGACGGGCATCATCACCACGGCGCAGGCGAAGGCGCTCCGGAAAGGCACCGCCGTGATCGCGTGGAGGTTCTCGAGGCGGAACGGCGTCGCCACCTCGAGCCTGACCGTCATCCCCGCCTCGAGCGTGCCGAAGCCGCCGCCTTCGAGGGACGACGAGTCCACGGACGTCGACCCCACCTCGTCGGGGTTCCGCGGCCAGATCCTGGCGCTTCTGCGATCGGGTGAAGCGCGCGTCGTCGGGCACCGGACGATCGCCGGACAGGACACGATCGAGATCGCCTCGGCCGACGGCCACACGACCTACTTCGTCGATCCGGGCTCCTACGAGCCGGTCGAGCTCCGGACGAGGGGCACGGACGGCGGCACGGCGCTTCGCTTCCGCACCTACGAGAGACTCGATTCCGGCGCGAACCGCAGCCTGCTCAGCCTGGCCGCCCAGCACCCGGGCGCCCGGGTCGACCGCGACCCTTCCGACTACCAGCCCGCGGAGGCCCGGCTCTTCCCGAAGGGCTGACCACCGGCCAGCGAACGGTCTAGGCTGCCGGGCCGATGCTTGGGATCGGCGAGCAGATTCCGGACGCGCAGGTATGGCTCGGGCCGAGGGAGCAGGTCTCGCTGCGGGAGCTCGCGGCCGAGCGGCCGCTGCTGCTGCTCTTCTACCTCTTCGACTGGTCGTCGACCTGAACGAACGAGATGGAGCTCCTGCGTGACAGGAGCGCCGAGTTCGAGGAGGCGGGCGTGCGGCCGGTCGGGATCTCGCGCGACTCGCCGTGGACGCACATCTCCTGGATGCAGGCCCTCGACCTGAACTTCTCGCTGCTCTCCGACTGGAACGCGGAAGCAGTGCACGCGTTCGGGGTCGCGCACGATTACCGCGGGCTGAAGGACGTCGCGGAGCGGACGGCGTTCCTCGTCGACCGGAGCGGTACCGTCCGCGGGTCATGGCGCTACGAGACGAGCGAGGTGCCCGACTTCGACGAGCTGCTCTCGGCCGCCCGGGCTTTGTAGCGCTCGCCTGCGCGCTCTACCTCGCGGCCGGGCTGGTCGCGATGTGGCCGGCCGAGAAGCACTTCTCCCGCTTCGCCGCCGGCGCGCAACCGGTCCAGGGAGAGGCCTCGATCGGCGACCACCTCCAGGCCGTCTATCACCTCTGGCTGGTCGGGCATCAGATCGAGCACGGCCGCGCGCCCTGGCTCGACCCGTACACGTTCCAACCGGAGAGCTCGCCACGCGTGAACTTCGGGGGCTGGCCGTTCGGGCTGCCGTTCTGGCCCCTCGCCGCAGTGTTCGGGGTGGTCGTCGCCTGGAACCTGTTCGTGCTGCTCAGCTATCTCGGGGCAGGCGGCTTCACGTGCCTCTGGTTACGCGAGCTCGGGCTGCCGCGCGGGGCGGCGCTCGCCGGAGGGCTCGCGTTCGCGCTCGCTCCCTACCGCGTCGTGCAGAGCGCGGGGCACTTCCGCGGGCCGATCTCGATGCTGATCCCGCTGGCGCTGTTCGCGTTCGAGCGCTCGCGAAAGGGCAGCCGGTGGTGGCTCGCGGCGGCAGGGGCTGCACTCGCATCGATCCCGTTCTCGGACCTGCACCTCGCCCTGGGCGCGGTCCCGTTCTTCCTCGTCTACGCGGTCTGCCGGTCGCGAGATCCGCGCGTGCTCGCCGGCGCCGCGCTGGGCGTGGTCGCAGGCGTCGGGGCCGCGCTGCTCGTCGTCGACCTCACGGTGCCGGGCTCGATCGGCTCCGGCGGGCGCTCGCTGCGGGAGGTGGCGCACTACTCCGCGGTCGGGCTCGACTTCGTCACCCGGCACAGCCGCCACGGGCCGGAGAGCTTCGTCTACCTCGGCTGGCTGACACCAGTGCTGGCGATCGCGGGGCTGGTGCTGCTGGTGCGCGGCCGCAGGATCGGCCTCGCGATCGCGCTCGCGATCGGCGCGCTCGTCCCGATCGTGCTCTCGCTCGGGACGCACTTCCCCCTCTACTCGACGCTCTGGCACCACTTCCCGCCCCTGCAGTTCCCGCGCGTGCCGGAGCGGCAGATGCCGGTCGCCTGCCTCGCGCTCGCGGGACTGGCGGCGGTGACGATCGCGGCGCTCGCCCGCGCCTGGCCGCGCAGGGCGACGGTCGTGTACGCGGTCGCGATCGTCGCGCTCTTCGCCGATCTGCACGTGAGCGTCTACCGGCCTGGGCTGGCCGACCCGGACAACGCCGCGTATGCAGCGCTGCGCTCGCAGATGCCGGGCCGCCTGCTCGAGCTCCCCGTGGTGCATCCGAGCGTGCACCGCGGGAGCAGCTACCTCTACTACGACATGCAGGCGCAGCGCGAGCGGCCGCTCGGCTACTCGACCGTCGCCCCGAAGAAGGCCGGCACGATCGCGCTCGCGCTCGAGTCGATGAACTGCGGCGACTGGCTTCCCGCGACCGGCCCGCTGCTCCGCCGCCTGGGCGTGCGCTTCATCGCGTTCCACGACGGGCTCTTCTCCGGCGGCCGGGACTGGCTCGCGTGGCGAGCCCTGAGCGCCCGCGGCTGGGGGCCGCTCGCGCGCGACGGTGGGATCACGATGCTCGCGCGCGGCCGGGCTCCCACCGCGCCGCCCATGCCCGAGCCGAGCTCGTCGATCGTCTTCTGCCCGCAGTGGACGGACGGCATGCCGCGCTACGAGCACAACGCTCTCTGGGCACACGGTGAGGGTCGCCTGGCAGTACGGCTGGTGACGGATCAGCCGGTCAGGACGACGATCAGCTCCGGCGGCCTGAGCCGCTCGGCCCGCGTGGTCGAGCCCGCGACGCTCACCCTGCCCCTCCACGGGGCCGGCTGGCACCTCGTCAACGTCGACGTCGTTCGCACCGACCGCGGCCTCCGGATCGCGAAGATCCGCCTCAAGCGCTAGTGGCGGGCGGCCGTCTGCTCCGGGAGCCCGAGCTTCGCCGCGAGGAACGGCGCCAGGTAGCGGCCGACGATCTTGGACGGCGGCCACCAGAGCGCCTCGGTGTCGACGGTCGACCGCGCAGTCCCTGGCTCGCCGCGAAGGTAGCGAGGAACCATCCCAGTCAGGAGCAGGCCGCGAAGCACGGGCTTGAACGGCTCCGGCTCGACCGGTGCGCCCGCCCGCGCGGCGATCTCGGAGGCTGCCGTGTCGGCCTGCTGCGTGGCGATCCCGCCCTGCTTGAGCGGGAACTGCGTCGCGTCTCCGGCAGCAAAGACGTCCACCTCGAAGCCGACGCGGCAGCGGTCGTCCGTCGGGATGAAACCGTCGCCGTCGCACGGCAGGCCCGTCAGGCGGGGGCCCTCGAGCCTCGGCAGCGCGACCACCCGGTCCGCCTCGATCCCGTCGCCGGGCGCCGAGTGAAGCACGCCGTCCTCCCAGCGGGCAGGAGTCGTCCTCAAATGGACCGTGACGCCGCGCGCGGCCAGGAGCTCTCCGACCGCCTGGCTTGCCTCCCGACCGAAGACCGCGAGAGGCTGCTCCTCAGGAGTGGCCAGCGCGACCTCGACGCCGCTCGCGCCGTGGTCGACGAGCAGCGTGGCCGTGAGCAGCGCGAGCTCGTACAGCGGGAGCGGCCAGGTCACGCCTCCGGGAAGCGCGAAGACGATCCGGTGCACCTCACCCGCGAGCGCCTCGTCGAGCAGGCCTCTGAGGGCTGCGGTGCTCTCGGGCCCGGCGAACGTCAGCGCATCGGGCAGCGCCACGCGGGCGCGGGCGCCGAGCCCGACGAGCAGCGCGTCGTACGGCACGCGCTCGCCGTCGTCCGTCTCGACGAAGCGCTCCTCGGGATCGACCGCCGTCACGCGCCCTCGGCGCAGGACGGCGCCCGCGGCCTCCACGAGGAGAGCCAGCGGGAACCGGCGGGTCTCGGCGACCTGGAAGGGATCTCCAACCGAGAGCGGCCGGTAGACGAAATCCGTCTCGGGAGCGATGAGCTCGATCGCGACGCGTTCCTCGGCGAGCGCACGCAGGGCGAGCGTGCCCTCCAAAGCGGCCACACCGCCTCCTGCGATCACCACCTGCAGCACGTCGGACCTCACCCTTGGCTCCTCTCGTCGACTGGGGAAATGATCGATCCACGTGCGGCGCCCGGCATCCGGGAACGCTCCACGAGCGTTCGCGGGAAAACACGGACTGGCTAGCTCGCGGCCAGAACGTCGAGAAGCTGAGCCCGCGTCGCGTTGCCGCCGCTCGCGATCAGGGCGACACGCCTGCCGCTCAGCCGCTCACGGAGGTCGAGGGCCGCCGCGAGGGGCGCCGCGCCTGCGGCCTCGACGAGATTGCGCGTCGTCTCGATCATCAGCGCCTGGGCCGAGCGGATGGCGTCGTCGCTCACGAGAACGAAGTCGTCGAGAGAGTCCCAGAGGATCCGCTGCGGGAGCTCGAACGCGCTGCGCGTCGCGAGGCCCTCGGCGAACGTCTCCATCGTCGCCTCTACGAGCCGCCGCTCGCGCCAGGAGCGATACGCCGCGGGCGCTGCATCGGACTGCACTCCCACCACCTCGATCGCCGGGTCGACCGCCTTTGCGACGATGCAGGAGCCGGCGGCGCCGCTGCCGCCGCCGATCGGCACGACGACAACGTCGATCTCGGGCTGCTCTTCCAGGATCTCCAGCGTGTGCGTACCGACCCCGGCGATGAGCAGCGGCTCGTTGCCCGTACCGGTAGCCGTGCTCCGCGGCAAGGCGCTCGCAGTTCTCCCGCGCCTCGTCGAAGTCGCGCCCGTGGAAGACGAGCTCGGCGCCGAGGCCGCGGATCGATGCGACCTTGACCGGGTTCGCCTGCTCGGGGACGCAGATCGTCGCCCGCACGCCGAAGAGCCGGGCCGCGTAGGCGATCGACTGCCCGTGGTTCCCGGTCGAGGCCGCGATCACGCCGCGCTTGCGTTCCTCCGGGGTGAGCTGCGAGACGAGGTTGACGCCGCCGCGCACCTTGAAGGCACCCGTGGGCAGGTGGTTCTCGTGCTTGACGACGATCTCGGCTCCCAGCAGCTCGTCCAGCGCCGGGTAGCCGTAGAGTGGAGTCGGGCGCAGGTGGGGCGAGATCCGCCGCCGCGCGTCGAGCACGTCGACGAGCGTCGGGACCTGCGAGGCCATTTACATGCCCATCGCGTGGTTCATAGGTGCCGCTGGGCAGGGATTTCGCGCCGATACGCGGCTCCCGACATCACGAAACCACCACCTACACGGGGCTCTACGACCTACATGGTGGTGCTCACGCAACACCCACTCTGGGTGACGCGGTAGAGCGACGGCGAGCTCTATGCGTCCGGGGACTACCCGAACCAGGGTCCGCCCGGCGAGGGGCTCACGAGGTACATCTCGCCCGCCGAGAACGTCCGGGACCGCGACCTCGTCCTCTGGTACACGGGGTCGACGACTCACCACCCCGAGGTCGAGGACTATCCGGTGATGACGACGGCGAACATCGGTTTCCGGTTGGCGCCGGACGGGTTCTTCGCACGGAATCCGGCGCTCGACGCACCCGATCGGCGGTAGGCAATCAGAAGGACCGCTCCGTGAAGATCCGTGCTGCCGCGTTTACTGATCACCGGCCGCCGCGTCGCCGGCTCGTCGTTCGGCGGCGTCAAGGGCCGCGACCAGTTACCGGCTTACCGCACCCAGGCTTGGGAAAGCAGCATGCCCCACTGGGGGTTGAACTGATAGTTGCCCAGACGCTTGGAGACGAAGTCGATCGCGCGCACGTTTGAGGTCGGCACTACGGGCGCTTGTGTGAGGATCTCCCGCTCGACCCGCTGCCAGAGGTTGGTCGCGGCGGGCGGGTCCTGCGCCTGAACCGCGGCTGCGTGGTCGATCTGCGCGTCGATCGAGTCGTTGCAGAACTCGGACGGGTTGAAGTTCTCCACGGGGTTGCCCGGCCTAAATGCGCGGCAGGTAAAGAGGGGCTGGAAGAAGTCATAGGCTGAGGGATATTCGGCGGTCCAGCCGAAGTAGCCGGCCTGGATCCGAAGCCGCGAGTCCATCACCTCGCCGAAGTAGTCGCGGCTCGGCAAGACACGCTTGATTCCCGCCCGGTAGCCGAGCGAGTCCAGCACCGAAACGAGGTACCGCCCTTGATCCGCGAGAGCGGCCGGCACCCAGACGGTTACCCGGGTGCCCGCGGTCCCGGAGGCGTCCACCAGGCGGCGGGCCGCTTCCACCCGGGTCACTCCGCCCGCAACGTAGGGGCACGAGCGGTGGAAGGCGGGAAAGTTGGGCGGGAGGATCTGGCACGTCGGGGCCGCCGCTCGTCCTACGAGGCGCGTAAACGCATCTCGGTCGAACGCATAGTTGACTGCTCGCCGTACACGCACGTCGTCGAAAGGCGGCACGCGGGTGTTGAGGAAGAAGAAGTTCGTCCGGGCCTGCGTGCTGAGCTGGAGCTCGCTCGGGTAGCGGGCGGCGAGGAGATCCAATTCCCGCTTGGACGGCAGCGGCGATAGATGCAGCGCGACGTCGGCGCGACCGCGTGCGACTGCGGTCACGCTACGGCCTGCGTCGAGCCCGAAGCGCCAGGACCAGCTGATCACATCCGGATACCCGTCGGGTTGGGCATCCGCCGACCACTGCCTGAAGCTCGGGTTACGGGCGAGCCGGAGCTCATGCGTCTTGGCGGAGTAGGAAGTGATTCGATAGGGGCCGGTCGCCGGAAGCGCATGCGTTCCGACGTCGCGCCGGGGGGTGCCCGCAGGCACGGCGTAGGCGAAGGGAAGCGCGAGCTTGGCGAGGAAGTCGCCGTCGGGGGCACGCAAGTGGAACGTGATGGTGCGTTCTCTGCGATCGGTTTCGATCCCGTGCGAGAGGTCGCACGAGCGGTGGGGCGCGCAACGATCGGCTCCGACGATCCCGGCGTAGTACGGCGTCGCCGTGCCGAGCTCGACTGCGCGCTCGAGCCCGCGTCGAACGTCGTCCGGCTGCACCGGTTTGCCGGTCGAGTAGCGCAGGCCTGGCCGCAGCCGGAATGTGTACGTTCGGCCGCCGTCGCTCGGCGTCGGCAGCGCGATCGCCAGATCGGGCACGAGCTGACTGCCCTCGACGCCGCCCACTCGCCGAAAGCCCACGAGCCCGTCGTTCGTGAGCGTGAGGAACGACCAGGTGGACGGGTCGCCGGAGAACGCCGGGTCGAGCGAAGCGGGGGCCTCCCCGAACAGCGCGCGCAGCGTGCCTCCTCGGTGCTCGAGCGTGGACGGCCGCAGTGCCACGTAGACGCCGTGCGGAGAGAACGCGACGTCCTTTCCAGGCTGGTAGAGCGCGATCGTCTTGGTGACCTTGCCGCGTGAAGAATCGATCCGCGAAAGCGTTGCGTCCGATTCGTTCGCGACCCAGACCGACTTCGCTCCGGTTGCGATGCCGGCCGGCCCCCGCCCGACCTGAACGGTGTCCGTCACCGCCGCCTTGTGCGGGTCGATTCGCGAGACGGTGTCGTCGGCCCGGTTGGCGATCCACACTCCACCGGCGCCGGCCGCAACGGCAGCCGGCTCGCTACCGACGCCTATGCGGGCCAGGACCTGGCCCGAGCCCGGATCCAGGGCGACCACGCTCCCGGAAGGAGGAGAGATCACCCACACGCGCCCGAAGCCGACCGCCACGTCCGAGGCGCCGATCGCCGCCGGCAAGGTATCGGTGACCCGGCCCGTATCCGGATCCAGGCGGGACACGGTCCCGTCGGTGGAGTTCGCAACCCAGACCGCACCCTCGCCGTAAGCGACGCCGCTCGGCCCGTTTCCGACGGGAATCGTCTGCACAACCTGGCCCGTCGCCAGGTCGATGCGGGAGACGGTTCCGTCGAGCCCGTTGGCAACCCAGAGCGCCCCCGAGCCGATCGCAACACCCTCGGGCCCGTCGCCCACCTGAGTCGTCTGCCGCACCTCGTTTGTCTTGGGATCGATGCGCGAGACAGTGTTTCCGACCGCGTCTGTCACCCAGATCGCATCCCGACCGGCCGCGAGGCCGTTCGGCGCGACCGCCACGTCGTCGACAATCTTGTTCGCCTTCTGATCGACGACGGCGAGCGAGTTGGGCACCACGACCGCGACGCCGCCGCCACCGGAGCTCAGGACGATCCCGATCGTGGCCGCGGCGGCCCCCGCCAGGAGCACCCCACCAAGCACCAGGCTGCGTCCGCCACGGCGTCGGGCGATCGCCCGAAGAGCCGCGGGAGCGGGTGCCGCGAGCTCAGGCTCCTGGTTGAGGATGGCGCGTTCCAGCGACTGGAGCTCCGGGCTCGGCTCGAGCCCCTGCTCTTCCGCGAGGAGAGCGCGGGTCTGGCGATAGAGCTCGAGCGCGTCCGCTTGCCGGCCCGACCGGTAGAGCGCGCGCATCAACTGGCCCCGCGGCCGCTCCCAGAGCGGGCTTTCCTCGATCAGCTTCTCCAGCTCGGGGATCACGCTGTCCGCACGGCCGTTCGAGAGCTGAACATCGACCCGATCCGCCCGCGCGGCCGCCTGTAGCTCCTCCAAGCGGCGGATCTCCGGCTGGGCGAACGACTCGAAGCGGAAATCCGCCAGGGCGGGGCCGCGCCAAAGCTCCAGGGCCTCCGACAGTGTCCGCTCCGCCCGTCTTGCGTCGCCCTTCTCGAGGGCGTTGCGGCCCTCGCCGACGAGCCGCTCGAACTCCGCGCTGTCCAGCTCGCCCGGCCCCACCTCGAGCGCATAGCCGGCAGGGGTTGTCCCGAGCCGGTCGGCCCCGAGGGCCTTGCGCAGGCGAGAGACGTAGACCTGGAGTGCCTTACCGGCGTTATCCGGCTGCCGGTCGCCCCAGAGCTCCTCGATCAGCTGCTCCGGCGAGACGGGCTCGTTCGCGTGGAGGACGAGCAGAACGAGCAACGCTCGCTCCCGCCCGCGCGGGACCTCGATCGCTCGCCCCTGCTCGACGACCTCGAGCAGCCCAAGCACTCGAAACTCCACGAGGAGCCGAACCTAACACTTGGCGAGAAACCTGCCAAGAGCAGGAAGATTTACTGCGGTGAAACCGCGCGAAGCGGCTGCGAAACCGAGCGGGTTCAGTCTGGCCGCATGCGCATCTCGAACACCTTCCGGCTGGCGCTCGGAACGTGCGCCGCGGCCGTCGCACTCGCCTCGGCCGCGCTGGCCGGAGGGCCGTCCAAGGGCCAGAGCCCGCCGCACGGCGCGACGCCTGTGGTCGTGCACACCGGCGACGACGGCTTCGACTGGGGCGCCGCAGCGATCGGCGCCGCAGCAGGAATCGGAGCCGCATTAGCCACGGTCGGCGGCCTGACCCTCGCCCGCAACTCGTGAGATCGGAGGTACGGCGATGAAGAGAATTTCGACGCTCGGAGCGGCGGTGCTGGGCCTGGCCGTCGTCAACGTCCCCCCAACAGAAGGAGACTCGAGATGAAACGGATGCTCGGATTGATGCTGGCACTCACCGTCGCCGGGGCGTTCGCAGTGGCAAGCCAGGCGCGCACCGCGCACCACCCGCCGCGACACGGAGCTCTCCACGCGACCGAGGACTGCCTGAGCTCGCAGTACGCGGGCCAGGCCGGCGGCTTCTGCACGATCCAGTCCTCGAACCTCCAGGCGATCACCGCCGGCTCGAGGCTCTTCGCCCTGGAGGCAGTTCAGGGCTCCACGCTGGACAGCGACCTCGTGCTCTACGTCGGCCCCGGAAACGAGGCTCTCGGACACGTCGTCCTCTCGCGGACCACCCGTACCGGTGAGATCACCTTCGCCGGCGGAACCGGCAGCTTCAGACGCTTCCACGCCCGCGCAGACGTCTCGTTCGACGGGTCCCTCTGGCACTGGGACGGGACCTACAGGTTCACCGGGGACCACGACTGGCGATGAAAGGGCATCTCGCACTGCTAGTTGCCGGACTGGCGCTCGTGCTCGCCGCCGCGGCTTCGGCCGCGGCGACGCTTCGAATGGCGACCTGAAGGTCGCGCGCGTACCCATCGGGTAGTCGCTGTGAAGAGGGGCCGCTCCGAGCGGCCCCTCTTCCTCTCGTAGGATCGGGGCGTGAAGATCCGCGCGGCGGTGCTCGAGGCGTTCGGCGAGCCGCTCGAAGTGCAGGAGCTCGATCTCGCCGAACCGAAGGCCGCCGAGGTGCTCGTCCGGCTCGCCGCCTGCGGGGTCTGCCACACCGACCTCTTCACTGCTTCGGGCGCGGATCCATCCGGCTACTCGCCGGCGGTGCTCGGGCACGAGGGCGCCGGGGTCGTCGAAGCCATCGGCGAGGGCGTGACCTCGGTCGCCCCGGGCGACCACGTCGTGACGCTCTTCTCGCCCCAGTGCCGCGAGTGCGAGCACTGCAAAGACCCGCGCACGAACCTCTGCCTCGCGATCCGCGAGCAGCAGAACCTCGGCTATCTGCCCGACGGCACCACGCGGCTCTCCCGCGACGGCGAGCCGGTCCGCCATTTCATGGGCACCTCGACCTTCGCCGAGTACACCGTCATGCCCGAGATCGCGCTCGCGAACGTGAGCAACACGCGCCGCTCGACCCCGTCGAGCTTTGCCAGCAGGCGTCGGAAGCGCGGTCGAAGCGCGCCGAGTTCGCTCGGTTCAAACTCCTGCAGCCTGCTCGCCGGAACGGAAAGGCCAGGCGGCGCGACTCGAACTGCGGCTGCGTTTGCCATCTGCGCCCGATCCGAAAGCGCGGCCGCGATGGCGCCCACCACGACCGCCACCTGATTCGCCGCCCCGTTCGCAGCCGATGGGTACTCTCGCGCGTCATCCTCACCAAGAACGGCCCGACACGTCATCACGGGGTCCACACAAGCACGGCGCAGAGCGACCCTCACAGCGTTGGCGAACGGCATGGTTGAGCCAAAGCCACTCGCCGAGCGGCCCGCTCTACATGCCCATCGCGTGGTACCCGGAGTCGACGTACAGCGTCGTCCCGGTCACGTTCTTCGCGCCCTCGGAGAGCAGATAGGCGGCCGCGGCGCCGACGTCGTCGGCCTCGATCGGCCGGTGTAGCGGCGAGCGCTCCTCGACGATCGCCTCCATCGTCGGGAAGCCCGCGATCGAGCGGGCGGCCAGCGTGCGGACCGGGCCGGCCGAGACGGCGTTGACGCGGATGCTCTTCTGACCGAGGTCCCAGGCGAGGTACTGGACCGAGGAGTCCAGCGCCGCCTTGGCGACGCCCATCACGTTGTAGTGAGGCACCGCGCGCTCGCCGCCGAGGTACGTCATCGTGAGGATCGAGCCGCCGCCGCGCGCCTCCATCAGCGGCTCGGCCAGGCGCGCGCACGCGACGAGCGAGTACGCGGAGACGTCGAGCGCGAGCCAGAAGCGGTCGCGCGGCGTGTCCGTGAACCGGCCCTCGAGATCCTCCGCAGCCGCGAAGGCGACCGAGTGGACGAGGAGGTCGAGGCCGCCGTCGAACGCCTCGCCGACCTCGCCGAAGACGCGCTCGAGATCCTCGTCGGAGCGGACGTCGCACTCGGTGACGAGCGGCGAGCCGACCGACTCCGCGAGCTCGCGTACGTTCTTCTCGATCCGCTCGCCCTGGTAGGTGAACGCGAGCTCGGCGCCGCCTTCCGACAGACGGCTCGCGATCGCCCAGGCGATCGAGCGGCGGTTGGCCACGCCGAGGACCAGACCGCGCTTGCCTGCGAACGCTCCCTCCACGACGCGCGAGTGTACGAGGTTCGGCCGGGTCAGGCCCTCGACGCGAGCCGTGCCTCGACGCGCCCGACGAGGTCGTCGGTCGCCGGCGTTGCGATCTCGTGCCTCCGGCCGCCGCGCACGACCGGCCCGGCGATCGCGTCGAGCTCGAGCGGCCGGCCGGCGTCGAAGTCCTTCTGCATCGACGTCCGGACCTCCCCGCCGAACGCCTCGAGCGCGGCGCGGAGCCTCGCCTCGTCGAGCGCCGCGCCGTCCGCCGCCCCCACGCTCACCACCTCGCCGTGACACTCCATCAGGCGCCTGCTCCACTCCGGGTCGGCCTGCACCGCGCCCACCGACTCGCCGAGCGCGGTCGTGGTGAGCGCGAGCGGCGCGAGGAAGGCGAGCTTCTCCCAGAGCACCGTCTTCTCGTCCGAGGCGAGCGAGACGTCGAGCCCCGCCGCGCGGAGCTCGCCGGCGATCTCGTCCCGCCGCGGGCCGGGCGCGAGGTCGACGCGCGCGAAGCTCGTCTTCTGGCGCACGAGCCCGGATTCCGCTCGCTCCGACTCGACGCGGATGGCGCCGACCAGCACGCGCCGGTACCGGTCGCGCAGCACCGCGACGTGGTCGACGCCGTTCATCAGCGGGACGGCCACGGCGTCCCCAACGCGCTCTGGCGGCGCGAGCTCGAGCGCAGCCACGAGCTGCGGGGCCTTGGGCGTGACCCAGAGGACGTCGACCTCCCGGTCGAGCGCGGATGCCGTCGCGACATCCGCCTCGAAGTTGCCGAGAACGACGCTCTCGACCCTCAGCCGGGCCGGGTGGCGGGCCAGCGTCTCGGGCCGCAGCAGGAGCACGACCTCCGCGCCGTTGCGGGCGAGCGCACCGCCCACGAAACCGCCGATACCGCCTGCGCCGAGGATCGCGTGTCGCACCGCCGCGATCGTATGCCCGCGCTAAGAAGGAGGTCCTGTCGTTCCGATAACGTGAGGGTCTTGCGCCGCCCATTTCTCCTCCTCTTCTCGGCGGTGCTCGTCCTCGTCTCGGCCGCCTCCGCAAGCGCCCAGCTCGAGCCGATCCGGCTCCCGCGCTCGGGAGACCACACGCTCCCGCGGATCCGGCGCGGGGCGATCCACATCCCGCCCGGCCATGCGGCGGGGCGGGTCACGGTCCTCGTCGACCTGCGCCTGCCGCCGCTCGCCGCCGCGTACGGCCGCGGGCTCGTCGCGTTCAACGCCCAGCGGCGGCTGAACGTCGCAAGCAGGAGCTCGCGCGCATACCTCGCGCGGCTCAGCCGCGTCCAGGCGCAGGCCGCCGCGCAGATCAGGCGCGTGATCCCGCAAGCGAACATCTCGAACCGCTACCGGGTCGTGCTCGACGGCTTCGCGCTGCGGCTTCCCTACCGCGCGCTGCCGAAGCTGGCCCGCATCGCGTCCGTCCGCAAGGTCTACCCGAGCCTCGGATACCACCTCGACACGAACAAGAGCCCCTCTGTGATCCACGCGGACCAGTTCTGGGCGAGCACCGGCGGCCGCGGCCAGGGCGTCAAGATCGGGATCGTCGACGACGGTGTCGACCAGACGAACCCGTTCTTCGACCCGGGCGGCTTCTCGTACCCGGCCGGCTTTCCCAAGGGCCAGACCGCCTACACGACCCCGAAGGTGATCGTCGCGCGCTCCTTCCCGGGCCCCGGCTCGGGCAAGCAGGGCCGGCTTCCCTTCTACAAGAACGACTCCTTCCATGCCACGCATGTCGCCGGGATCGCCGCCGGCGTGGCCGGGACCCTCGCCGTCGCGGGCTTCGACCATCCGCAGGTGGCCGGGCTCTCTGGGATCGCCCCGCGCGCGTGGATCGGCAACTACCGCGTCTTCAACACGCCGGTGCCCACGGGCGGAGACGACGCGTTCACGCCGCAGATCGTGCAGGCGTTCGAGTCGGCCGTGAGCGACGGGATGAACGTCATCAACTTCTCAGGCGGCGGCCCCGAGGCTGACCCGTCGAGCGACGCGCTGATCGAGGCGACCGACAACGTCGCAGCGGCGGGCGTCGTCCCGGTCATCTCGGCCGGGAACGACCGCGACGAGTTCGGCCTCGGCTCGGTCGGGTCGCCGAGCAACGCGCCCGCCGCGATCTCGGTCGCCGCGGCCTCGAACCTGCATGTCTTCTCGCCGGAGCTGACGGTGACCTCGGCCGGCGCATCCGCGAGCCTGCAGCACATCCCGTTCTCCTACAACGTCGAGGTCCCGCTGCCCTGGCAGCAGTTCGACCACATCCTCGCGGACGTCGGCTCGGTCACCGGCACCGACGGACACCCGGTCAGCCGCCAGCTGTGCGCGCCCGCCGGCTTCGACCCGAACGACGAGCAGCGCTCGACCCTGCCGGCCGGGTCGCTCGGCGGCATGGTCGCGCTCGTCTCCCGGGGAGGCTGCACGTTCGATTCCAAGGCAGCGCGTGTCGACGCGGCCGGCGGGATCGGGATGATCGTCGTCGACAACCGCCCGGGCGAGGCGAACTTCATCCCGGTCGCGCTGAGCCTCGACGGCGGCATGGTCTCCGACCTCGACGGCGCGAACCTGCGCGCGTTCATGGCCTCGCACGGCGGTCGCGTGACCTTCCGGGCCACCGGCGAGAACAACCCGCTGGAGCTGCAGACGGGGCGCAGCGGGATCATCACCAGCTTCTCCTCGGCCGGGCCGACGAACTACGACCACCTGTTGAAGCCTGACCTCGCGGCGCCCGGAGGCCAGATCCTCTCGTCGATCTCCTCGACCCTTGCGGAGTTCCACCACCAGCGCTTCGCCGTCCTCGACGGCACGAGCATGTCGGCCCCGCACGTCTCGGGTGCGGCCGCGCTGCTCCTGCAGCAGCATCCGACCTGGACGCCCGCCGAGGTGAAGTCGGCGCTGATGTCCTCCGCCGGGCCCGCCTGGGGCGACACCGCGCGGACGCACGAGGCGCCGGTCCTGCTCGAGGGCAGCGGCCTCGTCAACGTCGCTGCGGCGGACGACCCGAAGCTGTTCACGGACCCGCCCTCGCTCTCGTTCGGCTACCTCGACGTGAGCAAGGCGAACGCGCGCCGCGCGCTGCTGCTCTCGCTCACGGACGCCGGGGGCGGCGCGGGGACATGGACCGTCTCGATCGACGCGCAGTCGGCGAGTTCCGGAGCCTCGATCACCCCCGGCGCCTCGATCCTCACCGTCGCGCCGGGCGGGACGCTCGACGTGCCAGTCGTCGCCTCGGCCTCACACGGGTCGCCCCACGGCGACAACTACGGGTTCATCGTCCTCCAGCGCGGCGCCGACCGGGTACGCGTCCCGTACTACTTCAGCGTCGAGCTACCGCAGATAGGGCGCGCGCCGATCGTCCCGGTGAAGCGCGACCAGGTCGGGAGCACGCGCGAGGGCACGAACTTCGTCAACGTCTACCGCTTCCCGGCCGACCCGTTCGGGCCACCTGCCGACTACACGGGCCCGGGTATGCACGAGGACGGCGCCGAGCACGTCTACAGCGTCCACGTGAACGGGCACGACGCGAACATCGGCGCGGCCGTGGTCGCGAGCGGGCTCGGCTCCCTGGTCGAGCCGTGGTTCCTGGGCTCGCTGAACGAGGACGACGTCCAGGGCTACCCCGGCACGCCGCTGAACGTGAACGGGCTCACGTTCGAGTACGAGTTCGACAACGGCGCCGCGGGGGTCGCCTTCCCGCCCGAGGGCCGCTACTACGTGGCCGTCGACTCGCGCGCCGACCCGTTCACGGACGAGCCGCTGCGCGGTCCGTACCTCCTCCACTTCTGGCGGAACGACGTCACGCCGCCGAAGCTGCACATGCTCACCGGGCGCGTGTCCGCGGGCCGCCCCCTGCTCGCGGGGATCGTCACCGACCGCGGGTCGGGCGTCGACCCGCTCTCGCTCGTGATCGGCTACAAGGGCGTGCTCCTGCTCGCGGCGCTCTACGACCCGTCGTCCGGGCTCGCCGTCTGGCTGCTCGACGGGGCGCCGAAGATCGGCGTCGGCAAGACGAACGTGCTCGCGGTCGCCTCCGACTACCAGGAGTCGAAGAACGTCGACCAGGCCGGCGAGAACATCCTCCCGAACACGACCTTCCGTCGGTTCAAGCTGCGCGGGGTCAAGGGGCCGGCGCTGAGCTGGCTGCTCCCGAAGCGGACGGCCTGCGTCGAGAGGAACGAGAGCCTGCTCGTCTCCGCAGGCTCGACCAGGCCGGTCGAGTCGGTGACGTTCTACGACGGCGGCCACAGGATCTCGCGCGAGCGCGGCACGTTCTCGGGCTTCTACGATGCGATCTGGAAGACGGGCAAGGCGCGCCGCGGGCGCCACGTCCTGCTCGCGGTCGTCAGGGACCGCCGCGGAGCGCGCGCCCAGGCGCGACGCATCGTCCGCGTGTGCCACAGGTAGCGGTCGTCACCGGCGGCTCGAGCGGCATCGGCGCCGCGATCGCGCGGAGCCTCACGCGCCGCGGCTGGACCTGCGTCCTGCTCGCCCGCGGCGAGGAGCGGCTGCGCGCGGTCGCGGAGGAGCTCGGGGCGGAATGGGAGATCTGCGACGTCGGCGACCGCCAGGCCGTCGACCGCACGGCTGCGGCAGTCCGGGAGCGCCACCCTGAGATCGCGCTGCTCGTCAACAACGCGGGCGTCCCGGGCCGCGGCGGCTTTCTCGGCGCGAGCCCGGAGGTGATCGAGGAGGTGACGCGGACGAACTACCTCGGCGGCGTCTGGTGCCTGCG
>Ga0335084_10001311_pt1 | contig 23123 bp, 21 predicted proteins | sample Lox_Sample_44_FD_206721 | JGI IMG/M metagenome (GOLD analysis project Ga0335084, IMG submission 206721) | Soil microbial communities from Loxahatchee National Wildlife Refuge, Florida, United States - Lox_Sample_4.4 | ecosystem: Environmental > Terrestrial > Soil > Wetlands | place: USA...
CGCATGGGCGGAAGCTTCGTCGCCCATCGCCACGGAGTCAAGCCGCCCTCCACGATGCTGCGAAACCCCGAGCGGTCGCACCGACCGGCGCCCCGCAGCGCCACCCCGTGCGTCGCTCCGGTTGACGCTGGTTGTGTGCCCCACTTATGGAGCGGTCATGCCGGTCGATGTCGATGGTCTGCGGGAGCTGCGCGATCGTGCCGCCATTCACGACCTGATCCTGCGCTATGCGCGCGGCGTCGACCGGCGCGATCTCGCCCTGGTCGCGTCGTGCTTCGCCCCCGATGCCGCGTACGAGGGCGCGCTCGGCGTCGGCACCATCCGCACGGCGTTGACGGCGTTGGGCGAGCGCCTCCACCGCTACCAGACGACCATGCACTTCATGGCCAACCACCTCGTCGAGCTGCACGGCGATCGGGCCGAGTGCGAGACCTACGCCCTCGTCTACCACCGGGTGCAGAGCGGCGATGCAGAACGCGACTTCGTCGTCGGCGTGCGCTACCTCGACGAACTGGCGCGCCATACCGACGGGTGGTGGATCGTCCGGCGCGCGGTCCGGACGGAATTCCAGCGCGACGACCTCGTGGTCCTGCCCCCCTCGTGAGCGCGCCGCGCCCGTGCGCCGCTCGCGCGAACTGGCCGATCACCGCTGGACGCGATCCGCTGCCGGGGCGCGGCGCTCTCGGTTGAGCAACGCGACCGTCTCGACGTGCTCGGTTTGCGGCAGCAGGTCGTACGGTTGGAGCGCGGCGAGCGCGTAGCCGTGGTGCGCGAACCAGTCCAGGTCTCGCGCCAGGGTCACGGGATCGCAGGAGACGTAGACCACGCGGGACGGCGCGGCGGCGGCGATCGCTGCCCGGGTCGCTTCGTCGATCCCCTTGCGGGGCGGATTCACGGTCACCAGATCGACGGGGCCGAAGTCGGCCGCCACGGTGGCGAGGCCGGCGGCGGCGGGCGCAGCGACGAACCGCACGTTGTGGTAGCCGTTGAGGCGCGCGTTACGCCTGGCGTCGCGCACGGCAATGGGCGACTCCTCCACCCCCACCACCAACCGCGCGCGGCTCGCGACGTAGAGGCTGATCGCCCCGACGCCGGCGCAGAGATCGACCGCGAGCTCGTCGGGCTGCGGTGCGGCCCAGGCCAGCACGCGGTCATAGACGCGCCGGGCGGCCCCGATGTTGGCCTGCAGGAAGGCGCCGGCGCTGCTGGTGAGCGTGAGGCCACCGACCCGTTCGGACAGCGCGGTGGTGTGCGTGACCGGAACGAACGTCGCCCCGAGGATGACGTTGCCGGGGGTCGGATTGACGTTCAACACGACGCTCGACACGCCGCGCAGGCGGCGCATGCGCTGCAACAGTCGGGCCTCGCCCGGCCAGCGCCGGTCGCGCACGACCAGGATCAGCTGCGCGGTCTTCTTCCACGTGCTGCTGCGCACCACGACGTAGCGCAGCCATCCGCTGCGGGTGCGTTCGTCGTAGATCGGCGCCTGCGCCTGATCGACGGCCTCGCGCACCGCGGCCAGCACGGCGGGAATCGGCGGCTGGTGGACCGCGCACCCGGCGATGTCCACGACCTCGTGCGTCCCCGGCCGGTAGACGCCGAGCAGCAGGCCGCGCCGGGTGCGGCGCACCGCGAGCTTGGCCTGATTCCGATACCCGAAGAGGCGCGGCGATCCGATCACGTCCGGTACGGGGACCTGGACGCCGGCGGATGCGGCCGCCAGGGCGCTGACGACGCGCGCGTGCTTCGCCCGCAGCTGGGCGCCGTACGCGGTACCGACCAAGGCACAGCCGACGCAATCGGGATAGTGCGGACACGGCGGACGCGGCCCAGGCGACTCAGGCGGCGGAACGGGGCGGTGAGACATCGCCTCCGATCGTTACTATGCGCAGGCAACCGCGAGCCAACGCCCGATCAGCACCCGGCGGCAACGCCAACCCGGCGGCGCCGGCGGCGGATCAGCGGCGCAGGCTCGCGGGGCAGCCGTCGAGCGAGCTGTTGACGGCCTGGAGGAGGTCGGCGATCGCGATCAGCCCGTCGCCGTTGGCGTCGCCGGCCGGACATTCGGAAAGGTCGCCCAGGCCGACAGCGATGTTGACCAGGCGGGTGAGCTCGCTGATCGAGACCATACCGGAACCGTCGCAGTCGCCCGGGCAGCTCGAGACCGGCGCGGTCGCGGTGGCCGTGGCCGTCGCGGTGCTGCCGGACGGGGTCACGGTGGCGGTCGGCGTCGGCCCGGTCGGGGTCGCGGTCGGCGACGCCTGGGTCCGCGTCGGCGTCCGCGTGCGGGTGGGGGTGCGCGTAGCGGTGTCGCTCGGCAGGACGGACGGCGGGGTGTTGGTGGGCTTCTTGGTCGGCGTCGGGGTCACGGTCGGGGTGATCGTCGGGGAGGCGAGGTCGCCGATGCGGACCACGATCTCGCGCGACTCGCCGAAGGCACCGAGGACGTCCTTGACGCGCGCGACCACGGTGGTGTCGCCGGTCGGAAACGCCCACGCGCTGGCAATCGTGGCGCAGTACTGGATGGTCGACGCGCGGTCGATAAACGAATAGCCGAACGCTTGATCGGTGCGCGTACAGGCCTCGGTCGTGTCGCGTCGCCCGAGTGGGTTCCCCTGTCCGTCGTCGAATCGGCACCCCATGTCGTCGATGTGGTCGATCACCGGCTGGGTGTCGGTGAAGGCCAACGGGACCGTGGCGGGCACGCCGCCGAGATTGTCGGGGGTGATGTCGCAGATCGCCGGGTTGCCGTCGCCGAGCGCGCGCGAGAGGATGACCTGGAGATCGGGATCCTGCTCCACGCCGCCCACGGTGTACGGCACGGTGGAGCCGCCGACCCGGCGACCGTTCGCCCCGGAGCGCGCCTCGACGACCACCGACATGCCCTGGCCGAACATCTGATGGTAGATCGGCCGCCCGGCGGCGTCGACCCCGATGCGCGGCAGCGGCACGCCCATGGCGTTGGTGAGGCCGAAGTGGGTGATGGTCGGGCCGACCGCACACGACTCGTCGTAGAACTCGATCCGGTAGGCGCGCTGCTCGGGCACGCCGCACGCGCTGACCAGCGCGGTGTAGATGCCGGCTGTGTCGGGCTCGATCTCGATCGTCCCGGCGCAGCGGCCCGGGCCCACCGGCGTGCCGTCGGGAGCGAAGAGCCGCACGTACGGCGCCCCCGGGATGTCGAGATAGTTGACCTTCAGCTGCACGTCCTCGTCTCCGCTCAAGTTGAGCTGGAAGGCATCGACCTCGCCCGGGACGGTGAAGCCCGTGCCGTCCGGCGTCGCCCCGCAGGAGAGCGGGAGCCCGCAGTTGCCAGCGCCTCCGGAGACGCCGTTCAAGGCGACAGTGTAGGTGCCGCCGGTGTTGCCGTTGAGCTGTGACACCTGCAAAGCGAAGTCGCCCGCCCGCGCAGTGAACTGAATGATACCGGTCGCGGTATCGATCGAGAACCCGTTCGGGCCGGTCAGGCGCATCCGCAGGGGTCCAAGCGTGGACGACACCGCGCTGCTCTGGATCAGCACCGAGGCGCCCGGCGGCGCGTCGATGCTGTACACATCCGCGCCGCCCGGCGGCAACGTGCTCGACACCGGCACGCCACACGTCAGCGGAATCTGAGCGGACGCCGGCGCGACGCGCACCAAGGCCGTCAAGAGAGCCAGCCCGGCGGCAAGGACCGTTGTCCCGCCCCGGGTTCCTCCGCGCATACGCGTCAGGTCAGGACGCACCGGTCACTCAAAGGCCTCCCGCTCTACCCACCCCGGGCGCCCACCGTCGAGGCGGACTTCATACCAGTCCCGCTCCTCGCCGGCCACCTCCACGAGCGCTCCGCGGCGTACCGTGCCGACAACCTCCGATTGCATGCTCGGGCGACTCCTCACCGTCGCCTCGACAGCCGTGACGCGCAGCTTCGCACTGGCGGCCGGCGAGACGGCGCGGCTGCGCTCGCCACTCCCCGTCGGCCCGATCCAGCCGGGCTGCAGGGCAACCGCCAGCAGCGCACCAGCGGCCAACGCGGCCGGTACCAGAACCGGCAGGCGCAGCAGGCGGCGCGCACGATGCAACAGCGCCACGCTGCGCGGCGCGTCTGCCGCCAGCGGCCTCAAACCGGTCAGCCCGGCCTCGATCGCGTGCCGCGCCCGCAGCTGGACGTCGGCCGGCACAGCGATGTCGACGCGTGGGGCGACGCCGAGGCGCCGGTTGAGCGACGCCATCACCGAGAGACACGCATCGCACTCGCTCAGGTGCCCCTCGAGGGTCGCGCGCTCATCGCCGGCGAGCGTGCCGAGCGCATACAGGACGAGCGATTCCTCGCTGCCGCAGCCGGATCCGCCGATCCCGCCGTCGCGGCGCGCATCGTCGGCCGCGAAGCCGGCGCGCAATCGCCTGGCCAGCGTCGCGCAGCGCGCACATTGGTCCACATGGGCTCGGATCGCCGCCGCGGGCCCCGCGTCGAGCTCGCCGTCGGCGTAGCAGGACAGAGATTCGAAGTCGGGACAGGTCGCACCCGCACCCACTTCGGGCTGCCTTGCATCTGTCATCGGTTACTCCTTCGCCAGGGCTCCTTGCGCCCTGGGGTCCGGACGGTTCAGGATCGGAGGTACTGGTCGGCCGTGGCGAGCCCCGGATCCAGACCGGAGCCGACCGTGCCGACCTTGGTCAGCAATTCACGACGCAGGCGCGCGATCTGCGACCCGATGTTACCGATGCTGGTGTTCAGCATCGCTGCGATGTCCTTGTACGGGGCCGTGACCTTGCGCCGTTGCGCTTGGGCGAGCAGCTTCCCGCGCTGCTGCCGGCGCCGCTGGACCTTGCGCTCCAACTGGGCGCGCTCTTCGCGCAGCCGCTCGGCGGCAATGCTGGTCGGCGGCAGGGTCGCCAGGTCATCGCTGATGCGCTGCACGCGGCGCTCATAGAGCTGGATCCACGCCTGCACGGCATCGAGCGCGTCTTCCATCCGTTTCAGGCCCGCCTCGCGCTCGCGCACCGTCGCGCGCAGGCGATCGATCCGATCGAGCACCTCGGCCACGTCGCACCCAGATACCTGGGACAGATAGCGCACCTCGGCCGGCTGGAACTCGTAGTCCTCGACGTACAGCAGCTTCATCACCACGGACTTCGACGGTGACAGATCCCCCAGCAGTTGGCTCAACGACATTCGATCCATCGGCCCTTCGCCTTCATCGGTTGTGGCGCGGTCGGCGGCCACGAGGTCGGGCAGCTCGCCGAGGGTTTCGATCGATACCGTCTCGATCTCATGCACGCCGCGCTTCCATTCGAGCACGAGATCGTCGAGCACAAAGCCGAGCAGGTAGGCCCGAAACGGGGCCCGCCCCTCGTAGGTCCGTACGCGCCGGAAGATTCGCCCGCGCTCGAACGCGAACACGTAGAAGTCGCCAGCTTCGTCCGCGGGAACCCGGTACACCCGTATCGGATAGCCATAGATCAGCTCGCCGTACTGGGCCTGAAACGTCTTCGCAGCATCCACCTCGCCTGCCAGGCACCGGCGGATCAACTGACGGGCTTCGTCCGCCTCGCTCAGCGGGTCCAACCTGCCCTCCGGCGCGGACCTGTGCCCGCACACCGCATCGCGCTTCCATTTGCCTCTGCGCGGGGGGATGCAATGCGGTGTCGTTTTGCTGCGTGCGGGGGCCCAAATTGCCCCAACCACGTATTTTGTTGGCGGTCAGCTGCCATGCGACCCGACCGGCGGGGTGCCTAACGAGCGCTTGTGTAATAGCCGTCGGCCAGCCAGATCATAAAAGATCACGCCACCATGCAAGAGACCCCACCCTGTTTCCATCCCTGTTGCCGGGGAGCGGATTGGATTGCGGAGCCGGACGGCCCGGCCTACTGGTGCCGGGTGGCACCATGACGGCCAGCGGGCGTTACCTGGTCGCGGGAGGCTGCCTGGCGGTGGGCCTACTGGCCGTATGGACGGCACTGGACTCGAGCGTCGTCGACCGCGCCTACCCCATGCCGCAGCCGACCACGGTGGATACCGGGCCGGCAGCGGCGAACGGGCCGATCCTGTGGCTGCTGTCGATCGGGGTCAGCCGGTACGCCAACGCCGACCTCAACCTGCAGTTCGCCGACTCCGATGCCAAGGCGATGGCCGACACCATTCAGTCGGCCGCCCGCAACGGTCCGTACCGCGAGGTGCGCACCCTGGTGTTGACCGACGAGGACGCGACGCGTGAGAACATCCTCGGCGGGCTGTCGCGCTTCCTCGGCCAGGCCGGCCCCGACGACGTGGTGGTCCTGTTCGTCGCCGGACACGGCATTCGCGACCTCAGCAGCGGCGGCTACTATTTCCTCCCCGCCCCCGCCACCGCCGACAACCTGGTCACCGAGGGCCTGCACGTGTCCGACTTCGACGAGATGCTGCGGGTGGTGCGGCGCAACGTCCGGGCGGTCGTGGTGATGCTCGATACCTGCCATGCCGGCGCGCTCGGCATCCCGTCGTCGCGGCTCGTGTCGGGCGACGAAATGGCCCGCCAGATGACCGCCGGCGAAGGCTTCTTCCTGCTCGCGGCGAGCAAGCCCGGCGAGGAGTCGAAGGAGCAACCCGCCCTGGCGCACGGCGCCTTCACGTATGCGGTCCTCGAAGGGCTGCGCGGCAGCGCTGACAGCGACGGCGACGGGATCCTGACGGTCTCCGAGCTGTTCGGCTATGTCGCCCGCCGGGTGCCCGCGCTCACCCAAGGACGCCAGCACCCGTACAATAAGATGGAAGGGACCGACTTCACCCTGCTCCGCGTCGCCTCGGGCGGGGCGGCGACAACGCCGGTGGTGCCCGCCGCCGCCCCGACCGAGGCGGGTCCCCCGCGCGGCAACGTCATCGGGGTGATGGACTTCCAGAACCTGCGCCAGGATCCCGCTTACGATTGGATCAGCCGGGCCCTGCGGTTGGCCTTCAACACGGAGCTCAGCAAGGTCCAGGCCCTGCGCGTCTACTCCCCCGAATTGATCGACCGGACCGCCCGCGCGCGCGGCACCGACCCCCTCTTCACCGCCCGCGACCTCGGCATCGGGCGCCTCCTCACCGGGGCATACTACGTGAGCGACAAGACCCTGCGCATCGACGCCCGCATCGTCGACGCGTCCACCGGCGTCAATGAAGCGTCGGACAGCGTCGAGGGCAACCTGGATCAATTCTTCGATCTGCAGAAGAAGCTGGTCCTCAGCATGTTGCGGCGGCTGCGCGTCCAGGTGTCGCCCGAGGAGGGCGAGTCGATCCAGACCGAGACGAACACCGACGTCGACGCCTATCGGCTCCTGCTCGAATCCGAGGGCATCGTCGAGCCCTCGCCGCGCGCCGAGCGCACCCGCCGCAAGTCCGAGCCGCATTCGGCGCTCGACCACCTGCTCGACCGGTTCGCCGGCCTCCTCAGCAGCCCCGCCCACGCCGCCACCGTGTCCGCCGACGTCGAATCGCAGGTCCACGACTTCCTCGACCGCTACCGCCGTGCCATGGAGTCGAAGAACGTCGACGAGGTCGCGGCCCTCTACGCGGCGTTCTCCGATCGCCAACGCGAAGCGCTGCGCGTCTACCTCGCCAACGCCAACGGCCTCACGGTGGAGCTCACCGACATCATCATCTCACCGCACGGAACCGACGTGGACGTGTCGTTCACTCGCCATGACCGCTTCGTCGACGCCCAGAGCGGCCGCCCCGTGCGCCTCGAGGTGCGTTTGACTAAGCTGCTCGTCCGGGAGCAGGGCACCTGGAAGATCGGGGGCGGAGAATAGCCGGCGCCGTGGCGCGGCGAGCCCGCATCGGCAGCGGTGCGCCGGGCTCGATCAGCAGCGCCCGTCTGCGGCGCGCTGCTCGCGCGCCCTCGCGTGCGGGCCGCTGGCCGATCATCCTCTGGGTCGGCGGCACGCTCGTGCTCGCCGCGCCGGTGCACGCCGAGCCGCTCGACAAGCTCATCCCCAACCTGTTCGGCGGCAGCTTGAACACCACCATCTCGCTCAGCTTCAGCGACTCGAGCACCCAGCAGCCGATCATCATCAACCGCTTCAACAATCTCTCGAGCCAGCTCTCGGTGGCCCGCTCGCAGGTGCCGGTCCCGTCGTCGAGCGGCGCCTTCACCTTCAGCTGGGACAGCGACCTCGACACCTTCGTGCGCTCCGAGGAGAGCCTGGGATCGATCTTCGCCGAGCGCGCCCAGACGCTCGGCCGTGGCCGCTTCAACGTCGGATTCTCGTACACCCATGTCACGTACAACACGTTGAACGGCGACTCGCTGAACAATATCCAGGCGGTCCAGCCGGCCTTCACCCAGCAGTACATCGACAGCCTGCCGCCCCCGGACCAGGCGATCTTCCGCAACGACGTGATCGCCACCCGGCTGGCGCTGGCGTTCAGCTTCGACCTGTTCTACCTGACCGCCGCGTACGGCCTGACCGACACCATCGACCTGAGCATGGCGCTCAGCATCAACCGCGCCTCTCTGTCCGGCAATGCGCTCGCCATGACCCTCGACCCCACCGGCGCCGGGGGCGGCGAGGTGGGGATCTTCACCGCCAACCAGCAGGGTGTGATCACCGACGGCTCGGGGCCGGTCTGCAGCCTGCCGTTTCGCTGCGCCCAGGATTCGTTCGACGAGACGGCGGTCGGCACCGGTGACCTCTACCTGCGCGGCAAGTGGCACGTCGGCGATACCCGTTACGCCGACTTCGCCTTGGCCGGGGTGCTGACCCTGCCGACCGGCAACGCCGACAATTTCCTCGGATTCCACGACCCGACCTTCACGCCCTGGCTGATCGCGTCGAAGGCCTTCGGCCGCTTTTCTCCGCACGTGAACGTCGGGTACTCGATCCGGAGCGAAACGGACGTGAGTCAATTCCAATGGATCGCCGGCGCCGACGTATTGACCACCAACTGGCTGACGCTGGTCTCGGACTTTCTCGGCTACTACGACCACGTGAACAACAACGTGGTGCAGTCTTCGGTCGGCTTCAAAGTGAACCCCATCGGCGGCCTGGTGATGAGCGCCGGCTTCCAGTTTCCGGTCAACCGGGACGGCCTGCGCGCCAACGTCATCTACACCGGCGAGATCGAGTACGATTTCTAGCGGACTGGCCGGTTCACGCGCCGCGCTTCGCTTCTCCTCGCGTTCGTCCTACGATCGCGCCGCCACAGCTGGAGGGGAGCCATGCCGAAGCCAGCGATCGCCTGCCTGATTGCCCTGCTCGTCGTCGCCGCCCCCGCGTTCGGCGCCTGGGACCCGCAGCGCTTCAGCGCGGAGGACACGCTCGAGTTCCTCACCGTCGCCCCGGGCGAGGCGCCGCACTGGTCCACCGTCTGGGTGGTGGTGATCGACGGGCAGGTCTACATCCGCCTCGGCACTCGGGCCACCGGTCGCATCGAGCAGAACACCACCAAGCCCGTGGTGCAGCTGCGCATTGCCGGGCAGGAATTCGACCGCGTCAAGGCCGAGCCCGCCCCCCAGATGGCTGCAGCGGTCGCCGCCGCGATGCGCGAGAAATATTGGAGTGATGTGCTGGTACGGCACTTCGACCATCCGCTGACCATGCGTCTCACGCCCGAAGCGCCGCCGTGACGTCCGTGCCGCGCCGCGCGCCTCCCGCCGGCGCGATCCGCTACGGCGTCATCGGCACCGGCATGATGGGCTGGGAGCACCTGCGCAATCTGGCGCTCATCCCGGACGCCCGGGTCACGGCCATCGCCGATCCCGATCCGCCCGCCGTGAGCGTCCGCGACGGCGCGCTCGCCGTCGCCGTCGGCCTGGCCGGCGAGCTCTCGGCGCGCACCCACCGGCCCACGGATCTCGGCGAGCTCGGCTTCTAGCCCGGGCGGCGGCGTACTCCCTCAGCCTTCGCTGCGCGAGTACCCGAGCCGCTTGTCGACCACGTTTCGCAGCGGCCGTCCCTCCAGGTAGCGGGCGAGGTTGTCCTCGAAGATCGCCAGCATCTTGTCGAAGTAGGCCGGCGTGTAACCGGACAGGTGGGGGGTGATCACCGCGTTCGGCAGCGACCACAGCGGGCTGGTGGCCGGCAGCGGCTCCTCGTTGAAGACGTCGAGCGCCGCGCCGGCGAGGCCTCCGGCCCGCAGGCAGCGCACCAGCGCCTCCTCGTCGATGACCTCGCCGCGGGCGATGTTGATCAGGCAGGCGTCGGACCGCATGGCGCGCAGCTCGGCCTCGCCGATCAGGCCGCGCGTCTCCGCGGTCAACGGCACGGCCAGCACGACGAAGTCGGCCCAACCGAGCAGCTCATGCAGGCGCTCGGGTCCGACGACCGCCTCCGCACCCGGCACCGGTCGGCCCGCGTCGCGCCGCATCACGCGTACGCGCATGCCGAGTCCCGCTGCCATGCGCGCCAGGTTGGCACCGATCGGCCCGGCGCCGAGGATGGCGAGCGCGCTGCCGGACAGCTCGCGGATGCCGGCGGCGTGGGAGATCACCGCGAAGCGATTCCACTCGGCGCGCTGTTGCACGCGCTGCGCCTCGTGAAAGTTGCGGGCCAGGACGAGCATCTGGCCGAGCACATGCTCGGGGATGCAGACCGCGTGCAGTCCGGTGGAGTTCGTCAGCACCACCTCGCTCGCCACCAGCACCGGAAACAAGCACTCCTCGATCCCGGCCGACGCCGAATGCAGCCAGCGCAGCCGCCGCGCCGCCGCGAAGTACTCCGGCGGCAGTTGCCAGCCGACGAAGACCTCGGCGTCGGCCAGCGCCGCCGGCAGGTCGTCGACCGCCTCGACCGAGACCACCTCGAGCGCGGGAAACCGCGCCCGCCAGCGCGCCAACGTGCTCTCGTGCAGGGACCACCGAACCTCTTTGAGCTGGAAGAACGCCACGAGCTTCATGGCCGGCGTCTGTAGCACAGCCGGCCCTGGCGCCCGACCTGCCGCCGGGCTTATTGCCCTTGACGCACGCTTTCCCTTAGATTGCGGCGGCTATGCGGATCGTCGATCTGTTCGGCCGGGGGGAATCGGTGTTCTCGTTCGAGTTCTTCCCGCCCAAGACCGAGGCGGGCGAGCAGGCCCTCCTGCGCACCATCGTCAACCTGCGCGACCTCAAGCCGAGCTTCGTATCGGTCACCTATGGAGCCGGCGGCAGCACGCGCGAGAAGACCATCGACATCGTCACCCGGGTCAAGCGCGAACACGGCATCGAGGCCATGGCGCATCTGACCTGTGTCGGCCACGATCGCGACGAGATCGCCGCCATCCTCGATCGCCTGGCCGCGGCCGGAATCGAAAACGTGCTCCCGCTCCGCGGCGATCCGCCGCAGGGCCAGACGGTGTTCGTCCGCCCGGCCAACGGCTTCGGCCATGCCAGCGAACTGGTGCGCTTCATCCGCGAGCGCGGCGACCCGTTCTGCCTGGCCGGCGCGGGCTATCCCGAAGGGCACCAGGAGTGCCGCGATCTCGCCCGCGACATCGAGCACCTGCGCGAGAAGGTCGCGGCCGGCGTCGACTTCGTGATCACCCAGCTCTTCTACGACAACGCCGACTACTTCGCGTTCGTCGAGCGGGCGCGGCGGGTCGGCATTGCGGTGCCGCTCGTGCCGGGCATCATGCCGATCACCAACGTGGCCCAGATCGAACGCATCGCGCGCCTGTGCGGCGCCCGCATCCCGGCCGAGCTGCGCGCGCAGCTGCAGGCCGCCGAGCACGACGATGCCGCGGTGCAGGCCATCGGCATCGACTACGCGACGCGCCAGTGCCGCGCGCTGCTCGCCGGGGGTGCACCGGGCATTCACTTCTACACCCTCAACCAGTCGCCGGCGACGGCGGCGATCCTCGCCGAGCTGCGCCGCTGAGGCCGCGGTGCCGACCATCGTCACCTTCACCCCGCTCAAGCCGCCGCAGCGTACACCCGTGAGCGGCCGCGGGCGGTCGCTCGCGCACGAGTGCCAGGATGCCCATGGCCACGCGCACCGCCAGCGGCTCGCGCTCGGCAGCGTGCGGGGCATCTTCTATCTCGACGCCATGTGTCTGCACTGCGGGGCGCACTTCGTCTGGGTCGACGACGAGGCGCCCAGCAGCGGCGAGCAGGACGTCCCGGCCGGCGTGCGTGGCTGAGCAGGGTGGGCCGGCGCAGCGGTCGTCGGTGACGGCGCTCCCGACTTGCCGTAGCGGCCGCGCTGCGTTTCCGTCCCCGCGTCGCTTTGCTACACAGTGACTGGCTCGCATGACGTTCGCTCTTCTCCGCCCGCGCGCGGCGGCGCGGCTTTTCGCCCTCGCCTGCATCGCGCTGGCCGCCTGCCGCTCCGCGCCACCCCCGTCCGCCGGGCCCCCACCGCCACCGCCGGTCGCCCGCGCCGGGCGCTTCAAGGCGGTGCTCATCAACGGCGGCGGCCAGCCGGCAGTGAACTTCCAATCGCACCTGACGCACATCCGCACGCTGGTCGGCTTTCTCGACACCGCCGGGATCGATCGCGACGACATCACCATCTTCAGCAGCGACGGCAGCGATCCCACCGCCGATCTGGCGACGCGGGCCGAAGATACCGAGTCCGACGCGTGGCTGTTACCGCCCGCCGTCGCGCACCGTCTGCGCCCGGTCCGTCTGATCGACTCCCGGGTCGACGGCTTCACCTTGCGCCCAGCGACCAACGCGGCGCTGCAAGCGTGGTTCGACAGCGACGGCCGTCAGCTCCGGCCGGGCGACACCCTGCTGCTCTACGTCACCGACCACGGCGAACCGAACCGCAACGATCTCAGCAACAACACCATCGTCCTGTGGCACGAATCGCTCAGCGTCGAGCAGCTCCGGGCGATGCTCGCCCAGCTTCAACCCGGCGTCCGGGTGGTGATGTTGATGTCGCAGTGCTTCTCGGGTTCCTTCGCCAACCTGCCGTTCCCGCCCGGCGGCGGGCTCACCACCACCGGCGCGACCTGCGGCTACTTCTCGTCCACCGCCGAGCGGCCAGCGTACGGCTGCTACCCGGAGAACCGCGGCCGCGACGGCGTCGGCCACTCGCATCATTTCTTCGAGGCCCTGGCGGGTCTCGGCCAGATGCCCGAGGCCCACAAACGGGTGCTGGCGACCGACGACTCGCCGGACGTCCCCAATACGACCTCCGACTTCTTCCTGCAGCAGCTCCTCGCCCGCGACGCCGAACAGAGCGGCCGTACCCAGACCGAAGCCGCCGACGAGATGGTCGGCCACGCCTTTCACACCCGCGCCCAGTGGGAGCCGGAGATCCGCCTCATGGACCGCATCGGCTCCACGTTCGGGATGTTCAGTCCCCGTTCGCTGTCCGAGCTCGATCTCCAGACCCGCATGCTGCCGCAGGTCAGCGAGCAGCTCCGCACTTACGCGCAGCGCTGGCAGGAGGCGCTCGACGCGCTGGCCGTGCAGAACTTCAAACGCTTCCTGACCGCCGCACCCGAGTGGACCACCGAGATCGAACCGGCGGCACTCGATCGGCTCAGCGACGAGCAGCGGCGCCAGCGCACCCGCCAGCTGCTCGACGCGCTCGGCGCGTTCACCAAAGCGGACCAGCCGACCTACGAGCGCATGCTGCTGCTCAAGCAGCGCGTCGACGCCGCCTCCGCCGCCGCCTATCGCATGGAGGTCCGGCTCGGCGTCGTGTTGCGCATGCAGGCGCTGCTCGAGCAGATCGCCGGCCGCACCTACCTCGCCGAGCGCGGCACGGCGGAAGACCGCGCCACGTTCGCCGCGCTGCGCGCCTGCGAGGACGTGAACTTTCTCGCGTCACCCGAGTTCGGGTCGGCCGCCGCGATGGACCCCCCGGAGAAATTTCCGCCGCTCGACGAGGACCGCCAGGTCGTGCAGGCGGTCATGCCGGCATGGATGGGCATCCAGTTCCGGCCCACCTCCGAAACAGCCCACAAGGGCGAAGGCCACCCTCCCGGCGCGGTCACGGTCATGACCGTATACCCCGGTTCGTCGGCCCAGACCGCCGGGCTCGAGGTGGGGGACGTCATCCTCGGCCCGCCCGACCACCCGTTCACCGAGCCCCAACAGGTCCGCGAGTGGACGATGCGGCGCGAGATCGGCGAGCCGGCGCCCCTCCAGATCGTCCGCGCCGGCCACGTGCGCCAGATCACGCTGCACCCGGCGCCGTATCCGCTGAAGATCCCCGAGCTCCCGGGCCCGCCCAAGGTCGGCAGCTCGGCGCCGCCGCTCAAGCTCGAACCGTTCCGCGGCGATCACCAGTTCGCCGCCGGCCGGCCGCATCTGCTCTTTTTCTGGGCCACGTGGTGCGGACCGTGCAAGTTCGCGTTGCCCGAGGTGATGGCGTTCGCCGAAGCCCGCGGTGTCGAGGTGATCGCCATCACCGACGAGGATCCGGACACGCTGCGCGGCTTCTTCAAGCAGTTCCACCAGCCGTTCCCGGAAACGGTCGCGATCGATCCGTACCGCGCCACGAATCAGGCGTATGGGGTGAGCGGCACGCCGACCTTCGTGCTGGTCGATGCCGGCGGCGTCGTGCGCTACTACCGCACCGGCTACAACGCGCAGCTCGGTCTCGAGATCGAGGGCTGGAAGGGACAGAAAGCCGTGCAGAAGTGAGTCTTCAGCGTTCGGCGTCCGGCGACGCACTCGGCCGGGTCGACACGTCGCGCCGCCCTCGTAACGGGTCGAACGCCGAACGCAGAGACACCGAACGCCGAACGCATGGCATACCGCTCCGGCCGCGGTGCGTACTCACTCAGTCGGAGCGGAATCCCCCCCAGCGATGTGCCTCCGGCAGATCGCCCTTACAGCGGTGGCCGCAGGCGCTGCAGGCCCAGAGGAAGTACCCCAGGTGGGTCATGCGAGCGCGGCAGACCGGGCATTTCATCGAACGCTTCCCCTACGTACATTGGAGAGCGAGCGAGGACGTTTTTCAATCGAAAACCCGCCGCGGCGCCGGTGCGCCTGACGCCGGGGGCGCCGCGCCTCAGTCGCCGTAGGGCAGCAGGCGGTGGACCAGGGCTTGCAACGGCGGCGCCGCCGCGTCCTTGGCCGAGAGAATGGGCTCGGCGATCGGCCAGGCGACCCCCAGATCGGGATCGTCCCACCGGACCGAGATCTCCTCCGCCGGGTCCCACGGCACCGTGCACTTGTAGACCACCTCGGCGGCGGCGCTGAGGACGCAGAAGCCGTGCAGAAACCCCGGCGGGATCCAGAGCTGGCGAAAGTCGTCGCCCGTAAGTCGCACCCCGACCCAGCGCCGGAAGGTGGGCGAGCCGCGCCGCACGTCGACGGCGACGTCGAACACCTCGCCGTGCACGACCCGCACCAGCTTGCCCTGCGGCGAGCGTCCCACCTGCGCGTGCAACCCGCGCAGCGTGCCGCCCGCCGAGCGTGAGTGGTTGTCCTGCACGAACGGCGCGGTGATGCCCGCCGCCGTCCGATACTTGTCGGCGTGGTAGGTTTCCAGGAAGAAACCGCGCGCGTCTCGGTGGACGTCGGGCTCGATCACCAGCACGTCGGGGAGCTCGGTCGGCGCCACCCGCATGGCCGATCAGCCCTGCTCGAGCACGCGCCGCAGGTACTGACCGTAACCGCTGTTGCGCATGCCGTCCGCCAGACGCTCCACCTCGTCGCGGCCGATGTAGCCCATGCGCAGCGCGATCTCCTCCAGGCAGGCGACTTTCAGCCCCTGGCGTTCCTCGATCGCCTGGATGAAGTTCGAGGCCTGCAGCAGCGCCTCGTGCGTGCCCGTGTCGAGCCAGGCGATGCCGCGGCCCAGCTTCTCCACGTGCAGCGTGCCGGCGCGCAAATAGGCGAGGTTGACGTCGGTGATCTCCAGCTCGCCGCGCGCCGAGGGCTTCAGGGCACGCGCGATGTCGACGACCTGATGATCGTAGAAATACAACCCGGTGACTGCGTACGGCGAGCGCGGCACGGCCGGCTTCTCGACCAGGCCGACGGCGCGCCCGGCGTCGTCGAACTCGACCACGCCGTAGCGCTCCGGGTCGCGCACCCAATAGCCGAACACCGTGGCGCCCTGGGTGCGCGCGGCGGCGCGGCGCAGGTAATCGGGAAAGCCGTGGCCGTAGAAGATGTTGTCGCCCAGCGCCAGGGCCACCGGTGCCCCGCCGATGAACTGCGCGCCGATCAGGAACGACTGGGCGATGCCGTCCGGGCTCGCCTGAACGGCGTACCGAATGTCGAGGCCGATCTGGCGCCCGTCGCCGAGCACGCGCTTAAAGGCGTCCTGCTCGTGCGGGGTGGTGATCACCAGCACCTCGCGGATCCCCGCCAACATGAGCGTGGAGAGCGGGTAGTAGATCATCGGCTTGTCGTAGATCGGCACCAGCTGCTTGCTCACGGCACGCGTGAGCGGATAGAGCCGGGTGCCCGAGCCGCCGGCGAGGATGATCCCCTTGCGCATTGCGTCACCCAACCGAGCGGCGAACCATAGCGAAGCCCGCGCGCCCGCGACAAGCGCCGGCCCGCGTCACGCCACCCGGCCCCCGGTGCCGAGCCGCTCGCGGGCGTAGCGCCCCGACTGCACCGCGTCGCACCAGTCGCGGTGCGCGACGTACCACGCGGCGGTGGCGCGGATGCCGGATTCGAAGTCGTGGCGCGGGCGCCACCCGAGCTCGGTGCGCACCAGGCTGGCATCGATCGCGTAGCGGCGGTCGTGCCCGGGGCGGTCCTCCACGAAGGTCTTGAGGGCGCTGTAACTGGCCAGTCCGCGCGCCGCCAAGGCGGGGTTCCGCGCCGGCGGCTGCAGCTCGTCCAGCACCGCGCACAGGCGGTCGACCAGCTCCAGGTTGGTGCGCTCGTTGTCGCCCCCGAGGTTGTACTTGCCCCCGACCCGGCCACGCTCGAGCACCAGCAGGATGCCCTCGCAGTGGTCCTCCACGTACAGCCAGTCGCGCACGTTGCCGCCGTCGCCGTAGATCGGTAGCGGCTTGCCGTCGAGCGCGTTGAGGATCATCAGCGGGATGAGCTTCTCCGGGTACTGGTAGGGACCGTAGTTGTTCGAGCAGTTGGTCATCAGCGCCGGCAGCCCGTAGGTTTCGTGATAGGCGCGCACCAGGTGATCGGCGGCGGCCTTCGACGCGGCGTAGGGCGAGTTGGGGGCATACGGCGTCGACTCGGTGAACTTCCCGGTCGCACCGAGGCTGCCGTAGACCTCGTCGGTCGAGACGTGCAGGAAGCGGAAGCGCGACCGCGCCGCCGGCTCCAGGGCGGCGACGTACGCGCGCGCGGCCTCGAGCAGCTCGAACGTGCCGACCACGTTGGTCTCGACGAACGCGCGCGGCCCGTCGATCGAGCGGTCGACATGGCTCTCGGCGGCGAAGTTCACCACCCAGGTCGGCCGGTGCTCGCCGTAGACCTGCGCCACTAGGGCACGGTCGGCGATGTCGCCGTGCACGAACGCGTAGCGCGGGTCGCCGCTGATGTCCGCCAGGCTCTCCCGGTTGCCCGCGTAGGTGAGCTTGTCGAGCACCACCACGCGCGCCGCCGTACGCTGCATCAGCAGCCGGACGAAGTTCGAGCCGATGAACCCCGCGCCGCCGGTGACCACGATCGTATCCATGCCGGCGTCAGCTCCCGAGCCGCGCGCGCGCCGCCTGCGCGCCGGGCAGCGGCTGGTGCGCGGGCCGCAACAGGTCGTTGACCGTCTTGACCGGGGTGAAGGTCGCGTCCGACACCTCGACGAAGATCGTGTTCCAGTGCCCCATGGCCCCGTTCCACAGCCCGGGGCGTTCGAGAGCCTTCAACGGCCGCCCGTCGCTCGACTTCCGGGCAATGAACACGGCCGTCGGGTCGATGAACGCGCGCAGGTCGAATGGCCGGCCCCGCCAGTCGCGCACGCCGCACGCCATCACCACCGGGTTGAAGTGGGTGGCGGCCGCGAAGATCGCGCGCTGGTCCTCACGGCTCTGGTCGACCTGCGCGGATTCGACGATCTGCTGCGTGCAGGATCCGTCCGACCCGCGCACCCAGAACGGCCCGCCGCCCGGCTCGCCGGTGTTGCGGACCATGCCGCAGACGCGCAGGGGACGGTCCAACAGCGCGCGCAACTCGCGCGGCGACGAGACGTCCGCGCGCAGCGTGTCGCTGGCGAAGCGCTGCGCCGCGTCGATGCGACCCGGATCGGGGGTGGCGTCGGCGACCGCCGCGAGGTGCGCGAACACCTGTTGCTGGACCCGCGCCAGATGGCCGCTGAGCAAGCGCGCACATCCGACGACATCATCCCGTGTGTGGTCGGGCCCGATGTTGTCGATGTTCTTGATGAAGATGATGTCGCCCTGCAGGTCGTTGAGGTTCTCGATCAAGGCTCCGTGGCCGCCGGGACGGAACAGCACCCGGCCATCGGCGCCGCGGAACGGCCGGTTGTCGAGGTCGACGGCGATCGTGTCGGTGGCGCGCTTCTGGTGCGAGAACGCGACCTCGAGGCGCACCTCGTGCCGCGCCTCGCAGCGCCCGCGCACGCGCGCGAGCTCGGCGCGAAACGCGTCCTCGTGCTCCGGCGCGATGGTCAGGTGCAGGCGGGCGGTCCCGTCCGCCGCGCGCCCATAGCGCGCGGCTTCGACCACGTGCTCCTCGAAGGCGGTGCGACTGCCATCGGGGTAGCGGTGGAAGAGCAACAAGCCCTTGGGCGAGGACGCGTAGGCGAGCCCGTCCGCGTCGAGCAACGCCGCGAGCAGGTCGGCGAGCCCGCGGCGCGTTCCGAGCTTCGCCGCCAGCGCCTCGGCGAACGCGAAACGCGGCAGGTTGTCGGCAAAGGTCAACAGCTCGCGCGCGTCACCGTCGCCGGCCGCGGCGCGCTGCTCGAGCCCCGCGCGGGTGAGCGGCTCACGCGCGTTGCGCACCGCGATCAGGGCCTGGAACATCCGCGTCGCCGCCCCCGAGGCGGGCACCAGCTTGAGCAGGCGGCCGGCCGCCGCAGCCTGCGCACCGGCTTGCAGCGCCGCCTGCTGGTCGGGCTCGCTGAGCACGGCGATCCCGTCGCCGACCGTGCAGGGCCGGTCGAGCCGGGCCGCGGGCGGCGGTGCCGCGAAGAGCGCCAGTTGACGCGCGATCTCCTCCTCGGAGATGCCGAGCGCGGCGAGGTGCGCCCGATCAGCCTCGTCGAACATTCCCGCTCCTCATCCCCGACCTGCATAACCGAGGGAGGGGCGGAAAAGAAATAGAATAGATCGGCGCGGGGCGCCGCGGTGCCGACGCTCAGAATCCGTTGCGTCGCTGGTCCTCGAGGGCTTCGCGGACCAGCGCGTACTGCCCCTCGAGCTGCTTGAAGACTAGCTCGGCTTCCGAGCGCCTGGAGCCCGACCGGCCGAGCTGCTCGAGGTGGCTGCAGAGCTCCGCCATGTCGATTGCGCCGAGGCTCCCGCAGCTGCCCTTCAGGCTGTGCGCCCAGGCGGCCAGGGCCGGCCAGTCCTCGCGGGCGATCGCGTCGCGCATCCCGTCCACCCGCCGCGGCGCATCCTCGACAAACAAGTCGATCAGCTCGGCCAGCAGGTCGTCGTCGCCCTCGTCTTGTAGGTTCCGCAGTGCCTGCAGTGTGTTGGGATCCAGTATTTCCATGTGGCCCTCGGGTACGTCCTGGCCCCGAGATCGAGCATCTACTGTGCCAGCCGACGTGTATCGTTGCGCGGCTGGCGAAAGGGCTGGGCGTCGCGCCACACCCTCGTCACTTGGCCGCGCTCCGGCCGTTTCGCGCCCAGGCCCTGACGCTGGGGTGACGTCGAGTAGAGTCAACCTCGCCGTGATGGCGCCGGGTCGAACAGCCGCAGGCCGAGCCCCCGGGTGCGCTGGAGCCGGTCGAGAAACCGGTCCCGGGCGACCAGCTGCGCCCCGAGCCGAGCCATGTGCGGGGTGAGGGTCTGCACATCGATCCAGTCGAGGCCGCGGGTGCGCAGGTGATCGACCAGATGGAGGAGTGCCAGCTTCGAGGCGTTGGGAGCACGGTAGAACATACTCTCGGCGGCGAAGGCGCCGTCGACATCGACCCCGTACACCCCCCCGACCAACCGATCGCCCGCCCACGCTTCGACGCTGTGGGCGATGCCCATGTCGCACAGCCGGACATACGCCTGGATCACGGCCGGCGTGATCCAAGTCCCTTGCTGCCCCGGTCGCGGCGTCTCGGCGCAGCCGCGAATGACCTCGCGGAAGGCGCGGTCGATGGTGAACGCCAGGGACGTCTGCCGCCGCGCCCGCCACAGGCTGCGCGGCACGTGCAGAGCCGCGAAATCCAACACCCCGCGCTCAGCCGGGCAGAACCAGAGCAGCGGCAGCTTCTCCACCGGCCAGGGAAAGATGCCCTGCCGATAGGCCGCGAGGACCGAGTCCGGATGCAGGTCGCCGCCGATGGCGACGATGCCCTCCGGGCTGGCCGTGCGCGGATCGGGAAACTGGATGATCGCCATGCGGGTTGGCCCTTGCGCCGCTGCACGATGATGGGCGCCTCTCGCGGCTCAGTGCAAGGTCTGTTTGCCGGATCGGGCCGGATCGCGTTGACGGCGCCGACGGCGGCGCGGCATAACCGACCCGCCCGACGCGGCGGACGATCGACATGCCGGACCTGGTGGACATCTTCGGCGGCCACTTCATGAGCCCGGTGGCGGATCCGTACCGCGCCTACGCCCGCCTGCGCCAAGACGAGCCGGTGAAAGCGCTCGATCTCTGGATGGGGCCCGGGTACCTCGTCACCCGGTACGACGACGTGCGGACGGTCTGCACCGATCCGGCGACCTTCTCCTCGCGCTCCAACGCCAACGGCATCGGCCTGGTCATGGGCCGGACGATTCTCGAGATGGACGCGACCGAGCACAGCAAGCACCGCAACATCATCGCGCCAGCGTTCGTGCCCAAGGCGCTGCGCAGCGATCTGCCCGACTTGATCGGCGCGATGGTTCACGAGCTGATCGATCGCTTCGCCGGCGACGGCGGCGCCGACCTCGTCGCGCAGTTCACCGCCACGATCCCCATCCGCGTGATCGCCTACGTGATCGGCATCCCGATGGAGGACTACAAGACCTTCCATCACTGGGGGCTCGACATCATCGGGTTCACCGACGATCCGCCGCGCGGCTACGCGGCGGCGCAGAACCTGGTCGAGTTCCTGCGTCCGCTGCTGGCGCAGCGGCGCGCCGCGCCGACCGGCGACCTGATGAGCCGCCTCGCCCACGCCGAGGTCGACGGCGAGCGCCTCACCGACGAGGAGATCTTCAGCTTCCTGCGCCTGTTGCTGCCGGCCGGCGCCGAGACCACGTTTCGCCTCATCGGCAACCTGCTGTACGCGCTGCTCAGCCACCCCGCGGCGCTGGAGGAGGTGCGCGCCGAGCGCCACACGGTCGACTGGGCGATCGAGGAGACCCTGCGCTGGGAGTCGCCGGTGCAGTATGCGTCGCGCGAAACGGCGCAGCCCACCGCCCTCTCCGGCGTCGCCCTGCCCGCCGGCGCGCAGATCCTGCTCGCGCTCGGCTCCGCCAACCGCGACGAGCGGCACTTCGCCGATGCGGCGCGCTTCGTCCTGCACCGCCGCCCGGAAGAGCACTTCGCCTTCGGCTTCGGCCGCCACTTCTGCGTCGGCTCGCACCTGGCCCGCCTCGAAGCCCGCATCGCCGTCAACGCCATCCTCGACCGTCTGCCGAACCTCCGCTTCGCCGCGGAGGCCGAACCGATCGTCGGGCTGGCGTTCCGCTCCCCGACCGCGCTGCCGGTGCGCTTCGACCGTCCCTGACCGTACCGCGCGCACACGCCCACCGGAGCCCATGAGCGCGCCGGCGACTTGTTCAACCATCGCCCTTTCGTTACCGTTTCCGCCATGAGTCATCCGCTCGACCGGCGGCCGACGCGCTCCGTCCCGATCGGTGCGGTGCGCGTCGGCGGCGACGCGCCGATCGTCGTGCAGAGCATGTGCGCGACCAAGACGCGCGACATCGACGCGACGGTGGCGCAGTGCGAGCAGCTGCGCGGTGCCGGCGCCGGCATCGTCCGCATCGCGATCGACAACGAGAAGGAAGTCGCGGCGGTCCGGGAGATCCGGCGCCAGACGACGGCGACGCTGGTCGTCGACCTGCAGGAGAACTACCGGCTGGCGTCCTCCGTCGCCCCGCATGTCGACAAGATCCGCTACAACCCCGGCCATCTGCACCACATCGAGCGCGAGAAGCCCGTCCCCGACAAGGTCGCGTGGCTGGTGGCCGTGGCGCGCGACGCCGGCATCGCGATCCGCATCGGCGTCAACTGCGGCTCGGTCGCGCCGGCCTTCCTCGAGCGCTATCCCGCCGACCAACTCGAGGCGCTCGTGCAGTCGGCCCTCTACCACTGTCAGCTCATGGAAGAGCTGGGCTTCGACCGCTTCGTGGTCTCGCTCAAGGACTCCGACCCCGACAAGGTCCTCGCCGCCAACCGCCGCTTCGCCGCCGCGCGGCCCGACGTGCCGCTCCACCTCGGCGTCACGGAGGCGGGCCTCCCGCCGCACGGCATCATCAAGACGCGCGTGGCGTTCGAGAAGCTGCTCGCCGCCGGCATCGGCGACACCCTGCGCGTCTCGCTCACGCTGCCGAACGAACGCAAGCACGAGGAGGTGGAGGTCGGGTTCGCGATCATCGACGACGTGCGCCACGATCGCTTCATCTCGGTGCCCGACTTCGGCGCCGGTCTCAACATCATCTCGTGCCCGAGCTGCTCCCGGGTGGAGAACGAGAGCTTCGTGCAGCTCGCCGAGCAGGTGCGGGACCTGACCGCATACGCCCAGGCCCACCGGGTGACCATCGCCGTGATGGGCTGCCGGGTGAACGGCCCCGGGGAGACCGACGACGCCGACCTCGGCCTCTGGTGCGGCCCGTCGACGGTGGTGTTGAAGAAAAAGGCCGTGAAGATCGGCTCCTTCAGCTACGCCGAGGTGCTGCCACGCCTGCGGGCCGAGCTCGACCGGCTGATCGAGTCGCCCCGGGCGTAGGCAACTTTGACCTTGTGCGAGCCCCGCGATCGGCGTAAACCACGCGGCGACCGACTCCGACGATGAGCACCCCCGCGACCAGCCTGCCCAAGATGATGCTCGGCTTCGTCGTGCGCCGCTGCAGCGTCGAGCTCGGACGCCGCCCGACGCCCGCCGAATTCGCCGCGTGGGCGAACGGCGGCGAGGCGCACCTGTTCGGTCGCCCGATCAGCGAGGCCGAGGCCGCCCTGATCCTGCGCCACCAGGCCCGCCTGGTGACG
>Ga0335084_10001312_pt1 | contig 23098 bp, 13 predicted proteins | sample Lox_Sample_44_FD_206721 | JGI IMG/M metagenome (GOLD analysis project Ga0335084, IMG submission 206721) | Soil microbial communities from Loxahatchee National Wildlife Refuge, Florida, United States - Lox_Sample_4.4 | ecosystem: Environmental > Terrestrial > Soil > Wetlands | place: USA...
AGGGCCGGCCGCACTCTCCACCTGCTGCCAGAAGTTAGTGCGTCGAGGACGCTTGTCAGCGGGGCCGATGCCATCACGCCAATCATAGCTGTCGGCAAAGCATCCCCCGGGATAACGCACCACCGGAGCTTTGATCTTCCGCATCTCCTCGACCAGTTCTTTGCGGATGCCATTGAGGTTTGGAATTTTGGACTTCTCGCCCACCCAGATGCCGTCGTCGATCACCCCTCCAAGGTTTTCGGCGAAGTGGCCATAGATGTTGGGCGAGATTGTCCCCAGAGGCTCCGCCAGGAGGACCTCGATTCGCGAGTCGTCACCGACAGCGTCGGCAGGGGCGAACGGCGCAATCCGGTTAAGCCACAAATAGCCTGCGCCCGCCATGCCGTTGCGGATAAACTCTCTGCGTCCGATCACGTCACGCCCCCCACTGAATGACCGCATAGGAGCGGGCCGGAACCTCAAACTTCGCCCGCGCTCCCGCGATCGAAGGTTTGTCCAGAGTTCGCGGCGACACCTTTTGCGGCGTGTCGAAACTGTTGAAGGCTTTCAAATCGTCACCGGTCAGCAGGACCGATGACAGGGCTCGCGTCGGCGCCTTGTCCTCCCAATTCACCTCGATGGCATGAGCCTTGGACAGATCCCGGTTAAGAATGAAAAGAGAGACTTTGCCGTCTTCCGAGCTGACCGTTCCGGCAACGTCCAGGTATGGAACCTGGCCCATTCCCGAAACCTCATAAGTGGGAGATTCCACCACCAGGTTGAGCACCGATCCGCGGGCAAATTGCAGCGCCCAGCTGTAGGGATAGAAAATCGTCTGCCGGAACAGGCCGTTCGGGTTGGTCGTGATGGGAGCGATCACATTGATCAACTGGGCCAGGCAAGCCAGCTTCACCCGGTCGGCATTGCGGATCAGCGAGTTCAGAATCCCGCCCACCAGCAGGGCGTCTTCCAGGTTGTAGACCTCTTCCAGAAGATGTGGCGCCTCCTGGCCATGGCCATTCACCGCATCTCCGCTGCGTGCGCGATACCAGACATTCCACTCATCGAACGAGAGCCATAGTTTTTTGGGAGACCGCTTGTGCCCGCGCACCAGATCACAGACCGCAAGCGTCTCTGCGATCTGCTTCTCCATGCTCAGATTCATGGCCAGATATTTCGTACTGTCGTTGCCAGTTTCCTCGGCAGTGTTTCCGACGTAACGATGTAAGGAGAGAGCATCCACATAGTCGTAACACTGCTCCAGGACTTCGCGGTCCCACTCCAGGTAGGTGGGCATGAAGGGCCCGCTGGAGCCGCAGGCGATGAGCTGAAGAGATGGATCGACCAGGTGCATCTGACGCGCCGCGTCCTGCGCCTTGAGGCCGTACTCCGTGGCCGTCATGTGGCCGATTTGCCAGGGGCCGTCCATTTCGTTTCCCAGGCACCAGTGCTTCACGTTATAGGGCTCGGCAAAACCATGCTTGCGCCGCAGCTCGCTCCATCGCGTACCCTTCTCCACATTGCAGTATTCCACTAAAGCGGCCGCCTGTTCCGCAGTTCCGGTGCCCAGGTTGAGGCCCATCAGGGGCTCCGTACCAACCGCCTTGCACCATGCCATAAATTCGTTGGTGCCAAACTGGTTGCTGTTAAGCGCATTCCACGCCTTGTCGAGCACTCGTGGACGGTCCTGCTTGGGTCCTACGCCATCGAGCCAGTTGTATCCCGAGACGAAATTTCCGCCGGGATACCGGACGATGGGAACTCCCAGGTGGCGCACCTCGTCCATCACGTCTTTTCGGAAACCGTTCGAGTCCGAAAGCTTCGAGCCGGGATCGTAAATTCCCTCGTAGATGGCGCGGCCGAGGTGTTCCAGAAACGAGCCAAACAGATTGCGATCAATGGGGGCCAGGGTGCGCCGGGTATCCACGTAAACTCGGGCCAAGTCGCCGGAGTTTGAGGTCGGAATCTGGGCCGATAAAAAACGTCCGAAGGCAAGATTGGCGGAACAGGCGATTCCGGCGGAAGAAACTTGACGCAAGAAACGACGTCGGTTGGCGGAGAACATTGCGGATTGCCTCCTGGGATGTTGTGGCCGGTTGAAATAGTAAACGTTTACTCACGCCGCCGCAAATACTTTGTTCGCAGGTCGAATTCGATCAACATTCTTTCAGTTGGAGGAAGCTGGCCCCTGCGTCGAATCCACTCCAGAGGCCGGCGTGACCGTCTCCGCGGACACCCGTGCCGCCTGCGGCCGGTAGCCATTGCGGGTGCGGACGCGACAGCCTTTCGCTCGCTCGCCCACCAGTTTCACCGTGATCGTACGCCATCCGCGGTTTGGGTTGGCTTGCGGGTAGTAGCTCAGTGAATAAAGGTGCGCCAGGTCGTTGCGGATGGAGGCGAACGCCTTCTGCTGTTGTTTCCAGGTTTTGGCAAAGTAGGCTTCGCCGCCCGTGGCCGCGCTCATGCGCTTGAAGACTGTGCTCGAAACCGGCTCCAGCTTGGCTTCCCGCGTACTGATCATATAAATAGGGATTCCCTTCGATTGCGCCAGTTCGGCCACATCTTCCGGCGGCACCATGCTGGCATTGTCCGGTCCGTTGGAAAACACCACGATGACTTTCCGGCCCGTGTTCTGGCCCGCGTCCCTCACGGTCATCAGCAGCGCGTTGTACAAGGCGGCATCATCGCCGGCCACCGTGGTACGCACTCCGCGCAGCACCTGGGAGCGATCGGCGGTAAGGGTGGCCCCCCGAGAAAGATCGCGGCTGTAGGAATAGAACGCCACCCGGTCGGGACCGTCAAGGGAGCGGACAAACTCGGCAATCGCGTCCTGGGCGAAAACAAAACCTCGATACATGTAGTTGCTGGTGTCAAACAGGATGAAGACGTTGGCGCCTGCCATCATGGAACCGAGCTCGGATCCCAGCTCCGACGAGCTATCGGAATCCGCGGCGCCGTTGTGCAACCGCATGCGGTCTCCCGCCTGGTCGCCGCCGGGACCGTTGGAAGTGACTATTCGGGTGGCTTCGTTGCCCTCGCCGAAGGTAGCGACCTTCTGCGTGATTCCATCCTCGGTCACGACAAAGTCCGAGGGCCGCAGACCGGTCACGTAGTTCCCCTTGCGGTCCATCACCGCCACATTCAACTGCACCATGTCGACTTCGACACGAATCTTGGTTTCGGCCTCAGTCTCCTGGGCCAGGGCCCGATTGATCGAGCCCGAAAAGGCCACCACGACCAGCAAGATAAATAGAAGGAATCGTTTTGCCATTGTCCACCTGCCCCAGCCGTTTTCACCCGACTCCGGGACTGATTTGTACAACCAGAACTGTCATTGAACGGTCGAAGTCAAAGCCACTTTCGGCAACGTGGCAATCTTGCCGCGCCGGAATTCGTCGCCGGTCTCGCGCATCGCCCGCAGCATGGCCGGCCAATCCTCGAAGTCGGTGGCAAATATCTTCTCCACCATGCGATAGGTGAGTTCGGGGACCAGACGGTTCAGCATGGCCGGGGAATAACCCATTTCATCCGCCAGCCGGCCCCAGTACAAATTGTTGGAGTCCCACGACTCCGCCAGCAAGCGGCTGGAATAGCCCATGAACGCCGGAAAGGGTTTTACATTGAGCAACTCCAGAGAATAACTTTGCGCCAACGCGGGGTGGGGGACGCCGAAATCGTCGGATATCCGTTTCCAGCCGACCTCCGCGGGATACCGGGCAGAAAGTTCCTCCAGTTCTTCTCCCGCCTTGCCCCAGTGGCTGTTGGGGCCAGGAAACCTATGCCGGAATTCTGCTGCGAGGTGGAAAGTCTCGCCGGGCAACACTCGGGAAAGCGCATCTTCGACGGCGCCGGCGCTCAGGGCCTTCTCGATTTGCTCGGAGCGCTGAGGGGCCATGCGTTCGGAAAGAATATCCAGCACCGTCTGTCGCAGCTTTTCATCCTGTGCGGCGGCGGTCAGAAGTTCCTCTCCGGTGCACTGATAGAGAGTAACAGCGTGCAACTCATGGCGGCTGACTCCCCACCAGCGGGGCAGAGTCGCGCTGCTGATCAGTCCGGGCACCAACTCATGCCAGATCAAGGCCTGAACATTTTCCGGCACGATAAAATCCTGCTCGGCTTCGGCCAGGACAAAGGGGAGGTCCGCCAGCGAGCCCGCCAGGTGGGCGCCTCCGCCGGCCGGCAAGCCGGACCCGAATACGTGCGGCACACGCCAGGACTGTCCCCCTCCCATCGCCATTTCTCCCGAAAAATCGTGGGAGCGCACGAAAAGAGGATTGTTGAGAATAATCTGCGCCCCAGGTGGTTCGTAATAGGCATAGTTCAAGCCTACCAGCGTGTCTCTGAGGAAGGGGACGACCAAGCCGCGCGCATCCACTACTTCCTTCTTCGATTTGCTGGACTTGATGATTTTGACCAGATCGGTCCGCGTCTGCAGTGAACTATGCCGCGTGTTGTAGAACCCGGCCGCCCATTCGCTGCGTTCACCGCTGGTAAACATGGGGCGAGGCATCTCAAATTCCTTCAACTGCCCGGCCAGTGGAAGCAGCGCATCGCCCACGGCCTTGCCCTGCGCCATTTCATTCAATCCCTGGCCCAAAGCCAGCAGAGTATCCAGGGAAACCAGCCTCTGGCCGTCCATCACGGCGCGCATTCTGTCGGCCAGTTCCTGCCGTACTCGCTTGCTGTCGGGAGTTGACTGACTGGGGCCTGCCAGCAGGGCAACCACTTCGTCCTGGGAAAGATTCGGACGGCCGGCGGCGGCGCGCCACAATTCGCGCACCGAAGTTTGGGCGGAGTCGAACAGTTGCGTGGAAGAGGGGATACGGACGGCGAAAGGGCCGATTACTGCCTGCCAGGAAGCGTTCTGTTCCTGGGTGGGGATCTGCCCCTGACGCGCTAGAATTTGCCACAATCCCACGTTGGCCTGAAAGATGCCCAGCGCATTGGCCCGCAGCGTGACATTAGAAATCCGATCAATGTTTTCGGCTACCTCCAGAAAACGAGTAATGGAATCGTCGTTCAAGCCGCCGAACTCGGAAAACGTCAGATATTGATTACCGTACCGGGAGAACTTTTGCGCCAGCAACAGAACCGTCGCCGGACTCAAACGCCGCTCTGGCGGCCGCGCGCCATCGATCGCATTCAGCATCAGATAAATGGGCAGGGGCCCGTCTTCGGAACTCTGCCTCGAGAAGGCGAACAAGGCTTCCACCAGTTGATCGGGATTTTTCCAATGATTGGAGCGTTTGGTCCACTGGCGGGCTACCTTGGAATCGCTCTTCTGCCGGAGAATCTGCTCCCACACCTGCAGATTTCCGGGGACCGTGGGCTGGCCCGACGAATCCAGTTCCAGACGAGTCACCAGCAGCAGCAAGTCGGGATCGGGTCGAAAAACCGGGCGGGCCGGGCCCGCTCCGATGTCATTTCCGCGCAATGCCTCGTAGAAACGCGGCAAGCGATGAGCGTCGGCAAAGTAAACCTGCTGAGCCCGAGTCAGGCGGGAGAGGGTATCGTAATACGCGGCCAGCCAGCCGTCGTCCTTGGCCAGCAGTCGTGCCACGAACTCTTTCGGCGATTCTGGATTGGCTCCCGCCAGTTGCTTCCAGGCGGCGTCCGCGGCCACTCCCCCGGGCACGACCACGCGTCCCTGTCGAATGGAAATATGACTGCCGTAAAAATCGAGAACGGGTGCGAAAGGAAGCAGTCTCGATATCCCCGCAAATTGCCGCAGGCTGGCGCTGGTTTCGGTATCCATCCGCGCCATGGCCCAGTAAAGTCTGGCCAGCGCAGGGTCGTCGAGCAATGAGTCCAGCACGTCATTCTTTTTATCGTGCGAGTCCCTAGTGCCTGCCTGGATCCAATCGTCCGGCGAGAACAACAACGGGACTCGTGTGGGAGCAAAAGAAAAGGCAAAAGGCTGGCCTCCCTGCAGGGTTTGCTCAAGTTGGGCGAGAGGAAATCCGGAATCGATGGTCAAGAAGGCGCTTTCGGGATCGGCAGTCTCGAGGGCAGCCTCCTTACCGCAGCCCTGACGCAGGCGGTACCCGAGAACATTCAGCAATGGCCCCGCCTGGTCGCAATTGGAGACTCGAATGACCGCTTCCGGGCCCGCCAGCGCGACCAACTGCCTGGCCTGTTCCACATATCGCTTTAGCAAGATCAGGAATTCCGTGGGCCTGCCTGCCTTGTCTTTGCGGCCCTGGTAGCCTTCAATCGCTATGTTGCGCGCCAGCAGAGGCAGCACTTCTTCGGTTGAGATCTTCTGGCTGACGCCGGCCATGCGCAAGAATGAACGCAGGGGTCCCGGGATGACTACGCTTGCACCCGTTCCTGGCGCTGGCGCCGGAACTTCAGGCGACTTCGCGGTGGTGGTGTCCGATGGGGAGCTGGGCGATGAATCCAGTGCGGTGCTGTAAACGCTTGCACACAGGCACAAAAAGACAGAGAGAGAAGCCCTGAGCAGGAAACAAGGAAATTTCACGGCTGGCCCTTCTTTCGAATCTTAGACTCGATACCGAACGAGCAGGATGCCAGGGACTGAAGGGATATTCGCTAGCGAGTGACGTCAGGTTGCTGACCCGGGCCCGAGTACCGCCACCGCGCCGGTTTTCCGAACTAAGCCCGCATCTCTTTCCGCCCCCGGAGCCTAGATTTTGTGCCTGCCAAGATAGATCATCTTGCGCGCGCTGCCAACCCCTTTTTCGTGTTTTTGTTCGTCTCCCTTCCCGGAAGCGACGCGGCCTTGGAAGTGGCGCAGATTGCGGAGTTTCGGAGGATGTCTCTGAATTGTCAAAAGCCCACGGGCCGCGCCCGGCCTGTGGAATTCTGGCAAGGGACGAAGGGGATCCCGCGCGTCCCGCGGTCAGGCACGTTCGGGAGACCACACCCTAAAAGCTGGCCACGGCTTCGCGCAGTCCCTTTTCGTAGCCGTCGATCAGCTTGTCCCATGTGGCATTGGCCTGGGTGTCGATCAGCTTCCGGGCAGGATCGGCGTCGAACCAGGCCAGCGACTGGCGAATGCCGACGGCGAATCGGGTGGTCGCCACATAGTCGGGAACGAAGCGCTTGATCTTGCTATTGTCGAACACCACGCTTACCGCCTTGTCGCCAATCAGCGTGCCTTCCATTTCCGGCTGGCAGGCCACCATGAAGTCGGAAGGAATATGCACGATCTTGGGCTCCACTCCGGCCGCCGCGCCCACAACGCGATAAAGCTGGTCCCAGCTCAGGACTTCGTCGGTCGTGATGTGGAAGGCCTGTCCGATCGCTTGCGCGTGGCCCAGCAACCCGACAAAACCCTTGGCAAAATCGCTGTCATGGGTAATGACCCACAACGACGAGCCATCGCCCGGCACGATGACCTTCTCCCCTTTTCGCATCCGGTCCACCACGGTGTAGGACCGCTCCCAACTATTGATGACGAGCGGGATAAGAGTCTCGCCATAAGTAAGAGAAGGCCGGACAATCGTGATGGGGAATCCTTCCTCGCGATAGGCCTTGAGCAAGCGCTCTTCGCAGGCGATCTTGTTTCTCGAATAGTCCCAGTGCGGATTGGCCAAGGGGGTCGATTCGGTAATCAGGTAGTCGGTTGCAGGTTTCTGATAGGCGCTGGCAGAGCTGATGAAAATATATTGCCGGGTGCGTCCGCGAAACAATTCCAGGTCACGCTCGATGTCCGCCGGAGTGAACGCGATCCAGTTGACGACGACGTCAAAGCGACGCCCCCGCAACACCTGCCCAACCGACGGTGGGTCATTGATATCGGCACGTACCGTCTCCGCGCCGGCCAGCCCATCGGCTGGGTGCTGTCCGCGGGTAAGCAGCGTGAGTCTGATATCGCGCCGCAACACTAGCCGCGTACAGGCGCTGCTGACGATCCCAGTGCCTCCAATAAAGAGTACATTCATGGCCAGCCATTCTAACGGAGACCGCGTAGGCCCGGACGCCCTCGTCCGGGCAGGCGAGCAAGGCTCGCCTGGTTTTCGCACTGCCGCGCAAACTCCGTCGAGCTGCGCTCGACCGGGCGGGTGAGGGCACCCGCCCCTACGTGGGCAGCGGTTACCTACCAGCGACTCTGCACTAGCGGCCGAATCCTCTCATCGTAGATACGCCGCATTGCAGCCATGGCGTCCGGCGTAAGCGGCGAAAGATCTGACGCGCCGCAGTTATCGGCCACCTGCTCGGCTCGCTTGCCCCCGGGGATGGCGCAACTGACCGCGTCAAACATCAGTATCCAGCGCAGCGCGAACTGGCTCATTGAGAACCCGGCCGGCAGCAGTTTCCGGATCTCTTCCACCGCCGCCAGCCCGGTTTCGTAGTCCACTCCGGAAAATGTTTCGCCCACGTCAAACGCCTCGCCCCGCCGGTTGAAGTTGCGGTGATCGTCGGCAGCGAACGTCGAGTCGCGCCGCAGTTTGCCGGTCAGCAGCCCGCTGGCCAGCGGCACTCGCGCCAGAATGCCGACTTGCCGTTCCTTGGCTTTCGCGAAGAACTCGTCAGCGGGACGCTGCCGGAAGCAGTTGAAGATGATCTGCACCGTCTGCAGGTTGGGAAACTTGATCGCCAGCAACGCCTCTTCGACTTTCTCTACGCTGGCGCCGTAATAGCGAATCTTTCCGGCAGCCACCAGATCATCGAGCATCCCGAAAACTTCGGGACGCGAATAAAGCGCAGTTGGCGGGCCGTGCAGCTGGACCAGGTCGAGCCTCTCGGTAGAAAGGTTGCGCAGGCTATCTTCGATCCAGGCCGCAAAGTTCTCGCGGGTATAGCCTTCAACCGTCTGCCGCGGCAGACGCCGTCCCGCCTTGGTGGCAACGATGATTTCCTCGTCTTTGCGCTCCTTCTTAAGCCGGGCGATCAGGCGCTCGCTGCGACCGCCTCCGTAAACATCGGCGGTATCGATGAAATTCACGCCGCAGTCGATCGCCTTATACAACGCCGCCATCGATTCTTCATCCGAAACCTGGCCCCATGACCCACCAATCGCCCAGGCGCCGAAGCTGATTTCAGAAACCTTCCATCCCGTACGACCGAGTGCGCGGTAGTGCATGATCTTCGTCTCTCCTGGATGCTGCCGCTTGACTACAATTCGCGGCTCGAACTAGCCTGCTTCATCTTAATATGTTTGGGATGAGCGGAGCCCTTCGGGGTCAGGCAGTCGGTCGAATCCAAGCAAGATCAACGTCAAAGACGTCGGACAGGAGTGTCCGACCCACACGATCTGAACACACTTTCCGGGAAAACGCGGCGGCTCACCTGGCTCACCCCCCAGATCCGGAGTCATCCCTTTCAGCCGCGAAGACGCCCTGGACTGAAACACACCTCAAACTGGGCGAGCCCTACCGTCCTTCATTGACGGACCTTGTTTCTTATACGTAACATTCTAATCTCCTGATGATCGGCCATACCATCTCGCACTACCGCATCATCGAGAAGCTGGGGGGCGGCGGGATGGGTATTGTCTACAAGGCTGAGGACATCGAGTTGCGCCGTTTGGTGGCCCTCAAGTTCCTTCCCGACCTGGTCGCCCAGGATCCGGCGGTACTGGAACGGTTCCGCTGGGAAGCGCGAGCCGCATCGGCTCTGAATCATCCCAACATCTGTGTGATCTACGAAGTGGGACAGGCGCAGCGCCGGCGCTTCATCGCCATGGAGTTTCTCGATGGCATGACGTTGCGGCAGCGCATCGCGGAAGGTCCTCTGCCTTTGCCCCAGTTGCTGGATCTCGGTATCGAGATCGCCGACGCGCTCGATGCCGCCCACACCCACGGCATCATGCACCGCGACATCAAGCCGGCAAACATTTTCGTGACCCAGCGCGGCCACGCCAAGATTCTGGACTTCGGCCTAGCCAAGTTTACCGCAGGAGACCAAGGCAGCATTAGCGGCGATACTTTCGCAGCGGACACGCGAGCCCCTGACGAGCTCAATCGCCGGGGATCGACGCTTGGAACCATTCCTTACATGTCGCCTGAACAGGCGCTGGGCGCGCCGCTGAACACGCGAACGGATTTGTTCTCTTTCGGGGTCGTGCTGTATGAGATGGCGACTGGAAAACAACCTTTCGAGGGACAGACGGCGGCTGCGGTTTTTGACTCCATCATTCACCGTGTACCCGAGTGGCCACTGCGATCCGATCTGGCAACTCCTCCCGCACTTGAGGCTATCGTGCGCAAAGCTCTGGAGAAAGATCCCGATCGGCGCTATGCCAGCGCGGCAGAGATGCGGACCGATCTGCAAAACCTTCGCCGGGCCACCGAATCAGGACTCGCCGCGCCCACTGTGAGACGGGCGCCGGATTCGAAAGAGCGAATCCGTTCGTTCTTCGCGTCGGCCACTGCCCTCAGGCCACAACCCAAGGTTGGTATGGCAGGCCGGCTGGCGATGGCGATCTGTGCCGGGATAGCTCTGGCGGTGCTTGTCCTGTTCTTGAGATCTCCCCAGCCCCCGCCGGCCGTGATTTCGGCGCTGCAGATCACCAGCGACGGCACCTCGAAGCGATCTCTGGTAACCGACGGGACCCGGGTTTACTTTTCCGAATATCTGAGCGGCCACTCGGTCCTGAGGCAGGTTTCAACCTCGGGCGGAGAGACCGCGCCGGTGCCTATCTCGCTGGTCAGCGCCGATATCTATGGTTTCTACCCGGGCCACTCGGAATTACTGGTCAAAGGGGTGGCCGAAGGCTCGGAGACCGAGTGGCCGGTCTGGATACTGCCCCTCCCCGCAGGCTCGCTTCGTTCCGTGGGAACCATCCTCGCGCATGGGGCAACCTGGGCGCCGGATGGTCAACGCATCGTGTATGTCAGGAAGTCCAGCGTGTACACCTGCAACACGGACGGCACGGATTCGCGCGAACTGGTCACTGTGCCGGGGGTTCCTTTTGCGCCGCAATTTTCTCCCGACGGCCGCCGCCTGCGCTTCACCATACGCGACACCAACCAGCGCACTTCATCGCTGTGGGAGGTTTCTCCCGACGGAAAGGGGCTGCACCCAGTGCTACCGAACTGGAACAAGCCGCCGGAAGAGTTCGGCGGAGCCTGGACGAACGATGGAAAATACTTCTTCTTTGAATCGACGCGGGATCATACCCAGAACATCTGGGTCCGGCGTGAAGACACCTCGCTTTTTCACAGGGCTGCCGCCGAGCCGGCGCAGTTGACCGTGGGACCGCTGATGTTCAGCAATCCCACTCCCAGCGCAGATGGATCCAAGCTGTTCGTGATCGGCCAGCAGCGCAGCTTCGATCTGGTCCGACTGGACAGCAAGTCACAGCAGTTTTCCGTTTATCTTCCCGGCGTTTCGGCGGGCGAGGCCAACTTCCAGCGCACCGGCGGCGAGTGGGTCACGTACGTCACGCATCCGGAACTCACGTTGTGGCGGAGCCAGCCCGACGGAAGTTCCCGCACTCAGCTCACCTATGCGCCCATACAGGCCCACATGCCACGCTGGTCACCCGACGGCACCCGGATAGCCTTCATGGCTTCGCGTCCGGGAAAACCCTGGAAGATTTTCGTGTTGCCGGCCGAGGGCGGTACGCCGCAGGAGGTAACAGCAGGAGACCGCAATCAGGGTGATCCCACCTGGACCCCTAACGGGGATGCCATAGTCTTCGCCGGAATGCCCTGGCTGGAATACGGGGCCGTATCAGGTCCGAACATTCATATCGTTGACTTGAAGACCTCGCAGGTATCAGATCTGCCGGGCTCTGAAGATCTTTTCAGCCCCCGCTGCTCGCAGGACGGGCGCTACGTGGCAGCACTTTCCGCGGACTCCACCAAGCTGATGCTGTATGACATGGAAAAGAAAAGCTGGACGCAGCTAGCCTCGTCACGGTTCGGTTTCGAGAACTGGTCGCACGATGGAAAGTTTCTTTATGCCGAGGACTATTCCGACAAAACCGATGACCTGGTGCGGGTGAATGTGGCCACCGGCGCTCTGGAACGCTTATTCAGCCTGAAGGACGTTCCCCGCGGGTTCGATCCCTTCGAATTCTGGGTCGGTCTGGCGCCCGACGGCTCGCCACTCCTGATGCGGGACAAAAGCACGCAGGAAATTTACAGCCTGGATGTACGCCTTCCCTAGCTCCTCAGAATCACCCGCAATTGCCGTCAACGTTTGCTGCCCTTCGGGCCTCGTCTTCTCATGAAGTGGGGAACTAACCAGCTTCCACGCTTTCACCGCCCACCCCGGCGTTAGCAGTTTTTTGATTTTCTGCCATCGGATTTTTGAGTTTAGCGAATCCGGCCCGCTGGAGGTACAAAGTCTTGGCCAGCCTATTTTTTCAGCGAGTGAATCGTTTTAATGGAATAGAGACCGGCTTCGTGTGATGTCCGTCGGAATTCTAAGGAGGCAAATCCCCCATGCCCGAATCTAACATCGGCTTTTATGGCCACGTGAAGCAGTATCACAATCTGAAGGCTGAGATTGATCAGGCCATTCTGGAGGTGCTTGAAAGCGGAAGCTATGTGCTCGGTCCGCAGCTGGTCAAGTTTGAAGAAGAACTGGCGCGCTACATGGATACCAAGGAAACCGTGGGCGTGAACTCCGGCACCGACGCCCTACTGCTGGTGTTCCTGGCCCTGGGCCTGGGGCCCGGCGACGAGGTCATCACCACCTCCAACACTTTCTTTGCTACGGCGGAAGCCATCTGGCTGGCCGGTGCCACTCCCGTATTTGTGGACTCCGATCCGCGGACCCGCAATATCGATATCAGCAAGATCGAAGCCGCGATCACGCAGAAAACTCGGGCCATCGTGCCGGTGCATCTCTACGGCCTGACTGCGGACATGCCCGCGATCGCACGTATTGCGAGGGCCCATAATTTATTCGTGGTAGAAGACTGCGCTCAGGGCATCGGGGCGCGCGGCGACACTTTTGCCATCGGCGAACTCAGCGATGCCGTCTGCCTGAGCTTCATCATCCAGAAAAATCTGGGATGCTTCGGTGACGGCGGCGCCGTGGCCACCAACAACAAGGAGCTCGCCGCGGAGATCCACAAGCTGCGCAACCACGGCTCGAGGAAACGATCTCACCACAGCATTGGCTACAACAGCCGCCTCGACGACATCCATGCCGCAGTGTTGCGTGTCAAGCTGAAGCGTGTGGACGAATGGAGCAAGCGCCGCCGCGAGATTGCCCGGCTCTACGACCAAGGCCTGGCCAACGCGTCGATGACGCTGCCCTACACGCCTCCCGGCTACGAGCACGTCTATCATCTATATGTAGTCGATAGCGACGACCGCAACGGGCTGCAGTCCTACATGCAGTCGAAAGGCATCACCGCCCTCACTCACTATCCCATTGCCATTCATCAGCAGGACGGCTTTCCCTGGGGACATCCCGCCCGCGTTGGCCCGCTGCCGGTCACGGAAAAATCCGCAACCAGCGTGCTGTCGCTTCCCATGTACCCCGAACTTACCAATCAGGAAGTCGGCCGCGTGATCGCAGAAGTCATGCACTGGACCGCGAGCCGAGAGGCGTTGAGCCGGCAAGCAGTCTGAATTGGAAGAAACATGAGTGACTGTGGGTCGGACACTCCTGTCCCGACCCACACCCACACACCAACGCACAAACCCTGCCCGTCATTTACAATTCCTACATTGAACTCATGCTGTCGCGACTAGCCACACTGCTCACTGCCAGCGCCATGGCGCTTGGCTCCAGTGCTTCCACCTTGGATAGACCTATGGACTTTGGGCCCAATAACCCGTTCTACGCGCCGAGCACTTTGCCCTTTCAGGCACCACCCTTCGACAAGATCAAGGACAGCGATTACCAGCCCGCGATCGAGGCCGGCATGGCGGAGCAGCGCCAGAAGATCCGGGCGATTGCCGACAACCCCGCACCGCCGACCTTCGAAAATACATTTGTCGCCCTGGAAAGGACCGGCCAGTTGTTCAACCGCGCCATGGCCGCATTCAATGGCGTCACCGGAGCCAACCTGAATCCGGAACTACAGAAAGTGCAGGACTACGAGGCGCCCAGGCTGGCCGCACATAGCGATGCGATCTATCTCGACTCCAAATTGTTCCAGCGCGTGGCCGCGATTTACCAGCAACGCGATTCAGTGAAACTCGACGCGGAAGCTCTGCGCCTGGTGGAGTTCTATTACAAGAAATTTGTGCATTCCGGAGCCAACCTCTCCGATTCCGACAAGGCTGCGCTGAAGAAACTCAACGAAGAAGAGTCAACCCTGACCAACGATTTCACCACCCGGTTGCTCGCCGCCACCAAGGATGCCGCTTTCGTCACGAAAGAGAAAGATGCACTTGCGGGCTTGACCGAGGCCCAAATCACCGCCGCCGCGTTGGCGGCAAAAGAGCGCCATCTGGACGGTTACGTGCTTCCGCTGCAGAACACCACGCAACAGCCTGAGCTGGATTTGCTGAGTCACCGCCCAAGCCGTCAGAAACTCTTCGAGGACTCCTGGAATCGCGCCGAACGCGGAGGAGCGAACGATACCCGTGACACGGTTTCCCGTCTGGCTCAGTTGCGCGCGCAGAAAGCCAAATTGCTGGGTTTCCCTAACTACGCGGCGTGGAAACTGGACGACCAGATGGCCAAAACGCCGGCTGCAGCGCTGAAGTTTATGGATGCTCTGGTTCCGGGAGCAACGGCCAGAGCCACAGCCGAAGCCGGCGATATCCAGGCTGTAATCGACGCGCAAAAGGCCGGATTCAAGCTCGAGCCGTGGGACTGGAATTTCTATGCGGAGCAGGTCCGCAAGGCGAAGTACGACATGGATGAAGCCCAGATCAAGCCGTATTTCGAGTTGAATAATGTGCTCGAGAACGGCGTGTTCTATGCCGCGAGCCAGCTCTACGGAATCACATTCGAGGAGCGCAAAGATATTCCGGTGTACAACCCGGACGTGCGGGTGTTCGAGGTCTTCGACAACAACGGTCAGCCTCTGGCGCTTTTCTACGGCGACTACTTCAAACGTGATAACAAGCGCGGCGGCGCTTGGATGAGCAACTTCGTTGACCAGTCCAAGCTATTGGGGACGCTGCCGGTCGTCTATAACGTGTGTAACTTCAGCAAGCCCGCGCCCGGCGAACCCGCTCTGCTTACTTTCCGCGATGTCACGACTATGTTCCACGAATTCGGCCATGCCCTGCATGGTATGTTTGCCGACAGCCAATATCCCATTCTCTCCGGAACTGCCGTTGCCCGCGACTTCGTCGAATTTCCCTCGCAGTTCAACGAACACTGGGCGAGCTATCCGGCGGTGTTCAGCCACTACGCGAAGCACCACAAGACGGGTGCACCTATGCCGGCGGAACTGGCCGAGAAAATCAGGAAGTCCGCAACCTTTAACCAGGGGTATGCGCTGACTGAACTCCTGGCGGCAGCGGAACTCGACATGCAGTGGCACACGCTTCCTCCGACCACGCCGCTGCAGAAACCTGATGCGTTTGAAAGCGCCGCGCTGGAGCAGACCCACTTGGCGCTCAGCACCGTGCCGCCCCGCTACCGCTCCACCTACTTTGCACATATCTGGGGCGGCGACTATGGTGCCGGCTATTATGCCTATCTGTGGGCCGAGATGCTGGACGATGACGCCTTCCAGTGGTTCGAAGACCACGGTGGCCTGACCCGCGCCAACGGCGATCGTCTCCGCCGCATGGTACTCTCGCGAGGCAACACCGAAGATCTGGCTACCTTGTACAAGGCGTGGTTGGGAGCAGAGCCGAGCATAGAGCCGATGTTGAAATACCGGGGCCTCGCCGAGCCGGCGATTTCAAAATAAACGAGCCCCAAGTGTGGGCCCTCCGCCCGCCTGGTTGAGAAAAACCCTGAAGCTCTGGGTTCGGGAAATCGCCTCACACCCTATTTCAGGAATTTCCCTTGCTCCAGTTCCTGAAACGCCTGCCGCAACTGTTCCTGCGTGTTCATCACAATGGGGCCGTACCATGCCACCGGCTCTTGCAACGGCTTTCCTGAAACCAGCAGAAAACGAACGCCGTCATCGCCGGCCTGCACGGTAACCTCGTCGCCGCGGTCGAAGAGTACGAGCGAGCGGTTGTCGGCCTCGACCGGAGGCGTGGTGTCCGACCATTTCACCGCTTCCGTCGGCACCGTCAGCGGACCCGATGCGTTGCAGAATTTTCCGCCACCCGCGAACACATAAGCGAAGGCGTGGCGTGTGACTTCAACCGGAAGTGTCTTCCTTCGCCCCGGGGATACAGACACATCGATATAAGTTGGATCGGTGGCAATTCCTTCGACGGGGCCCGTCTTCCCCCAGAACGTTCCGCATACCACGCGCACATGCGTGCCGTCGTCGTCTTTTATCTCCGGGATTTCGGGCGCTTTGATTTCCTGGTAGCGCGGTGCCGTCATCTTCTGCGACGCGGGAAGGTTGGCCCACAACTGGAAGCCATGCATCCGGCCGGCCTGATCACCTTTGGGCATCTCCTGATGGATGATCCCGCTGCCCGCCGTCATCCACTGCACATCGCCCGAGGCAATGGCGCCGCGGTTGCCCATACTGTCGCCGTGCTCCACCGTCCCGGCAAGAACGTAGGTGATGGTCTCGATCCCGCGGTGTGGATGCCAGGGAAAGCCCGCCAGATAATCCTCGGGGACGTCATTGCGAAAGTCGTCCAGCAAGAGGAAGGGGTCGAAGTCAGACGTGTTTCCGAAGCCAAAGGCACGGCGCAGATGCACGCCGGCGCCTTCGAGGGTCGGCTTGGCCTTTACCAGCCGCTTAACCGGTCGAATTGACATGATGGTCTCCGCTATGCAGAGTCTCGCGTAGATGTCTGGTCAATTTTGACCAGTCCTCAGGCGTCGTGATGTTCGATACTTCTGATAGCTAAATTCTACCAGCGAGCTTACGTAGGGGCGGACGCCCTCGTCCGCCCGGCGGAGCAAAGCTCCGCAGCGGTTTTCTGGGACCCACGATTTCTGGCGAGCTTCGCTCGCCCGCCCGGACGAGGGCGTCCGGGCCTACGCGATCTCAGCTCCACTAAGGGCCTCATGTCACTACCAAAGACAGTCAAGAAATTGGGATTCAATAACCCTACTCCGCAAACCGCTGATCTTTACATCAAAAGCATCAATGCCACCGTCGATCAATATCGAGCCCTCTGGAAGCGGTACGCACCGGCACGCTGGTCCTTCCCAATTGTGATTTCGATACCGGCAATCCCACTAAGGCAGCGGAGTATTCCCTGACCGACGACAGCTATGCCAAGCTGCTGGCCCAGCTTTCCGATCGGAAGTTCGATCTGACTTCGGCGGAACTGCGGGACAACATATTGCGCTTCTATTCCGACCTAACCCTGCCCATCGAGACCAAGAAGGACGGGTCCAACTGGCGGGGTGTGCTGACCGGGCTTGACCAGTTGAAGTCCATAGCTCCGGTTCCCGTCCTCGCGGGCGGTGTGGCACCAGCGACCGAATGAGAAACTGCGCCTCCAACCATACCTTCCCCAGACGCCGACATCCTCCCACCGCACCCCATCAGCTTTCACCGACCAGACACTCGATTCCCACTGCAATCATTTGGGTAGCGGCCGTCCTTGCTTCTGTAGCGAGGTGCAGCTTGCGGCGCGTCTGCGCCAAACCTACCCCTCTGGGGTGGACGTCGAGACGTTCGAGAGCTATCGCAAGGGAAAAGCCCGACGGAAAGTCCTGAGCCTGCTGGACACCAATCACAATCGGACTCTAACTTCTGACGAGAAACAGAATGCCCGCATCATCATTTACGGACATAGCTGGGGCGGAGCGGAAGCCATCGCCCTGGCGCGCGAACTGCAAAAGGATGGCATCGCCGTGCGGCTCACCATTCAAGTGGACAGTATTTCCAGGATTCGCCAGGATGATGCGGTCATCCCGCAAACGTCGCCCGGGCTGCCAATTTCTATCAGCCACACGGATTTCTCCACGGCCAGTCCGGAATTCACGCCGCTGATCCCACCCGCACTCACATCATCGGGAATTTTCGCATCGACTACAAAGCGAGCCCTTATTCATGTGACGCGTATCCCTGGTACGATCGCGTCTTTGCCAGGCCTCACACCCAGATTGAGTGTGATCCCAGGGTGTGGAAGCAAGTGGAGTCGCTGATCCGGTCAGATATCCTCGTCTCAGGTAACTAACCACTGCCCACGTGGCTTCCTGCAATCCACCCCACTAAATGGATCTGGCCAAGACCCGGACATGGTCTCGGCCAGAATGGAAATGCTGACACCACTACTTCTTGTCGTTGTTGACTTCCGCAATGGCTGCCTGGTGCCCGGCTTCTGCCACTGCTCTCATGAACGCGTCCGCACTCTTCGGGGTTGCGGCCTTGCCCGAAAGGATGTTGCGGAAGGTCATGTGTTTGCCGTAGATGGCGCGGGTAGAGTCGTTGTCCTGCTCGATGACTGCGCCTTCGAGCGTGAGCCCTGCGAACACACCCTTGGAGCGAGAATAGGTCAACATTTCGGTGTTCATCTTCCAGTCAGTTCCCGCGGATGCATGACGGCCAACCGGGCCCGCCGCTACCGATCCTTCACCCGTAAGAGCGAACTTGCTGGAGAGCAGATGCTGGAAACCGTTGTCGTTCATGACCAGCATAACCAGGTCCACGCCTTCGACGCCGATCTGCAGGCCCCAACTTCCACCGCCAATGGAGACGAACGCGGGTGCGCTCCAGCCATCGGAGGTGCGGCATGAGGCCACTCCCCGTCCGTGCTTGCCCCCGAAGATAAAGCCGCCCTTGATCAGGTTGGGCACCACCAGGATGCATTTCGCATTGCTTAACACTTCTTCAGGGATTCCCTTGTCCGGGGCTCCCATGACCGCGTGCAGCACATCGACTGACGATTCCAGACGATCCACCGAGTCCTGACGGGCGGTGCCTGCCCAGGCCAGGGTTCCAAACACGCTCATTAGGCCCATCAACACGACTGCCATTGTTTTTTTCATGAATTGTTCCTCAAGGAGTTGCGCACTAAGAGGGGGGAACTTCAGATGGCTGACTTAGTTCAGAGGACCTGAAAGAGCGAGAAGGAATGCTCGTCTCCAGTTCATGATGGCCCTATCGCGAAAGGATAGCTGATCTGAATTGCTCACTTTCAGATGCCGGTTCAAAGCGCGGGCTTCGATTTCACAAGCGTAAACCCATCCTCTCCTACCCAAGAATGAGCAATCTTGCACAGAATCGCCGGCCGTGATGTGGCATGGTTAGGGTTGCCAGGAGTGCGAAAAGGCAACCTCGTCAAGGGCTCTAGCCCGGTCGGGCCGCAGATTCAGAGAGCGCGGAACTTCAACCATGACCTCCTTCGCTCATCCATTTCTCAGCCGCGTTCGTGGCCGGTGTGCTTTCGCGGCGGCATCGCTACGGAAGTGGTTGAGAATGGAGCCCCACGATGGCGACTTTACCTCCCAGCGCATGTGCCCGTTCTGTGGACTCATCACGCCGCGCCACGAAACCTGCTGCCTGGAGTGCGGCAGGTCGCTCAGACCTGCTTAAACATCCTGGCTTCGCGTCCTTTGCAGGTATTTCTTCGCGTCCTTTGCGACTAAAGGGTTTTGACCTCGCGCAATCCGAAAACCTTAATCCGCAAAAGATGCGAAGAAGAACTGAGCCTCAATCGCTGGCTGAAGTGCTCTGTCCCATGGCGGCGGTGGGGCTCCACGTGCCGGGGATTTCCAGGTCCGGCATAGGGGAAGCCGCAAACAGCTTCTGGCAGGGCTTGGCCAGCCAGCGCGCCCACTGCGCAGAACGTGAGACGCGGGCACTGTCGGTGGCGATTCCGGTGTCGGCATACATCTGCCGGTAGATTTTGGAAATCAATACAAATGCCAGGCGGGCGCGCATGGATTTTATGAAGCGGGACCGCATCCAGATAGACTTCAGACCATAAAACGTGTCCCAGACGGATTGCGTGCGTTGACGAATTTCCTCGGCCGACATGGTGGGGTGGGACCAATACAGCTTGGGCCGCAGCGCCTGTGGAATAAGCCAGCGGCGGGTAATTGGTATGCCGGCGACCATAACCGGCGCAGCCTCCATTTGCTTTTCCCAGCGGATGAAGTCCACGGTTCCGGGATATGGCGTCAGGGTCACGAATTGGGCAAACGCCATCTCTGCCTGGACGGCTGCAAGCGCGGTGGCGTCGAAGGTCTCCGGCCGGTCGCTGGGCAGCCCAAAAATGAACGAGCCCAGGATGTACACGCCGTGCTGGCGAAAGGTCCTCAATTGTTTGACCAGATCGTCTCCGGCACAATTGAACTCCTTGTAAACGTCTTTCAGGCCCGCGGGGGTCACGGCCTCCACACCTACCAGGGCCCCTTTGATGTGTGCCGCCTCCATGGCATCGAGGAACTCAGCGTCTTCTGCAGCCTCCATGGTGATCTGAGTAAAGAAAATTGTGTCGGGCGGCAGATGGGCCAGCCGCCTCATGAGTTCAAAGCGCTCTGCCCGGATGGTTTTGAGCTCATTGAGGCGGTGCGTGTTGTGTTGCTCCTCGGCCAGACGAAGGTCGGTGAGAGTCACTGGGTAAAAGTTATCGTCGGCGAGAGCGATGAAGCGGAAGCCCAGCCTCCTCAACTGGACGATTTCCTCAATTACGACGTCCGAGGAACGCTGGCGAGGACGCTGGCCGTCGGTACGCCAAACCGAGCAGAAGGAGCAATGCTTGGGGCAACCCCGCACCGTCTGGACCGATGCCCACATATAGCTTTTGCGCGGCACCAGGTCCCAGCGGGCAGGCAGAAACGAGTCGGCTTCAATGCGGCCCCCTTCATAAATCGGCAGAGGCGCTCCACGAGCGCAATCCGCTAATGCCTTTGACCAGACCACATCTCCGTCGCCCTTGACTACCGCATGGGCGCCGCCCAGTTCGTGGGCTTCATTGGGGTAGAGGGTAGCGTGAATGCCTCCGAACACCACGTAGGCGCCACGCTCGCGGGCCAACTTCCCGATTTTGTAGCCTCGGAGTGCGTTTGCGGTATGAATGCCGATGCCGACAATGTCGCCGGCGTGAATCTGGTCCGGATCGACTGCCTCCAGGGTCTCATCCACCAGGCAAGGATCGCCAAAGCTCGCAGGGGTCGCCGCTGCCAGGACATACAGCCAGCGGGGAGTAATGACCGCAGTGCCGAAAGAAACTTCACTGGGATTGATGAGATGAACGCGCACGCGATGTCGCCCTCCTTGGGCGGCCTTACAAAGGCTGTCGAGCAACTTGCGCCCGGGACGACTATTTCGGATTGCTTGGGAATGCTGTCAGCCCAGCAGTGTAGAACCCATCGAAATGCCGAGACCAGTGGGATTGTCAGGCGGAGGTAGTAGAGAAATCTGGTCAATATTGAACACTTTTGCAGGAACCGCTCGGTTATCTTGAGTCTATCGGGTCCAGCGATGAAACCTTACAACCGTTCCGCCACTATTACCCTGTCCATCCTTCTGGGCCTTAGCTTCTCGCAGATTGCATCCGCACAACCCTCCGACATCCTGGCGGCGGAGCCGCATGTGCGTTTGAGCACGGAAGAAATCGTGACCAAACTGGTACAGAGAAACCTCGAACGCGCTGAGACCCTGGGCGCCTACCAGGGAACTCGCATCTATCGCCTGGAGTATCGCGGCTTCCCCGGTTCCAGAACTGCGGAAATGACTGTGGATGTAAAGTACAGCGCTCCCGGGACCAAGGACTTCAGCATCCGGTCGGAAGAGGGGTCTAAGTTAATCATCGATCGAGTTTTCAAACGAATGTTGCAGAGCGAAAAAGACGCATCCGCCGGGGCTAACCAGAGTCACGTCGCTCTCAATCGCGACAATTACAACTTCACTCTGGATGGGTACGAGAGCACGCCTTCGGGTTTGGCCTACATACTTTCAGTGGAGCCCCGCACCAACGACAAGCTTCTGTACCGCGGCTGCATCTGGGTCGATGCGGAAGACTTTGCTGTGATGCGTATCGATGCCGTCCCCGCCAAGAACCCTTCCTTCTGGACCAAAGAAACCAGGATCGAACAGACCTACGCAAAAGTGGGAGATTTCTGGTTGCCGCTGTCGAATCGCAGCACCAGCAGCATCCGCCTGGGAGGACACGCCTCTTTCACCATTGACTACCAGGATTATCAGATCACGTCCGCCACCGCAGTGGGCACACAGCGAAAAGTTGCGGGGTACAGATAGTGCAGTTTTGGCGACATCGTTGACGGAAAAAAGAGTAGAAAAAGAGAAGTGATCGGCAGGAACCGGTCAATCGTGTAGTACGACATTCAGCAGTGAACTGTGGACCTGTAACCCGCCTTCTTCCCCTCCGGCGTAGTGGATGAAACCTAACTTTCGGAAGCGGTTCATGAAAAAGCTGACTCGCGAACGAGTGGTACCGATCATCTCGGCCAGGGTTTCCTGACTGATCTTCGGGACTACGGTCTCGGGCACACCTTCCTTGCCAAAATGAGCCAGCATCAGCAGGACGCGGGCCAGCCTCTTTTCACTGGAATTGAACAACTGGTCAACCAGGTCCTCCTCGTAGCGGATATTGCGCGCCAGCAAATAGGCCACGAACATGTCGGAAAAGGCATGCTCCCGGTGCAGCGCCTTCATCATCGCCTTTTTCTCGATCCGCAAAAGCTGGCAATCGCTCATGGCCGCCGCGGATCCCATGCGGAAAGCCTGTCCGGCCAACGCGCCTTCGCCAAAGAAATCTCCCTCCCCCAATATGGCTATCGTGGCTTCCTTGCCGATCTTGGACACGACGGTCAGCCTGACTTTGCCCTTCTGGATATAGAAGACAGCGTCCGCCGGGTCTCCCTGGGTGAAGATTCCCTGCTTTCTTGAGACGGCAAGGCTCTTCCGCCCCTCACCAATGGTGGCAAGGAAGGTGCTGGGGTCGAACCCTCGGTTCTTCTTAGCTGCTGCAACAGGACTCATCAATGGGCATTTTAGCTCCGATTGGCAGTTGAAGGGCACAAATCGTCAATTGCAGGCATGAGTTGGCCTGGCGTCCCCCAAGAGGAACCATCCTCAGCAAAAGTGCTCTACCCTCCGTGGGCAAGGCGTCAGGCTGGACCTGCGAAGCATTTGGCGGGAAGTGCATCCGCTGCTGGCGAGCGATTGCGCGGGCGAAATCGCGGGCCCACAAAGAGCCGCGAAGCGGCGGAATCGGCATAGGGG
>Ga0335084_10001313_pt1 | contig 23097 bp, 18 predicted proteins | sample Lox_Sample_44_FD_206721 | JGI IMG/M metagenome (GOLD analysis project Ga0335084, IMG submission 206721) | Soil microbial communities from Loxahatchee National Wildlife Refuge, Florida, United States - Lox_Sample_4.4 | ecosystem: Environmental > Terrestrial > Soil > Wetlands | place: USA...
GCCGATGCTGCGGCACCAGTCGATGCGCGAGGTCTCCATGTAGCGGAAGTAGACGGTGTTGTTGACATGGCCCATGGCGTCCATGTCGCCCCAGCGGATCGGAATCGCCGACTCGTACACCAGCTTCTTGTGCTTCGGCGACTCGAATCGCATTCAACCCTCGTTGCGACGAGCGAGCGCGTCGTTCAGCCGGGCCACGGTGGCGCGCAGCTCCTCCATCTGCGCCATCAGGCGCGCCTGCTCGGCCCTGATGGCGGCCAGCTGCTCCGCCGCCGTCAGAACATCGTCCTTCAGCGGCTCGGGAACCGCGCTCACATCGACCAGAGGCTCACCGCACAGCAGGTGCACCCAGCGCGACTCGCGCTCGCCGGGCGCGCGTGCGAGCTTGCGCACCACCGGCGGCGACTTGGCCTGCAGCTCGTCGAGGAAACCCTCGACCGACGAGACGTCGGCAAAGCGATGCAGCCGTTCGCAGTTGGCGCGCAGCTCGGCCGCCGTCTGCGCGCCGCGCAGCATCAGCACCGCCAGCAACGCGACGGCCGCGCCCGGCAGCCCCCACGCGCGCGGCAGGTTGTGCTCGTAGCGCGACACGCGAGATCCGCTGGATTCCACCACCAGGGCGTCGGCGCGCAACGTGTCGAGCGCCTGCAGCACGTCGGCGTCGCCGACCGTCATCACCGGATCGCGCGCGGTCTTCTGGTTGCAGCCCGCCGTCAACGCATTGAGCGACAGCGGATAGGTGTCGGGCACGGTGGCCTGCTTCTCCACCAGCACGCCGAGCACGCGGGCTTCGAGCGCAGTCAAAGAACGCACGGCACCATTGCCAGTGTAGGCAGCGCTATTCCCGAGCGAACACCGCGGATCCGGCTTTGCCGGGCTGCTGGTGTTGCCCCCTTGAGGGGGAGGCGGCCGCCAGGCCGCTTCGGGGGTGGGTCATGACAAGCCGAAACCGTCGTCGGCTGCCAGCACGGCGCCATTGACGAAATGGCTCTCGTTGGCGCACAGCATCATCAATGCGGCGTCGAGATCCTGCGGCGCGCCGACGCGGCGGCGCGGCATCATCTGCATCAGCCTCTGGCCGCCTTCGGTCTGCCAGTAGTGGTGGTTGATCTCGGTGTCGATGTAGCCCGGGCACAGCGCGTTGGTGTTGATGCCGTAGCGGCCCCACTCGAGCGCCATCGCGCGCGTCATGTGGATCACGGCCGCCTTGCTCATGCTGTAGACGCCGAGTTGGCCCAGCACGCGCAACCCTGCCATCGACGCGATGTTGACGATGCGCCCGCCGGTGAAGGTGCCCGGCGCGGCGCCGCGCGCCCGCGCGATCATGCGCCGCGCCACCTCCTGGGCGACGAAGAATGCGCCGCGCGTGTTGGTGTCGAAGACGTAGTCGTAGTCCTCCGGGCCGATGTCGAGCAGCTTGCTGGTGACGCTGACGCCGGAGTTGTTGACCAGGATGTCGATCGCACCCATCTCGGTCTCCGCGTGGGCGACCGCGGCCTTGATGCTGTCGTGGTCGGTCACGTCCAGCGCCACCACGTGCGCGTCGCCGCCATCGGCCTCGATCTCCGCACGCAGCGTCTTCAGCCGCTCGACGCGGCGCGCCGCCAGCGTGACCGCCGCCCCGGCCTTGCTGAGCGTGCGCGCGAACTGCGCGCCCAGCCCGCTGGACGCCCCCGTCACCAAGGCGACGCGGCCGGACAAATCGATCGTGTAGCTCACGACTGCACTCCCGTCACTGCTGGCGCCGACGATAGCATGCGTCCGCTGACGTCACGCACACGGCACGGCGACCTAGAATCCGCGCGCGCTGAGCAACGGCGCCCAATACAGGATCCCTCGATGACGCCGCAGGAAATCCTTCAGCAGTACGGCCCGCGCGAGGCCATGGAGTACGACGTCGTGGTGGTGGGCGCCGGTCCCGCAGGCCTGGCCACCGCCATCCACCTCAAGCAGTTGGCAGCCAAGGCCGGGCGCGAGGTGTCGGTGGTGGTGCTGGAGAAAGGGTCCGAGCCTGGTTCGCACATCCTGTCGGGTGCGGTGATGGACCCGCGCGCGATCACCGAGCTGTTTCCAGACTGGAAGGAGCTCGGTGCGCCGCTGCGCCAGCCGGTGACCGGCGACGACGTGCTCTTCCTGTCGGCCACCGGCGCGCGGCGTACGCCCGACTGGCTGATGCCGCGCAACCTGCACAACGACGGCTGCTACGTCATCTCGCTCGAGGACGTCGTCAAGTGGCTGGCGCAGCAGGCCGAGGCGCTCGGCGTCGAGGTGTTCGCGGGCTTCGCGGCCGCCGAAGTGCTGTACGACGAACAGGGCCGCGTCAAGGGCGTGGCCACCGGCAACGTCGGCATCGGCAGCGACGGCAACCCGCACGACGGCTTCCAGCTTGGCATGGAGCTGCACGGCAAGTACACCGTGTTCGCCGAAGGCGCGCGCGGCCACCTCGGCAAGCAGCTGCTGGCGCGTTTCCGGCTCGCCGAGGGCCGCGACCCGCAGAGCTTCGCCATCGGCCTCAAGGAGTTGTGGGAAGTGCCGGCGGACAAGGCCAAGCCCGGCCTCGTCGTGCACACCGCGGGCTGGCCGATGACCGATGCCTTCGGCGGCGGCTTTGTCTATCACCTGGCCGACAACAAGGTGACGCTCGGCTTCGTGATCGGGCTGGACTATGCGAATCCGTACCTGAGCCCGTTCGAGGAGTTCCAGCGCTGGAAGACGCACCCGACGATCCGCGCCCACATCGAAGGCGGCAAGCGCCTGGGCTACGGCGCGCGCGCCATCAACAACGGCTCGCCGCAGGCCCTGCCGAAGGTGGTGTTCCCCGGCGGCGCGCTCGTCGGCTGCGACGCCGGCTTCCTGAATGCCGCGCGCATCAAGGGCAGCCACACCGCGATCAAGAGCGGCATGCTGTGCGCCGGCGCGATCCACGAAGCGCTGGCGGCCGCCCGCTCGCTCGACGAGTTGACCGCCTACCCCGCCGCCTTCGAGGCCAGCTGGCTGAACGAGGAGCTGCAGCAGACGCGCAACTTCAAACTGTGGTTCAAGAAGGGCAAGCTGCTCGGCAACCTGATGACGGGCATCGAGCACTGGCTGCTGCCCAAGCTCGGCATTCAGAGCCCGCCGTGGACGCTGCATGCCAGCAAGCGCGACCATGAATGCCTGCTGCCGGCCGCGCAGTGCGCGAAGATCGACTACCCCAAGCCCGACGGCAAGCTGAGTTTCGACCGCCTGAGCTCGGTGTTCGTCAGCAATACCAACCACAGCGAAGACCAGCCGTCGCACCTGACGCTCAAGGATGCGTCGGTGCCGGTCGAAGTGAACCTCAAGATCTACGCCGGCCCCGAGTCGCGCTATTGCCCGGCCGGCGTCTACGAGTTCGTGCCGGCCGAGGGCGGCGGCGAGCGGCTGCAGATCAACGCGCAGAACTGCGTGCACTGCAAGACCTGCGACATCAAGGATCCGCGGCAGAACATCGTCTGGGTCACGCCGGAGGGTGGCGGCGGGCCGAACTACGTCGGCATGTGACGCTCCATCGGCCGGGTTTTCCTGGATCCCGAGATCCGATCCGAGGTACCAGCGGGCGGTCCGGGCTTGGCGCGTCCCCCCTAATTCAAGGTCAAGGCATCGGGCAGCCAGATCCGGCCCACATCGTGTGCCTCTTGGGCGATCCATCGCTGCCATGGCCGCAACCGGCATGAACCGCGAGCGTGACCGCCGCAACTGACAGGCAACGGGGCGGCGGCCACGGCGGGATCTGGTGCAACGGGCACCGATCCTGCATCAGAATCCAACGTCGCGGCTCCGATCCTTGAGCAGGGGACGCAATGAAACTGGCGATCGCTCTCACTGGCCTTTGTCTGGGCCTGCTGTGTGGCTGTGCGGATGTCCGCATGGCCGAGTACCAGCGCCCGGATGCGCCAACAAAGTCGTCATGGTCGCGGCCGCCCGAGTCGGTCGTGTCGGCTGCCGCGACGATCTCGCCCCAGTGGTGGGAGGAGTTTCGCGACGCCTACCTTGACTCGTTGGTGGCGCGCGCGCTGGCCGGCAATTTCGATCTGAAGGTGCTGGCATCGCGCATCGACCTTGCCAATACCCAGATTGCCGCGGTGCGTGCAGGCGCCCTGCCGTCCGTGGATATCGGCGCGGGCGCCAGCCTGCAGAAGAGCAACGGCCAGCCCTATGTCAAGCAGTACAGCACGGGAGCGCAGGTCAGCTGGGACCTCGACATCTGGGGTGCCGTCGACAAAGGTGTCCAAGCGCAGACGGCAGAGTTCCGCGCCACCGAAGCCGATTGGCGCGCCGGCTACCTCACGCTCGTGGCCACCCTCTCGACCACGTACTTCCAGATCCTCCAACTCGACGAGCAGATCGAGCAGCAGCAACTCGCGCTCGCGAAGAACCGCCAGATACTGAGCGTCTATGAAACGATGCAGCGCAGCGGCCTGATACCCGAGACGCTGGTGCGACGCCAGCGGGCCGAGAACAGCCGTCTGACAAGCGATCTGCTGGAACTGCGCCGCAATCGCACCGTATCCGAGAACACGCTCGCCACTCTGGTCGGGGTACCGGCGGGTGACCTCAAGGTACCGACTGGTCGCCTGCAGGGGCGCGTACAGGTGCCGTCGGTGCCGACGGGCCTGCCGCTCGACTTGTTGACGCGGCGCCCCGACGTCGTGGCCGCAGAGTACCGGGTGCTTGAGTCGCACAACCTCGTTGGACAGGCCAAGTTGGCGCAACTGCCGTCGGTCAGCATGAATGCGCGCGCCGGGACCTCGGCTTTCGCGATCAACGACTTGATGAGGACGTTCACCTTCGGACTGCTGCCGAGCATCAACCTGCCGGTGTTCAATCCGGCGATCAAAGCGCAGATCAAGACCAGCGAGGCGCAGGTCAAGGTTGCTGAGAACGACTACCGCCGGACGGTGATCGCCGCCTACGAAGAGGTCGAGAACGCTCTTGTCAACCTCGATGCCCACCGCCAGCAGAAGGACGAACTGCAAGCCCAGGTCGATCAACTCAAGGTGGTGGCAGCACAGACCGAGGAGCAGCTCAAGGCGGGGATGATCTCCCAACTCGAGGTGTTCGAGAACGAGCGCACGCTGCTGGCGGCGCAACAAGCGCTGCTGACTAGCCATCAGCAGGTGCTGTCCGACACGGTCACGCTGTACAAGGCGCTCGGTGGCGGCTGGGCCCCGATCGAAGTGGCCAATGCACGCAACTGAAAGGCCCTCGGCGGGCCTGGCGCGCGACTCCGCCAGGACCGGTGCCATGCCGGAGACTGATCCGGAGCCCGACGTCGACGTCGTGCTCAAACCGCTCTCACGGCCCGACCTGGGGGATATTCGCGTCAACGGCGTCTTCGCGATCGGCCGCACCGAGCAGCCGTTTGCGTCGTATCCGGCGGATGTCCTGGTGATGCTGTCGCGCCGCCAAGCGCGAATCTTCAGCGAAAACGGCCAGGTCTACGTCGCCGATCTGGAGAGTCGCAACGGGACGACCGTGAACCGCCACGGCGTCGGACAGACTCCCTGCCGGTTGAACGACGGCGACGAAGTCTGCTTCGGCGGCGTTCTGTCCTACCGCGTCCAGATCGCAGCGCGCGCAACGGCGGCTCGCCCCGATGGCCTCGTGCTCACGCTCACGCCGCAGTCCGGTGCCTCGGGCCTCGAGCCGATCATCGTCCCGCGCCTGCCCTTCCTCATCGGCAAGGCCGATCCGGCATTCGCTCGCTACCAGAGGGAACAGCCGCGCCAGGTGAGTTTCCTGTCACGCCGCCACGCACACATCTTCAGAAAAGACGGTCGCGTGCACATCGAGGACCTCGAGAGCACGAATGGCACCTTCGTCGACGGGATTCGGCTTCAGGAGCACGCGGTGCCGCTGGAAGACGGCATGCTCGTGGCGTTTGGCGGCGAACACTTCACCTACCGAGTGGGGATCCAGCAAGGCTCGGAGATCGAGCAAGCGGCAGCTGGTGCTGGGTCTCCGCCCGGCATGGCTTCCGCGCAAATCGGGGCCAACGAGCGGAATGCCGCCGGCGACAAGACAACCTTCGTCGCGGCACCGACTTCGTTTCTCGAGATCTTTTGCGCGGACGATGAGCAGGAGCAGAAGCCCGCGCAGGACACCGGTGCCTCGAGTCCGCCAGCCGTCGCCATGGCCAGTCCGGCGCAGGCGCAGCCGAAACGGCGGCCTCGCAGCCGTTCCGTCGTGCTGATGTCCGAGCTGGCCGCGGTCTTCATCGGGCACGAAGGCGGATTCGTACGCGGGTGGTGGAAGCTCGCCGCCGTCGGCGCGGTGCTGGCGTCGCTGGCGCTGGGGCTGTACTGGTCGGGCCATGCCGAACGCGCACTGAAAGACGCGCTCGAACGTGGCGACTACGCGCGGGCGTCGGTGCTCGCGAATCAGCGCCTGCTGCAGCGGCCGGACGACATCGATGCCCGGACGGTTGCGACCGATGCCACCTTGAAGGCCCATGTGCCCGAATGGCTCACCAAGCTGCGCGCGCGCGACTTCGACGGCGCGCAGGCCGTGCTTGCCCATCTGGCCGAACTCGGCAAGCGCAACTCCGATCTTCGTCCACTGGTCGCCGAACTGGAGTGGCTGGGTAACCTTCAGAGGCTGGTGGCGGCCCGTGGCGGGTCGGATGCCCGGGTCCGCATCTACCTCGATGAGGACCGCATCGCGGCCCTCATTGCGCATTGGAACGACAACACCGGTGAGCACCAGCGAGCGCTGGCCCGTATCGCTTCCTACGTGCCGCAGTTCGGCGACTTGTACGCCGAAGCGCTAACGCAATTGCGAAAGTTGCAGAGCGATGCCAGCGTGTATCTGGCCGCCATCGATCGCTTGAAGACCGCGATCACGCTGGAGCTGGGCCGCGATGAACCGCAAGCACTCGTTCCCTTGGTGAAGGAGGCAGCGGACAAGTACCCGGGCCTTGGTGGGCTGGATGGCGTGCGCCGGGATCTGGCGCAGTACATCGAGCTGCAGGCCGAGGCGCGCAACCCCAAGTCCGAGCGCCTGTTCGCGCTCCTGCTGAAGGCCCGGTTCACGACGCCGCCATTCGAGGAAGCGTTCCGTACACTTTCGGCGAGCCGCCAGTTGCCGTCAGCGTCGATGTTGCAACAGTACGCCGTGGCCACCGCAGCCTGGAAGGACGGCAACACGGCCGACGGCATCGCTGGATTGCAGAAGATCGTCGCAGGTCCATGGGCAGATTCGATCCGCCGCGAGGTGCAGCGCCGGCAGAGCCTGTTGGCCCAGTTCGCGGCGCTGCAGTCCTCGCATGCCTCCACCGGCTACACGGACCAGTTGTTCGCGTTCCGCGCTTCGCTGGATCCCGATCAGGATGTGCACTTCGTACGCGCCACGCAGGCAGACGTTGACGCTCAGCGGGACCGCGCGCTGCAGCGGGCACAGGAGCTGATGAACCGCGCGCGCTCGGCGTGGCAGGACTACCGCAACGCGGGCGCCATCGAGGCGCGGCAGCGTGCCGAGACCACGATCTCCACAACATTCCGCAACCGCGCACGCCTGCTGTCTGACGCCGACAGTCAGGCTCGACAGGCCATCGAGCTGCATCGGCTTGTCAACGCCACCGCGCCAGGCCCCTTCGTCCTGACCCGCGACGAGATCCGCGCCGAGGTCGAGCAGCAGCGCGCCGGGTTGGAAGAGCTGCGCAATGTGCTCGACCCCGAGCTGCTGAACAACAAGCTGGCGTTGCTGGGAGGCGAGCGATGAGCCAGGCGCATCGCCTCGTGCCACTGAGCCAGGCTCTGAACGACCACAGCTCCGAAGGCATTGCCATCCTCAGCGCGGAGCCCTGGCGCATGCTGCACGCGGTTGTCTACACGATGATTGCTTTGGTGCTGGCGGGCCTGGTCTGGTCGTTCATCGGCCACGCCGACGTGATCGTGACCGCCCAGGGTACGTTGCAGCCCGATTCCGAGGTGAGGCGCTTCTACGCGCCGGTGGACGGCGAGCTGGCCAACCTCTACGTGGCCGAGGGACAGCCAGTGTCCAAGGGCGATGTTCTGGCACGGCTGAACGCGCGCAGTGCGATCGAGGCCGCCACCAATGCCCAGCAGGCGCAGCTCAAGCTCGAGGACGCCGAGCGCGAGTGGCGCGAGTTTCCCGAGAAGAAGGCGCTGCTGGAGCGCAAGGCCGCCACGCTTCGCCAAGCGATGGAGCTGGAAGAGCAGCAGAACGAGCGCCGACTCGCCCTCGGCACCACCAAGCTCGCCGAAGCCCAGAAAGCCCAGGTCGACGAGGCCCGAACCAATGTCGAGGACGCGAGGCGCGCCCGCGATGCCGCACGCGTGGAGGCCGAGAAGTTCGAACGTGTGTTTGCCACACCCGGCGGCGGCGGTGTCTCGCAGCTGCAGGTCGAGGCCAAGCGCAACGCGCTGGCGGCCGCCGAGAATGCCTATCGCGTGGCGCAGTCGCGCCTGAGTGAATTATCGGCGCGCCAGGCCCAGGAGCTGGTGCAGGCCAAGGCCCAGCTCGAAACCAGCGGTGAGGCGCTGAAGAAACTGCGGCTCGAGTACGAAGCCGCCACCACCGAGCTGAGCACGGCTGAGGAGAAGCTCCGGCTGCAACTGCAGACCGCGCGGCTTGTGGCCGACACGGCCACGCGCATCCGCTTCGAGAACATCGACAAGGACAACTTTCTGCAGATCCTCGCACCGGTGTCGGGCGTCGTCACCGACGTGACCTCGACGCAGCCGGGGGACAAAATTCAGGCGAACACGCCGCTCGGTGGCATCGCGCCGAGTAATGCGCGCGGCGTAGTGCGTATCGAGATCCCCGAGCAAGACCGAGCGTTCCTGCGCGAGAGCCTGCCGGTCAAGCTGAAGTTCAGCGCGTTCCCTTACCAGCGCTACGGTCTGATCAATGGTCGACTCGAATACATCTCGCCAGCCACGAAACCGTCACCTCAGACCCGGCAGCCGGTGTACGAGGGGCGCGTGACGCTGGAGCGCGACAACTATGTCGTCGCCGACAAGAAATACCCGCTGCGCTACGGCATGACGGCGACCGCAGAGATCGTCGTGCGCGAGCGCCGCGTGATCGACATTGCGCTCGATCCATTCCGGCAGATCGGCGGCTGAGGCCACCGCGACCGCCGAGCCCAACGTCAAAGGAGCAGATGACATGACCCCGCTGGTGAAGATCGACGCCGAGACGATCGGCATCAACGAGTTTCTCAGGACGTTGAAGCTCAACGGACAGTTCAACGGGCTGATCGAGCAGATTACTCAGGACCGCCTGACGGTCCTGGCGGCGAAAAAGCAAGGTTTGCAGGTGACCGAGCACGAGATCCAGGAGCGCGCCGACCAATTCCGGCGCGCGCGCGGGCTTCACCGCGCGGCCGACACCAACAAGTTCCTCGACGCGATGCGCACCAGCCTGGAGGAGTTCGAGGCATTCATCGCCGATGGCCTGTACCAGGAAAAGATGATGGCCCAGGTTTGCAGCGATCAGGCCGTGCAGTCGTACTTCAAACTCAACTCACCGCGCTTCGACAGCATCGAGGTGAGCCACATCGTGCTCGACGCGGAGGGCAAGGCCAAGGAGATGCTCTCCGTGCTGGCCGACGACCCCGACTGCTTTGAAGAGATGGCGCGCGAGCACTCCATGGCCGCAACGGCCGCGAAGGGTGGCAAGATCGGCAAAGTGCTGCGTGGCTCGCTGCGGTCCGACGTCGCAGCCAAGGTGTTCAACGCCGCGGTCGGTGAATTGATCGGCCCCTTCACCTCGCCGGATCGCTCGGTGTTCGAGATCTTCCGCGTCGACGCGCGGCACCCGGCGCAGCTCGATGATGAAACCCAGGCGGAGGTGCGACGCATCCTGCGCGAGGACTGGCTTCGTGCGCGCGCCCAGGAACACGCGATCGAGACCTACTGAACCCGGAGTGCGCCAGCCCATGAGCACGCCAGAGGCAAAGTCGCGCGCCGATTTTTTGGCGTCGGTCGACCTCTTCTCCGCGCTGACTCGCAACGATCTCGAGCGCCTGGCCGAGTTGGCACAGTTGCGACCGGTGGCATTCGGCGACACCGTGTGCAAGGCCGGCGACGCCGCCGATGGCCTGTTCGTGATCAAGTCCGGCTCGATCCGCGTCTTCAGCGAGGAAGGCGGCAAGGAGGTCAGCCTCGGCGTGCGCAAGGCGGGCGATGTCTTTGGCGAGATGGCAATGCTGCGCGAACACCGGCACGAACTGTCGGCACGAGCGTCGGGCAAGGCCGAGCTGCTCTACATCCCGCGCAGCGTCATCGCCCCGATCGTAGCTGCCAACCCCGCAGCGCGCGCGTTCGTCGCCAGCCGGGTGGCAATCGGCTCCGCTGGCGGACTGATCAGCCAGTTGTTCGACCTGCGCGGCAAAGTCGATAAGGCCGAATTGGAGGATTTGATCCGCAGCGTCGGGGTCAAGCAGGTCCCGGCGGGCAAGACGATCCTGCAGCAGAACACGCGTGACGACCGCCGGCTGTACGTCGTGCGTCACGGCGAGGTGAAGGTCTCGCGCAGCGAGGACGGCACCGACTACGCCTTGGCCACCCTCCGCCAGGGGGACACCTTCGGCGAGAAGGCCTGCCTGATGCGGCAGGAACAGATGGCCACGGTGATTGCAGCCACCGATACGGCGCTGCTCGTGATTCCGGAGAAGACGGTCCACTTCATCCTCGAGCGCAGCCCCAAGCTGCGCGAGGCCCTCGAAGAACGTATCCGAGTCATGGACCGGGAGCTGCAACGGCAGAAGAAGCTCGCCGAGCGACGCAAGCCGGCCGCCATGCTCGATCTGCAGTCGAAGGCGGAGCTCGGTGAAAAGGTCATCCGCCGCTTCGCCTGGATCCCGCAGGCTGAGGAGATGGACTGCGGCGCGGCGTGCTTGGCGATGATCTGCAAGCACTATGGCATCAACATGACGCTGGGCAAGCTGCGGGAGCTGGCCAACGTCACCACCGCCGGCGCCACGCTCGACAGCCTGGCACGTACCGGCGAGTCGCTCGGCTTCACCACGCGCGGCGTGCAGTGCACCTTCGACATGCTGCGCGGCTTTGACCTACCGTTCATCATCCACTGGGAGGGCTACCACTACGTCGTGGTTTACGGCGTCTCCGCCCGCCAAGTGTGGCTGGCAGACCCGGCGATCGGCTTCAAGAAGCTGAGCATCGAGGAGTTCGAACGTGGCTGGAGCGGCACATGTTTGACCTTCACGCCGCGAGCCGATCTGGTTCATGAGGCCGCAACCCGCTCACCCTGGGTGCGGTTCGCGCGCTATCTGATCCCGCACCGCAAGATCCTGCTGCATCTGTTCTTGGCCACGTTCGTGATCCAGGTGCTGGGCATCGTGCCGCCCATGATCATCCAGAACATCCTAGACGGCGTGATCGTGCATCAGAACGTCAACCTGCTGCACCTGCTGATCGGCGGCCTGATCATCTCGAACCTCTTCACGAATCTGATGGCGGCGATTCGCGCGGCACTGTCGAACTTCATGGTGCGCAAGCTCGACTTCACCATGATGTCGCAGTTCTTCAGGCATACGCTTTCGCTGCCCTACTCGTTCTTCGCGAAGCGCAAGACCGGCGACATCTTTGCGCGCTTTCAGGAGAACCAGACGATTCGCGCGTTCCTCACCGAGTCGACGGTCACGACGGTGCTCAACCTGCTGATGATCTTCATCTACCTCTCGGTGATGTTCTTGTACAACGTCAAGTTGACGCTGCTGCTCATCGTGTTCGTGATCCCAATCGTCGCACTGACGGTGCTTGTGACGCCAAAGGTCAAGGCGTATGCGCGCGAGGTATTCGGTGCATCGACCGACGCCAAGTCCTACCTGATGGAAGCTCTCGGGGGTGCCGAGACGATCAAGGGCATGGGCATCGAGCGGCCGGTGCGAATGAAGTGGGAGAAGAAGTACGCCAAGGCGCTCGAGGTGCAGTACCGCGCGCAGTCGTTCAATATCGGCGTCGGCCTGGCCAGCCAGCTTCTCAACGCTGCCACCACGATCGCGATCCTATGGGTTGGCGCCAACCTGGTGCTTGCGCGCGAACTGACCATCGGCCAGTTGATGGCGTTCAACGCGCTGATGGGCAGCGTGCTGGCCCCCGTGATGGGCTTGGTAGGGCTGTGGAGCCTGCTCAATGACGCGGCCGTGGCGATGGAGCGGCTGGGCGACGTGCTCGACCTGGAGCCCGAACAGAAGCCCGAGGATCTGGCGACGCGCGTCGCGCTGCCCGATCTGCGCGGCCACATCCGGTTCGAGGGTGCCTATTTCCGCTACGGTGGCAACGACACAGCCTACGTGCTGGAGAACATCAACCTGGAGATCAAGCCCGGCGAGTTGGTGGCCATCGTCGGCCGCAGCGGGTCGGGCAAGACGACGCTGGCCAAGCTCCTGGTTGGGTTCTACACGCCCACGGACGGCAAGCTGATGGTCGATGGGTACGACATCAACGTGATCGACAAGGAGTACTACCGGGCGCAGGTCGGCTACGTGATGCAGACCAACCTGCTCTTCTCCGGGACGATCGCCGAGAACATCGCCAGTGGCGACGAAACCCCCGATCGTCGTCGTATCGAAGAGGTCGCCAAACGTGCCGACGCCCACGGCTTCATCAGCAAGATGCCACTCGGCTACGAGCAGGTGGTCGGCGAGCGCGGTATGGGGTTATCCGGCGGCCAGATCCAGCGCCTATGCATCGCACGCGCGCTCTATCACGATCCGCGCCTGCTCGTGTTCGACGAGGCAACGTCCGCGCTCGACACGCAGTCCGAGAGCAACATCATGGCCAACATGGACGACATCCTGAGCGGGCGCACGGCGGTGATCATCGCGCACCGCCTGAGCACCATCATGCGCGCTGACAAGATCCTCGTGCTGTACGAGGGCAAGGTCGTCGAGCAGGGGCGCCATGAGGAGCTCGTGGGGCGCCGCGGCATGTACTACGAACTGGTGCAGAAGCAGCTGAGCTCGGCCGCGTGAAAGTTGGCGATCCGGCGCGATTGGTCGGTCGACCCTGCTGCCAGCGAGCTGAGACCCCCTTCGAAACCGCGCGCTGCCCGACGCCGAATGGGCCTCTGACGAGAGAGTCCCGAGCGCAGCTTTCGTTCGCCGTACGCTGAACTCAGTCTGCGTTCAACACCGGCTGCAGCACCGTGCGGTCGGGGCTGCGAAGGTCTTCGGCGCGCACCACCACGGCGGTGATGTTGTCGCGCCCTCCACGCTCGAGTGCCTGGTTCACCAGCGTTTCGACGGCCAGTCTGCAGCTGCCCGGCAGCAACGCCTGCCCGATGGCCGCCTCGCTGACCTCGTTGCTCAGGCCGTCGCTGCACAGCAAGAAGATGTCCCCATCGGACACGTCGGCGCCCACGGCGTCGAGCTCGAGCACGTCGTAGCCACCGAGCGCACGTGTGATCACGTTCGAAGGCGGTCGATCGAGCGTTTCGTCCGAGTCGGCGTACTGCGACCGCATGGCCTCGATCTGGCTGTGGTCGCGCGTCAGTTGATGCAGTCGGCCAGCCCGGTACAGGTAAACGCGGCTGTCCCCGGCCCAAACACACGCAAAGCGGCGTCCGCAGACGATCAGCGCGGCAACGGTGGTGCCGATCACCGGCACGTCACGCCGCGCGGCCTCAGTGCGCAGTCGGCGATTCGCGTCCTTGAGGCGCGCTTCCACCGCGAGCACGCGCTGCTCCAGGCTGCCTTCGTCGGGCAGGTCTATGAGGCTGCGGATCGCCAGACGGCTCGCGAACTCGCCGAGCGAATGACCGCCCATGCCGTCGGCCACAACCCACACACCGCAGCGCGGCTGTTCGAGGCAGGCATCTTCGTTGACCTCGCGCACGCGGCCGGGATCGGAGCGCGAGGCTGAGGTCCAGGTGAATTCGCTCGTCTCGTGTGCAGGCACGCCCGTAACTTCGACAGGATTCATCGCCTTCGACCCTTCCGCACCGTGGCGGGAACGGGATCAGCCGCCCTGGCTGTTGCCGATCAGCAGCGCGGTAACGTTGGCACCGTCGCCTGAATTGCTGACGTCGAAAACGGTGAAGTTGTTGACGACCTGACCGATGTAGGTGGTGTTGTTGGTGATCGCGTAGAAGTTGGTCACTGGCACCGGGCTCGCGATCGGTGCCGTGTACGGCCGGAAAGCGCCAACGGTCCACAGACCATTGCCGAGGCCGCCCCGCAGGGACAACATGGCCCTGATATCCAGAGCGCGACTGACGGGAAGGTCGGAGATGGCGATCATGGCAAGGACTCCCGTGTTGTGGAAGCAGGACTTTGAAGCGAGGGCCGCACCCAAAGGGATTGTCCTACGGGTGCGGCCTCGTGGGTCTCTTCTGGCCAACGACACGGGTGCATCGTGCCGAGGGGCCGTTCTTAGAACAGGATGCCGGCGTTGGTTTCGATCTTCGGGGCCACGTTCACCGTCGGGATGATGTTCTGGCCGACATTGACACCGAGGTTCAACTGAACCGGCGTGTCAACCAGCACCGCGACGTTGCCGATGCCGAACTGCTTCGCGACCAGAGTCGCGTCGCCGTTCACGTTGACACCTTGCGCGAGTTGCGCGAGCGAAGCACCCGCACCGCCGCGCACGACGGCTTGCTCTTCGTGGCTCATTTCGTGGGCCACTTCGAGATCCTTGATCATCATGAAACTTCTCCTAGAGTGAGCACTGCGACGTTGCCGCGGCACGGCGCGAGCCACGCCGCGGCGTCTCCGGCTTGCTATCAGCGAACGATGCCGCCGATGGCAACCTTGGTCACATCGAGCTTGAACAGGTCCAGGTTCAGCTCGCTGTTCAGCGCCGTGTTCGAGGCGGCGTTGGTTTGCGTGGGGGCGCTGACGTTCACGTTCGAGCTGGCGAAGCTCAGGCCGGGGGCCACGAATTGATACGCGCCGCCCGCGACGTTCGACTGGGCGATGCCCTGGTTCACGTCGCCACCGCCGTGCACAGCGGTCATGGCCTTGGCGTCGAGTTCGATGGACAGGTCTTTGATCAACATTTTGGATACTCCGTTTGGATGGATGGGGTTTGAGGCTTGGGTCTGAGCATTGCGTTGCTGCTCGAGCCTTGTGTTGCGCGCGGCGTGTCGCGGGTTCAAGAAATCAGCGCGAAGGGGGCTTCTGCAGGGTTCGCGAGGAGTCCGGGGCGTCTTGCGTCGGCCTTGCCGATGCAAACGCCGAAAAAAAGCCGACTCGAGGTCGGCGTACAGGGGTGACTGCCAGGTTAGCGAACGGCAAGGGACGCCGAAAGCGCGCCGGCGCCCTTCTCAGCCGCCCTGGCTGTTTCCGATGAACAGCGCGGTGACGCTGGCGTCGTCGCCAGAATTGCTGACGTTGAAGACGGTGTAGTTGTTGATCATCTGGCCGATATATGTGGTGTTGTTGCTGATCGCATAGAAATTGGTCACCGGCAACTGGGCGACAACCGGAGGTGCGTAGGGTCGGAACGCGCCGACGGTCCACAGACCGTTGCCGAGACCACCACGCAGGGACCACATGGCCCTGACATCCAGAGCACGGCTGAGGGGGAGGTCAGTGATGGCGATCATAGGGTTCTCGTGTTCGAGGCATCGTACAAAGGCGAGGGCCGCAGCCAACGGGATGTCCTGTTGGTGCGGCCTCAAAGGTGCTATGTGGCCGACGACATGGCTGACACCATGCCGCGGCCTCACTCGATTGCTTTAGCGGACGATGCCACCGATCGCGACCTTGGTGATGTCGAGGTCGAACTTGTGCAGGTTCAGCTCGCTGTTGAACGCGGTGTTCGACGCCAGGTTCGTTTGCGTCGGGGCGCTGACGTTCACGTTCGAGCTGGCGAAGCTCAGGCCGGGGGCAACCGCTTGGAACGCGCCGCCCGCGACGTTGGACTGGGCGATGCCCTGGTTCACGTCGCCACCGCCGTGCACTTCGGTCATGGCCTTGGCATCGAGTTCGACAGACAGGTCCTTGATTTGCATGTCAGTATCTCCAAAAAGGGTGGATGAAGGGACTTGGGACTAAGGGTTGAGCTGTTGCTCGAACCTTGAGTTGCGGTCGTTCCATCAGCGGTTCAAAAAAAATTGTCGGTTTCATGAGCGACGGAGAAGCAGTCGGGTGCCAGGCCGGCGTTGCAGGGTCGGCCGATGGCTGCCTTCCACGCGTCTCTGCTTAACCGTCAAGAAACAACTTCTTGATGGTTCACATCTAGCGCACCTCGATCTGGAAGCGACTCTCAGCCAGGCCACCGGCGGAGGCCCGGCCAAAGGCGGTGCGCACCTCTTCGAGCGAGCCCACCGGCAGCTTGGCGAAGTCTTCGCCGACTACGGAGGCGGGCAGCTTGCTCGCAGGGTCGCGCTCGCTGGCGAAGCAGGCGATCGTCTCGGTGGCCTTGAGGCTGTCGGCGACGAGCTCGAAGCGCATCTTGCCAGGGATCTCAACGGGCTCCCCTGCCTTGACAAGCGAGCTCGTGTTGAAGCGGTTCGGGTAGAAGCGCTGGATGCTTTGCGACTTGTCCTGCAGATAGCAGTACACGTGGGCGTCCTGGCTCGACTTGACGAGCAGCCGGATGCGCTCGCCCGGCTGGAAGCGATCGTCGGACAAGGCTGCCTGCTCCGCGCCCTTAGTGTTCGATGGCAGGCGGACAATTGCCAGATTGGGGGCGCGGACCGGCTCGGTGCTCAGCGCGGTCACCGGTGGGGACTGAACCGCCGGCGCGAGCGTGAGCGGCGGGGTTGGCGCCGCAGCCTGTGCGATTGGCGCGGAGGCCGCTTGGGATTGGACCGCCGGCGCGGTTGTGAGCGGCAGGATCGGCGCCGCAGCCTGTGCGACTGGCGCGGGGGCGGGTTCTGGGCTGGGGGCGACGAGCCGATTCGACTGACCGTCGCCAGGCGGCGCCACTGGCGAGACGGGCGAAACCTTTGTCGTTGCGGTGACGGGCGGCGGTGGGAGCTCGGACCTCTGGTCAGTCGGAGGGAACTGCGACCACAGCAGAACGCCACTGCCTGCCAGTGCAGCAATGCCGAGCGCGATAGCGCCCAGACGCATCCATTGGGGTGACGACGCCCGGGCAACGGGCGCAGCCAACTCCTCGCGCGCTGGGTTGGCCGCCGTAGGCAGTCGCTTGACGCCCTGCAGCACCGGGTTGATCGCGGTGCGCGACGCGGTCGGCGAATCCATTGACCGGTCGGCAATCGGAGCCGGACGGACCGCCAGTTCGTTGATGCAGGCATCGATTGCCCGCGCGAAGTCGCGCACGGTCTGAAAGCGCGCCGAAGGGTCTTTCTCGAGCGCGCGCATCACAGCGGCCTCGACCTTCGGTGGCACGCTGCCGAGGATGCCCCGCAGCGGCGGGGGCGTCTGCTCGAGCTGAGCTTTCATCAGCTCGAGGTCGTTGCCACTGTCGAACGGCGCACGGCCAGCCAGCATTGTGTACAGCACGATGCCTAGCGAATAGATATCCGAGCGCTCGTCGGCCTGCTTGCCGCGAATCTGCTCCGGCGACATGGCCTTGGCGGTACCGGCCACGTGTCCGATGCGCGTGAGGTGTTCCTGGCTGTCCATCGCGCGGGCGATGCCGAAGTCCATCACCTTTACTTGGCCGTTGTCGGCCAACATGATGTTGGCCGGCTTGATGTCGCGGTGAACGATGCCGTGACCGTGGGCGTGGTCGATGCCGTCCAGTGCACGGCGGAAGATCTCCAGCGCGCGCTGCGCCGGCACAGGCCCGCCAGAACGCACGAACTCGTCGAGCGAGACCCCTGCCACGTACTCCATCACGATGAGTTGCTTGTCGCCTTCCTGCAGGAAGGCGTGCACGGCGGCGACGTTGGGGTGGCTGAGCTTGGCTTGAAGCTGCGCCTCGTTGCGGAAGCGAGCGAGGAACACCGAGTCGGCAGCGAGCTCGTCGCGCAGCACTTTGATCGCAACGTCGCGCTTCAGCATCACGTCGACGGCCTTGAACACTTCGCCGACACCGCCGGTTCCCAGACGCTTCGTCACCAGATAGGCGCCGACTCGTCTGCCGACGAACGACTGTGTCTCCGGGGTGGATGCGTCCGCCGATTCATCGCTCGAATGAGCGTCGGCATCCGGCGTCGCTGCAGCGTCCTTGGCTCCCCCGACCAGGATTCGCGTGGTCCAGTTGGCTAGGTTCATCGTCGCTCCTGAAGCAAGGGCCGGCTGAGTGCCCGGTGCCGAAGCTGCCGATTGCTCGCCGGTCATCGGTTGCGGAGTCCGGCATGCCGGTTCAAGTCTTTCCACGACACCGGGCGAAGATCGGCTCGGTCGGAATGCCTCCGCGCCCTGGCAGCGATTCTGCACCTACGCCCGGCAAGGTATGCTGGCCGGGTGCATCCGTAGCAACGATTTCCGGCGTACGGGTCACCAAGGCGCCGCAGTCCGTCGGCCTCGGCCAGCAGCAGCAGCGGGCTCAGCTCCGATAGCGCACGCTAGACAAGAACTCCGCCAATGGGAACCAATTCGTACGAACGCGTACGCATGCAGGCCGCGACGATCCCCGCCGAGGTCGACGTGCTGGTGGTAGGCGGCGGCATCAACGGCGCGGGCATCGCGCGCGACCTCGCCGGGCGCAGGCTGTCGGTGCTGCTGGCCGAGCAGCACGACCTGGCGTCGCACACGTCGTCGTCGTCGACCAAGCTGATCCACGGCGGCCTGCGCTACCTCGAGCACTACGAGTTCTCGCTGGTGCGCAAGGCGCTGGCCGAGCGCGAGGTGCTGCTCAAGAGCGCGCCGCACATCATGTGGCCGCTGCGCTTCGTGATGCCGCACGACCCCGCGATGCGCCCGGTGTGGATGATCCGCATTGGCCTGTTCCTCTACGACCACCTGGCCCGCCGCCAGTGGCTGCCGCCGTCGCGGGCGGTGGACCTGACTCGGCATCCGGCCGGCGCGGCGCTCAAACCCCAGTTCATGCGCGGCTTCGTCTATTCCGACGGCTGGGTCGACGACGCGCGCCTCGTGGTGCTGTGCGCCGTCGATGCCCGCGAGCGCGGCGCCTGCGTGCTGACGCGCTGGCGCTGCGAACGCGTCCAGGCCGAGGGCGCGCGCTGGGTGGTCGATCTGTGCAGTGCCGACGGCGCCGTCCGTACCGTACGCGCCCGCGCGCTGGTCAACGCCACCGGTCCGTGGGCGGCGAGCTTCCTGCAGCAGCAACTCGGTGCCCCCCAGGTGCACACGCTGCGGCTGGTCAAGGGCAGCCACATCGTCGTGCCCAAGCTATTCGAGCACGACCACGCCTACATCTTCCAGAACACAGACCGACGCATCGTCTTCGCCATCCCCTACGAGCGCGACTACACGCTGATCGGTACCACCGACGTCGAGTGCCACGGCGACCCCGGCGGTGCCCGCCCCGACGCGCAGGAGGTGGCCTACCTCTGCCAGCAGGCGAGCCGCTACCTGGCGCGCGAGGTGTCACCGGGCTCGGTGGTGTGGAGCTATTGCGGCGTGCGGCCGCTGCTCGACGACGAGACTGGTGATCCATCGGCAGTCACCCGCGACTACCAGCTTGAGATGACCAGCTCTCCCGCTCCGCTGCTGTCGGTGTGGGGCGGCAAGATCACCACCTTCCGCAAGCTCGCGGAGCAGGCGGCCGATCAGCTGTGCGACGCCTTGCAGGTTCGCGCCGCACGGTGGACCGATGCTGCGCTGCTGCCCGGCGGCGATCTGTCGGCCTGGATCACGCCGAGCGGTCGCCCGGATACCGACATCGCCTGCTTCCAGCACACGCTTTCGCTGCGCCAGCCGCAGCTGCCGCCGGCGCTATGCCAGCGGTGGTCGCGCACCTACGGCTCGCTGGTGCAGCGCATCCTCGACGACCCCGACGGCCTTGGCCCCGAGGTGGCCCCAGGCCTGCACGAAGCCGAACTGCGCTACCTCTGCCGTCATGAGTGGGCCCGCGAAGCCGACGACGTGCTGTGGCGTCGCAGCAAGCTGGGGCTGCACTTTACCGACACCGAGCGCGCCGCAGTGGCCCGCTGGTTTGCGGATCACGACGACCGCGTCGGTCGGCCCGCGAGTCTGAACACCGCCTGAATGCGCACCGGCATCGGTGCGCGCTGCAACGCCGGATTGACCGACGACGCGAGCGGCTCGGAAAATGGACCTCCACAGCTTCGGAACGCTCATGGCCAGGGTCTACACCGCCGACGATCCCCAGCTCGGTCGCGTCACCTACCGCGACCGCAAGCGCGCATGGTGGCTGCTGTCGGTGGTGTATCCGCTGATCCCTTTCACCGGCATTGCCGCGCATGCGCTGACGGGGCAGCAAATTGCTCTGGCGTTGCCGCTCGTGATCAGCTACGGCCTGATGCCGCTGCTCGATGCGCTGATCGGCGAGGACGAGAACAACCCGCCCGAGGCGGTGGTGCCGCAGCTCGAGGCCGATCGCTACTACCGCTGGCTCACCTGGGCCACGGTGCCGCTGCACTTCGTCGCGCTGATCGGGTGCGCCTGGTGGGCCGGCACGCAGGATCTTTCGTGGTGGGCGCTGCTGATCCTGGCCTACGTGGCGGGCACCGACTCGGGCCTGGGCATCAACACCGGGCACGAGCTCGGCCACAAGCACACCCGCGTCGAGCAGTGGCTGGCGCGCCTCGTGCTCGCGGTGCCGGCGTACGGCCACTTCACCGTCGAGCACGGGCGCGGTCACCACCGCTGGGTGTCCACGCCCGAAGACCACGCCAGCGCACGCATGGGCGAGACCATCTACCGCTTTGCGCTGCGCGAACTGCCGGGCGGCATCCGCCGCGCCTGGCGGCTCGAGCGAGAACGCCTGCAGCGCGAGGGGCGTTCGCCCTGGAGCTGGCACAACACGATGCTGCAGTCGTACGCCGTGACCGCGGCACTGCAGGTCGGTCTGATCGTCGCATTCGGCTGGGTCATGGTGCCGTTCCTGCTGGTGCACAACATGGTGGCATGGTGGCAGCTCACGTCGGCCAACTACGTCGAGCACTACGGCCTGCTGCGCGCCAGGCTGCCCAGCGGTCAGTACGAGGCCCCGCAGCCGCACCACTCCTGGAACACCAACCACCTGGTGACCAACCTGGCCACGTTCCATCTGCAGCGGCACTCCGACCACCACGCCTATCCGTCGCGGCGATATCAGTCGCTGCGCGACTTTCCCGATCTGCCGCGGCTGCCGAGCGGCTACTTCGGCATGTTCCCGCTGTCGTACGTGCCGACGTTGTGGTTCAAGGTGATGGATCCGCGGCTGCTCGCGCTGCCGCACGTGGCCGGCGACCTGAGCCGCATCAACATCGACCCGCGGCATCGCGACGCCATCGTCGCACGCTACGGAGCGGCGCCCCTTCCGCACGCACCCGCGGTCTGAGGCGGCCGACAGCACCAGCGCCGTGCACGACTGCGCAACGTGCGCAGCCGCATCTGCCGGTGGCGTGGCCGGGCACCCAATAATGCGGCGCGTGTCTCGCCTCCCCCAGCGCCCGATTGCCGCCGGCTTCACCCTCGTCGAGCTGATGGTCGCGGTGGCGGTGCTCGCGATCCTGGCGATGGTGGCACTGCCGAGCGTGCGGGCACCGATGATCCGGCAGCAGGTGGCGGACTCTGCCGCGCTGATCAACGTCGCCAAGACGGCCGTCGCTACCCGATGGTCTGCGCTGCAGAAACTGCCGGCCGACAACGCCGACGCGGGCCTGCCCGACGCCGACAAGCTGGTCGGCAACTACGTGTCGTCGGTCCGTGTCGAAGCGGGCGCCGTGCACGTCGTGTTCGGCAACCAGGCCAACGGCGCGCTCAAAGGCCACACGCTCAGCTTTCGGCCCGCCGTGGTCGACGGCGCACCGATGGTGCCGATCGCCTGGGTCTGCGGGGCGGCGCCGATACCCAACAAGATGACGGCCAAGGGCACCGACCGCACCGACATCGAGGCGAAGTACCTGCCGCTGAATTGCCGCGCCGGCTGACGCGCCCACTCCGCTAAGGCGCTGCGCGTTCGCGCATCGCCTGGTCCCATGCCGTCGCCGCCACGGGCTCGCCAAACAGGTCGATGGTCACCGGTGTGCCATGGTGCTCGCGCAGCGCCGCGTCACCGCGCACGTAGCCCAGGCCGACGCACGCACCCGCCAGTGGGCTCCAACCCGCCGAGACGAGCTCGCCTGCCGGCTCGCCGCCGATCGCCACCACCTCGCCGCCCCAGGCGTACACCGCCGGGTCGTCGATCACGAAGCTCACCAGCTTCTTGCGCAGCGGCTGGTCGCGCGCCGCCAGCAACGCATCGCGGCCGATGAACGCGATCGGCTTGTCGAGCTTCACGGCGAACCCGAGTCCGGCCTCCCACGGCGTCTCGTCGGGACCGAGCTCGGCGCCCCAGGCGCGGCGCCCCGCCTCGATGCGCAACGCGTCGATCGCGTAGTAGCCGGCGTCGCACAGCCCGACGTCGGTGCCCGCCTCGTGCAGCGCCAGGTACACGTGGCGGCACATCTCGATCGGCACGTACAGCTCGAACCCCGGGCCGCCGACGTAGCTCATGCGCGCGGCCCGCACTCGCGCCAGGCCGAGGTCGATCTCTCGGGTCCACGAAAACTTCATCGCCTGCGGCGACAGATCGTCCGGACTGACGCGGCGAATCAGCTCCGCCGCACGCGGCCCCATCACCGACAGCACCGCGGTCATCGCGCTGACATCGGTGACCACGGCATGATCGCGGGGCCCGATGTGGCGCGCGATCCAGTCGAGGTCGCGCTGCGGCTGAGCCGAGCCGGTGATCAGCTGGAAGCGATCGTCGGCCAGCCGCATCACCGTCAGGTCGCTCTCGAAGCCGCCGCGTGCATTGAGCATCGCGGTGTAGACCAGGCGGCCCACGGGCACGTCGACGTCGTTGGCGCACAGCCGCTGCAGCACCGCTGTTGCGTCGCGCCCCTGCAGCAGCAGCTTGCCGAACGACGTCTGGTCGTAGAGGGCCACCGCCTCGCGCGTGGCGCGCTGCTCCGCTTGCACCCACGGCAACCATCCCGGGGTGCCGAGCGTGTGCGCCGACCGGGTCGCACCGGCGGGCTTGAAGTAGTTGGCACGCTCCCAACCGTTCTTGCTGCCCCACTCGGCACCCTTGGCGTCGAGCAGGTCGTACA
>Ga0335084_10001315_pt1 | contig 23074 bp, 15 predicted proteins | sample Lox_Sample_44_FD_206721 | JGI IMG/M metagenome (GOLD analysis project Ga0335084, IMG submission 206721) | Soil microbial communities from Loxahatchee National Wildlife Refuge, Florida, United States - Lox_Sample_4.4 | ecosystem: Environmental > Terrestrial > Soil > Wetlands | place: USA...
CACCGCAAAACACCCTCCGTGATTGGGGAAGGTTCCTTTATTACCTCAGCCAGAACACCATCAGCTTGGTCGGCGTGGTCCTCACCACCAGCAGCGCTATCACCCTGATTGGCTTCTGGATCTACGATTTCATGCTTTCCGGCCCTCCTCACCCCTACGTCGGTATCCTGCTCTTCCTCATCCTCCCCGGTATTTTCGTTCTGGGACTCCTGCTGATCCCGCTCGGTATCCTTCTTCGCCGCAAGAAACTCCGCGACGCCGGCGAGTTGCCTACCATCTATCCCGCCGTCGATCTCAAGACCTCCATGGTCCGCAATAGCTTCTTGTTTATCGGTGTTGCCACCCTCCTCAATGTCATGATTTTCGGCTTCGCCTCCTATCGCGGCGTCAGCTACATGGACTCCACCACCTTCTGCGGTCTGACCTGCCACACCGTGATGGCTCCTGAATACAGCGCCTATCAGAATTCTCCCCACTCGCGCGTCGAATGCGTCCAGTGCCATATCGGGCCCGGTGCCGGATGGTTTGTTAAGTCCAAGCTCTCCGGGCTGCGCCAGGTCTTGGCTGTCACCTTTAAGACCTACTCGCAACCGATCCCCTCGCCCGTCAAATACCTCCGCCCAGCCCGGGAAACCTGCGAGCAGTGCCACTGGCCACAACGCTTCTCCGGCGACAAATTCCTCCTCAAGACGAATTACAAGGAAGATGAGAAGAACACGCCGCTCACTACCGCGCTTATTCTGAAGATCGGCGGTCACACCCGCACAGGTTCCGTCGGCATCCACGGCCGCCACCTCGACGACGGCTCCCGTATCCACTACATCTCCATCGACGACCGCCGCCAGGTCATTCCCGTCGTTTACTACACCGACGATTCCGGCAAGACCATCGAGTTCGTCTCCTCCGACATCAAGACCACCAAGGAACAGCTTGCAAAGGGCGAACACCGCGCCATGGATTGCATCGATTGCCACAACCGCCCGACACACGCCTTCGAACTGCCCGAAAACGCCGTCGATCTCCGTATGTCTCGCGGTACCATCAGCACAGACCTCCCCTTCGTCCGCAAGAAAGCCGTCGAACTCCTCAAGGCCGACTATCCGGATCGCGACACCGCCAAGTCGCGCATCGAGGACGGCATCACCAGCTATTACCGCTCCACTTTCCCCGACATCTACAACAACAAGCGCGCGCTCGTCGAACAGGCCGCCGACGCCGTGTCCGCCATCTATCTCCGCAATATCTTTCCGGACATGAAAGTGAAATGGGGCGTTCACCCCAACAACCTCGGCCACAATGATTTTCCCGGCTGCTTCCGCTGCCACGATGGTTCCCACACCAGCGCGGACGGCCAGACGATTTCCAACGATTGCTCCGCTTGCCACAACTTGTTAGCGGTGCAGGAGGAAAATCCGAAGGTCCTTAAGGACCTCGGTCTGCAGTAACTAAAAATTGCAGGGCCCTCCTTCGGGCCCGGAAGGTAGCGCTTCTATGAGCTCCAATCGAGCCGGGGAGCACGGCCGCGTTTTCATCACCGGCCTGTTCCTCGCGCTGGCGTGGGTGCTCGCTCCCACCTGCGCTGCCGCAAATGCACCCAAGGCCCACCCGCCCAAGCAGGACGAGGCTTGCCTCGCCTGTCACGGCACACCGGGCATGACCTCGGGCAAAGGCAAGAACATTTCGATCAATCCGGCAAAGCACGCTGCCAGCGCGCACGCCGTGCTCTCCTGTCAGGATTGCCACACCTCCATCAAGGATTTCCCGCATCCCGCCAAAATCGCCAAGGTCGAATGTGCCACCTGTCACGATTCCGAAGCCAAAAGCTTCGCCTCCAGTGCTCATTCGGTCCTCAGCGAGACCGCGTGCGCTACGTGTCACGGCAGCGTTCACGAACTCACTGCGGCCGTGAATCTCGCTCCGGCCAAGTGCGCCGAGTGCCACGAGCCGGAGCTTAAGGAATTCTCCGACAGCATCCATGGCCAGGCCGCCAAACGCGGCGATCCCGACGCGCCCAAGTGCGTCTCCTGTCACGGTGATATTCACGACGTGAAGCCCGCCGCTGAACCCGCTTCCCGGGTCGCCCGCAAGAGTCTCGCCGACACTTGCGCGCAGTGCCATAGCAATCCCGGCTTTCTCTCGCGCCACAAAATCCCCGTCGCGCACCCCGTCGAATCCTACAAGCAGAGCGTCCATGGCCGTGCCGTCGCTGCCGGCAGCGAAAAAGCCGCCGACTGCAACAGCTGCCACGGCAACCACAACATCTATCCCGCGCGCGACGAGCGCTCCCGCGTCAACCACTGGAAAGTCTCCGAAACTTGCGCCGAGTGCCACCAGGAAATCGCCAAGGTCTACACCGAAAGCGTCCACGGTGTCGCGGTCAAAGCTGGCGTCAAAGACGCGCCCGCCTGCGTCGATTGCCACGGCGAGCACCTGATCCTCGATCCCAAAAATCCGGCTTCACCCGTCTATGCCGCCAACGTCTCCGCGGAAACTTGCGGCCGTTGCCACTCCAGCACCCGCATGGCGCAGCTGTACGACTTGCCCGCCGACCGCGTGCCCTCCTACGCGGACAGTTACCACGGCCTCGCTCTCAAGGGCGGCAAACTCACCGCCGCCAACTGCGCGTCCTGCCACGGTGTCCACAACATCTTCAAGTCGGCCGACGCTCGTTCCACCGTCAGCGCCGCAAGTCTGCCCAAAACTTGCGGCCAGTGCCACGCTGGCGCCGATCAGGCCCGCTACACCATCGGTCCTATTCACGTGCAGACAGGCGCCGGCCCGAATCACCCCATCGTCAAATGGATCCGTTGGACATACCTGGTCCTCATCCCGGCCACCCTCGGCTTCATGCTGCTCCACAATTTGATCGACCTGCTTAGCAAGCTGATTCGTCGCCGGCCGCGTCATGAATCCGGCGAAGTCGTTCTGCGCATGAATCTGCGCTTCCGCATCGCGCACTGGGGCATCATGGCCAGCTTCCCCACTCTCGTGGTCACCGGCTTCGCCCTGAAGTTCCCGGATGCCTGGTGGGCCAAACCGCTCCTTCTCTGGGAAGCCACCGTCGGTGTCCGTGGCGGATTGCATCGCACCGCCGCCGTCGTGATGCTCGCAGCCACCGCTTACCACGTCCTCCATCTCGCCACGAAGAAGCGCGACCGCTCCTTCGTCTGGGCCATGCTTCCCACCATCAAAGACGCCACCGACATGCTCGATGTCTTCCGCTACAACCTCGGCCTTTCCGACCGCGAACCCAAATTTGCCAAGTTCAACTACGCCGAAAAAATGGAGTATTGGGCTTTCATGTGGGGCACGCTGGTGATGGGGCTTTCGGGTTTCCTTCTCTGGTTCAACAATTTCACCCTGCGCCACTTTCCGAAGTGGGTCACCGACGCGGCCACTGCTGTCCACTGGTACGAAGCGCTCCTTGCCACCTTTGCCATTCTCATCTGGCATTTCTATCTCGTGATTTTTGACCCGGTGGTCTACCCGATGGACACCGCCTGGCTCGACGGGAAGATTCCCGCGGACCACTATCGCCACGCGCGCCCGGCCTACTTCCGTCAACTAGAACGCGAAGGCCTCGTCAGCAATCCCGACCTCGATGCCAAAAGCTCCGCTTCGGCCGAACCCGTCCCCGGCGACGACTAACCTCATCGCCAATTTCGACCAATTGCCAGGGCGCAGCACTGCTGCGCCCCACGCGCGCGCAAATGAGTCCGGCGCGCTCGTCTCTTCAATTGATCGTCAAACTGATGTTTGTGCCTGCGTTTGCATTCGTTGCCATGCCTAAAACCCCCAGCGACGTCGTTCCCGTCACCGTTACGCTCAGGGTCCCGGATTGCGACGCCTTCGTCGTCGTTGTTCCCAAATAGTGCGCGCTCACGCTGTGCGTCCCCACGACTGGCAAGAACGCTGGCGCGTTTGCCGACGTCAATGTAATGTTTCCGGTCGATCCACCGGTCAGCGGAACCGCGGCCCCTGCGGACGAGCCATCGATATAGAACTGCACGCTCCCGGTTGGCGTTCCACCAGTCACTGTCGCGCTGACTGTGATCGAACCGTTGCTCGCCACTTTCGTGCTCGATACCGTCAATTGTGTGGCCGTCGCTGCCGGTGGCGTGCCACCGCCACCACCACCACCACCACCTCCTCCCCCGCCTCCGCCTCCTCCTCCTCCGCCGCCACAGCTCGTCGTCAAGCCGAGCACCAACATCAAGCCGCACGCCAGACTCGCGCGCAAGCGCCTCCGCGGAATCAGCAGCAATAGCACCGCCGTCGCCACACCGCCGCCCAGCGGCCACCACGGTTTCGCGGGCGCTTGTGGCCCCTGCGCTAGATACTCTCGCTCTGCCGGCGCGACGGAAGCCGTCGTTGCCGCCGATGGCCCTGCCACGTTGATCGTGAGCGTCCCTGTTGCTGGCGTCGTCGCGCTTGTTTCATTAATGCTCAGCGGCGAGCACGTCACTCCCGGCACCACCAAACAGGTCACCGCCACCGTCCCGGTGAACCCCGTCGGCGTGATCGTGATTGTCGAGGTTCCCGACGCTCCCGCGGTCACCGTCGCCGCCGTACCCGAAATCGTGAAACTCGGCTGCACGACCGTCACTGTCACGGACATCGATGTGCTCGCCGGCGCGTAGTTCGAGTCGCCGCTGTAGGTCGCGGTGAAGCTGTCGTTACGCACAGGATTGAACGTCAGAGTAGCCTGACAAGCTTCTTTTCCGGACGCGTCTGTCACTGCTGTACATGGTATGGCTGCCCCGATGTTCCCGATGTTGCTTCCGCTGAATTGCACGGTGCCGCTTGGACCTGGCGTTGGCGCTGTGTTTGATGTATCTACCAATGTTGTCAGCGTGGTGCTTTGCCCTTGAATAACTTGCAGAGGATTTCCCGATATCATCAGGACACTGGCCAATTTAACGGTGACCGACACGGAATTCGATGTTGAGGCTGAGTAATAGTTGTCCCCAGGAAAAGTTGCCGTGTACGTGTGAATGCCTGGTGTCGTCGCGCTGCTGGATGCGTTCAGAGTTGCTTGTGCAGGACCCGACGCCCCTCCGTTGAGCCACGAACAGAAACCGCCTAGATCGAACTGTGTGGCACCTTCGTTGAAATCAAACAGGCAACTTGGAGCCAAGCCGCTGCTCTGCGTGTTTACCGTTGCCGTCAGTTGGAACCCTTGACCAACGCCAAAGACCCCAGTTGGCCCGGTTAACGTTGTTGTGGTAGCTGCCTTTGTCACCGTCGGATTTATTGTCGTCGGAGAATTCGGAGGGTTGTAACTGTTGTCGCCCGAATAGGTCGCTACGATCGAGTGTGCGCCGGGCGTCAACTGAATCGGCTGGTCCTCCCCATGCCCCTGGCTATTCACTGGGAACGTTCCCTGGTCCAGCGATGCTCCGTTGTCTGTAATGATCACCGTGCCTGTCGCGTCGAACGCGCATCCTGTCGTCACTCCTCCAGCGGCAAGTGGTTGACACGCATTGTTCGAGCTGTTCAAAATGTCGTACCGCAGAATGTACGGCGACCCATAGGGAAAGTTTGTCGCGTTTGTACTTGTAATAGCGCCGCTGTTCGGGTCGAAGGCCACAATCCCAACCTGCAATCGGCTGTTCTCCGGCGCCACCACCACCGGCACTCCATTCGAATCGCTTGGCGCGAACGCTGTATCTCCCGCGTAATGCGCCGTCACGTTGTAGCTTCCGCCCGGCAGGCTCTTTGTCGTGAAACTCACCGAGCCGCTGCTGAGCGTTCCCCCATCTGCGCCAGAGTTTGTTCCGCCCGTTGCCGGAGCCAGCAGCGACACATCCCCCGTCGGCGTCCCTGTCCCCGAACTCGGCGCAACGCTCACCGCGGCACTGACAGAAGTTCCATGCGTGATGTTGACGCTCGCTGTTCCGCCGTTCAGCTTCAAGCTTGCCGTCGTGCCTTTGAACGCCCCCACCGCGCCGCCCCACTTCGAGATCAGATTCGCCACATTCACCGAGCCCAGCCCCGTCGCGTAGTCGTACCGCGTTGCCGTCGTCCACGCCGGCGTCGTGACGTGCGCCGGATCGATCATCACTCCAGTCAATCCGACTCCGCTATTGCTGCAGTTGAGCGAAGCTCCGTCGCACGGAACGGAATTGTTTCCCTTCGTTACGTCATAAAACACGCAGTTCGCCAGTGGCGCCAGCGGTTGGCTGCTCGACGGGCAGAAATTGCCCGTCATTGCCGCCAGCTTGTACAGCACGAAATTCGCGTTGCCTTGCCGCCCCGTCGACCCCGGCACGCGCGTTCGCTCCGCTTGCCCGATCAGCGCCAGGATTCCCGCGAAACTCGGCGCGGACGCCGACGTGCCGCCCGACCCCAGGAAGCTGAATGATCCTCCTCCTGGTGGTGGCGCGCACGATGGTGGGCTCCCTTGCGAAATCTGGTCCGCTTGGCACACCACGTAGAAACTCCGGCTCACCGCACCGGTGGCCGCAAACAAGCTGATGTCGGGAATGTCTCTCGCGCCGTCCGCCGGGGTCACACCGTTTTGGAACGCCGGCTTCGCATAGCCCGCAAACGAACCTGCGTTCTGCCCGCTCTTTCCTCCGCTCCCCGCCAGAATGTTGTCCGGGTTTCCGCACACGCTGTTCAAGTTGGCGCTCGTCGCCGTCGCAGCGCAGGAGTCATTCCACGTGGACTCCGGAATGTAACCCAGCGCAGACAACCGGCTTCCCTGTTGGTTCGTGCTGCTCCAGAAACTGCTCTGCCTTCCCGCGTCGTCAAAATCCGTTCCGCCCACCGCAATGTTGAATGGCGTCGTCGCGAACCCGCTCACCGCCAGGCCGGAACTTGCCGTGATCTGCGTGTGGAAGTCGTCGCAACCTGCCGAACCGGAATCTCCCGAAGACACCACCACCGTGATCCCCTGTGCCGCTGCCTGTTCCCAAAGCTGCTTCAACAGCCCATTTCCGCTTGTCCCGCCGCCTCTTTCGCACGCGCCAAAACTCACGCTGAGAATGTCGTCCAGATTGTTGTCGATTACATACAATGCGGAAAGCACAATGGCGTCCGCCGTCAGCGTCCCTTCGGAAACCACATAGTCGATGTGCGCTCCCGGCGCCACCGCCCCGGCCCACTCCACATCCAGGTCCGCTTCCCCCTCGGCGTCGTTGAATCCCGGATTCGGCCCGTTGTAAATCACAGTCGGCGCGTTCGCTGTCAAACCAAACAGGCTCCGGAAATCGCTGAAGTCCTGCGGATTCACATCCGAGATTCCCACAATCCCGATCTTCGATCCATTCCCCTTCACCGTCGAAGGCACACCATAGATCTTCGCGAAGTCCGCCGGTCCCAGCGCGTAGAACGATCCTCCACTCCCGGTCATCTGCGGAATGACTTCTCCATCCTTCGTCTGCGTAAACACCCCTGCTTGCCGCCGCATCGATCGGCTCGAAAAGTTGTTCAGCGAAGCGATGCCCGTCACCACCGGCGTCAACGCCGCCGGAATCTGCGGATCGCTCACATTGGCTTGTCGCGTTTCTCCGTTGAACACGTACCGATGGATCTCCGTGTGAAACGTCCGCCGTACCTGGCCCGCATTGCCGGAAAACTCGATCGCCGTTCGCCCTGCCGTCGCTTTAATGTTGCTGAACCCGTTTGCCGCTAGCCATGACTCCACCGTCTCCATATCCGCGTCCGCTGGACCGAACTGCCGCCCGAATTGCCCCGGCGTCAGCCATCGGTGGAAATTCGGTGAGTCTTTCGAGAGCTGCTCCTGCATCAGTTCGCTCAGCGCCGCGTCCTGTTCCGGGCTCCTCTGCAACACCAGCAGCATCCGTTTCATCGGTGTCGCGTCTGCCACCGCGCCTTCATCGTATTCAGGCCTCGCCAGCGGGTGTACATTCCCCGCCAGGCGCGCCATTTGTGTTTCGTCGATCGCCCGGGTGATGCGCGCTGCTACCGCCGCGGTCTGCGTCGCCGTCCCGTTATTCGGGATCGTTTGCGCTTCGACGCGGGTGGCCGCGAGGATCACAACGCTTGCGAAGAACAGCAGGGAAGTACGCAGCACCGCTTTCGGTAATCTCATGGCTCGCCCAATAGATTGAATTTTCAAGCAGACGGGGACCACCCGCATTCGGCCGCACGCGAACTCGTGCGCTTCGGGACCGAAGTCCGCCGCATACGATTCACGCGTAGTTCCGGTGGGTTGATGGTAGCATACTTAGCGCGAAGGTATCGTAACGGCGGAGCCAGCGTACGAATCGACTAACCTGCCCGTAAACCGCGCTTTCTTTCGCATGAATTTCCTGTCGCCTCCCGCCCACTTTTGCCTGTGGTACTGTTCTGGAGGAGACCCTCCCGTCATGCCCATCCGCACCATCATCGAACCCTTCCGCATCAAGAGCGTCGAACCCATTCGCGCCACCACTCGCTCCGAGCGCCAGACCCTTCTCGAAGCCGCCGGCTACAATCTCTTCCTCGTCGCCTCCGAAGCCATTCTGATTGATCTGCTCACCGACAGTGGTACTGCCGCCATGTCCACCGAACAGTGGGCCGCCATGATGCGTGGCGACGAATCCTACGCCGGCTCGCCCAGCTTCACCCGTTTCCGTGACTCCGTGCAGTCCATCTTCGGGTTCCGCCACGTCATCCCCACTCACCAGGGCCGCGCTGCCGAGCGCATCCTCTTCAACGTCATGTGCAAGAAGGGCGACATCGTCCCCAACAACACGCACTTCGACACCACCCGTGCCAATTGCGAATTTGTCGGCGCTCAAGCCCTCGATATCCCCATTCCCGAAGCCAAAGAACCCGCCAAGGTCCATCCCTTCAAGGGCAACATGGACACCTCGAAACTCGCCGAACTTCTCGACCGCGAAGGCCCCAAAAAAGTCCCGCTCGTTATGCTGACCATCACCAATAACTCCGGCGGCGGCCAGCCCGTCTCCATGGCCAACATTCGCGAAGTGAAACAAATCTGCAAACGGCACGGCATCCCCCTGTACATCGATGCTTGCCGCTTCGCAGAAAATGCCTACTTCATCAAGCTCCGTGAGCCCGGTTACTCCAGCAAGGCTCCCGCGGAAATCGCCCGCGAAATTTTCTCTCTCGCCGATGGTTGCACCATGTCCGCCAAAAAAGACGGCCTCGTTAACATTGGCGGATTCCTCTGCACCAACGACGACCTCCTCGCTCAGCAGGAAAAAGACCTCCTTATCCTCACCGAGGGTTTCCCCACCTACGGCGGACTCGCCGGACGCGATCTCGACGCCATCGCTGTCGGTCTTCAGGAAGCTCTCCACGAGGACTACCTCAAATACCGCATCGCCTCCACTGCCTTTCTCGGCAATCACATCTCCAGCGAAGGTGTCCCCATTGTTCAGCCGCCCGGTGGCCACGCCATTTACCTCGATGCCCGCGCCTTCCTTCCCCACATCCCCGTCTCCCGCTTCCCCGGCATCGCCCTCGCCAACGAACTCTATCTCGAAGGCGGCATCCGCTCCGTCGAGATCGGCACACTCATGTTCGGCGAGCACGCCGCCATGGACTTAGTCCGCCTCGCCATTCCCCGCCGCGTCTACACGCAGAGCCATATCGAATACGTCGTCGAAGTCATCCTGGATGTTTGGCGTCGTCGCGATGCCATACGCGGCTACGACCTCGTCCACCAGCCCCCCTTTCTCCGCCATTTCTCCGCCCGGCTCCGCCCCCTTTCTTCCTAGACCCGCCCGCTCCACTTCTGGCCTCCTTCTTGCTTCTCTCACTTGTGCTGCGCGACACCTCTGCACAGCTCCGGTTCACCGCACCGGTCCCGCGCTCCCGTGTCAGCGTAATATATTGATTTAACTGGCCTTACAGAGCGCGTATTCGGACGTACGGCTGCGTTGCGGCTTGAATCGCCGCTGTCCCCGCTCCCGCACGGGCAAATCCCCCTTTTCGGTGGGTTTTCTCGCCCAGTACAAGGCCAAGGAGCGACTGCAATGAACTCTCAACCCGATCAACGCGGCCCCAGGCTCTCCATCCATCAACTCCGGGCCGCCGCCGCTGAAATGCGTGCCATCAATCTCACCGCAATCTTCGCGGCCGGCTCCGGCCACCCCGGGGGGACCCTCTCCGTCCTCGATATCGCCGCCGCCCTCTACCTCAACGTCCTCAATCACGACCCGTCCAATCCGCAGTGGCCCGAGCGCGATCGTGTCTTCTGGTCCGCCGGTCACAAAGCGCCTGCCCTCTATGTCGCGCTCGGTCGCGCCGGATATTTTCCCCTTGATGACGTCGTTCTTCTCCGCCAGCTTGGCTCCCCCTTCGAAGGCCATCCGAACTGGCTGAAGGTCCCTGGCATTGAAGTTTCCAGCGGCTCCCTCGGCCAAGGGCTCGGTGCCGCTGTCGGCAATGCTCTCGCTCTCCAGCTTCGCGGCTCTGCCGCACGCGTGTACGTGATCATGGGCGACGGCGAGCAGCAGGAAGGCAGTATCTGGGAAGCGGCGATGTCCGCCGGACACTACAAACTTGGAAACCTCTGCGCCGTCATTGACGTCAATCGCTTGCAGATCGACGGTTGGGTCGAAGAGGTGATGAACGTTCAGCCTCTGGCCCAAAAATACTCGGCCTTCGGCTGGAATGTCCTCGAGTGCGATGGCCACGACCTCCAACAACTCCTCGACGCTTTCGCCACGGCGAAACTCGTGCCGGATAAGCCGACGCTGATCCTTGCCCGCACCATCAAGGGCAAGGGGGTCTCCTTCATGGAAAATGAAGCCGGGTGGCATGGCACCGCTCCCAAGAAAGAGCAATTCGAAAAGGCCCTGGCCGAACTTCTCACTCCCGACGTTCCTCGTGAACGTGTCGATCGTCTCCTTGCCCGCGCCGCCGCCAACGCCAGGGACGTCGCCGTCAAAGCCAAGAGCTCCATCCCCACGTTTGCCCACGAGTATTGGTGGAATTCGCGCGACAACATGAAGGTCGACATGGATCCCACGCGCATGGGCTTCGGCCGTGGACTCGAAAAAGCCGGCGAAGATCCCCGTGTCGTCACGCTTCATGCCGATATTTCCGGCTCTATTCGTATTACCGATTTCGAGGCTAAGCATCCCGAGCGCAGGAATCGCGTCTTCAGCGTCGGCATCGCCGAACAGAACATGATGAGCGTTGCCGCCGGCATGGCTCGCGATGGTCTCATTCCCGTCACGGGCACCTACGGCGTCTTCGCCTCCGGCCGAGCTTGGGACCAGATTCGCACCACCATTTGCTACTCCAACCTCAACGTCAAAATTGCCGGCGCCCACGGCGGCATCTCCGTCGGCCCGGATGGCGCCACGCACCAGGCCCTCGAGGAAATCTCCCTGACCAGCATTCTTCCCAACATGAACGTCGTCGTGCCCTCCGACTCCGTCGAAACCGAACGAGCCACGATCCACTCGCTGCTCTCACTCGACGGTCCTTGTTATCTCCGCTTCGCCCGCGAAGCTACGCCCATCGTGACCACGCCCGACACGCCCTACGAATTTGGCACCGCCAACGTCATTCGCTATCGTGGCGAAGCGCCTCGTTTCGTCGACGCCTTCGACACTTTCCTCGGCACCCGCTACCGTAACGAACACGCCCCCGTCTCCATCATCGCTTGCGGGCCGATGGTTCCCGAGGCCATGCGCGCTGCCTGGCTCCTGAAGGAAGAATACGGAATCGAAACGCGCATTGTGAACGTCCATACTGTCAAGCCCCTCGATGTCGCCACCATCGTTCGCGCCGCCGATGAAACCGGTGTCATGGTCACTGCCGAAGAGCACCAGACCGGCGGCTTCGGCAACATCGTTGCCGGCGCCATCCTCCAGCACCGGCCGAACTTCCGCATGCCTCTGCAGTTCAGCATGATTGGCGTGGCCGACCGCTTCGGCGTCTCTGGCAATCCCTGGGAACTCGTCCAGCACTTCGGCCTTACCGGGGAGCACATCGCCAAGCGCATTCTCGATCTCCTCGACCGCAAAATCGCCACATCGCCTCTCGCGTCTGCGGAAATCCCGGCTATCCGCTGCACTCGCTGCGGCGGCAACGTTTCGCTCACCGAATACGCGAAGGAAGTCCCCATGCCTGCCGACGAGATGTGCGTCGAGTGCGACTACCGCTCCCTGGAACTCTGTGCTGTCTGCCGGGTCGAGTGGAGCAAGGTCACGCAGAACACCGGCTATGTCTGCCTGGCCTGTCGCGCCAAGCCCGTCCTCCGCTAGCAGACGTCTAGGCCAAGCGAAGGATCTCAACCTCAAGATCTCGGCGAGACGCCCCTACTCCGCTATGTCGTACGCTCGCGGGCCGCAAAACGGTTTATCCTTTCCCCATGCCCTCTCTCTTCATCGACCCCGACTTGAAGCAAAAATGCCCGCGCGTCGCCCTTGCTCTCGTCACGGCTCACGTCAAAGTCGAAGAAAGCTCCGCGGCCCTTCTCGACGAAATGAACCACGGCGAAGCTTTCATTCTCAAACTTCCTGAACCTCGCGCCGTCCTCGAATCCTCCAAGATCCTCGCCACCCGCGCCGGTTACAAAGCCCTCGGCAAGGATCCCGCCCGGTACCGCGGCTCCGCGGAAGCTCTTCTCCGCCGCATCCTGAGTGGCAAGCAACTCCCTCGCATCAACACCGTCGTCGACATCATCAATCTCGTCTCCGTCGAGTCCCGCCTCCCCATCGGCCTCTACGATCTCGCTCAGGTCCGCGGCGATATCACCTTCCGTGCGGGCCGCACCGGCGAAACCTACAAGGGCATCGGCAAATACGATCTGAATCTCGAAGACCTCCCCGTCTTCAGCGACGCCCAGGGCCCCCACGGCAGCCCCACCAGCGATTCCGAACGCACCATGGTCACTCTGGACACTGCACTGGTCGCCGCCATCATCATCTCCTTTGGTGGCGACGACGGGCTCGCATCGGCAAGCGAACGCATGTCGCAATTGCTTGTTCAATTTGCCCACGGCCAGAACCTCTCCACCGAGATCGTGAAGTGACCGCTCCGCGTCCCATTCCTTCGGACTCACTCCGCCCTCGCTGGCAACACGCTCTCCTCGGCTTTCCTGGTATTTTCTTCGCGGCCCTTTGGGGCGCCGCTGAAGCCACTTTCTTTTTTGTCGTTCCGGATGTGTTTCTTTCCTTCGTTGCGATTCTCGATTGGCCCCGCACCTGGCGTCACGTTCTCGCCGCCATCGCCGGCGCGCTCCTGGGCGGCGCCGTTCTCTTCCATTGGGCTCTGGTGCAGCCGCTCCCTGCTCGCGCCGCGGTCGCTCATGTACCCTTTATCCGTGGGTCCATGTTCGTGAAGGCGGACGTAGGTCTTCGCGAGCGTGGTCTCTCCGCGGTCCTCCTCGGTTCTGTCTCCGGGCTTCCCTATAAACTCTACGCGGTGCAGGCTCCGCGCTATTACCGCGCCACGCCGTTTCTCCTGGCCACCCCTCCGGCTCGCGCGGTCCGCTTCCTCCTCGTCTGGATCGGCTTTGGCGCCGTCGCCGCATGGCTGAAGCGTCGCTTTCCCTGGTCCCGGCCTTGGCTCCCCGCCATTCATGCGGTTTTGTGGATTATCTCTTACGCGCTCTACTGGGGCCGCATCCTCTCGGCCTAGCTCCATCCGTGTACGATGAAGGCAGCCTCATGCCCAGCGTCTACGATCTGAAACCCAAGTTTCAGGCACTGCTTCGTCCGATCACCAATGGCTTGGCCCGCGCCGGTGTCACCGCCAACCAGGTCACCGTTTCCGCGATGATCCTCTCCCTCGTCACCGGTGCCGCCATCTTCTATTGCCGCTCTCCACGCACTTTACTCCTCCTTCCCGTCGTCCTCTTCGTTCGCATGGCACTCAACGCCATCGACGGCATGCTCGCCCGCGAACACAATCAGAAATCTTCCCTCGGCGCAATCCTCAATGAACTCGGCGACGTCGTTTCTGACTCCGCGCTCTATCTCCCACTCGCGGTCATCCCTGGCTTCACTCCCCCTCTCGTTGTCTTGATCGTTCTGCTCGCCGTATTCACCGAAATGACCGGCGTCGTCGCGGTGCAGATTGGCGCTTCCCGCCGCTACGATGGGCCCATGGGTAAAAGCGACCGGGCGTTTATCTTTGGCGCGCTTGGCCTGCTCCTCGGTCTCGGCGCGCCCATCGCTTCAGCGATTCTCTACATCTTGTGGATCGTTCTTGCTTTGCTATTCACCACGATTTTGAACCGATCGCGCGCCGCTCTCGCCGAACTTCGCGGTCGTACTGTGTCATGAGCACGCAGATCCATCCCGTCGCCAGCCTCCTGGCCGCTATCGCCCGCGGCATCACCGGCGTCCAGGTCCAGTGGGCCGGCTGCGAGCCGAGCCAGCGCCAGCGCATCTACTTCGCCAACCATTCCAGCCATCTCGATTTCGTTGTCCTTTGGTCGGCACTTCCCGCCGAAATCCGCGCCCGCACGCGCCCGATCGCCGCAAAAGACTACTGGGAACAGTCCGCTCTCCGCCGCTATCTGGCGGCCAAAGTCTTTCACGCCGTGCTTCTCGAGCGTGGCGCTGTTGCCAAAGCGCAGCATCCCGAGGAAGCCCATTTTGTTGGTCGCCACCTCATGGACCAGATGGCCGATGCGCTGGGCAATGAAAACTCCCTCATCCTGTTTCCCGAAGGCACCCGCGGCACCGGAGAGAAAATCGCCCCCTTCCGCTCGGGCCTCTACCATCTCGCGCTTCGGCGCCCCGATGTCCAACTCGTTCCCGCTTATCTCGAAAATCTCAATCGAATCCTGCCCAAAGGCGAATTCGTTCCCGTTCCCATGCTCAGCCTGCTCACCTTTGGCAAACCGCTCCAGGTCGAGCCGGACGAACAGAAAGACCTCTTCCTGGAGCGCGCGCGCGAAGCCGTCGCCGGTCTTCGCCGGATTGGAAGTGCCTGATGTTTCAAGCACTGCACGACCCGAAGCTTGTCTGGTTGTACGGCGGCGTTCTTTCTCTGCTCGTCGTCTCCACCCTCATCGGCCAGGCACTTAAAGTCCGCCGCACCACCGATGCCAGCCGCTCCACCATCGACAACCTCAACGCCCGCATCCGCGCCTGGTGGAAGATGTGCGCCATCTTTGCCATCGCCATCATGGTCGGCCGTGTGGGCGCGCTCGTGCTCTTCGGCCTGATCTCTTTCCTGGCCATGCGCGAGTACATGACGCTGGTCCCCACCCGCCGTGGCGATCATCGCACTTTGTTCTGGAGTTTCTTCGTCATCATGCCGTTGCAGTACTACCTCATCGGCATTCAGTGGTATGGCTTCTTTGCCATCATGATTCCCGTGCTCGCCTTCGTCTTCGTCCCCACCAGTATCGCCATCGCCGGTGACACCGAGCACTTCCTCGAACGCGCCGCCAAAATTCAGTTTGGCATCATGGTCTGCGCCTACTGTTTAAGCCACGCGCCCGCGCTCTTGCTTCTGAAGATCCCCGGCTTTGAAGGCCACGACGCCCGCCTGCTTCTCTATCTCGTCATCGTCGACCAGATGAGCGACGTGCTCCAATATGTTTGGGGAAAGCTGATTGGCAGGCACAAAATCGCCTGGCGCGTCAGCCCAAACAAAACATGGGAGGGCTTCGTCGGTGGAGTTGCCAGCGCCACGGCTCTCGGCACTGCCCTTTGGTGGGCCACGCCGTTCACTCCGCTTCAATCCGCGGGCATGTCTCTCATGATTTGCCTGTTGGGTTTCGCCGGTGGCCTCGTCATGAGCGCCATCAAACGCGACATCGGCATCAAGGACTTCGGCGTCGTGATCGAGGGCCACGGCGGCATCCTCGATCGTATCGACTCCCTCTGCTTCGCCGCCCCGATCTTCTTCCACTTGATCCGCTACTACTTTGTGCCTTAGCGGGAGACCTGCGCTACCGCGGACGCAGCGTCTTTCCGTGACTTCAAAAATCCCTTCGCCGCCAGCAACTCGGCATTCAGCACCGCCGCGCCCGCCGCGCCCCGCACCAGGTTGTGCGACAGCAGCGTAATCTTCACGTCAAATAGCGGGCACTCGCGCACGCGTCCCACCACCCCTGCCATCCCGTGTCCGATGTCCGAATCCTTCCGCGGTTGCGGCCGGTCATCTTCATCGCGGACCACCACCGGGTTCTTCAACGCTGTCGGCAGCGACGCCAGCTCATCTGCCACCTCAAAATTCCGCAGCGCATCTTTCACTTCCTCGATCGTCGCCGTCTTTTTCAGCCGCACCGAAACGCACTCCAGGTGCCCGTTCACCACCGGCACGCGGTTGCAGTGCGCGCTGATGCCCAACCCGGCCTCGATGAACCGGTTGCCATCCCATTTCCCTAGCAGTTTCTGTGGCTCTTTCTCCATCTTCTCCTCTTCGCCGCTGATGAACGGCACCACGTTGCCCAGCGCATCCATCGACGGCACCCCAGGATACCCGGCGCCCGACACTGCCTGCATCGTCACCACAAACAACTTCTCTAGACCAAACGCGTCCGCCAGCGGCTTCAGCACCAGCGCTAGCCCCGCCGTCGAGCAGTTCGGATTCGTCACGATGAATCCCGCATCATATTTGTGGTTCTTCTGCTGTACTGGAATCGAGTTGATGTGCGATGCGTTCACTTCCGGAATCAGCAGCGGCACGTCCGGGTCCATTCGATGATTCTTGGAATTGCTTACGACCGGATAGCCCGCCCTCGCGAATTCCGATTCCGCCTCTCCCGCTACCGACGAATCCAGCGCCGAGAAGACAAAATCACAGTCCAGCGTCGGCTCCAGGTCCCTCACCACCAGCCCGCGCGCCGCTTCCGGAATCGGCGTTTCCAGGTGCCACCGCGCCGCTTCCGCGTACGTCTTCCCCATCGATCGCTCGGAGGCCGCTACCGCCGTCAGTTCAAACCACGGGTGGTTCGCCAGCATGTTTACGATTCGCTGGCCCACCATTCCCGTCGCGCCCAGCACTCCCGCGCGATACTTCTTCCCGTTGCTCAGTCCGCTCACGCCGCACCTCCGTTTGCTTGCGCCGCGATTCGTGTGCCTCGCCCTTGCGGCTTGAATGTATTCCGGATCCACACCGTCATTCCCGACTGCGCCGCCAGCGGCAGCACGTGCGGGTGGAGCACCTTCGCGCCATTCGCCGCCAGCGCGTGGGCCTCCTCGTAGCTCAACTCATGGAGAAGCTTCGCTTCCGACGCTTCCTTCGGATTTGCCGTGTACACCCCGTCAACATCCGTCCAGATCACTAGCTCCGCCGCATCCACCACGTGCGCCACCAACGCGCCAGAATAATCGGAGCTGTTCCGCCCCAACGTAGTAATTCTGCCATCCGGTGTCGCTCCGATGAATCCCGTTATCACCGGCACGACTCCAGCTTGTAACAGGGGCAGCAACACTTGGCGCCCGCGGTTCCGCGTGTGCTCCAGGTCCGGCCGCGCCGACTGGAACGTATCACACGTCAGCACGAATTCCGACGATGCCACCGGCACCGCGCTCACTCTCGCCGCCAGCAGCGCGGCCGCAAACAGTCGCGACGCGAAGCGCTCTCCGAACGATGCCAGCCGGTCGTACGTCGCCGAGTTCACCGTCACGTGCCCGTACGACGGAATCTCGTGCAGCAGGTCCCGGCTCAGCAATTCCACTTCGTGCGCGAATTGCTCGTAATCCCGGCCGCTCAAGTTCAGGTCCCGCAACGTCCCCAGGTGCAACTCGATGATCGCCAGTGCCTCTGCGCGCGCCGGAAGATTCCGCGTCAGGGCCAGCAACTGGCCGATATCCAGCAGCCGGTTCGTGACTCCCTTCATCGCCGACACCACCACCACGATTGGCGAGCTCTCCGCCGCCTCCCGCACCAGCGACCCCGCGAGCATCATCCGCTCCGCGCCCGCCAGCGAACTTCATCCAAACTTGAACGCCACCACTTCCTTCACCGGGCTGCCGCCCAGCGATGGTTCCCAGCTCTTCGCGGGATTCGGCCTCGGTGTGTTCGGGCGCAGTTCGCCCTCCGCAGGGTGGCTGCTTTGCTGCTGTTCCGGGATCATGTTGACTGCTCCTTGTTTACTCCGCGGGAGCGTTTCTGGAGGGGGTCTAAACTAAGAAACCCACCGCCAGGTTCGCTTCCGGCGGTGGGTTTGGGAACTTTTTCTTGCTGGCTAGCTGTTCCTCCCTGCGCCTGAAGCGATGCTAGTGTCCGTCTTAATGATGGTAGTCGTCGACGTAGACTTTCCCGTCGCCAGGGAGGAGGTCATTCGCTTCGTGTTGGCAAGAGCCAGCATGCGCAAAGCATACCATCTCCGCTAAATTCCGCCGTGATTTCTCAATGAATTTTCTGCATCCATCCCATCGCTTTTTCCGGGATGGTATCCCTGGGCCCCGTAGTACGCACGTAACATTAGGCTTCAGCCGACGTGGGCATCTTGACTCCGGGCGATCCCGGCTATCAGATCTACGCCTCAAACAGCAGGCTCGAACACGTCAGCCCCGACTCCGCCTTTTGCAGCTCGCTAATATCAAGAGAGCGCACATGAAACCCCGCTACTTCGATCCTCTCCCGGGTCTTCGGAAATGAAGCCGGAAACACCACTGCGTCGCTGATCGCCAGCGCGTTCGCCGCGTGCGGCTCGCTGCGGTCCACATCGATCCATTGATACGCGTCCAGTCGCTTCGTCTCGAGCCACTCCCGGTTTGCCAACAGCGTGTTCCGTCCAAGGTAAGTCACCGCCGACTTCAAATGCAGACACCCCGCCACCGGTATCGCCGTCACCTCGTATCCAAACCGCTCCACGATCACCGCCAGTTGCCGGATTCCCTCCGCGTTCGTCCGCTTCGTCAATCCCACAAAGATCTTCCGGCCGATTCGCAGGACGTCTCCCCCTTCCAGCGTTCCTGGCAGTTTCACATGCGCCAGCGTCCGGTATTTCTCCAGCGCCGCTGCAATAGTTGCCGCTTCCTTGCGCCTCGTCTCCGTTCCCAACGTGCAGATCACCGCCACCTCGTCCAGCACGATCGCCGGGTCCTCCACGAACATCGAGTCCGGCAACTCCGGCTCCTCAGCCAGCGAAATGACCCGCGCTCCCAGTTCGCTGAGCAGCTGCTCGTAAGCGTGATGCTGCGCCCGTGCCTTCTCCATGTCGATGGGCTTCCGTTCAATGAAACTGAGCTCGCACTTGGCGAGCGCGGAACTGACTTTGCGTGTCAGAGCGGTAAGCATTTCCCGAATGTACCAGAATTCTTTCCGGTCGCGCGAACGGGGCTCCGCACGGCCCGCCAAAAGTTCTTCGCGCCTGTCCGCCTGCGCTCTGCATCTAAAACCGCGCGCCTGTAAGCGGGGCAAGGAGGAGACTATGCCAACCATCACCGTTAAGGACGGAACCACGATCTTCTATAAGGATTGGGGCGCCGGCCAGCCCATCTTCTTTCACCACGGATGGCCACTTTCCGCCGACGACTGGGACGCCCAAATGATGTTCTTTCTCGACCGCGGATTCCGCGTCATCGCCCATGACCGCCGCGGCCATGGCCGTTCCACGCAAACAGTCACCGGCAATGAAATGGATACCTACGCCGCCGACGTTCACGAACTCGTCGAAAAGCTGGATCTCCGCGACGCCATTCACGTCGGTCATTCCACCGGTGGCGGAGAGGTCGCCCGTTACGTTGCCCGCTACGGCAAGGGCCGTGTCTCTAAAGCCGTCCTCATCAGCGCCGTCCCGCCCGTCATGTTGAAGTCGGACAAAAATCCCGGTGGCCTTCCTATCGAAATCTTCGACCAGATCCGCGAAGGCACCGGCAAACACCGTTCTCAGTTCTATCAGGACCTTACGTTGCCTTTTTACGGCTACAACCGCCCCGGCGCCGTCATCTCTCAGGGCATTCGCGACAATTGGTGGCGTCAGGGCATGATGGGCGGCATCAAAGCTCAATACGATTGCATCAAGGCCTTCTCCGAAACGGACTTCACCGAGGACCTCAAAAAGATCGAGGTCCCCACGCTCGTCATGCACGGGGAAGACGATCAGATCGTGCCCTTCGCCGATGCCGGCCCGCTTTCCGCCAAGCTCCTCAAGAATGCCGCCACCCGCTTCTATCCCGGCTTCCCCCATGGAATGCCCACCACTCACACGGATGTCATTAATGCCGACCTGCTCGCCTTCATCAAGGGCGAAACCAGGAAAGCCACCGCATAGGCCCTGGACGGCTGGCGGCGGGAGTCCGACTCCCGCCACCAACGCCTTTCCAACTGCTCGCTCCCGATTTCTCCCCTCGGTTGTCCCTCCACTCGATTCTCGATAGACTCGAACCCGTCTCTCCAAGATTCTCAAGGAGTCTCTGTCTATGTCCGACGCGGTGCGCAAGTCCATCGCTCTTTTGATTCTCGTTGTCGGTGGAATCCTCCTGTGGTTCTGCAGAGCCTCCAATCACGATGCGGAGGCCGCCAGGTCCCTCGCCGATAACGCTGTGGCCGACGCCCGCGTCCGTGCCGCTTCCCAGGACCCCCGCCTCAAGCACTCCTACCGGCACGAACGTGGTGGATGGATTTACGTCCACCTCGAAGGCGACCCCGGCACCGTTGGCTTCCAGCATGGTTACCAGCTCGGCCCCGAGATTCAAGACGCCTTCGGCGCCGTCTCCTTGAAGATGACTCACTCCACTCAACGGGATTGGGCGTTCTTCCGCGAGGTTGCGCGCGACCAGCTCTGGCCCAGAATCGAGACCGAATATCAGCAGGAGCTGCAGGGCATCACCGAAGGCTTGCACGCCCGCACCGGCTCCCCGCTCGATGTCTACGATATTGTCGCTTTCAATTCCTTCGAGGAAGTTCCCGACTACTACGTGCCCTGGCTCAACAAGCAGCAGAAAATTCCCAACCCGCCCAATCTCAAGAGCCCCGGCAACTGCTCGGCCTTCGTCGCCACCGGCAGTTGGACTAAGGACGGCCAGATCGTCATCGCCCACAACAATTGGACCAACTACATGAACGGCGAGCGCTGGCGCATCATCTTCGATATCCAGCCCGTCGGCGGCTACCGCATCCTCATGGATGGCTTCCCTGGCGTTATCGCCAGCAACGACGATTTCGGCATCAACAGCGATGGCCTCATGGTCACCGAAACCACGATTACGCAATTCGAAGGCTGGGATCCCAACGGCAAACCCGAATTCATGCGCGCTCGCAAAGCCCTTCAGTACGCCGGCTCCATCGACGAATACACCCGCATCATGCTCGACGGCAATAACGGTGGCTACGCTAACGACTGGCTCCTCGGCGATCGCAAGACCGGCGAAATCGCCCAGCTCGAACTCGGCCTGAAAGCCTATAAGCTCTGGCGGACCAAAGATGGTGCGTTGTCCGGCTCCAATTGGGCCCGCGACCCCAAAGTTTTGAAGCTCGACGCCCCTCAGTTCGACCCTGACAATCTCGAATCCTCACCTAACGCTCGCCGCGTCCGCTGGGAGCAATTGCTCAATGAAAACAAGGGCAAGATCGATGTCGCCCTCGCGCAGCAGATGCTCGGCGATCACGAGGATACCTTCGCGAAAAAGACGGAGGCCAACGAGCGCACGCTCTGCGGCCACGTTGACACCTCCGGGCGCGGTATCGCTATCTGGGATTGGGCTCCTTATTATCCTGGAGGCGCCGTGCAGGGTAAGGCCGCCGATTCCGCCATGGCGAAAGAGATGCGCCTCGTTGCCCGCATGGGTCATCCCTGCGGCGCGGACTTTGATGCCAAGTCCTTCCTCGCGGCCCATCCCGAATACAATTGGCAGGCGGACTATCTCCACGATATGAAGGCTGGTCCGTGGACCCACTTCGCTGCCGGCGAAGCCTCGCCTCTTTCCCGCAAGAAGAACTCAGACCAGTAGAGCTGCCTTTTTGACGGACACACGCGCCACCGGCGTCGCGCTCTGGCAATGCCGGTAAGCCGCATACGTCAGGTCGAACGCAGCATCCCAGGAAGTCCCTTCGACTCGCGCGCGCGCCGCAACTCCCATCCGTTGGCGCTGCACGCCGTTGCGGGCAAGCTCAACGGCCCGCTCGACAAACTCTCCATTCGATTTCGCCACGTATCCCGTCACTCCCGGCTCCACCAGGTGCTGCGGCCCGCCCTCATTCGTCACTACCGCCGCAACCTGCGATGCCGCCGCTTCCTGAATCACGTTGCCGAACGTGTCCGTGCGCGACGGAAACACAAACAAATCCATATCCGCATACGCTCGCGCCAGTTCCTCGCCTCGCAAAACTCCACGAAACACGCCTCGCCTTAAGTGCTTCCTCAGCCATTCCCGCTCGCTCCCGTCTCCCACCACCACCATCTCAAAGTCCCGGATTCCATTCGCCTCCAGCGCGCGTTCGATTTCCGCCAGCAGCCTCACTCCTTTCTCTGGTGTAATTCGCCCCACAAATCCGAGCCGCAATTTCCCGTCATTCACGCTCCGCCGCTTGGGATGGAATTGCTCGGCATCCACTCCTCTCGGCATGAGGAACGACGGTCGCTTGAGTTCCTTCTCGAGCCATTCCACCTGCGTCACGGTCGGCGCCAGCGTCACCGCCGCGAACCGGTAGAACCACAGCAATATCCCCAGTCCCCGCTCCTGGGACCAGGAAGCCACCGGCCGCGTCACTCCGCCCGGCAGAAATCCGGTCAGCTTCTGCAGCCGTCGCGCCGCGAACTGATGAAAGTTCGTGTGCCACGACGCCACCAGTGGCACCCTCAATTCCCGTGACAGGTACACGCCCATCTGTCCCAACTCGCCTGGACTCGTAATGTGAATCACGTCAGGTTGAAACTTCTGCAGTTCCTCTCGAATCCGCTGGGTATGCCGCCAGAAGTAGAAGTCGTACTTGAGGTCGCTTTCGATTGCTACGCTCGGCCAGCCCCGTTTTAGCTCCACGCGTCGCACACTTCCTGCGTCGTGTGCAGCTGACACTTGTCCGCCATGCACCGCCAGCAGCGGTAGGCTGTGCCTCTGCGCATATGCCACCAGTTGCCGCGCTGTCAGCGCCACGCCATTGATTTCGTGGAAGGTTTCGCAAAACAGCGCGACCCGCGGGCTGCAGGTCATAGCCCTCCTTCTTCCATCCCCAGCAACGTCAGTTTCAACGCCGGCCGCACCACCGGATTCGCCACCAGCCCCAT
>Ga0335084_10001316_pt1 | contig 23071 bp, 20 predicted proteins | sample Lox_Sample_44_FD_206721 | JGI IMG/M metagenome (GOLD analysis project Ga0335084, IMG submission 206721) | Soil microbial communities from Loxahatchee National Wildlife Refuge, Florida, United States - Lox_Sample_4.4 | ecosystem: Environmental > Terrestrial > Soil > Wetlands | place: USA...
TCTAGAAGGAGCCTATGGGCCAAGGGGTCCCTCCACGAGCCCCACACGGAGTCCCTCGACCCGGAGAACCAAGCCCATGTCCTCGCGCGACATCTGAAGGACGACTCCGGTCTCGGCATCGACGTGGAAGACGAAGACGGTGTCCTCGCCGCTACGCAACCCTTCGAACTCGGCGACGATCGCGGGCCGACCATCGACCTCCTCGCGGTCGATGACGTGACCGGTCGATCCATCCAGGGACATCCGCGCTCCCTGGATCGGCGTCTTGACCCACCCGTTGGAATGCCCTCCTGGGAGAGCACGGAGGACGCCGCCTTCATCCAAGAGAACGCGATCGTCCGACGAGCGGAACTCGACCCGTGCATCTTCCTCGATGAACCAGCCGGACAGTCCATCGAAGATCACCCTCGCTGATCGTTTCTCACTTCCGTCTTCGAGTTCGATGACCCGGCAGGTGAGCGGTGGCTTGGGTGATCTGAGCGATGCGACGACCTCAGCGAACGTCGGAAGCTGACTCTCCATAGATCCTCTTCGACCGATCGTCGCAGCGTAGTCGTTACCGGCGGCGTCGGAGAAGCTCAGGCGCGCATGCGGTGGGGCCAAGCGACCCGTCGCTCGGTATACGAACGACACATCGACACGTCCAGGAGCAGGCTGTGCGTCACGACGGGCAGCGTAGCGTCTCGACCTGCACCCGATCGGGGGAGTCCGGCGACGCGTATGGTTCGCTGCACCGACAGAGGAGGCGGCGTGGAACCGGATCGCCGAGGCCGGCCGTCTTGGCGCGTGCGGTCATCTGCGCAGCCGAACCGATGGCGTCACGCCGAGCGGCGCAGCGCTCGCTCGCGCGGCATGGGTCGTCGGAGTACAGTTGATCTCGATGCAAACGGATGAGCATCGTGATGTCGATGTACGCCCATTCCTCACATGGTCGTTCGGCATCGGGATCTCCGTCTGGGTCGCTGCGTCCGTCGTCCTCGCGATCCCGCACGGGATGGGCCATTCGATCGAGACGATGAGGCCCTTCGAGATCCTCCGGGACGGGGCATTCCCGGTATGGCTCGGAGCGTTCGTGGCGATCGTCACCGGGCTCGCCCTTCGGGCTTGGCGCTCGCTCACCCCGCGGTAGCGGTCGCTGCGTGCGCTCGACGCTCCTTCTCGATCAGTCGTACTGGGCGCCGACCGCGTCGAGCAGCCGTTCGGCGGCGCGTTTGCCCCGCCCCCAGTCCGAGATCGCGAACGACTCGTGGGTCGTCACCGTGAGGTGCGTCCTGGTCTTCGGGTCATGTTCCACCTTGACCGTGAGGCTCGAGCCCCAGGAAAAGAGCGTGACGCCCTTCGTGAAGACGAAGACCTCGGGTCCGCTCTGTCCCTCGGCGAGGGCGTAGCCCAGCGCCGCCGCCTGGCGTCGGATGGACGTAGCCGCTTCCGTCGGGGTTTGGTTCAGCGTCGCGTGCACCGTCGTCATGCGTTCCCCTTCCTTGGCCGCGCGAGCATCGTAGTTCGCTCACCCCTCGGCCCGTGTGACGTGCTCCACCGGGCAGCCGCTCGCGAGCGTCCGCGAGACCGTGCAGAGATCGTCGGCGGTCTTCGATCGGGACCGCTCCAGCTTCGACGCGTCCGTGTTGGCGGGAACGGTGTACGTCACGCGGAGCCACTGCATCCGTGCATCTTCCTTCTCGCCGACGACCTCGATGTCGAACGGCGTGATCGGCTCGCGCTGCTTCCGCATCAGCAACGCGATGTCCACCGCGCTGCAGCTGCCGAGCGAGGCCAACAGGAGCTCGAGGGGCGAGAGCCCATGTTCCCCCTCGTGGTCGATCGTGAGCGTCACCCCGTGTCGGTTCGTCGCCGTCACGGTGCCGTCGTCGTTCGCGGTCAGGGTCAGCCGTCGGTTGCCGTCCATGCGGGGAGGCTACCCATCCCCAGCCGCCGTCGGCCTATCCTGCGCGGGATGGGACGTGTCCATGAAGAGGTCGAGGCCAGCCAGCGGACGGAGCCGGCACGGTTCGGCGTCGCGCTGATCCTCATCACGCTGTCGATCTTCGGCGTCGCCTTCTCCGACCTGCACGGATGGATCAGGGTCCTCTCGCTCCTCGCCGAGGGCGCCGCGCTGTTGTTCATCCTGCGGATGTCCGAGCGCGGCCTCGTGTTGCGTGTGGCGCGGATCGCCGTCGTTCTCGCCGTCGGCGCCGCGCTCGTGTCGATCGCGCTCGGCACCTCGACCGGACCGACCCTAGCGACCACCACCGTCGGCGCCTTGATGGCGATCGCCGCGCCGATCGCGATCGTCCGGCGTCTCTCGCGCGAAGAGGTCGTCAACGTCCAGGTCCTGGCCGGCGCGATGTGCCTGTACCTGCTGATCGGGCTCTTCTTCACGTTCGTGTACAAGACGATCGATGTCCTCAACGACAAGCCCCTGTTCGTACAGACGACCTCCGCGTCGACCACCGACATCACGTACTTCAGCTACGTCACGCTCACCACCGTGGGATACGGTGACTTCACGGCCGCGCAGGACGGCGTGAAGATGCTGGCCGTGACGGAGGCGCTGTTCGGTCAGCTCTACCTGGTGAGCGCGGTGGCGCTGGTGGTGTCGCAGTTCGGCCGGGGTCGGGCCCGACCGATCCTCTCGAAGGATGCCGGGCAGGCGACCGTCGCGAGCGAGGCGGAGCCGGTGACGGACGCTCCGCCCGAGGGGACCCCCTCGCCCGAGGCGCCGGCGGATCCGTGAGCGGCGACCTCCACCTGATGGAGGGGGCGCCCCCGTTCCCGCCGGAGCGGCTCGTGACCCTCGAGAACTGGCAGGATCCGCCGTTCAACCGGTGGGGGTTCCAGCACATCCGCGACCTGATCCCGACGGCGCGCATCCCGCGCGGCGACGGGCCGGTCTGGCGGCTTCCGCGCGCCGAGCGCGACGTGATGGCCGCGGTCGTACACGCGGGCGGACGGCCGGTCTCGTTCGCTCGGTTCCTGGAGAACACGTACACGGACGGCCTCCTGATCCTGCATCGCGGGCGCGTCGTGACCGAGCGGTACTTCACGGGCATGACGCCCGACACGACGCACCTGCTGATGTCGGTGTCGAAGTCCGTGACCTCCGCGGTGTGCGGCTCGCTCGTGGAGCGCGGGCTGTTACAGGCCACGGACCTCGTGACGGCGCACGTGCCCGAGTTGGCCGGGTCTTCGTTCGAGGGCTGCACGGTCCGGCACCTGCTGGACATGCGCGCGGGCACGCGGTTCGATGAGGACTACGCGAACCTCGATGCGGACGTCCGGGTGTACGAGCAGATCTACCTGTGGCGCCCGCGCAGCGATCCGACGCTGCCGGCCGATATCACCGCGTACTACCGGATGTTGCAGAACCAGGGACCGCACGGCGGCCCGTTCGACTACCGCTCGGTCCTGACGGACGTGCTCGGGTGGGTGATGGAGCGGGCCGCCGGCGCGCGCCTGGCCGACCTGATCTCCTCCGAACTGTGGCGGCCGATGGGCGCGGAGTTCGACGCCGAGGTCACGGTGGACGCGCACGGCAACGCGATGGCCGACGGTGGGGTCTGCTGCACGCTGCGTGATCTCGCGCGGTTCGGGCAGCTCCTGCTGCAGGGCGGACGCCGAGGCCGGCGCACCATCGTGCCCGCCGCGTGGATCCGCGACACGTTGTTCCCCGAGCCCGACGTGATCGCGGCGTTCGCCTCGACGGCCGACGCGCGGGAGCTCCCGCGCGGCGCCTACTACCGCAACCAGTTCTGGGTCGTGGACCCGGACGGCCCCGTGTACATGGGCTCCGGCATCAACGGCCAGACGGTCCTGGTCCACGGGCCCGCTCGCGTGGTGGTCGCGAAGTTCTCCACGTGGCCGCAGGCCTGGACCGCGAAGTTCTCGATCTCGACGCGCAAGGCGCTGGTCGATCTGGCCGAGCAGCTTGCGGACGGCCGGCTCTAGGCCTCGGCCGGTTCGTCGAACGGGTCGTCCATCCGGAGCGCCACCGCGACGGCGTCGGCGAACAGCGCCTCGGCCGCCTGGATGTTCGCCTCGGCGCCGGAGTTCGCGGAGACCCGATCCTCGTCCACGCCATCCGCGACGAGTCCGCGCCGGCGATCGTAGACGGGCGCGCCCGCGGCGTTCCGCCCGTCGAACCACGCGCGCGCGTCCGTCGCCAGGCGCGACCAGCGTTCGTCGTCGGTCGCCTCGTGCAGCCGGTCGAGCGAGTAGATGCACGCGCCGACGTCGTAGGGGCTCGACGTCGGCCCGGCGAACGCCCGCTCGACCGCCGGCGCGAGGAGCGCGTCGGCGCTCCGGATCGCGACCTCCAGCAGCCCGGGGTCGTCCAGCAGGGTCGCCGAGGACGCCAGCACACCCTCCTGGATGTGCGCCCACAGGTGGGGCACGCCGGTCTCGAGCTCCGCGTTCTTCAGCACGTCCCCCTCACGGCACGCCGCCAGCTCGCGGACCCAGGTCCGCATCGGCGCCTCCAGCTCCACCATGCCCGCGTCGGCGATGAGGCGCCGCGCCGTCAGCACGTGCAGCGCCCGCACGTCCGGTGGCGCCGGGCGGGAGATCGCCCGATCGAGGCCCAGGCGCAGCGCGTCGTGCGCGCGTTCGTCGCCGAACGTCAGCCACGCGTGGCTGACGCCGACGAGTGCACGCGCGTGCCAGAAGTTCTCGCCCGTGACGGACGTGATGCCGTGGGTGTTGCGGGCGCCGTCCCAATCGAACACGAAGTTGATCCACCGGCCGTCCGGCTCCTGCATCCACAACACGAAGGCCAGCGTCGCGCGCGCCCACCGTTCGACCCAGGGGAGCTGCGTCTGCGTCCACACGTCGCACAGGACCTCCAGCAGCCGGGCGGCGTCGTCGACGCAGGCCACGCCCTCGCGGCCGGATTCGTTCGCCGGGATCGACGAACCACGCCGGTCGGCGTAGACGGCGACCGCCATCGCATCGGGGCCGGCCGCCGCGATCGGGCGCGTCAACCGGGCGAGCTGCCGGAGCATGGCTGCGGAGTCTTCCAGGGTCGCGGAGGCGTGTCAGCCCGGGACTACTCGCGCACCAGGGCTCCGAGGACGTCGGCCAGATCGAGGTCCGCCGCGCAGAGCGTGGCGTCGGCGGCGCCGTAGTAGACCCGGATCGTCCCGCCGCCGAGGTCGATGTGACCGGAGGGGAACACGACGTCCTCGAGGAACCCGTCGTGCTCGTAGTCGGCCTCGGGGAGCATCAGCGGCTTCGGTGACCGCGCGAGGACCTTCGTGGGATCCCCGGCGTCCAGGAGGATCGCGCCCATCCCGTAGCGGTTCTGGCGGTCGACCCCGTGGTAGAGCTCGAGCCAGCCCTCGTCCACGCGGATCGGCACCAGCGAGGCGCCGATCCGCATCTCGTCCCACATCCCGTGCCGCGGGGTCGCGATCGGGCGCGGATTCCCCCAGTGGACCAGGTCGTCGCTCTCCGCCAGCCAGAGCCCCAGGACACGACCGAACGAGCCCGGCATCGGACGCGTGAAGGCCAGGTAGCGGCCGCCCACGCGTTCGGGGAACAGCACCACGTCCTTCTGGTCGGGCTGCAGCATCGTGCCGTGCCGTTCGAAGGCCACGAAGTCGGTGGTGCTGAGCCGGGCCGTCGAGATGCCCAGGCGGCTCGCGGCCACGTAGGTGATCTGATACACGCCGTCGAGCAACGTGATCCGGGGGTCCTCGACCCCGTACTCCTCGAGCGCCGTCGAGGGCACGACCGTCGGATCCGGGTCGACGGTGAAGGTGAGCCCGTCGGTGCTCCGCGCCAGACGCAGGTGCGAGATGTGCGACAGGTAGTCGGTGAACTCGTCCTGGCCCGGCGTGAACCCGCCGGCCGCGTTCCGGTAGCGGATCGTCCGAGGATCCGACAGGTCGAGCCCCGGCAGGTCCTTCGGGACGTAGCCGATCACGACGCTCGGCGGCTCCAGCTCGGTGTCCAGGTACGCCATCCCGATCAGCTGATCCGCCTGGAGGCCGCCCGGCAGCGGGACGGGGCGCGGCCGCGAGCCGGAGAGGTCGATCATCTGGGCGTCCGGGTCGGGCTGGGCATCACGTCGTGGACGCTCGGCCACCCGCACCAGCATCACGACCTCGTCCCCGAGCTTCGTCACGCCGGGGTTGATCGTCGAGATCACCTCGAACCCCGGCTGCGACGGCGTCACGCTCGCCGGCGTGATGAGCGGGTTCGCGTGCACCCGGTGCGCGATCTTGAGCGTCGCACGCTCGGAACGGCGTGCCTTCGGCGCCGGCGCGTGCTCGGCCACCAGCTCTTCCATCGCGGACAGGAAGCGAGCGCCGGTCTTCGGCCACGTGGCCTGGTTCGCGTAGCGGTACGCGTTCTTCTCCAGGCGCCCCTTCAGCTTCGGGTCGTCGAGGATCCGGATCACGGCGTCCGCGATGCTCTGCGGCGAGCGGAACTCCACGAGGAGCCCCCGGTCGTTGTCCAGCGCCTCGAGCGCGTGCAGGTACGGCGTGGAGACCACCGCCTTGCCGGCCCCGAGCGCGTACGACAACGTGCCGCTCGTGATCTGGTTGGGGTCGAGGTACGGCGTCACGTAGACGTCGGTCGCCAGCAGGTACTCGATGATGTCCTTCTGTTCGAGGTACTGGTTCACGAACAGGACGTTGTCCGTCAGTTCGAGCTCCTCGACCAGCTGGATCAGCTTGTTGCGGTATTCCTCGCCGCGCTGGCGGAGCAGTTCCGGGTGGGTCTGGCCGGCGATCAGGTAGAGCGCGTCCGGGTGGCGCCCCGCGATCTCGGGCATCGCCTCGATCACGTACTCGAGGCCCTTCCCGGGGCCCACCAACCCGAAGGTCGAGATGATCTGTCGCCCGTCGAGGTCGAGCTTCGCCTTCAGCCGGCGGCGGCCCTGCGGCTCGATGTGCGGCATCCCGTGGGGGATCACCGTCGGCTTCGCGGTGACGCCGTAGACCTCGTCGAGGATCGTGACCGCGGTCTCGGCCATGACCACGAGCCCGTGTGCGGCATCGGCGATCGACCGGACCGCGTCGCGGATCGCCGGGGACGGATCGGGCAGCACGGTGTGCAACGTCACGAGCGCCGGCTTGTGCTTCAGCTCCTCGAGGAACGGCGTGAGGTGGTCCTCGTACGTGCCCTCGATCCAGTGGTCGCCGACGAACCCGCCGCCCTTCCATAGACCGTAGAGGCCGAACTCGTGCTGGACGCAGACGATGTCGGCGTTCGACCGGTCGATCTCGTGCGCCGCCGCCCGGTAGGGCATCGCGCTGCCCTGGCGGATCCGCCAGCGGACCTCCGAGCCGTAGGCCCGCACGGCGTTCCGCTCGTCGATCGCGGCCACGCGGGCCTGGGTCCGAGGGTCGGCCTCGCGGACGGCTCGGATCAGGTCCGAGGTGAACGTCGCGATGCCGCAGCGGCGCGGCGGGTAGGTCGAGACGAACGCGATGCGCATGGGCTCAGGGTACCCGGCGACCCGGACGCCTCGCGAGGCGTCAGGCCAGGGGCTCGAACCGGGCGGTGAAGTGCCGGAGCTGCGGCGCCTGCTCCACGATCCGGTACCCGGGGAGATCGGCGGCGCGCGCCGCCACGGAGGTGACCACCTCGATCACGTAGTCGATGTGGCTCTGCGTGTACGTCCGGCGCGGGATCGCCAGGCGGACCAGGTCGGTCGCGGCAGGCTCCTCGCGACCGTCCGGCTTCATGCCGAACATCACCGTGCCGATCTCGCAGCTGCGGATCCCGCCGGCCTCGTACAGCGCGACCGCGAGCGTCTGGCCCGGGTACGCGAGCGGCGGCACGTGCGGCAGCAGCGCGCGGGCGTCCACGTACACCGCGTGACCGCCCGCCGGCCGCACGATCGGCACGCCGGCGTCGACGAGGGCATCGGCCAGGTATTCGGTCGAACGGATCCGGTAGCGGAGGTACTGCTCGTCGACGCATTCGCGCAGTCCCTGCGCGATCGCCTCGAGGTCGCGGCCGGCGAGCCCGCCATACGTCGGGAACCCTTCGGTCAGGATCAGCAGGTTCCGGCAGCGCTCGGCCCAGGCGGCGTCGCGCATCGCGAGCCAGCCGCCGATGTTCGCCATCGGATCCTTCTTCGCGGACATCGTCATGCCGTCGGCCAGCGACGCCATCTCGCGCACGATGTCGGGCACCGCGGCGTCCGCATAGCCCGGCTCGCGCGTCTTCACGAACCACGCGTTCTCGGCGAAGCGGCACGCGTCGAGGAACAACGGCACGCCGGAGCGGTCGCACAGCGCGCGGACCCCGCGGAGGTTCTCCAGTGAGACGGGCTGGCCGCCGCCGGAGTTGTTCGTGATCGTGACCACCACGACCGGCACGTCGGCGCCGCGCTCGGCCAGCAGTCGCTCGAGCGCGGCGAGATCCATGTTGCCCTTGAACGGGTGCAGCGCGGCCGGGTCGCGTCCCTCGGGGATCACGAGGTCGACGGCCTCGGCGCCGGTCGACTCGACGTTGGCCCGCGTCGTGTCGAAGTGGGTGTTGTTCGGCACCACCGTGCCGGCCCCGGCGATCGCCGAGAACAGGATCTTCTCCGCGGCGCGTCCCTGATGCGTCGGGATCACGTGTGGGAACGGGAACAGCTCCTGCACGGCCTTCAGGAACACGAACCACGACGGCGAGCCCGCGTAGCTCTCGTCGCCGTGCTGGATCGCGGCCCACTGGTCGCGGCTCATCGCGCCGGTGCCCGAGTCGGTCAGCAGGTCGATCAGCACGTCGTCGGCGTGCACGTTGAACAGGTTGTAGCCGGCCTCGCGGATCTTCGACCGGCGCTCGTCCTCGGTGAGGAACCGGAGCGGCTCCACCGAGTGGATCCGGAACGGCTCGATGATCGTCCGGAACCCGTTCACGGTCGCTCTCAGAGGTCGATCTCGGGGGCGACGTCCTGCAGTCCCTCGATCGACACAGCGAGGAACTCGTCGAGCGGCAGGCCGATCCGCTCCTCGACGTCGGTGACCTCGTCGCGGTTGACGCCGGGCGCGAACGCCTTCTCCTTGAGCTTCTTCTTCACGCTCGAGACCTTCATGCCGGTCGCCTTCTCGGGCCGAACGAGCGCGGATGCGACCAACAGCCCGGCCACGGCGTCGGCGTGCACCACCGCCCGCGACATCCGATCGGTCCGGTACTCCGCGTACGCGTGCGCGAGCACCCCGTTGATCACGCGGTCGTCGACGTCGGCCTCCGCGAGCCACTCGGCGGCGAGCCTCGCGTGCTGCGCCCCGTCGTCGCCGGTGTGGTCCTGATCCAGGTCGTGGAACAGGCCGGTGAGGCCCCACAGGTCCTGCTCCTCGTCGAAGTGCCGCGCGAGTGCGCGCATCACCCCCTCGACCGAGACGAGGTGCCGGAACGTCGTCTCCTTCAGGCACCGCTCGCGGGCGAACGCGTGGGCCTCGTCACGATCCATCACCCGGCCCGGCATGCGGCGGATGATAGTTGGGCGTGACCCTCGCGGGTGGCGCCGCGTGCCCGCCCGTGCCTACCATGAACGCGTGCCGTGTCCTCGCTGCGGATCGGACGCTCCGTCCGGCGCGCGGTTCTGCCCGTCGTGCGGCGTTGACCTTGGCGCTCGCGGCAGCCGTGAGGAGCGCAAGGTCGTGTCGGTCCTGTTCATCGACATGGTCGGGTCGACCGCACGGGCCGACGGCGCCGACCCCGAAGACGTCCGCGAGCTGAACCGGCTGTACCTGCACGAGCTCCGCGAACGGATCGAGCGGTTCGGCGGTGTCGTGGAGAAGTTCATCGGCGATGCCGTGATGGCAGTGTTCGGCGCGCCGCTGGCGCGGGACGACGATGCGGAGCGGGCCGTGCGAGCGGCGTTGGACTCGCTCGAGGGGGTCGAGGAGCTGAACCGGACGCACCCCGGGCTCGGACTCCAGGTCCGCGCGGCGGTCTGCACCGGCGAAGCGCTCGTCACGCTCGACGCGGGGCCGGTGGAGCCGCTCGCGACCGGCGACATCGTGAACACCGCGGCCCGCCTCCAGTCGGCCGCGCCGCCCGGCCGTGTCGTCGTGGGCAAGGAGACCCATGGGTTCACGAAGGACGTCTTCACGTTCGAGCCGCTGGATCCCATCGACGCGAAAGGGAAACGCGAGCCGGTCGCGGCGTGGCTCGTCGGGAGCGCCGTCTTCGAGCCCGCGTTCCGACCGCCGTCTGCGACACCGCTCGTCGGGCGGCGGGCGGAGCTACAGGCGATCCGTGAGCTGTGGGACCAGGTCGCCGCGACGAACGAGCCGCGCCTGATCACGCTGCTCGGCCCGCCGGGCATCGGGAAGTCGCGTCTGGCCCGCGTGGTGACCGACGAGCTCGAGCGCAGCGGGGCGCGGGTCCTGTGGGGCCGCAGCCTCCCGTACGCGGAGCAGACGCCGTACCGCGCCGTCTCGGAGATGGTGGGACGGGCGGCTGGGATCTTCGAGGACGATCCTCCCGCCCAGGCGCGGAGCAAGCTCGCGGGCCTGATCGCCGACCTGCACCTGGCCGACGAGGCCACCGACACGACGAGGCATCTCTCGTTGCTGATGGGGCTGGGGCTCGACGACCCGACCGAAGACCCCGTCCATCTCCAGTACGCCGCGCGCCGCGTCGTCGAAGAGCTCGCCGCACGGACCCCTCTGGTGCTCGTCTTCGAGGACGTGTATTGGGGCGACGAGCCGTTGCTCGATCTCGTGGACTATCTGGCCGGCCACGTGGACGACCGTCCGGTGCTGTTCCTCGCGCTCGCTCGTCCCGAACTGCTCCAGCGAAGGAGTACGTGGGGGGTCGACGCGACGGCGCCGATCACGCTGTCGCTGGAGCCGCTGACCGTGGAGGAAGCCACGGAGATGGCGGCCGGCCTGGTAACGCCGGATCGTCGGACGATGATCGAGCGGGTCGTCGGGACCGCTGAGGGTAACCCGCTGTTCCTCGAGGAGCTCGCGGCCGTAGCCGATCCCGATCACGGCGTGCTTCCCCCGACGATCCGCGCAGCGACCGCCGCGAGGATCGACGCGCTGCCGGCGGACGCTCGGACGGCGTTGCTGCACGCTTCCGTCATGGGCCAGGCGTTCTGGCGTGGCGTGGTCGCCTCCACCGCCGGACTCGCCGACGTCGACGGGGCGCTGGACGTCCTCACGGCTACCGGGCTCGTGCGCCGTCAGGACCGGAGCAGGGTCTCCGGCGACGTCGAATACCTCTTCAAGCACGTGCTCGTGCGGGACGCCGCCTACGAGATGCTGCCTCGGAGTACCCGGCGTGTGCTGCACGCCGCGACGGCCGACGCCATCGAGCGGAGCGCCGACGACCCAGACGAGGTCGCCTGGATCTTGGCGTACCACTGTCGAGAGGCGGGGGAGCCCGAGCGCGCGGTTCGGTACTCCCTGGTAGCCGCTGAGCGGGCTCGCGACGCGATGGCGGCCGAGGAGACATGGGACCTCTACACCCAGGCGCTCGAGCTCGCCAGCTCCGACGATCAACGGCGCGCGATCCGCCTCGAGCGCGGGGTCGCGCTCGTGGACCTGTGGGAGACGGGTCGAGGGGTTGATGAACTCACGGCGCTGCTGCCCGAGCTCCACGGCGCCCAGGAGGTCGAGGCGCTGATCGCATGCGGACACGCGATGAGCGGGACCGAGAACACGCAGGAGATGTTCATGTGGGCGCGGCGAGCCGTGAAGCTGGCGGCGGCGGAGGCGCCCGAGCTCGAGGGGCGCGCGCTCGCCGTGCTGAGCGCGGCGCACTCGATGCGCGGGGACGCCGGGGACCTGGCCCGTGCGGTCGAGATCGGCGATCGAGCCCTCGCCGGATGGCCGGCGGACGCTCGCGCCTACGAGCTGTCCCACCACTACCACCTGCACATCGCCGTCAACTATTGGATGGGCGGCTACGAGCGGGGGCTCGAGCTCGCCCGGGAGGGATCGGAGATCCGCGGCCTCGGTCCGAACAGCGCGGAGTACGTGATCGGGAGCTTCGGACAGATCGGGCTCAACCTGGCCGGGCTCGGGCGCTACGAGGAGGCGATCGCTCGCGGCGAGGAGGCGATCGCGACCGCCCACCGGCTCGGCGCGTGGGACATCCGCGTGACGAACGACTCCACGGCCCCGCTGCGGGACGTCTACGCGCTGGAGGAGGCACGACGACGCAGCGAGCGGATGGTTGAGCGACTCGGACCGAGCGACTTCAACATGCCATGGATGAACGCCCGAGCCGATCTGATCAGCACCCAACTGTTGGCCGACGACGTGGGCGCGGTCGAGCGGGACTGGCCGGCGGCATGGGACGACGCGATCGCGAGTCCCGCCTGGGAGCACTGGCTGATCACCGGGCGGCTCGCGGTCGTTCGCGCGGAGCTGGAGCGCGTGCGCGGCCGGCTCGACGACGCCGTGACGTGGTCGGGGCGCGCACTCGAGCTCGCTCGCCCCGTCGGGCGGAAGAAGTACGAGGTGGTCTCGATCATCACGCTCGGCCGCACGCTCACGGCGAATGGGTTGTTCGCCGACGCGGTGTCGCAGCTGGATGAAGCCGTGGTGCTGGCCGACGCGCTCGGCTCGCCCCTGTACCGGTGGCAGGCGCGCGCCGCGCTCGCCGACGCCGAACGGGGCGTCCCGGATCGGGCGGCAGCATCGGACCGCACCCTCCAGGAGGCCGTCGGCATGATCCACGAGATCGCGGGCTCGCTTACGCCGGAGCGTGCGGCGGGCTACCTCGTCGCTCGGCCGGTCGCCGACGTGTTGGAACGCGCCGGCTGAGCGTCGATCAGACGAACGAGCGCGGCTCGACCTTCGGGCCGAACGCCGGCGGCGTGATGCCGGAGACCTCGAGCAGCACCTCGACGCGGCCGCGCTGACCGCGGTACGGCTCCACCAACTCGAGCATCCGTTCGTCGGTGCCCCGCGGCTCCCCGGCGAGCGCCCAGCACACGATGTTCGGAAGGTGCGCGTCGCCGACCGAGATCGCGTCGGGGTCGCCGAACGCGATCCGCCCGACCTCGCCGAGCGTCCACGGGCCGACGCCGGGGAGCTTCGCGAGCCACGACGCGTCCGTCAGTGCGGCGATCTTCTTCGGGTGACGCGCTGTTTCGCGGAGGGTCTCGGCGCGCCGGCCGGTGACGCCGAGCCGGGTCAGCTCCCAGCCGGGGATCGCGGCCAGGCGCTCGGGGTCCGGAGGGAGGAACAGGCCCACGTCGCCGGGCGCCGCGTCGGACGTTCGCGGCACGATCTCCCTCCAGGCCCGGCGTGCTTCGATGCCGGTCACCTTCTGCTCCAGGATGGCGGCGATCAGCACCGGGAAGGGCTCGGCGCGCGTGAGCAGGACGTTGCGATGCTCACGCCAGGCCGTGGCCACGGCGGGGTGCACCGGCTCCATGAACGCGTCGGGATGATCGAGCGCGCCGGCCAAGCCGGGCGCCGCGACCTCGATCGCGTGATCCGCGCCCGGACCCCAGGCTTCTGCTTCGACCACCGACGTCGCGGTCTGCGTGAGCCGGAGCGTCGCGGCGCCGTCGGGGGTGCGGATCGCGCGCCACACCGCCGGGCCGTCGATGCGGGTTGTGGGATCGCCGTCGCCCCGGACCAGCGGGAACACGGTGCGTCGCAGATCCACCGGGTGCTGGAGGCGGATCGTGGCGGTCGCCATCGCACGCCCAGCGTACGCTCGAGCTCGTGCCGACCGTCTACGACCTGACCCTCGAGCAGCTCACCGACCGGCTCGTCGCGTGGGGCGAGCCGGCCTTCCGCGCGAAACAGCTCTGGAACCAGCTGTGGAAGCGAGCGGCGACGTACGACGCGATGTCCGACCTGTCGCCGGCGTTGCGGGAACGGCTCGCGGCCGACCTGCCGCTCGGCGTCGAGGTCCTCGACGAGCGCATGGCCGATCGCGGCGCGACGCGGAAGGTGTTGCTCCGCCTCGGCGGCGCGCACGTGGTCGAGGCCGTGCTGATGGGCTATCCGGATCGCGTGACCGTCTGCGTGTCGTCACAGGCGGGCTGTGCGATGGGGTGCACCTTCTGCGCGACGGGCCAGATGGGCCTGAAGAACAACCTGACCGCCGGCGAGATCGCGGCGCAGACCGTGTGGGCGCGGCGCGAGGCCGCGAACCTTCCCGAGACCACGCCGCGACGGCTGACGAACATCGTGTTCATGGGGATGGGAGAGCCGCTCGCGAACGAGCGGCACGTGTTCACCGCGCTCGGGACGCTCACCGCCCCCGGCGCCTTCGGGCTGGGCGCCCGCCACGTCACCCTTTCAACGGTCGGGCTTGCGCCGGGCATCCGGCGGCTCGCGAGCGCACATCCCCAGGTCGGGCTCGCGGTCAGCTTCCACGCCGCATCCGACGAGCTCCGCTCGGAGCTGGTGCCGCCGAACGACCGATGGCCGCTCGCCGAGCTCGAACGAGCGATCGAGGAGTGGCGGACGGCCACCCGTCGCCGTCCCTCGATCGAGTGGGCCCTGATCGACCGCGTGAACGACATGGAGGAGCAGGCCGCGCTCCTGGCGCCGATCGCGCGCCGCCTCCACGCGCACGTCAACCTGATCCCGCTGAACCCGACCCCGGGCTACCCGGTGGTGGGCTCTCCGCCGGCCCGGATCCGCCGCTTCGTCGCGGCGCTCGAGGCGAACGGCGTGAACGTGACGGTGCGCGACACGCGCGGGCGGGAGATCGATGCCGCGTGTGGCCAGCTCGCCCTCGCGGCGGCCGCGACCTAGTCGGCTCCCTCCATCAGGGGCGTGAGCAGCTCCTCGAGCGGGCGGATGCCCAGATCGTGGATCTCGAGGGGCTTGCCCATGAAGGCGGCGATCGCGCGGGCCTTCTCCTCTCGCTCCGCGTCCGGGTGCTGGCGGACGAAGAGCACACGTTCGAGGTTCCCGAAGTACCGCTCGGCCATCCACGGGTAGCGGTCGATGCCGAGGCCCTTGATCACGGCGCGCTCCCAGTTCTGGACGAGCCAGTCCGTCAGGAAGTAGATCCCGGGCTCCTCGGCGAACCGCCGGAAGAGCTCCCCTGCGTACCACTCGAAGCAGTGCGCGCCCGCCGGCCGCACCGCCGGGTACCGAGCGAGCACCTCGTCGAGGCGGCCGCCCGTGCCGCAGTCGCCGTAGACGACGACCACGCGCTCGTAGTCGGGCAGCAGCGCCTGCAGCTTCTCCTCGACGGCGGGCCCGATGTCCCGCGGCGTCATGTGCAGCTCCGAGGAGATCCCGTGCACGTCGGCGTCCCACCCGTGCATCCGCACCAGCGTCGCCGTGTCCTGCGCGACGGCGCCGCACGCGATCAGTGCGGTGCGTGCCCCGGTCCTCGTCATCCCGCCGCCTCCCGGGCCACCCCGGGATCAGCGGAAGTGCAGCATCGAGGCCGGGCTCGCGGCGGCGACGCCGCCCGTCCGCACCGGCACGAGGGTCGGGCTCTCCAGCGCGGGTTCCGTCTCCTCGGGCTTGGTCGGCCCGGCTTCGAAGTCGTCGCCGAACCGCGGCTCGCCGGTCTCGGCCTCGAGCGGCGTGCCGCGCCGCAACCGGCGCACGAGGTCGGCGCCGATCCACAGGCACACGGCGATCGCGATCGGGTGCCCGAACGGGAGCTTGACCGAGCGCAGGACCGCCGGCAGCTCCGAGGACTCCGTGACGAGCTGCGTCACGACGAAGAACGCCGAGAGGATCACCATCCCGCGGCGCGCGATCTTCGGCAGCGCCCACGCGAGCGGGAGGGCCCAGACGAGGTACCAGGTGAACAGGACCGGCGAGGGCAGCATCACCGCGAGGAACGCCCACCCCCACGCGGCGGTGAGCGCGACCGGGGTCCGCGCCTCGGGGCTCCGCCAGATGCGGCGGCCGATCGCGATCACGGCGACGAGCGAGATGCCGAACAGCGCGACCCGGGCGCCGGTTGCGGCCGGGGCGCGCCAGGCGTTGCCGCCCAGCAGGCCGCCGAGGCCGGAGGCGGCCCGAACCACGAGCTGGCCCGGCGCCATCCACGAGTCGTGGCCGGAGACCTCCATCAGGCCGAGGGTCGGGTTCGTCGCCTGGAGGAAGGGGAGCGCCAACGCGAGCCACACCCCGCCGACGACGGCGCCGTACGTGACCAGCACGCGCCGCCGCCGCTCCGGCGAGGCGCTCGCGATGATCGCGACCATGAGCAACGCGAGCGGCACGATCGCGCTCGCCTTCACCGACATGCCGAGCGCGAGCGAGATCGCGGACAGGAGCTCGTGCTCGGAGAACAGGAACGCGACGGCCGCGGCCACGAAGAAGGCGACGAGCATGTCGTTGTGGCCGCCGCCGACCACGTGGAAGATCACGATCGGGTTCAGCCCGATGATCGCGACCGCGAAGGTCGCACGATCGGGCCGCACCTTGCGGACCGTGTGGGCCACGATCGCGATCGTGCCGAGGCTCGCGACCGCGGCGAGCAGCTGGAAGCCGGTGATCAGGCTCCGGAGGCTCTTGGCGGTCCCCGTGAGCGCCGCGGACATCCATGTGAACAGGGGGCCGTACACCGACGGCGTGCCGCGCCAGCCGGGCCACGTGAGCGACCACAGCGAGTTCAGCGGGAAGTCGCGCGGCGTCAGGACGTAGGGGTTGCCGCCGTACGTGCTGACGATGCGTCCGTAGTAGGCGTAGCTGTAGACGTCACGGGAGAACAGCAGCGGCAGCATCAGCACCAGCAGGTGGAAGCCGATCGCCAGCAGTACCACCATCTTCAACGAGATCCGCCGGTTCCATGCTTCGCGGAGGATCAGCAGGAAGCCGATCGCGGCCGACGTGGTCGCGAGCAGCCCGACGAGCATGAGGCCGGCCGGGTCGAGGTGACCGAGGCCGAGTAGCGACGAGATCCACCGCAGCGGACCGAACGCGCGCTCGGTCGCGGGCAGGATCGGATTGAACGGCGAGTTCGGCGTCGCGGAGACGAGCGCGACGAACGCCATGCTGGCGACGGACGCCGCGATCGCGCGCTTCGTGCTGGGCGCCAAGGGACGTGAACGGGTCGGCGAAGAGCGCATGGGTGCCCGTACCGTACCGTACGGGACCAACGCAGCAGTTCCCAGAACGACCCCGGGGGACCGCCGCAACCGTATCTCCACGCCTGCGTCCCTCCCTAGTACCCGACGCTATCGGTCGGCCAACGAAGCTGCAACCCGCTCCGAACGGGCTTCGTATGCTGCAGCGATGGGCTTCGTCGAACTGACGGACGTGACCGTCGCGCTGCCGGGCGGATGGACCCTCTTCCAGGAGGTGTCCTTCCGCGTGCCCGACGGCGAGCACGTCGGCCTGATCGGCGCGAACGGCATCGGCAAGACCACGTTGCTGCGGTTGATCGCCGCCGAGGAGCGGCCCGCCGCCGGCTCGATCCATGTCGACGGCCGCGTCGGGCTGATGCGGCAATTCATCGGATCGACCGACGGGCCGATCCCCCTGCGGGAGTTCCTGCTCGCCTACAGCGAGCAGCCGGTCCGTCAGGCGGCCGAGCGGCTGCGTGCGGCGGAGGATCGGCTGGCCGCGGATCCCGACGAGCACGCCCAGCTGGCGTACGCGGCCGCGCTGTCCGCGTGGGAGCAGGCTGGCGGATACCGCGCCGAGGTCCTGTGGGACCGCTGCGCGCATCGGGCGTTCGGCGGCGGCTTCCCCGAGAGCGCCGATCGCTCGATCACCACGCTGTCCGGCGGCGAGCGCAAGCGGCTGGCGCTGGAGATCGTGTTCTCCTCGGCGTTCGACGTGCTGCTGCTGGACGAGCCCGACAACGCGCTGGACATGGCGGGGAAGGAGTGGCTCGAGACCACGATCCGCGACGATCCTCGGGCGATCCTGTTCGTCTCGCACGATCGGACGGTGCTCGATCGCGCCGCCACGAGGATCGTGACGCTGGAAGGGCGAGCGGCGTGGACCCATGTGGGCGGCTTCTCCACGTACGCCGACGCGCGGGAGGCTCGCCTGGAGCGGCTCGACGAGCGGCATCGTCGCTACGAGGAGGAGCACCGGCGACTGAGCGACATGGTGAAGGAGATGAAGCGGAAGGCGGCGTACAACGACGGCTGGGCCTCGAAGGCCCGCTCCGCAGAGCACCGGCTGGAGCGGTTCGAGGATCGGGAGACGCCGCCGGAGCGAGCCGCCGACCAGGAGGTGCGCATGCGCCTGGCGGGCGGACGGACCGGCAAGGTCGCGTTCCGGGCGCGCGGGCTGTCGATCGCCGGCATCGTGCAGCCGTTCGATACGGAGATGCGTTTCGGCGAGCGCGTCGGCGTCGTGGGTCCGAACGGAACCGGGAAGACGCACTTCCTGCGGCTGCTCGCCGGTGAGGAGACCGTCCACGGCGGCGAGTGGACGCTCGGTGCACGCGTGACGCCCGGGCATTTCGCGCAATCGCACGAGCGCGCCGACGTCGGCGACAAACCGATCGGCGATGTCCTCCGGTCGAAGGGCCTCGACCGCACGAGGGCGATGTCCGCGCTCCGCCGGTACGAGCTCGATCACGTTGCTCAGAACCCGTACAGCCTGCTCTCGGGCGGACAACAAGCGCGGTTCCAGATCCTCCTGATGGAGATCGATTCGCCGACGATGCTGCTGCTCGACGAGCCGACGGACAACCTCGACGTCGCGTCCGCCGACGCCCTGGAGGAGGCGCTGGGTCGGTACGAAGGGACGGTGGTGGCGGTCACGCACGATCGGTGGTTCATGCGGCTGCTCGACCGGTTCCTGTTCTTCGACGAGGACGGCACGGTCACCGAACTGCTCGAGTCGCCGTACGGCGTGGCCGTCCGGTGAACAGCGAGGCCGTCGCCTTCGAGGGTGCGACCGTGCGCGTCGACGGGCGCACGATCCTCGGCCCGGTCGATCTGTGCGTGCGAACGGGACAGCAGTGGGTGTTCCTCGGACCGAACGGCAGCGGGAAGACGACGCTGCTGTCGCTCGCCGGCGCGTGGCGCCAGCCGTCGGCCGGCGCCGTGCAGGTGCTGGGCGTCGAGCTCGGCCGGACGGACGTTCGCCGGCTCCGGCGGCGCATCGGGCACGTGTCGCACGCCGTCGCGGACCGTCTTCGTCCGCAGGCCAGGGCGATCGACGTCGTGCTCACCGGCAAGGCGTCCGTCCTGGAGACGTGGTCGCAGGAGCTCGGCTCCGCGGATCGGGAACGGGCGCTGGTCGCGTTGACGGACATGGGCTGCGGCGAGCTCGCGCTTCGCCCGCTGGCGGCGTGTTCTCTCGGCGAGCGGCAGCGCATCCTGATCGCCCGTGCGCTGTTCGGCGCCCGCCCGCTCGTGCTGTTCGACGAGCCGGCCGCCGGGCTCGATCTGCCCGCCCGCGAACGGCTGCTATCGGCGATGTCGTCGATCGCCGAACGCCGCGACGGGCCGACCACGCTCCTCGCGACCCACCACCTCGAGGAGATCCCGCCGACCGTCACGCACGGCGCGCTGCTCCGGCGGGGCCGGGTCTTCGCGGCGGGACCGGTCGACGACGTGGTGTCGGAGGGCGCCCTCTCGGCGTGCTTCGAGATGGACGTCGCGGTCGAGCGGCGGGACGGGCGCTGGGCGGCCCGGGCCCGTTAGGCGGGCAGCTGGCTCGGGATGCCGGCGTCGCGGTCGCGCCGCTTCTTCGGCGTCATCGAGCGGCCGATCGCGTAGATCGCGCCGGCGATCGCGAGCGTGAAGAACGTCACGATCGCGACAACGGCCAGGAGCACGGCGGTGCCGTCCGCCGAGTCGGGCGCTGAGCCGATCGCCTTCGTGATCGCGTACCCGGTGAGGACGAGCCAGATGAGCGTCGGGATCAGGAAGGGCAGCAACGCCAGGAACACGATCGCCACAGCGGCGATCCCCAGCGCGGGCCCCCGGTTCTCGTCCATCTTCGGAGCGTAGCAGCGAAGCCGCGCGTCCTTCAGCCCGTGTCCGGCCTCGGCGGCGGCGCCTCAGCCGTGCCCGCGGGCACGTCCCGACGCCCGTCCTCCGGGCCGGCGACGTCGGGAGGCGCCGTGCCGGAGGCCGACGCCGGCGCCATCTTCGTTCCGCTGATCGTCAGCACGATGCCCGCGACGAGGAACCCGAGACCCACCACGAGAACGACGGCGCCGATGGGTCCGAGCAGCGGCAGCGTGACCGACGCCGAGCCGGTGACGTCCACCCCCGCCGACGCGTCCGCGTTCATGATCACGACGATCCAATCGCCGTTCGCGAGGGTCCAGTGGATCGACGCCGTGGACCCCTGCGCCTGCACGGTCCAGAGCTTCCTCGTCGCGGGCGGACCCGGGGGCGCCGCCGAACCGGGGACCGATTCGGTGCGGACGCCGCCGGCCCAGTTCACCTGCACGATCCGGTCGACGGGCACGCCGCGCAGGTAGCGCGCGACGAGGGCCGCCGGGCCGACCCCGATGAAGACGTCCTTGTGGCTCCCGTGGACACGCAGCTCGAGCGTCGTGGCGAGGTTGCCGCTGGAGGGCAGGTGCCGCTCGATGTCGATGTCGTCGAACACGAGAGCGTTCCCGTCGCTCACGGCTCGTGACTCGGACAGGGCGAACGACCCGTCCAGCCCGACCCACGCCATGATCGCGACGCCGCCGATCGTCATGAACAGACCGATCAACGTGAGTGCGATCCCGAGCCCGAGCTTCATGCCGCGCGGCATGCGGGCATCCTCCCACGCGGGACCTCCTCGGCCGGCGGTCCGGTGCTACCGTCGGACGCATCGTGGGAACGGGCACTCGCACACGCGGGACCTCCTCGGCCGCGGTGCGGAGCCTCGCGTTCGCGGCGGCCGGGCTGTTCGTGATGGCGGTCGTCGGCGCCACGCCCCGCTCCCCGTACCAGCCGACCTTGACGCCGAACGGACGGCCGAGGGGTCCGCTGCGCCAGCTCGCGACCGCGCTGCATCTCGATGTGGTGCACGGCGATCCCCAGCTGGCGATCGGCGTGGTCGTCGCGCTGCTCGCGACGGCGGGGTTCCTCGTCCTGCTGCGCGAGGCGTTCCGCGGCACCATCCGCCTGGCCGCGGCCGCCGTGCTCGTGATCGGCGCCCACGCGCTGCTGCTGTTCGAGCCGCTCCTGTTCTCCAACGACGTCTACTCCTACGCGTACTACGGCCGGATCGCCGCGATCTACGGCGGCAACCCCTACGTGCAGACGCCGCTCGATCACACGGGCGATCTCCTGTGGAACTACGTCGGCCCGCGCTGGGTCGACACCCCGGCGGTGTACGGACCGGCCTGGACGTCGCTGTCCGCCGTCCTGTCGAGGTTCCTCCCGCTGCCGGCCGATCACGTCGACGCGTACCGCTACCTGGCGATCGCGGCGAGCCTCGCCACCTGCGGCGTGATCGTGTGGACGGTGCGGCGGCTCTGGCCGGAGCGCACGGTGTTCGCGCTGGTGGCCTTCGGTGCGAACCCGGTGATCCTGTTCCACTCGGTCGCGAGCGGGCACAACGACCTGCTGGTCGCGCTCGCGATCGCGGGCGCGTTCGCGTTGGTGGCCGCCGACCACCGGCTGCTCGCGATCGCGGTCCTCACGCTCGGCGCGCTCGTGAAGGCGACGGCCGTGCTCCCGCTGCTGCTGCTCCTGGTGTGGTGCATCGGGAGTGTCCCGCGCGAACGGCGCATCCGGACGGCGTTGGCCGCGATCGGGGTGCCGGCCGCGATCACGGTCGTGTTGTCGTTCCCCTACTTCCAGCTGCATGACCCGACGCTCGGGATGCTCGAGCTGGCGGGGCACGAGGGCTGGCTCGCTCCGGCGAGCGTGCTCGCGCGGGGGTTCGACGCGCTGACGTTCCACACGCTCGGCTGGGTGGTCCGGGTCGCGGCGGCGGTGCTGCTGTTCGCGTGCCTGGCGATGCTGGCCCGTGCGGTGTGGCGTCGCGCCGCGGGAGGGGAGATGCCGCCGCGCGAACAGGCCGCGGCGTGGGGGTGGGCGCTCGTGCTCCTGACGCTCCTCGGGCCGGTGCTCCTGCCCTGGTACGTGGTGTGGGCGATGCCGCTCGTGTGGGTCCTCCCGAAGGTGCCGCGCACCGCCCTGATCGCGACCGGCGCCCTGCTGGGCGTGACCCTCTGGTCGGCCGAGGCCTACCGCTATCCGGGTGGCTTCGCGTTGAACGTCGCGATCGGCGATTGGCTCGTCGTGCCGGTGCTCATCGTGTTCGTGATCGCCGTGATCTCGGATCTGCGCTCACGCATCGCGTTCGGATGGCCCTTCGAGGACGAGCCCCGGGGCGGCGCGCCGGCGTCGGCGCCCGAGCAGCCGGGCGACGAGCAGCGCGTAGCCGATGCCGCCCGCGAGCACGCACGCGAGGGCGGCGGTCGTCCCGCGCTCGAGGTCGGCTCCGATCCGCTCTAGGCCGAGCGCCGCGAGCGTCAGCGTCGCCGCACCGAACGCGGGCGCGATGGCGAATCCGCCGGGGAGGTCGCCCATCGCCCACCACCCCCAGCCGAGGCCGAGGGTCACCAGCATGGCGAAGGTCAGCACCGTGGTCCGTTCGATCGTCGAGGGGTCCGACGCGCGCAGCTCGCCGGCCGAGGCAGGCAGGCGTCGCGGGTCGGCCGCCGTGCTCGCGAGGCCGGCCGACCAGCGCGTCAGACCCGAGGCGCCGAGCGCCGCGGGATCGTTCACCTCGCCGATCACGAAGACGACCCGCGGGCCCGGTGGGATCTGGGCGAGCGAATCCGCCGAGGCCGCGTCGTAGGCGGCATCGTTCCGCTCGCTCGGCCGGCCGGCCAGGAGGTCGTGCGGCCGGCCGAGGAACGTGAAGACGTCGTCGGCGCGTTCGGGCGGCACGCCGGCGCGGGCCACGTTCAGCAGGTGCGAGCGGCGGAACAGTGCCACCTGCGTGTCCGGGCTGTCGGTGGTGAACACGAGCGCGGTGCCGGGCGGGGTGGTCGCGGCGATGCGTCCGGCGAGCGTCACCTGCTCGAGTTCGGCCGGCGACACGTACGTCTCCTGCGCCCGCCAGTCGCGCAGCGCGGGAAGCACGATCAACGTCACGAGGACGATGCCGGCCGGCCACGCGAGCCACCAGCGGCCGAGCCGGTCGCCGATCCACACCAGCCCGAACCCCGCGAGCGCCGGGAGGCAGAACGCGAACATCACGATCCGGTCCGGCGGGAACCAACCCGTGAAGGCGCCGACCGG
>Ga0335084_10001317_pt1 | contig 23070 bp, 20 predicted proteins | sample Lox_Sample_44_FD_206721 | JGI IMG/M metagenome (GOLD analysis project Ga0335084, IMG submission 206721) | Soil microbial communities from Loxahatchee National Wildlife Refuge, Florida, United States - Lox_Sample_4.4 | ecosystem: Environmental > Terrestrial > Soil > Wetlands | place: USA...
GCAGGGCAAGGAGCTCAGCTACAACAACATCGCGGATGCGGACGCGGCGTGGGAATGCTGCCGCACGTTCGACGTGCCCGCCTGCGTGATCATCAAGCACGCCAATCCGTGTGGCGTCGCGATCGCGGGTTCGACGCTCGAAGCCTATCGCAAGGCGTTCCTGACGGACCCCACTTCGGCGTTCGGCGGCATCCTCGCCTTCAACCGGCCGGTGGACGCCGCCACCGCGAAGGAGATCGCGGAGGTGAACAAGCAGTTCGTCGAGGTGCTGATCGCGCCCTCGTACGAGGCCGGCGCGCTCGAGGCCTTCAAGGCGAAGCAGAACGTGCGCCTGCTCACCCTCGAGACGGCCAAGGACCTGAACCGCCTCGACATGAAGCGCGTGGGCGGGGGCCTGCTCGTGCAGACCTCCGATGCGTACGACGTCGCGGAGCTTCGCATCGTCACCAGGCGCGATCCCACCAAGGAGGAGATGAACGACCTGGTGTTCGCCTTCCGCGTGGCCAAGTTCGTGAAGTCCAACGCCATCGTCTTCTGCAAGGGCGGCATGACGCTCGGCGTGGGCGCGGGGCAGATGAGCCGCGTCGATTCCACGCGCATCGCCTCCATCAAGGCGAAGAACGCGGGGTTGTCCCTGCGGGGATCGGCGGTCGCCTCCGACGCGTTCTTCCCGTTCCGCGATGGCCTCGATGTGGTCGCGCAGGCGGGCGCGAAGGCCGTGATCCAGCCCGGCGGCAGCGTGCGCGACAAGGAAGTGATCGCCGCGGCCGACGAGCACGGCATCGCGATGGTGTTCACGGGGATGCGTCACTTCCGGCATTGAAGCTCCTCGTCATCGGCTCCGGAGGCCGTGAACACGCCATCGCGTGGCGGCTCGCCCAATCGCCGAGGGTCTCGCGCGTGTACGTGGCGCCTGGCAACGCCGGCACCGCTCGCGAGGACGGGCTTTTCAACGTGGAGATCGGCGAGATCGCGAAGCTCGTGGCGTTCGCGAAGATCGAGGAGATCCACGCCACGGTGGTGGGGCCCGAAGGGCCGCTCGCCGCCGGAGTCGTCGATGCATTCCGCGAGGCGGGCCTGCGCATCTTCGGCCCCACGAAGGCCGCGGCGCAGCTCGAATCCTCGAAGGACTTCGCCAAGCGATTCATGAAGCGCCACGGCATCCCGACCGCTCGCCACGAGACGTTCACCGAGGCAAGCGCGGCGCATGCGCACATCGACCGGCACGGCGCGCCGATCGTCATCAAGGCCGACGGGCTCGCGGCGGGCAAGGGGGTGGTCGTCGCGATGTCGGTGAAGGAGGCCCACGACGCCATCGACATGATGCTCGCCGGCAACAAGCTGGGCGATGCGGGCCATCGCGTGGTGGTCGAGGAGTTCATGGCCGGCGAGGAGGCGAGCTTCATCGTCATGGTGGACGGCAAGAACATCCTGCCGCTCGCCTCGAGCCAGGACCACAAGCGAGCCTTCGACGGCGACCAGGGCCCGAACACGGGCGGCATGGGCGCCTATTCGCCGGCACCCGTCGTCACGCCCGAAGTGCACGCGCGCGCGATGCGCGAGATCGTGGGGCCCGTGGTGAAGGGCATGGCCGCCGACGGCATCGCGTTCACGGGCTTCCTCTACGCGGGCCTGATGATCGACGAGAAGGGCGCTCCCCGCGTGGTGGAATTCAACTGCCGCCTGGGCGACCCGGAGACGCAGCCCATCCTCATGCGGTTGAAGAGCGACCTCTTCGAGATCGTCGAGCACGCCGTCGACGGCACCCTCGACCGCGTCGAGGCCGAGTGGGACCGGCGCGCGGCCCTCGGCGTCGTGATGGCGGCCGCCGGATACCCGGAATCGCCGCGCAAGGGCGACGAGATCACGGGGCTGCCGAAGGACGAGGAGGACTTCCACGTCTTCCACGCGGGCACGGCGATGAAGAACGGGCGCGTCGTCACCAACGGCGGGCGCGTGCTCTGCGTGACGGCCCTGGGCGACAAGGTGAAGATCGCGGCCGGGCGCGCCTACGAGGTCGTCGAGAAGATCCGCTTCGACGGCATGCATTTCCGCACGGACATCGGGCACCGCGCCTTCGGACGGCGATGAAGATCACACCGGTTCGCGATTATTTGCGGGGCTTGCAGGAATCCATCGTCGCGCGCCTCGAGTCGCTCGACGGGGGCAAGTTCATCCGCGACGAATGGAAGCGCCCCGAAGGCGGCGGCGGCACGAGCCGCCTGCTGGAAGGCGGCGAGCTCTTCGAGCGCGCGGGCGTGGGCTTCTCGCATGTCGGCGGGAAAAGCCTCCCGCCTTCGGCGAGCGCACGCCACCCGCAGGTCGCGGGCCGCGGGTGGGGGGCGATGGGCGTCTCGCTCGTGCTCCACCCGCGAAATCCCTACGTGCCGACGGTCCACATGAACGTCCGTTTCATCACGGCCGAGGCGAAGGGCGGCGGCAAGGACGTGTGGTGGTTCGGCGGCGGCATGGACCTCACGCCGTACTATCCCTTCGAGGAGGACTGCGTGCATTTCCACCGCACGAACCGCGATGCGTTGGCGCCATACCCGGGCCTGCACGCGCGCTTCAAGAAGGCGTGCGACGAATACTTCTTCCTCAAGCACCGCGACGAGCCGCGCGGCATCGGCGGCACGTTCTTCGATGATTTCAACGAGGGCGGGTTCGAGAATGCCTTCGGCGTGATGCGCGCCGTGGGCGACGCGTTCCTGCCCGCCTATGTTCCCATCGTCGAGCGCCGCCGCGGCAGGAAATTCGGCGAGCGCGAACGCGACTTCCAGGCCTACCGGCGCGGGCGCTACGTCGAGTTCAACCTGGTCTGGGACCGCGGCACGCACTTCGGGCTGCAGTCGGGCGGGCGCGCGGAATCGATCCTCATGTCGCTGCCGCCCGTCGTGACCTGGCGCTACGGCTGGAAGCCGAAGGCGGGCAGCGCCGAGGCGAAGCTCGCGAAATTCCTCGTGCCGCGCGATTGGGCCGCGAGCCGATGATGCGCTTCGAGAACCGCCACCAGCAGCTCGCGCCCCCGGAGGTCTTCCGCAGCCGCCTCATCCGCTCGGGCACGGTCGGGCTCGTGCTCGTGGCGGTGTCGCTGCTGGCGGGCATGCTGGGCTACGAATACTTCGAGGACCTCGACCTCCTCGACGCTTTCGTGAACGCGGCGATGATCCTCTCCGGGATGGGCCCGGTGAACACGCCGCACACCGCGGGCGGCAAGCTCTTCGCCGGCCTCTATGCCCTCTACTCGGGGTTCGCCGTGCTCGTCATCGCGGCCGTCATCTTCGCGCCCGCCATCCACCGCGCGCTGCATCGCTTTCACATCGAGGACTCGGGAGGCGAGGAGCAGGATCGCCCGGAACGCAAGGTCAGGAAGGCACGCCCTCGAGCAAGATGAGGCGGCCGTTGCTGTTGGCTTGCCGCATGGCCTTGGGCTTCTCGTACTCCGGCGAGTCGTACCACTTGCGCGCCGCCTCCACGGTGGGGAACTCGATGATCACGCGCCGGCGCTGGGGCCAGTCGCCCTCGAAGACGTGGGCGGCGCCGCCGCGCGCGAGGAAGCGCCCGCCGTACTTCTCGATGGTGGCGGGCACCAGGGTCGTGTAAGCCTTGTACCCTTCGGGATTGACGATCTCGACCTCGGCGATCACGTAGCCGCGCATCTTTTCGCTCCTTTCGCGATCCAACGGAATATGGCCAGCGGGGATTATCCATGAGCGCCGAAGCCCGGCAAGTCCGCCACGAGCCTGGCGCCTTCTTCGTCGAGCACGAGGGTCGCCGCATCGCCACGCTCACCTACAGCGAGTCGGGCCGGGACGCGATCGTGGACCATACGTGGGTCGATCCGGCGATGCGCGGCGGCGGCGACGCGAAGCGCATGGTGGAGGCCCTCGTTGCGTGGGCCCGCGAGGGCCACCGCAAGATCGTGCCCGTGTGCTCCTACGTTCGCGCCGTGATCCGCGGCAGGGAGTACGACGACATCCGCAAGGCGTAGCGGCTAGCCGAACACCGGCCGGCCGAAGTCGCCCTTGAGCGCCCGCCACACGCGCTCGGAGGTCGCCGGCATCTGGATCTTCTCGGCCGCGCGGCCCTGGCCGCTCGAGGCGATGGCGTCCACGATCGCGTTGATCACCGTGGGCGTGGCCCCGATGGTGCCCAGCTCGCCCACGCCCTTGGCGCCCAGGGGATTGGTCTTGCACGGGATCGACGTGTCGAACTCCGTCTTGAAGGCGCGAAACCCATCCGCGTGCGGCAGCGCGTAGTCGAGGAAGCTCGCGGTGAGGAGCTGGCCGCTGTCGCCGTCGTAGATCACCTGCTCCAGGAGCGCCTGGCCGATGCCCTGCACCGCGCCGCCGTCGACCTGCCCGCGCACGATGGTGGGGCTCACGATGCGGCCGATGTCGCTCACCGAGGCGTAGGCCGCGATCTCCACTTCGCCGGTGTCGGGATCGACCTCGACCTCGCATACGTGGCAGGCGTTGGGCCAGCTGGGGCCGGAGACCGTCGTCTTCGCCTCGGCGCGGATGCGCTTTTCCGGCTGTCCCGCGGCGAGCTCGAAGAGGCCCACGGCGAGGTCGGTGCCGGCGACCACGAAGCGCCCGGCGCGGTACTCGATGTCGCGCGCCGGGGCCTCGAGCGATTCCGCGGCGAGCGCCTTCGCCTGGTCGATGGTGCGTTCCGAGGCCGCATGCACCGCGGTGCCGCCCGTGAAGAGCGAGCGCGAGCCCGCGCTGCCGAACCCGTTGGCGCGGTCGGTGTCGCCCTGCAGGATGCGGATGCGGTCGATGGGCACGCCGAACACGTCCACGGCGAGCTGCGCATAGCTCGTCTGGATGCCCTGGCCCATGGCCTGGGTGGCCGAGACGATCTCGATGAAGCCGTCGGCGGTGACGTCCACCACGACGCGCTCGTCGAAGGCGTTGCCGCTCGTCCACTCGAGGAACGTCGCGATGCCGCGCCCGCGCAGCCGCCCGCGCTTGCGCGATTCGGCGCGCCGCTTCTCGAAGCCGTTCCAGTCGGCGAGCGCCAGGCCCTGGTCGAGGATCTTCTCGAAGTGGCCGCTATCGTAGGTCTGCCCGACGGCGTTCTTGTACGGCATCTGCGAGGGCGCGATCATGTTGCGCCGGCGCAGCTCCGCGGGATCGAGCTTCATCTCGCGCGCCGCCGCGTCCATCAGCCGCTCGATGAGGTAGATCGCCTCCGGGCGCCCGGCGCCGCGGTAAGGCCCGGTGGGCGCGCGGTTCGTGAGCACCGCGGTGAACTGCAGGTCCACGGCCGCGATGTCGTAGATGCTCGTGGAGACCCAGGGCCCGATCATCACCTGGATCGCGATGCCCGCGCCGGTCGCGTAGGCGCCGATGTTGGCCACCGAGCGCACGCGCAGCGCGAGCACCTTGCCCTGCGCGTCGAGCGCAAGCTCCGCGCGGCTCACCACGTCGCGCCCGTGCACGGTCGAGAGGAACTCCTCGCTGCGCTCGGCCTGCCAGCGCACCGGGCGCTTCAACGCGCGCGCGGCATGGCCCACCGCGATGTCCTCGGGATAGATGCCGGTCTTCATGCCGAAGCCGCCGCCCACGTCGCCCACCAGCACGCGCAGCTGTTCGGGCGCGATGCCGAGCGATGTCGACAGCCCCGTGCGCACGCCCGTGGGCATCTGGCTCGACAGGCGCATCGTGAGGCGGCCGTCGGTATCGATGTACGCGACCGTGCTGCGCGGCTCCATCGGGCAGGCCGCGACGCGCTGGTTCACGATGTCGAGCGAAACGGTGTGCGCGGCGCGCGCGAACGCCTGCCCGGCGGCCGCCGCGTTGCCGTGCGCCATGAACGCCGAGATGTTGTCGGGCGCGGCGGACAGCGCGGGGGCGCCGGGCTTCATCGCCTCGAGGGGATCGGTGACCGAAGGCAGCTCCTCGTAGTCCACCATCACCGCCTCGGCCGCCGCGCGCGCGCCTTCGCGGGTCTGCGCCACCACGGCCACCACGGCCTCGCCGACGAAGCGCACGAGCTCGTGGGCTAGCGCCCGGCGCGGGGCGGTGGCGAGCGGGCTGCCGTCGGGCCGCTTGAAGCCTTCGACGGGAATCGGCTTCACGCCCGCCTGCACGAGGTCGGCGCCGGTGAAGACGCCCAGCACGCCGGGCATCGCGCGCGCGGCGGCGGTGTCGATGGCGCCAAGGCGCGCGTGGGCGTGGGGCGAGCGCACGAAGACGAGGTAGCTTTGTCCTTCGGGCACGACGTCGTCGGAATAGCGGCCCTTGCCGCTCACGAGCCCCGGGTCGTCGATGCGCTGCACCGCCTGGCCGCTGCCGAAGCGGCCCGCTTCGAAGGGGGCGCTCATCGTTGCCCGGCCAGCCCGGCGGCGCGCTTCACGGCCGCCACGATGTTCACGTAGCCCGTGCAGCGGCAGAGGTTTCCCTCGAGCGCCGCGGCGATCTCGGCCTCGCTCGGCCGCGGGTTGCGGCCGAGGAGCGACACCGCGGACATGATCATGCCCGGCGTGCAGAAGCCGCACTGCAGGCCGTGGCAGTCCATGAACGCCTGCTGCACCGCGTGCATGCGGCCGTCCTTCGCGAGGCCCTCGACGGTCGTCACCGCGCGGCCCCGCGCCTGGACGGCGAGCATCGTGCAGCTCTTCACGGCTTCGCCGTCGACCAGCACGGTGCACGCGCCGCATTGGCTCGTGTCGCAGCCGACGTGCGTACCGGTGAGCCCGAGCGCCTCGCGAAGCACGTCCACCAGCAGCGCCTGCGGGCCGGCCTCGACCTCGGCGGATTTTCCGTTCACGTTGAGCTTCATGCGGGTCATGGCACTAGAGCGCCTCGTAGGCGCGGCGGACCGGCTCGATGCCGTGGATTCGTTCGAGGCGCCGCACCGCGAAGTGGCCGCGCGCCATGTCCTGGTAGTGGGCGATGAAGATCGTGTTCACGAGCGCGCCGCCCGCCGCGCCGATCACGGGCACGAGCTGCGCCGCGGTCTTTTCCGATACCACGATGCCGAAGCGCGCCGCCACCAGCCCGATCAGCCGCACGATGGCCGGGCCGCCGCCCTTGGCGAGCCCTTTCTGCGCGAGGTGCTTGGAAGCTTCGGTCACGGCGGCCGCGAGGGCGGAGCGCGCGGCGAAGTACGCCGATTCGCTGGCGTCGTCGCGGCGGTCCCGCGGGCTGCCGAGCGCGAACACGGTGAGGCAGTTGAGCCGCGTATCGATCTCGCGCGGGTCCTCGCCGTGCGCGGCGGCGATGTCGGCGATGGAGCGCAGGATGAGCGTGGTGGACACCGGCAGCTCGAAGCTCAGCGCCGCGAGCCCGAACGCGCCGCCGATCGCCCCGGAGGTCGCCGCCGCCATCTTGTGCCATCGGTCCGACGACCCCGCGCGCCGCTTTTCGCCGAGCGAGCGCACCGCGACCTGCAACGCCGTGTTCAGCGCCTTTTCCGCCGCCGCATGCACGCCATGCCGCACGCGCGCGGGCAGCATCTTCATGCCGCGCTCGACGGGCGAGCCGATCAGGGAGGAGAGCTTGGCGGCGATGCCGGGGTTCTCGAGGACCGCCTTGGCGCGGCGCAGCTCGTCGACGTCGGAAGCGGAAAGCGGCATCCCTTCAGTATACGTACGTGACGGCGAGCCACGTCCTGCGGATGCTCGCGTCGGCGAGCCCGGCGGCCTCGCCCGCGAGGGCCCGGATTGCCGGCAGGGTACACATCAAGCGCATCGATCACTCCGCGGCTAGAATTGTGTCTCTTTCACCGAAGCCGGTCGCAGCCAGCGACCGTGACTTCATCCCGTACCTTACGGCCCTGAAAACCGGCACCGTGGCCACCTTTCCCGAACCGCGATCCCACCGCGTGTATTCGTTCTCGCCCGCCAAATCCTTCGAGATCAAGCTCTACTCGGGCCGCAGCCCCAGCTCCATCGCGTTCGACAAACCCGGCGTGGTGACGCTAGGCTGCAACATCCACGACTGGATGATCGGCTACGTGCTGGTGGTTTCGACGCCCCATTTCGCGAAGACCGACGCCGCCGGCAGCGAGTCGGCCGCGTTCACGCTCGACGGGATCCCGCGCAAGGCGAAATACAAGCCGCCGCTCGACCGGCTCAAGTACTGATGCGCACCGCGCACCGCGAGCGCGGTTTCCTCAGGCTCTCCAGCCTCGGCACCCGCATTGTCCTCTTCTTCGTCGCGCTGCTCGTGCTCGTGCAGGGGCTCTCCGCGTTCCTGGTGATCCAGGCCAACTCGCAGATCGCGCGCCAGACCATCGACCAGGAGCTCGAGCAGGGCGAGCGCGTGTTCCGCCAGCTGCTCGCGCAGAACCAGGCGCGCCTAGAGCAGGGCGCGGGCATCCTCTCGGCCGACTTCGCGTTCCGCCAGGCCATCGCCACCAACGATTCGCCCACCATCCTTTCGGTGCTGCGCAACCACGGCGCCCGCGTGGGCGCGAGCGTGATGACGCTCGCCTCGCTCGAGAACGTCGTGCGCGCGGACACGCTCGATGCCGACCGCGTCGGCAAGACGTTCGCTTCCCCCGACCTCATCAAGCTCGCCTCCGTCGAGGGGCGCGCCTCGTCGATCGTGATCCGCGACGGCCGGCTCTACCAGCTGGTGGTGGTGCCGGTGCTCGCCCCCGATCCCACCGCCTGGGTGGGCGTCGCCTTCGAGGTGGACGATGCGCTCGCGCGCAGCCAGCACCAGCTCACGGGCCTCGAGGTGACGTTCGCGAGCCGCACGGCCTCCGGCGACTGGAGGCTGCACGCCTCCACGCTGGACCCGGACCTTCGCCGGGCCCTCGAGGCGGCGGTGTCGCAGTCGCCGTCCATCGGCGCGGAGGTGCGCGAAATGGACCTCGCCGGCGAGCAGTACGAGACGCGCATCTCCACGCTGGAGGAGCGCCCCGACAAGCGCATCGTCGCGATCCTGCAGAAGCCGCTGCAGGTGGGGCTCGCGCCCTTCAAGCGCATCAGCACGTCGTTCTTCTGGCTCACGCTGGGCGCGCTGGCGCTCCTCGTCACCGGGAGCCTGCTCATCGCGCGCGGCATCACGCGCCCCGTGCATCGCCTGGCCGACGGCGTGAGGCGCGTGCAGCAGGGCGACTACACGCGCCACGTGGACGTCGAGAACCGCGACGAGATCGGCGACCTCGCGCAGAGCTTCAACCACATGCTCGACGGCATCGTGAGCCGCGAGAAGGAGATCCTGCGGCTCGCCTACGAGGATTCGCTCACGTCGCTGCCCAACCGCGCGATGTTCCTCGAGCAGCTGAGCCAGGCGGTGCGCCTCGCGCGCCGCGGCGGCGACCCGCTCGCCGTGGTGCTCTTCGACATGGACCGCTTCAAGACGATCAACGACACGCTCGGCCACCCCGTCGGCGACCAGGCGTTGCGCGACGTGGGCGCGCGGGTGCGCGCGGCGCTGCGCGACTCCGACGTGGTCGCGCGGCTGGGCGGCGACGAGTTCGCGGTGCTGCTGCCCAACGCGAGCTCCGACCACGCGCCGCGCGTCGTGGCCGAGAAGATCCACAAGGCCCTCGAGCAGCCGCTGGTGATCGACGGCCAGCCCATGGACATGGCCGCGAGCGTCGGCATCGCGCGCTTCCCCGACCACGGCGAGGACGCCGATGCGCTGCTGCGCGCGGCCGACGTCGCCATGTACGAGGCCAAGCGCAACAAGCTGCCCTACGCGATCTACGATCCGGTCTCCGACGAGCGGCGCCAGGAGTTCCTCACGCTGCTGGGGGAGCTGCGCCGCGCCGTGGACGCGGGCGAGCTCATGCTGCATTACCAGCCCAAGCTCGGCCTCGCCGATGACCGCGTGAGCTCGGTGGAGGCGCTGGTGCGCTGGCGCCATCCCACGCGCGGCATCGTGGCGCCGGCCGATTTCATCCCGTTCGCGGAGCAGACCGGCTACATCAGCTCGATCACGCGCTGGGTGCTCGCGCACGCCATCGAGCAGTGCGGCATCTGGCAGCGCGACGGGCTGCGCGTGCGCGTGTGCGTGAACATCTCCGCGCGCGACCTGCGCCAGCGCGACGAGCTGGTCCACTTCGTCTCCTCCCACCTGCAGAAGGCCGAGCTGCCCGCCGGGATGCTTTGCCTCGAGATCACGGAGAGCGCGCTGATGGAGGATCCGCAGGTGGCGCAGGCGTCGCTGCGCAGGCTGCGCGACCTGGGCGTGGCCACCTCGATCGACGACTACGGCACGGGCTATTCCTCGCTCGCCTACCTCAAGCAGCTCGCGGTGAACGAGCTCAAGATCGACCGCGCGTTCGTCTCCGGCATGGAGGCCGACCAGCGCAACGCCGCCATCGTGCGCTCCACGATCGAGCTCGGGCACAACCTGGGGCTCGCCGTGGTGGCCGAGGGCGTGGAGACCGAGCACGAGCTCGCGGAACTGCGCCGCTTCGGGTGCGACTCCGCGCAGGGCTACCTCTTCGCGCGGCCGATGCCCGCGGCTTCCTTCGAGCGCTGGCTAGCGGGCGCCCGGGACGGGCTTGCCGGGGCGCGCGCCGCCGATCTGCTGGGAGAGGCCTGAGGGCGGCGGGCGCATCGGCTTGAACTCCGCGTGGTGGCGCAGCGCCTCGACGACGCGATCGCGCACGTCCCGGGGGTTCGCGGGCTTGGCGAGGAACCGGTAGATCTGCGCCTGGTTGATGAGGTCGGCCACCAGCTCCGCGTCCGCCTCCTCGGCGATCAGGATGGAAAGCGTCTCCGGGCGCTTGGCCTTCACCACGCGGAAGAGCTTCACGAGGTCTTCCTTGCCCGCGGCGAGGTCGGCCACGATGGCGGCGCAGTCGAGCACCTGCAGCAGCTTCGCGGCCTCGCGGACGGTCGCCACCTGCTTCACCGAGGCCTCCTTCCCGACCAGCGTCTCGAGGACGCGGGCGAGCGCCTGGGCGGGATCCACCACCACCACCGTGGGCATGGTCTTCGGCGCTTCGGGCGGCGCAGGGGTGCGCGTGGCGAGCCGGGTCGCGAGCGTCGCCGCGTCGGCGAGCGCGGTGCGGATCTCGTCGTTGTCCCACGGCTTCTTCACGAAGCGGAACACCTCGCCGTCGTTGATCGATCCGACCATCGCCGCGAGGTCCGAGTAGCCGGTGAGGAGCAGGCGCACCGAATGCGGCCAGAGCTTCTTCACTTCGCGCAGCAGCTCCACGCCGGTCATGCCGGGCATGCGCTGGTCGCTCACCACGATGGGCGCGGGCTCCTTGCGCAGCAGCGCCAGGGCTTCCTCGCCGCTGCCCGCGACGCTCACGTCGTACTCGTTGCGGAAGAGAGCGCGCATCGCGTTGAGGATGCGCTCCTCGTCGTCGACGAACATGACGCGCATCCGCGCGCCCTCGCTGGAGGCGTGCGGGGCCACCACCGGCGGCTGCGCGATGAGCTTCGCCTTCTCGGCGAGCGCGGCGCCCGGGGCTCCCTTGGCGGGCGCCGGCGTCTTGAGCTCGGGAACGGGCTTGGCGGCGGGCTTCGCCTCCGGGGCGGCGGCCGGGGCCTTCGCCGGCTCGGGCGGCGCCTTGGCGGGCGTCGCGGGCCGGGCGGGCTCGGGCGCCTTCTCCGATTCGAGCTCCGGGCGCGGCTCGAGCTCCAGCTTCAGGGCGGGCTTCGCGGGCGCCGCGGGCTTGGCTTCCGGCGCGGGCTTCGTCTCGGGTGCGGGCTTCGTTTCAGGTGCGGGCTTCGTTTCGGGTGCGGGCTTCGTTTCGGGCGCGGGCTTTGTTTCGGGCGCGGGCTTGGCGGCGGACTTCGCTTCGGCGGGGGCGGCCGGGGGCGCGGGCGGAGCCTTCTGTGCCTTCGCGGGCGCGGGCGGCGGAGGCGGCGGCGAGACCGAGAGCGGCGATCCGATCGAATCCTGCAGGCCCAGGCGCAGGCCGTCGAGCAGCTCGCGCGCCGTGCCGAAGCGATCCATCGGATCCTTGGAGAGCGCGCGCTGGATCACCCAGTCGAGCTGCCACGCGAGCTTCGGAGTGAACGACGAAGGATCCGTGGGCCGCTCCTGCAGCACGCGGTGGATCACTTCCTCGCGCGTTCCTTCGAAAGGGGGCTTGCCCGAGACCAGGTGATAGGCGAGCGCGCCGACCTGGTAGAGGTCCGCGCGCGCCTCGCCGGGCTCCGTGAACTGCTCGGGCGCCATGTAGGCGGGATTGCCGGCGCTCTCGGGCGCCACCAGCCGCATGCCCAGGTCGGTGACCTTCACGCGCCAGCCGGAATCCACGAGGATGTTGGAGGGCGTGATGTCGCCGTGGTAGACGCCCTTCGCGTGCGCCGCGTCGAGCGCCTCGAGGAGCTGGCGCAGCACGTCCCATGCCTGCCGCAGGTCGATGCGCTTGCCGCCTTCCAGGCGCCTGGCAAGCGGCTCGCCTTCGGCGAGCTCGTAGACGAAGCAGACCGCCTTGTCGGTGATCACGGCCTCGAGGAAGCTCGCGAGCGCCGGATGGCGCGCGCGGCCGATCTGGGGCGCGGCCTGCCGGATGCGGTCGAGCGCCTCGGCGCCGATGGCCGCGCGCGGCAGGATCTTGAGCGCCACGGTCCGGCCCCCTTCGGTGCCGCGATAGACGGTCGCCCAGCTGCCCTTGCCGATGGGCGATTCGATCGTGTACTTGCCGATGCGCCGCGTTTCGCTGCTCATGAATGCACCGCTTCGGTTTGCGGCTCCCCGCCCGAGGCCACGAGCTCGGCCGGCGGGTTCACGGGCAGGGTGACGGTCACGGCCGTGCCCGCGCCCTCGGTGGAGCGCACGTCGATGTGCCCGCCGTGCTGCGTGACGATCTTGTATGCGATGGACAATCCGAGCCCCGTGCCCTTGCCGACTTCCTTGGTGGTATAGAACGGATCGAAGATCCGCGGCAGCGCCTCGGCGGCGATGCCCTTGCCATTGTCCTCGACTTCGATGGCGATCGCCGAATCGCCCGCCTGGCGGGTGGTCACCGTGATGCGCCGCCGCGGCTTGTCCATCGCTTGCGCGGCGTTGTTGAGGATGTTGAGCAGCACCTGGTTCACCTGCGAGGGCGAGCAGGTGATGGAGGGAATGTCGCCCAGGCGCTTCTCCACCTCGACGTTGCGCAGCGCCGGCTTGGCGATGAGCAGCGTGGCGCGCACGCCCTCGTTCACGTTGAAGCTCGCCACCTTGCTGCGGTCGAGGCGCGAGAAGTTGCGCAGGTTCGTGACGAGCTCGACGATCTGGTCGATGCCGTGCAGCCCGTCGAGGGTGAGCGCGTCGAGGTCCTCCAGCGCGTGCTCGCTTCGCAGGTGATCGAGGCGTTGCGACAGGGAATCGAAGCAGGCCTGCAGCTCGGCCGGGTCGGGCGAGGGATTGTGCAGGGTGGCGAGGAGGCGCTCGGCCTTCTCGAGCGCGTCGCGCAGCTCCGGGACGCGGTCGCGCGCCGTGGCCACGCTGTTCTTCACGTAGGCGAGCGGCGAGTTGATCTCGTGGGCGACGCCGGCCACCATCTGGCCGAGCGAGGACATCTTCTCGGTCTGCACGAGCTGCGCCTCGGATTCCTGCAGCCGCTTCAACGTCGAGGACAGGTCGCGCGTGCGGTCGGCCACGCGCCGCTCGAGGTCCTCGTTGGCGAGGCGCAGGGCCGCCTGCGTGGCCACCACGCGGCTCGCGAGGTAGCCGATGGCCACCAGCAGCGCGAGGGCGTAGGCGAAGAGGTAGGCGCGCCAGCGGTCCTTCGCGTCGAGCGCCGAATCGATCGAGGCTGCGAGCGAGCGCGCGGTGAGGTCGATGCGGCCGTCCAGCGTGAGGAACGAGTACTTGCGCCACGCGTCGAGCTCCGTCGAGCGCGCGGCGACCCATCCCTCGAGGGCGGACTGCACGCGCTCGGCGGGCTCGGCGAGCGCGGGATCCGCGGCCCCGGCCTCGCCGCGCAGCGCCACGAGGTCGCGCTCGATCGCCGCGCGGCGGTCGCCGAACGCGTCGATGCGCCCGCCGAGGCTCGCGCGCAGCTCGCTCGCGAGCACGGCCGCACCCATGAGGCGCGGCGCCCGCGCGACGGTGGCCCGCGCGGCGGCGAGCCGGTCGAATTCATCGAGGGCCGCGCGCGCCGCGACGACGGCGGCGGCCGATTTCGCGTGGGCGGCGGCCTCGGCCCGGCCCGCGGCCTCCTTCTCTGCGAGCCCGGCTTTCAGGCGGGGAAGCTCGCGTGCGAGCGCGGGGCCCGGGGAGCTGCGATCGAGCTCGCCCAGCAGGCGCCCCATCATCGTGGCGAAGTCGGCGCGCGGCGAGGCGCCCGAGAAATCGTTGGCGAGGCGTTCCACGTCGTCGTCCCAGCGGGTGTCGAGCTCCTTCATCTCGCGCAGCAGCCCGAGCGCGCCGGCGTCGTGGCGGAAGTCGCCGCTCGCCGTCTTCACGAAGAGGAAAGCGAGGGCCGCGAGGAGCGCGGCCGCGCCGAGCGCCGTGAGGGCGACGCGCATCCTGGGGTTCATCCGCGCATTGTAGTGCGACCGGCTATTCCCCGAGGTACGCCTCCCGGATGCGCGGATCGCCCAGCAGGGCGCGGGCCTCCCCGGTGATCGTGACCAGCCCGCTCTCCAGCACGTAGCCGCGGTGGCTCACCTCGAGCGCGAGCCGGGCGTTCTGCTCGACGAGCAGCATCGTGACGCCCTCGGCCGCGATGCCCCGCACCACCTCGAAGATGCGCTCCACCATGAGCGGGGCGAGCCCCATGCTGGGCTCGTCGAGCAGCAGCAGCTTCGGGCGCCCCATGAGCGCGCGCGAGATCGCGAGCATCTGCTGCTCGCCCCCGGAGAGCGTGCCGGCCGTCTGGCGCCGGCGTTCCTTCAGGCGTGGGAAGAGCGTGAACATCCGTTCCATGTCCGCGGACACCGCGGCCCGGTCGTCGCGGGCGTACGCGCCCATCACGAGGTTTTCCTCGATGGTGAGCTGCGCGAACACGCCGCGCCCCTCGGGCACCATGGCGAGCCCGCGGCGCGCGATCTGGTGCGGCTTCAAGGCGGAGATGTCGTTGCCGTCGTAGACGATGCGCCCGGAGCTCGCGTGGACCATGCCCGTGATCGCGCGCAAGGTCGTGGTCTTGCCGGCGCCGTTGGCCCCGATCAGGCACACGAGCTCGCCGGGCTCGATGGCGAGGTCGATGCCCTTCACGGCGCGGATGCCGCCGTAGCCCACGTGCACGCCCTGCAGCGCGAGCAGGCTCACGCGGGCGGCGCCTCGTGGGAAGCGCCCAGGTAGGCCTCGATCACCTTGGGATCCTTCTGGATGTCGCGCGGCAGCCCTTCGGCGATCCGGCGGCCGTAGTCGAGCACCAGCACGCGGTCGCACAGCCCCATCACGAGGCGCACGTCGTGCTCGATGAGCAGCAGCGTGGTGCCGTCGCGCCGGATCGCGTCGAGCAGCTTGCGCAGCTCCGCCTTCTCGGAAGCGTTCATGCCGGCGGCGGGCTCGTCCAGCGCGAGCAGGCGCGGTTCCGTGGCGAGCGCCCGCGCGATCTCCAGGCGCCGCTGGTCGCCGTAGGAGAGGTGCTTGGCGAGCTCGTTGCCGCGCGCGGCGATGCCGACGTAGGCGAGCAGCTCTCTCGCGCGCTGCTCGATGGCGCGCTCCTCGGCGCGCGTGCGCGCATCGCGCAGGATCGCCCCGACGACGCCGGCCCGGGTCCGCACGTGGCGGCCGATCATCACGTTCTCGAGCGACGAGAGGTTGCCGAACAGGCGGATGTTCTGGAACGTGCGCGCGATGCCGAGCTTCGCGATGCGGTCCGGCGTGGCCTTGCGGAGCACGCTGCCCTCGAAGCGGACCTGGCCCTCGTCCTGGCGGTAGATGCCGGTGAGCACGTTGAAGAGCGTGGTCTTGCCCGCGCCGTTGGGGCCGATGAGCCCGTAGATCTCGCCGCGCCCGATCGCGAAGGTCACCTCCGAGAGCGCCACCAGGCCGCCGAAGCGCTTGCCGATGTTGTCCACCTCGAGGATCGAGGCGGCGGGGGTGGGGACGGGGACGGCTTCAGTCATCCTTGGACACCGAGAGCTCGCGCTTGCGCACGGCGGAGGGAAGCAGGCCCGCGGGCCGCACCAACATCATCACCACCATCGCGAACCCGAAGAGCAGCATGCGGATCACCTCCGGGTCGATGAACGAGCGGCCGAAGAGCGCGCGCTGCACGGGCTCCACGGAGTAGCGCAGGATCTCGGGAACGAAGGAGAGCAGGATCGCGCCGAGCATCACGCCCCAGATGTTGCCCATGCCGCCCAGCACCACCATCGAGAGCACCATCACGCTCTCGGTGAGGATGAAGCTCTCGGGGCTGATGAAGGCCTGGATCGCGGCGAACATCCCGCCGGAGATGCCGCCGAAGGAGGCGCCCATGGCGAAGGCGAGGAGCTTCAAGTTCCTCGTGTTGATGCCCATGGCGCGCGCGGCGAGCTCGTCCTCGCGGATCGCTTCCCAGGCGCGCCCGATGCGCGAATTCTGCAGGCGCAGGTTCACCACCACGACGAGCGCGAGCACGACGAGCAGGAAGAAGTAGTACTTGATCGCCTCGCTGAAGACGAGCGCGCCCAGGTGCGAGACGTTGCCGAACGAGATGGGCCCCACCTGCACCGGGTCGATGGTGGTGATGCCCTTGGGCCCGTTGGTGAGGTTGAAAGGCTCCGAGAGGTTGTTGAGGAAGATGCGCACGATCTCGCCGAAGCCCAGCGTCACGATGGCGAGGTAGTCGCCGCGCAGCTTGAGCGTCGGCGTGCCGAGCAGCACGCCGAACAGGCAGGCGGTGGCCGCGCCGATGGGCAGGATCACCCACCACGGCAGGTGGATGTTGAAGTGCGGCGAAGCGAGGAGCGCATAGACATACGCGCCGACGGCATAGAAGGCGATGTAGCCGAGGTCCAGCAGGCCGGCGAAGCCCACCACGATGTTCAGGCCGAGCGAGAGCAGCGTGAACAGGATGGCGAGGTTCGTGATGCGGACCCAGGCCGTGCCGACGGTCGCGAGAACGAAGGGCAACGCGGCGAGCGAGACCACGATCGCCGCGACACCGACCCATTTCGCCGCCGGATGTGACCGAAGGGAGCTCAGCACGCCCATGCCGTCACGCCCGGTCGCCGACGCGCTCGCCCAGCAGCCCCTGCGGGCGGAAGACGAGCACCAGGATCAGCACGATGAAAGCGTACACGTCCTTGTAGTTGCTGCCGAAGAGGCTCGACTCCGGGCTTTGCGCGCACACGTCCGAGAAGCCGGGCAGGTACTGGTCGAGCGTGCACACGTTGGTGAAGTCGCCCACGTAGCCCGCGCCCAGCGCCTCGATGAGCCCCATGAGGATGCCGCCCAGCACGGCCCCGGCGAGGTTGCCGATGCCGCCCAGCACCGCCGCGGAGAACGCCTTCAGCCCCAGCAGGAAGCCCATCTGGTAGTGGGCGATCCCGTAGTACGTCCCGACCATCACGCCGGCCACCGCGCCCAGTCCCGCGCCGATCACGAAGGTGATCGAGATCACGTTGTTGATGTCCACGCCCATGAGCCCCGCCACCTGCGGATTCTGCGAGGTCGCGCGCATCGCGATGCCGATCTTGGTGCGGTGGACCAGCGCGAGCAGGCCCGCCATCAGTACGACGGAGGCCAGCATGATCGCGATCTGCACGTTGCTGATCGCTGCGCTCGAGTCGCCGTTGCCGAGGTGGTAGAGCTTGAGCTGGATGATCTGCGGGAAGGCGATGATGTTGCGGCTCCAGACGAGGAGCGCGAGGTGCTGCAGGATGATCGAGACGCCGATGGCGGTAATGAGGGGGGCGAGCCGCGGCGCGTTGCGCAGCGGCCGGTAGGCCACGCGCTCGACCACGTAGCCCACGGCCATGCACACCGGGACCGCGCACAAGGTGCCCACGGTGACGATGAGCAGCGGCGGGGCGCCCGAGGGGGCCATGGCCACGATCACCGAGAAGGCCACCATGCAGCCGATCATCACCACCTCGCCGTGGGCGAAGTTGATGAGCTGGATGATCCCGTAGACCATCGTGTAGCCGAGCGCCACGACCGCGTAGACGCAACCCAGCGTGAGCCCGTTGACGATCTGCTGCAGGAAGGTGTCCACGGCGGGTATGGTAGCCAAACGCCACCGCGATGGGGAATCTTTGGGCGGGCGAAAAAAAACGGCACCCGAAGGTGCCGTCCCAGTAGAGCGGGTGGACCCGCCTTTGTTATTTCTTCTTTTCGTCTTTCTTGGGTTCTTCCTTCTTCGCCTCGGCGGGCGCCGCGGCGGGGGCCGCAGCGGGCGCGGCGGCGGCGGGTGCGGCCGCGGCTTGCGCCATGAACGGCGTGGCGACGCCGTTCTTCACGATCGACACGGGCACGACCTTGCCGCCCTGCAGCTTGAAGATCGTCATCTCGGCGTCCTTGCGGTCGCCCTTGGCGTCGAACTCGACCTTGCCGGTGGCGCCCGTGAACGAGTCGTTGAAGATCTCGGGCGTGAACTTGGCCGGGTCCACCGAGTTGGCCTTCTTCATGGCCTCGATGACGGCGTTGGTGGCGTCGTAGAAGTACGGGGCGTACTGCTTGATCTCGCCGTACTTGGCGTTGAAGGCGCTCACGAAGTCCTTGGAGGCGGCTTCACGCGGCAGGCCCGCCTGCGAGCAGACCATGCCTTCGGCGGCCTGTCCCGCGAGCTTGCCCATCTCGTCGGTGCACGCGCCGTCGCCGAAGGCGAAGATCGCCTTGATGCCCAGCTCGCGCGCCTGCTTGAGCATCGGGCCGCCGGTGGCGTCCATGCCGCCGTGGAAGACCACGTCCGGGTTCTTCGCCTTGATCTTGGTGAGGATCGCCTTGAAGTCGGTTTCCTTGTCGGTGGTGCGCTCGCGGCCGACGATGTTCACCTTGTCGCCCTTGAGGGTCTTCTCCACCTCGTTGGCGAGGCCTTCGCCGTACGCGGTCTTGTCGTCGACGATGGCGACCTTCTTCGCCTTGAGCTCGTGGGCGATGTAGGAAGCGATCGCCGGGCCCTGCTGGTCGTCGCGGCCCACGGTGCGGAACACGGTCTTCAGGCCCCGCTCGGTGAGCGTCGGGTTGGTGGCCGAGCCCGAGATCATCGGGATGCCGGCCTTGTTGTAGATCTCGGAGGCCGGGATCGAGACGCCCGAGTTCAGGTGGCCGATCACCGCGGCGACCTTCGCGTCCACGAGCTTCTGGGCGACCGTGGTGCCGACCTTCGGATCGGCCTGGTCGTCCTCGCTCATCATCTTGAACGTGACGGGCTTGCCGTCGATGGTGATCTTCTTGTCGTTGGCCTGCGCAACGGCGAGCGCGACGCCGTTCTCGTCATCCTTGCCGAGGTGCGCGATGGAGCCGGTCAGCGGGCCGGCGTGGGCGATCGTCACGGTGATTCCGGCGGGTGCCGGGGGCGTGGCGGGCGCGGCGGTCTTGGGTTCTTCCTTCTGGCCGCAAGCGGCAAGCCCGAGGGCGAGCGCAACGGCGATGCTCAACTGGGAGCTTTTCATCGAAAACTCTCCTGGAATGGGTTTCTGGGGCAGGGACGTACGCGGAAAGGCCGCAATTATGGGAATCCGCGGCCCCTGCTGTCAATGCGAATCGGGGCGCCTATTTGAGCGACAGGATCCACTTCACGAGGGTGTGGATGTCGGCGTCGCTCACCTGCGTGTTGGGCGGCATCGGAATCTGGCCCCAGACGCCCGTGCCGCCTTTCTTGACCTTCTCCGCAAGCTTCGCTTCAGCATCCTTGTCGTTCTTGTATTTCGCGGCCACGTCCTTGTAGGCAGGGCCCACGATCTTCTTGTCGACGTTGTGGCAGGCAAGGCAGCCGCTCTTGGTGGCGAGGGCCTCGTTGGCATAGGCCGGGGCAGCGAGGAAGGCTAGCGCGGCGGCGGCGGTCAGGGTACGCAGCATGGTTCGGCTCCTAGGGCGCGGTGGGGAATCCCGTGAAAGGCGCGATTGTGCTCAAACCCAGTGCTTCGCGCAATCGCCCCAGGGTGTCGATCGGGGGGCGACACACGGTTGCCTCGCAGAGCCATGCGGCGACGCCCTTGCCCACGGGCTTGGCGAGCGGCGGGGGCAGCGGCCCGGCGCCGGCCGGCACGGCGATGGCGGCGGTGGCCGGGAGGTAGGCGGCGTCCAGCAGCGCCCGCCACGGCCCCATGCCGGCGGGATCGCCGGTCAGGACGACGGTGCGGGGCGGCTCGAGGGTCTCCTCCAGGACGGCGAGCATCGTGCCGAAGGCGGCCGGCTGCCTCTGGATCTGGGGCCAGAAGAGCGCCACCGTGCCGCGCGCCGCGTCGGAATAGCGGGTTTCCCCGGTGAGCATGGCCAGCCGGTTGAGCGCCCACGCGGCCACCGCGTTGCCCGAGGGCGTCGCGTTGTCCGCTCCGGGCTTGGGTCGATGGATCAGCGCCTCGTGGCCGTGCGAGGTGAAGAAGAAGCCGCCCTCGACCGCGTCGTGGAAATCGTCCATCAGCACGCCGGCCACCTCGACCGCCCACGCGAGGTCTTCGGCGCGGAAATCCGCCTCGAGCATCTCGAGCAGCGCCGCGAGGAGGTACGCGTGGTCGTCGAGGTACGCCGCCAGGTGGTGCGCACGCCCATCGCGGGCGGTCGCGAGCAGGCGCCCGTCCACCCAAAGCGTGCGCCGCAGGGCGGCGAGCGCCGCCCGGGCCGAGGCGAGCCAATCGGCCCGGCCGAAGACGCGTGCCGCGTGCGCCATGCCGCGGATCATCAGGGCGTTCCACGAGGCGAGGATCTTGTCGTCGCGGCCCGGGCGCACGCGCCGCTCGCGCGCCTGCAGGAGCTTGGCGCGCGCCGAATCGAGCGTGGCGCGCGCGGCCGCGGGCTCCATACCCAGCGATTTCGCGACCTCTTCGAGCGGGCGCGCGACCGCGAGGTGCCATGCGTGGTTCTCGAAGTTGGGCGGGCGGTCCAGGCCGTACACCGACGCGGCAAGCGTGAACTCGTCCTGCGTGAGCAGCGCGCGCACCTCGGCCGCCTGCCACACGTAGTACTTGCCTTCCTCGCCTTCGGAATCGGCGTCGAGCGACGAGTAGTAGCCGCCGTCGGGCGCCTGCATCTCGCGCATCGTCCAGGCGCAGGTCTCCTCGCAAACGCGCGCGAAGAGCGGATCGCGCGTGACGAGCCAGGCGTCGGCGTACAGGCGCAGCAGCCACGCGTTGTCGTAGAGCATCTTCTCGAAATGCGGGATCTGCCAGTACGCGTCCACGCTGTAGCGCGCGAAGCCGCCGCCCAGGTGGTCGTAGATGCCGCCCTCGGCCATCCGCCGCAGCGTGAGGAGCGCCGCGTCGAGCGCGGGAGCGTCGCCGCGCGCCGCCCACCGGCGAAGGAGCAGCTCGATCGAATCGGGGTGCGGGAATTTCGGCGCGCCGCCGAAGCCGCCGTGCTGTTTGTCGAGCGAATCCTTCAGCCAATCGGCCGCGCCATCGAGCGGCCTCGCGTCGAGGGCGGCGCCGGCGGCGGCGCGCGGCGCGATGCGCTCGAACGCCTCGCGGATGCGTGCGCCCTGGTCGCGCACGTTGCCCGGCTCGCTGTCGTAGACCGCGCGCACGCGCTCCAGCACCTGCACGAACGACGGCATCCCGTAGCGAGGCTCGTTCGGGAAGTAGGTGCCGCCGAAGAAGGGCAGCTGGTCGGGCGTGAGGAACATGGTGAGCGGCCAGCCGCCGTTCCTGTTCGTGAGCATCAGCTGGGCGAGCTGGTAGATCTGGTCGATGTCGGGGCGCTCCTCGCGATCGACCTTGATGTTCACGTACTTCTCGTTCATCACCTTCGCCGTGGCGGGATCCTCGAAGGATTCATGCGCCATGACGTGGCACCAGTGGCACGCCGAGTACCCCACCGAGAGCAGGATGGGCTTGCCGGTGCGCCGGGCCTCAGCGAGCGCTTCCTCGCCCCACGGGTACCAATCCACGGGGTTGTCGGCGTGCTGCTGGAGGTAGGGGCTGGTTTCCTGGGCGAGTCTATTGGGCATTGGGTCGGCTCGCCGGGCGGCGAACGGGTAGCGGAACCAACCCCAGTATGAGCGAACAGCCGCCGAGGATGATCAGGCAGCCTGCCACGCGCCCCGGCGTGAGGGGCTCGCCGAGGAAGACGATGCCCCAGATCATCCCGAAGACCGGCACCAGCAGCGTGACGGTGATCGCCTTCACCGGGCCCACGTCGGCGATGAGGCGGTAGTAGAAGATGAACGCGACCGTCGTGGAGATCACCGCGAGGCCCGCCATGGACAGCCAGCCGATCGGCGGGATCGACGCGAGCGGCCGCGGCGAGGGCACGAACGGCACGACGAACGCGAGCGTGGCGGCGGCCATGAGCAGCGTGCCGGCCGCGGTGCCGAGCGGGCTCGCGCCCTTCAGGCGCACCTTCGTGAAGACGATCGTGTAGCCGTAGACGGCCGTCGCCGCCACCGAGAAGGACGCGGCGAGCAGCTCGTGCGCGGACATCGGGGCGGGCGTCCAGCCCACCAGCACCGCGGTGCCCGCGAGGCAGAGCGCGATTCCGGCGAGCTTCGCGGGCGTGAGCGGGTCGCGGATCCACAGCGCCGCGGTGACGGAGGCGAAGAGCGGCGAGAGCGCATTCAGGATCGCCGCGGTCGAGGCGTCGATGGTGGTGAGCGCCTGCGCGATCAGCACGAAGGGGAGCGCGAGGCCCACCGCGCCCACGAAGAGGAAGGCGCGCCAGTGGCGCTCCCACCCCACGCGCTGCCCGGTTGCGGCGAGGAAGGCCGCGAGCAGCACGCCCGCCACCAGCACGCGCAGCTCGATCAGCGGCACCGGCCCGAAGAAGGGCACCGCGTGGCGCATGAAGAGGTACGACGCGCCCCACATCGCGGCGAGCGCGACGAGGCGCGCGAGGTCCTGCGGCCTCAAACGAGCGAGCCTTGCAGCGCGCCCTCGATCTCGAGGAGCCGCGTCTTGCGCGGCAGGCCGCCCGCGTAGCCCGTGAGGCTGCCGTCGCTTCCCACCACGCGGTGGCACGGCACGAGGATGGAGATCGGGTTGTGTCCCGTGGCGGCGCCGGCGGCGCGCGACGATCCGGGAGAGCCGGCACGCCGCGCGAGCTCGGAGTAGGTGATCGTCTCGCCGTAGGGGATGCGCGCGATCTGGTTCCAGACGCGCTTCTGGAATTC
>Ga0335084_10001318_pt1 | contig 23051 bp, 18 predicted proteins | sample Lox_Sample_44_FD_206721 | JGI IMG/M metagenome (GOLD analysis project Ga0335084, IMG submission 206721) | Soil microbial communities from Loxahatchee National Wildlife Refuge, Florida, United States - Lox_Sample_4.4 | ecosystem: Environmental > Terrestrial > Soil > Wetlands | place: USA...
GAGCTTGATGCCGTTCAAGCTTTCGGCGACAAGTTCGTCATGAAGCAACTGGGCCGGGGCTTCGTGAAAGTCGGGACAGAAAAACCGGACCCGGAAGATGTGCGGATGGTTGAAGAAGCCTGGACGGAAGCCGAGAAGGCCATTCATTCCGGCGAATGGGATCTGGTGGTGCTTGACGAGATCAACTACGCCATCAGCTACGGAATGCTCGATCCGGCCAAGGTCGTCGAAGCGCTTAGGAAGAAGCCGGAGATGGTGCACGTGATCTTGACCGGGCGGAACGCGCATCCGACAATTGTCGAGCTTGCCGACACGGTCACCGAAATGCGCCAGGTCAAGCATGCCTACGAGAAAGGCGTGATGGCGCAGAGAGGAATTGAATACTGAGTTCTTGGTTCCCGGTTCTCAGTTCTCAGTGAGGGCATGGCGGGAACGATGTTCCACTGAGAACTGAGAACTAACAACTGAGAACTGTTCTTATGGCTTGGTTCAAACGACAATCCGGCGAACTGGACACTTCGGGCGAGAAGAAAGTCCGCACCGAAGGGTTGTGGGTGAAGTGTGACAACTGCCGTCAGATTATCTGGAAAAAGGACCTCGAAGAGAATCTTAACGTATGTCCGAAGTGCGATAAACACTTCCGTGTCGACGCCCGTACCCGTCTGGCACAACTCATGGACGGCAACCAGTACGAGATCTTTGACAGCAACCTGGCTTCGACCGACCCGCTGAAATTTGTAGATCTCAAGGCATATGCGTCGCGCTTGAAGGCGGCCAAGCATGACACAGGGCTGAAAGACGCCATTATCAATGCCTATGGGAAGTTGAACGGCAAACCAGTCATCATTACCGCTATGGAGTATTCGTTCATCGGCGGGAGCATGGGCGTCGTGGTTGGCGAAGCGATCACGCGCGCCATCGAGAGAGCTGCAGAAACGCGCACGCCCCTGGTCATCGTTTCGGCTTCCGGCGGCGCGCGGATGATGGAAGGCGCCATCAGCCTGATGCAGCTCGTCAAGATCTCTGCGGCATTGGCGCGTCTCGATGCAGCGCGCGTACCTTACATCTCAGTCCTCACCGATCCCACGACCGGCGGAACAACCGCCTCATTTGCCATGCTGGGCGATCTCAACGTCGCCGAACCCGGAGCCCTGATCGGGTTCGCTGGACCGCGCGTGATCGAGCAGACGATCCGCCAAAAGCTGCCACCGGGGTTTCAGCGCTCCGAGTTTCTCCTCGAACACGGCATGCTGGACGCGGTCGTCCCGCGCAAGCAGTTGAAGGCCTATATTGCCCGGGCATTCGACTTCATGGCCCCGGCAGCGTAGGGTCAGCCGTCAGCTTTCAGCCATCAGCTAAGACCTGGTTCGGGACCGTCGCATGGGGTGCGGTCCACTCCGCCTCACCTCGTTTTCTCCCCACTCAATGTCCGTCTCTGACGATTGAGTGTCGTTGACTGGCAACTCGGAACGTCCAGAATTGAAACTGGTACCCTGAGACCTGACCGCTGAGACCTGAGACGTTGGCGCGACGCTGGTTTAGCTGATTGCTGACGGCTGATGGCTGAGACCTTGGTTTATGTCCTACGACTCCGCAGTCGCGCAGATGTATTCATTAGGCCACGAACTGGCGCACACGCCGTCCCACAAGTTCGACCTGGCGCACATGCGCGTGCTCATGGCCGCGCTGGATTATCCTGAGCGGAAGTTCTCAAACGTCCTGATCGCCGGGACGAACGGCAAGGGCTCCACGGCTGCCACCCTCGCGTCGATACTGCAGGCGTCGGGCCTGAAGACGGGGCTCTATACCTCGCCGCACCTGATTCGGATCAATGAGCGGATTCGCGTTGACGGCAACGCGATCAGTAATTCCGATTTCACGCGAGTACACGACGAGATTGAAGGCATCGCTCAGAAATTGGTCGCCAGCGGCGCACTCCCTTGGCATCCCAGCTTCTTCGAGATGCTGACGGCGATGGCGTTTGATCACCTCGCCAACGTGAAACCCGATATTGCCGTGCTGGAAGTCGGGATGGGTGGACGCCTGGATGCAACGAACGTGGTCGAACCGCGCCTCAGCATCGTCACCGATATTTCGCTCGACCATCAAAAATTCCTCGGCTCCACGGTCACGGAGATTGCGCGGGAGAAGGCGGGAGTCATCCGGGCAGGCGGAGTAGTTGTAACTCTGCCGCAGTCAGCCGAAGCAAACGACGTGATCGGCAACGCAATTCTGGATTGCGGTGCGCGCGCGGTGAATGCCGTGCCATATGTGCCACCAGTCTCGCCTGCCAGTACCCAGTATTTGGTACCCAGTACCCAACAGGAGCAAGTAAGCAGTATTCGGCAGCGATATCCTCTGGAAGTTTTGAGCGAACAGATCCTGGTCGAGTCGCCGTTGGCCGGACGCCATCAGTTGAGAAACATTGCGCTTGCGATCGCAGCGGCAGTCGAGTTGCGGGAGCAGGGTTTTACCCAGATCACGGCACAGTCCATCGAAAGCGGCATTCGCGAGACGCGCTGGCCCGGGCGTTTTCAAGTGTTGCGGGCCGCAAGCGATGATCCCGAATACGTGTTCGATGTGGCTCACAATCCGGCAGGCGCGTGGGCACTGCGCTCGACGCTCTCAGCGGTGTATGGAGACCGGCCGTTCACTCTCGTGTTCGGAGTTCTCCGCGATAAGGCCATGTCGGAGATCGCAGAGATTCTGTTCCCGGTGGCTGAGCGCGTGATCGCGACGCATGCCGAGAATCCACGTTCGGCAACGACCAGCGAGATTCGGCAGGCGGCATCGCGCATAGCAGTCGATATTCAGGAGGCGGCGAACGTCGCCTCCGCTCTGCAGATCGCGCGCAGAACAGCGGGCCCAAACGGGGTGGTCGTTGTGACCGGTTCGATATACATTGTCGGAGAAGCGATGCGTTGTCTCGGGCTCAGCATCTAAGAAGCATGCGTGGGCCGGACATTCCCTGGCCGAAGACGATTTGAGCAGTGTGGGGCGGGCATTCCTGCTCGCAATAAGTTAGCAGTCTGAGAATCGTGAACAAGGTTGTCACAACCATCGAGCCTGTGAAGGACGCGGCCGAACTCCGCTCGGCTGGGCGAATGGGCGCGTCCGCCCCTACGTGGCCTCAGGATCGGCCAACGCCGGTGCTGCCGACGAACCGCCATGGCTGGCTAAGCCGCTTACGGTCCTATTTCATCCTCGACCCGCTCATCTGGGCCTACACGCTCGTCCTGGGCTCAATTTCGCTGGTCTGCTCGCTGTTCGATCCGAGCGGACGCATCCAGCACCGGCTCGCGCGCCTGTGGTCGCTGCTGATCATGAAGACCGCCCTCTCGCCGGTCACGGTTACGGGGCTAGAAAAGTTCGATCCGACGAAGCCCCGCGTGTATGCCGTGAATCACGCGTCGGCGCTCGACATTCCCATCCTCTACGTCAACCTGCCCTTCCAGTTCCGGATCGTGTTCAAGAGCGAGTTGCTTTCCTATCCGTTTGTGGGCTGGCACCTGAAGCGGTCGGGACAGGTGTGCATTAACCAGCAGAACCCGGCAGCTTCGATCGGAGCCATCAAGTCGGCGCTGAAGAGTCTGAAGCGCGGCATGCCGCTGGTGATTTTCCCCGAAGGCGGACGCTGCCGCGATGGCGAACTGCAGCCGTTTCTGCCGGGAGCCTTTTTTCTGGCGATCAAGGCGCAAGCCGAGATTGTGCCCATCGCACTGGTCGGCACCTTCGATCTGCTGCCGATGAACACCTATCACATCAAGTGCCAGCCGCTGGAGATGCGCGTGGGCCAGCCGATCGCGACGGCGGGGCTGACGTTGCATGATATGGAAGCAGTGTCGACCAAAGTGCGGGCAGCAATGGAAGGGTTGCAGTCGTCGAACCTCCCACTACCTTTGTCCTCCTGAGCGCAGTAGCCGCTTCGCGAAGCGAAGCGGATGCGGAGTCGAAGGACCCCTGCACTGACTGCGGACCGACGACCTTCCTGCCTCCCCCCATGACTCGATCTCGCGCCGCTGGTCTGGCACCCGCTCAACCATACCTTGTCACGCCTCGCTGACATTTCCTTGCTTCATCCGTCATAATCTCTTGTCTCCCGGAGGCCTCATGAAGCCACTCGCTCTAGTCTTGCTGGTTCTCTCGCTGCTGTTCGTTACCCTGAATGCTGCCGCCCAAACCAAGCCCACCGTCGCTGAAGCTCAGGAGTTCATGAATAAAGCTGAGGCTCAGCTTTTTGATCTCGCTTTGAAAGCCCAGCGTGCCGGATGGGTGCAGGAAAACTTCATCACCGACGACACGGAAGCCATCGCCGCCGATGCCATCGACGAAATCACCGCGGTCACAACCGACCTGGTAAGCCAATCACAGCGTTTCGACGGTCTCCAGATGCCGCCCGACCTTGCGCGGAAGTTCCTGCTGCTCAAGCTGTCGCTCGTCGCGCCCGCTCCAAAGGATCCCGCGGCGCGCAAAGAGATGACGACGATCGGGGTCGCGCTCGACTCCGAATACGGCAAGGGGAAGTACTGCCGTAAGCCCGGCGATTGCCTCGACATCACGGCGATCGAGAAGGTCATGGCCACGAGCCGCGATCCGCAGGAACTGCTCGACGTCTGGAAAGGTTGGCACGCAATTTCTCCGCCCATGCGCGAGCGCTATGCGCGTTTCGTCGATCTGTCGAACCAGGGCGCCCGTGGGATTGGATTCAAAGACACCGGCGCGATGTGGCGCGCGGGCTATGACATGACGCCGGAAGAATTCTCGGCGGAACTGGAGCGGCTGTGGAACCAGGTGCGGCCGCTCTATCTTTCGCTGCACACCTACGTGCGAGCGAAGCTGGTCGAGAAGTACGGCGCCAACGTCGTTCCGCCGAATGGTCCGATTCCCGCGCATCTGCTCGGCAATCCGTGGGCGCAGACTTGGGGCAACGTCTATGACCTGCTCGGTGTGCCAGAGGAGAAGGGCGGCGTCAATCTCACCGAACTCCTACAGAAGAAGAATCTCGACGCCAAGGGCATGGTCAAGTACGGCGAGGGCTTCTTCACTTCGATGGGTTTTGCGCCCCTGCCGCCGACGTTCTGGGAGCGGTCGTTGTTCGTCAAACCCAAAGACCGCGATGTCGTCTGCCACGCCAGCGCTTGGGACATCGACTTCAAAGACGATGTGCGGATCAAGGTGTGCCTCCAGATTCGCGACGAAGATTTCGTCACCATTCATCACGAGCTCGGACACAATTTCTATCAGCGCGCTTACAAGAACCAGCCTCCGCTGTTCCAGAACGGAGCCAACGACGGTTTCCACGAAGCGATCGGCGACGCGATCGCGCTGGCCATCACGCCCGAGTATCTGCACAAAGTCGGGCTGCTGGAGACGGTTCCGCAGTCGACGAACGACACTCCCGAACTCATGAAGCAGGCCCTCGACCGCGTGGCGTTTCTGCCCTTCGGGTTGATGATCGACCAGTGGCGCTGGAAAGTGTTTTCCGGAGAGATTGCTCCCACGGACTACAACAAAGGCTGGTGGGATCTGCGGCTGAAATATCAGGGCGTCGCGCCTCCGGTGGCACGCAGCGAGGCAGACTTCGATCCCGGCGCAAAGTATCACGTGGCGTCGAATACTCCGTATGTGCGGTATTTTCTGGCGCACATCCTGGAGTTCCAGTTCTATCGCGCGCTGTGCCGCGAGTCGGGATACAAGGGGCCACTCTATCGCTGCACGTTCTATGGGTCGAAAGAAGCCGGCGCGAAGTTCAACAAGATGCTCGAAATGGGACAGAGCAAGCCCTGGCCCGACGAACTCGAAGCCCTCACCGGCGAACGGAAGATGGACGCGGGCGCGCTGCTCGAATACTTCGCACCGCTGAAGCAGTGGCTCGACGAGCAGAACAAGGGAAAGAAGGTGGGGTGGTAAGGAGAGTCCTTCGAACCGCCGCTGGCCACGTAGGCCCCGACGCCCTCATCTGGGCCGGCGAGCGAAGCTCGCCGGGGTTCTTGCTGACGCAAACGCAAAACTGGCCGGGAATGCCCTTGATGCGTTATCGGCGGGTGGTGCTGGAGCCGGGCGGGTCCGAATCGGCCAACGATTGGTGAAAAACCTTCTCGGACGTCCGCAGAATATGACCGCCTGGCAGCACTGGATGGGCGAGGAGTTCGATGGCGGAGCCGGCGGCTCAGATGCGGCGGTGAATTGAGGAACGGGAGTGGCGCGGAGCGTAATTACGATGGTTTCAACAACAACCGCTCCAAAGAGCGATAATGGGACATGGCAAGCGAGAGCAGCCCTTATCGGGAGAAGTTCCCATTAGGGTCGAACGTGCGAATCAAAGACGGGGCACAACTGGAAGAGTTCAAACGCACGTGGACGCTGCACCACCCTATTTCTTCGAAACAAATCGCATGTGGGGGCCGACTAGACCGGGTTTCTCAGGTGTTTTTCTATCACGGTGGCGATGTGATCTACCAGTTGAAGAGCGCTCCCGGCACATGGCACGAGGAACTCCTGGAAAAAGCTTAGGGTCATTTCGTCGTTGTGAGTGTAATTGGGATGTTTAAACAGTTAGCGGCTCTGGTGCATTATCCTTTCACAAATGAAGAACACCTTGTTGGCTCTCCTCGGACTAGTGATCATCGGAAGCTACGCCGTGTATGCCGCACCGGCGAAACCGACACCCGTGGAGGTCTGGACGGGCGGCGACGACGCCCTAACGCAAGGCCTCAGATCTGAGGTCGAGAACAAGTTCAAGTCATCCTTCGATTTCGTTCTAAGCAGCGGGAAAAAGCCAGGGACGCTGATCGTGACAATTCCCACTCACGTTGCCTGGACGCAACAGGGCACACGGACCCACGTGCGTTACAAAGTGGAGTTTTCATCCAGCGATGGCATCGGGATTGGAAAGAGTAGCGGTTCGTGTTGGGACGACAATTTTGCAGAATGCGCAGCTCAAATTTACGCGGGAGCACAGAAGGCGGCGCGCAAGCTGCACTAGCTGCTGATAGCATGCGCTATCACCAACAACTCTCGGTTTTCGGTTGGTGAACCCTCGGCCAGAATTACCTGCTCAAGGACCCACAGAATATTCTTTCAGTCTGTAGGCCGTTTGACCCTCCTCTTCCACTCCTTTAAACTCAAGAGATTCAGCGGAGTACAGGCACTCATCTATGTCCGAGAACATCCATATCAAGCTCCCCGATGGGAGCTCCCAGGAATTCCCCAAGGGCTCGACCGCGCTCGACGTTGCCAGGTCCATCAGCCCGCGCCTGGCGGAAGGAGCGCTGGCGGCCAAGGCTACCCCCTTGAATCAGCACAGCAATCCATCGTCGCCGGAAAGCGCGAACGGCAGCCTGATTGATCTCACGCGCCCACTCGAAGAAGACACCGACCTGCGCGTTTTAACGGAAAAAGATCCCGAGGCGCTCGAAGTCTACCGGCACTCTTCGGCGCACCTGATGGCTGCCGCCGTGCTCGAACTCTTTCCCGAGACCAAGCTCGGCCACGGCCCGGCCACCGAGAACGGATTCTTTTACGACTTTTATCGCGAAACTCCATTCACGCCCGAAGACCTGGAGAAGATCGAAAAGAAAATGCAGGAACTCGTGCAGCAGAATCTGCCCTACGCGCGCGAGTTTCTGCCGCACAACGAAGGCTTGGAACGCTTCAAGAAGGAAGGCGACTTCATGAAGTGCCACTTCATCCAGCAGTTCACCAAGCCGGATGAAAAGATTTCGATTTACAAGACGGGGAAGTTTCTCGATTTCTGCCGCGGGCCGCACCTGCCTTCGACGGGAAAGATCAAGGCCTTCAAACTGCTTAATATCGCCGGCGCGTACTGGCTTGGCGACGAGAAGAATCCGCAGCTGCAGCGGATTTACGGCACGTCGTTTTTCTCGAAGAAAGAACTCGACGCCTACCTGACTGGCCTTGAAGAAGCCAAAAAGCGCGACCATCGCGTGCTCGGCAAGCAGCTCGACCTGTTTTCGATTCAGGAACTGGCCGGGCCGGGGCTGATCTTCTGGCATCCCAAGGGCGGCATCATCCGCAAGGAGATGGAAGACTGGATGCGCGAGGAGTATCTGCGGCGCGGTTATTCGCTCGTCTCGACGCCGCACGTGGCGCGCCGCCAGTTGTGGCAGACCTCGGGCCACGAGGGCTACTACGCGGAAAACATGTTCGACGTCATGGAGCTCGACGATGCCGAATACCGTCTGAAGCCGATGAATTGCCCGTTCCACATTTTGATTTATCGCGACTCGCTGAAGTCGTATCGCGATTTGCCGGTGCGGCTCGGCGAGTTGGGCACGGTGTATCGCTACGAACGCTCGGGAGTGATGCACGGCCTGATGCGCGTCCGCGGTTTCACGCAGGATGACGCGCACATCTTCTGCACGCCCGACCAGATTGAAAGCGAAATTGGCGGCTGTCTCGACTTCGCGCTGGAAGTATTGAAGGACTTCGGGTTCGACGAGTTCCAGACCGAGCTTTCGACGTGGAATCCGAACGACCGCAAGAATTTTGTCGGCAGCGACGATCAGTGGAAGCTGGCGACCGATACGCTCGAAAAGGTGCTCAAGGAACGGAAGATTCCCTACAAAGTCATTCCGGGCGAAGCGGCGTTCTACGGTCCGAAAATCGATCTCAAGCTGGTCGATGCCATCGGCCGCCTCTGGCAGCTTACGACTGTCCAGTTCGACTTCAACCTGCCGCAACGGTTTCAGCTCGAATACGTCGCCGAAGATGGCAGCCGCAAGCAACCGGTCATGGTGCATCGTGCTTTGTACGGATCGGTCGAGCGCTTCTTCGGCGTGCTCATCGAGCACTACGCCGGAGCGTTCCCCGTCTGGCTCTCGCCGGTGCAAGCCGTGATGATCCCGATCAGCGAACGTCACGTGGAATACGCGGAGAAAGTCGCGTCGCACTTGAAAGCTGTCGGCGTGCGTGTCGAAGTCGATGCCCGCAACGAAAAGATGAACGCCAAGATCCGTGAGCACGCCCTGCAGAAAGTCCCGTTCCTGCTGGTCGTAGGAGACAAGGAATCCGAAGCAGATCGCGTGAATGTCCGCACTCGCGGCAAAGACAAGACCGAAGACATGCCGACAGCCGAGTTCGTGGAGAAAATTCGGAAGCTGATTCGAGAAAAGAGCGCGGGACTGTGAGCGATCACAGTCTAGGTCGGACTTCTTTCGCTGTACCATGAAAATCCGTCACTCACCGGCGGATTTTCATGGTGTTTTGTCCTCCTGTTTCCAGCCATGAAGCAGCTTTTCGCCATTGACAACGCCCTCCGCTTAGGGCAAGATTCCGTCCACAATTTGCCGGCTTGCGCTCTTCCTCGCCGCTCCCCACGGACAAACTCAGCTGGCAAATCGGGGTCGGTCGCCTCAGCTCGTTTCGGGCGTGTTGCGACGAAACAGAACATCTCAAGGTAGTCCACTAAGGAGCGCTCCACCGATGCATATGCCTCTAGACGAATGTGCCTTGTGCGCCGTGAAAATCCGAGAGAACACTGCACGATTCACCGGGAATCCCGCCTTGAGAGGAACAGCCCGGGCCACTCGCACGCGCGCCACTGCCGTGGTTGTGTTTTTGGCACTCATGCTGGCGGTCGCCACACCAGCTCTAGCCGCCACGGAGAGCGTAGTCTACAGCTTCCTGAATCCGCCAGATGCTTTCGGTCCCAGGTGCAATCTGGTTGCCGACACTGCGGCCAACATGTATGGAACCACGTTCAGCGGTGGGACGCATAACCTTGGGGCAGTGTTCGTCGTTACGCCGACGGGAACGGAGTCCGTAGTCTACAGCTTTGCGGGCGGAGCGGACGGGAGTCACCCCATCGCCGGACTGGTTCGCGACACCAAGACGGGCAATCTCTACGGCACGACCGTCTACGGCGGAGCGACTAACAACGGCACCGTGTTTGTGGTGAATCCGACCACCGGGACCGAGACGGTACTCTACAGTTTCAAGGGAGGCGTAACCGATGGCGCCAACCCCTATTCGAGTGTCGTGCGCTCCGGCACAACCATCTTTGGCACCACCATGAACGGCGGAACCTACGGTTATGGCACGGTTTTCAAGCTGACCAGCAAAGGCAAGGAGACGATCCTCCACCACTTCAACTCCGCCTTCCCGACGCTGGACGGGTCCTATCCTTACGCCGGGCTCATTCTCTACAAGGGCATCCTGTACGGGACCACCACGCTCGGCGGTCTGGGAAATCTCGGCACCGTGTTTTCCATCACGAACGCCGGCGCGTACACGCTGCTCTACAGTTTCAAGGGAGGAAGCGCCGATGGGCAGGGTCCGTATGGCGGCGTGGTCTTCGACACGAGCGGCAGTCTCTACGGCACCACGTATAGCGGCGGTGTTGCCAATGCCGGAGTCGTCTACAAGATCGCGGCGGGCGCGGAAACGGTCCTGTACAATTTCCTCCGCAACGGCACCGATGGAATCAATCCCTACGCGCGCCTGATCTTCTATAAGAAGAACCTCTACGGCACGACTACGGGCGGGAATGCGAACGGCGGCACGGTGTTCAAGGTCACGCCCGGCGGCGTCGAAACAATCCTCCACTCGTTCACCGGAGGAGCCGATGGCTTCAACCCTTACTCGGCCTTGCTTCTTGGCGCGGACAAAGCGTTCTATAGCACGACTCTCGGAGGAGGCACGTCGAGCCTCGGCGTGGTGTTTAAAGTGGTGCCATAGTCCAGCGTTTCGATCGGAATACGGAGAAGGCGAGACTCAGCATCTCTCGGGCGCGTCGAGATTGGGGCCGGGTAGTCCTCGCGTTGTTCGGGATCTGGGCTGCGGCCTGCCGCTTCGCTCACACCCGCAAGCCGTCTCAACTTCCTTGAGCCTCGCAAAATCCCTGTGTTAGCATCAATAATTTCGCAGGCGATGCCGCGTTGGCCTGTACCAGCTCTCTTCTTTGATTGAGGCCCGCCCGGAGTCACTTCATCCTGGAGTTGCGGTGCGTCGGCGAGCTGCGGAGCTTCGCTCCGCGGGTGGACACAAATGTCCGCCCCACACGTGAAGGAGACAACCCGTGAAAGTCTACGAAGGAGCCAATCTCCGCAACCTTGCCTTGATCGGGCATGGCCATGCCGGGAAGACCACCCTGGTGTCCGCCATGCTCCAGACGAGCGGTGCCACGCAGCGCTTCGGCCACGTCGACGATGGCACCGCGACCACCGACTACGACGAAGAAGAAATTGCCCGCAAAATGTCGATCTCCACTGGCATGGCCTTCGTCGAGTGGGACAAGGCAGGCGCCGCCAAGATCAAGATCAATTTGCTTGATACGCCCGGGTTCAACATGTTCGTCCACGAGGCCAAGATGGTGCTGCCTGTCGTCGATGCGGCCCTGGTCGTCGTCGATGGCGTTGCGGGCGTCGAGGTCGTCACGCAGCGAGTTTGGGGATACTGCGACGAAATCAATCTGCCGCGGATGATCGTCGTCAGCCGCATGGACCGCGAGCGCGCCGATGCTGCTCGAGTTCTCGAATCGCTGACCACAGCGTTCGGTCGCGCAATCACTCCCCTGCAGCTTCCCATCGGCAGCGAAAAGAATCTGACAGGAATCGTCGACCTCGTTCGCATGAAGGCCTACACCTACGAGTTGGGCGGAAGCGGCAAAGGCAAAGAGGGCCCGATTCCGGCGAATCTTGAATCGGCTGCGAAAGAAGCGCACGAGAAGCTCGTCGAGCTTGTTGCCGAGGGCAAGGACGAGCTGATGGAGGAGTTCTTCGAAAAAGGCACGATTCCCGAGGAGCACCTGGTTCCCGCGCTCCACGAAGCGATCCGCGAAGACAAGATTTTCCCGGTGCTGTTCACCTCCGGCCTAGGCAACATCGGCGTCGACGAACTGATGGACTTCATCGTCGACTACACGCCCGCCGCCAACGAGCATCACGCAATCGCCGGGCAGCCCGGTGGCAACGGCGCTCCCGCCGAGCGCAAGGGTACCGACGCCGAGCCGGCTTCTGTATTCGTCTTTAAGACCGTCTCAGACGCCTTCGCCGGCCGCATTTCTTATTTCAAGGTCTTCTCGGGCGTGTTGAAGAATGACTCTACGCTGCAGAATTTCACGAAAAATACAGCCGAAAAACTCGCGCACATTTCACTCATGCAAGGCAAGCAGGCCGTGCCGATTCAGGAACTGCACGCGGGCGATATTGGAGCGGTTGCGAAACTGAAAGACACATTGACTGGAGACACGCTCGGAGACAAGGCCGCTCCGATTCAGTATCCGACCGTGAAACTGCCTGAGCCGGCGATTACCTTCGCCATCGAGCCCAAGAGCCGCGCCGACGAAGACAAGCTCGGCGCCGGACTCCACAAACTCATGGAAGAGGACGCCATGCTGCGCTTCTTCCGCGATCCGCAAACGAAAGAGTTTCTGATCGCCGGCACCGGACAGCAGCACATCGAGGTGACGGTCTCCAAGCTGAAGAAACGCTATCACGCTGAGGTGGTGCTGAAGGCGCCCAAGGTGCCGTATCGCGAGACGATTCGCGGTAAGGCCGACGTTCAGGGACGGCACAAGAAGCAGACCGGAGGCCACGGACAGTTCGGCGACTGCAAGATCAAAATGGAACCGCTGCCGCGCGGCAGCGAGTTCGAGTTCATCAACGACATTTTCGGTGGCGCGATCCCGAAAAACTTCATTCCCGCCGTTGAGAAAGGGATCAAAGACGCCGCCGCTCGCGGTTATCTGGCGGGATATCCTGTCGTCGACTTCAAAGTTGTGCTCTACGACGGGTCATACCACGATGTTGACTCGAACGATCTTTCGTTCCAGATGGCGGGCCGCATCGCCTTCAAAAAAGCGATGGAAGTTGCGAAGCCGACCCTCCTCGAGCCGGTCATGGCCGCCGAGATTACCGTGCCCGATGAGTTTGCCGGCACGATCATGGGTGACCTCAACAGTCGCCGCGGACGCATCCAGGGCATGGACAACAAGGGCGGCAACACGATCGTGAAAGCCGAGATTCCGATGGCCGAGATGCTCACCTACGGCGCTGACCTGACCTCGATGACCCAGGGCCGCGGCAGCTTCTCGATGGAGATGCATCACTACGACATCGTCCCGCAGCAGTTGCAGGAAAAGATCGTAGAGAAGGCCAAGGCGGAACGGGGAGAGGTGAAGGAAGAGGAAGAGTAGAATCCTTTGCTCGATCAGTGTTCGTCTTCCATTATGCCGGCGCAGGAGCAAGGCCGAAGACTCGCTTGCAAGGCAGCATTTAGGACAAGATCCACTACGAAAGTTGTTTATTGGCCGCTCCATTCTGGCGTACCATGCTCTGTTCAGCTTTCAGGAGGCACGCATGCCAAAGCGGAAATCCTCGGAGGTCCCCCGCTGGTCCGTGGCCGCCGTCTTCCCCGTATTCCTTTTATTCTCATTGACGCTGATGGCACAGGACAAACAGCCGGTTCTTCTCGAACTCGACCACGCCACCATTTGCGGATCGAATCTTGCCACGTTGCGCCAGGCCTTCACCGACATAGGGTTGACTCCCGACTTTGGCGGTCCCCATGGCAATGGAGTCACGCAGATGGCATTGGTCGGATTCGATGACCAGTCGTATCTGGAGTTGATTTCACCGGTGAACCCCGGCGTTACAGCGGGATCGGAGTGGTCGCAGTTTTTGAGCGATGAGGCGATCACCTGTGCCTGGGGGGCCACGACCAATGTCTTGCTGCAGGAGTTGGATCGCCTGAAGAAAACCAGCGTGTTTGTTGCTGAACCAAAACGCGGCAGCCGCAAGCGGCCTGATGGAATGAACCTCGAGTGGATCACCGCCCAAATTGGTCCGGGCACGGCAGGCTCCGTACTGCCGTTCATGATCGAAGATCAAACGCCCCGTACTTGGCGTGTGCAGACCTCGGCGAGCGCCAAAGACGCACCGGTGTTTGGCGTGGAGAGCGTGATTATTGGTGTGAGTAATCTCGACGACGGCGTTGCCCTCTTCCGCAAGACTTACAACTGGTCCGAGCCGATTGTCGAGAATCAAAAAGATTTCGGAAAACTGGCTTACTTCCCCGGCCAGCCGGTGATCCTCGCTTCCCCGTCCGGCGTGAATTGGCTTGCCGACCGCCTTGGCAAGTATGGCGAAGGTCCAGTCGCGTACTTACTGGGTACTCGTGACTTCACCGCCGCGAGCAAGAAGTACAGGCTTTCGAGCCCGAAGACCTGGTTCGGTCAAAGGGTGGGCTGGTTCGATTCGGCCAAGCTGAAGGGCGTGCGGCTCGGAGTGATTGGGCAGTAGTCCCTGCAGAGACCGAACCGCCCGCGGTGAACGAGATCGTTGGTCCCCCAGTCCCCCATCCCTTACCGGCACTGGCCACTATGCGCTGACAACTGCTACCATCGCCGTCAGTGCCTGCCAAAGACAATCTCAAAGACCGCCTCGTCTCAGCCGCTCCTGTCGAGGACGACTCTTCGTTTGAGCTTAAGCTGCGTCCGCAGCGACTTCACGAGTTCATTGGCCAGGCCAAGGTCAAAGAGAACCTCGATGTCGCCATCCAAGCGGCGAAGTCTCGCGGCGAAGCACTTGATCATGTGCTGCTTTACGGCCCGCCGGGATTGGGCAAGACGACACTCGCCAATATTATCGCCAATGAACTCGCCGTCGCGTTCCAGCAGACTTCCGGCCCCACGCTGCAGATTAAGGGCGACCTGACCGCCATCCTCACCAACCTGCGCGACAAGCAAGTCCTGTTCATCGACGAAGTGCACCGCCTGCAGGCCGCGCTCGAGGAGATCCTCTACTCCGCTCTTGAGGACTACAAGCTCGACATCATGATCGGCCAGGGCCCGTCCGCCCGTACGCATACGATGGACGTGAAACCGTTCACGTTTGTCGGAGCGACAACTCGCGCCGGCCTGCTGTCCTCACCTCTTCGTTCACGGTTCGGACTTCTTCTGCGCCTGGAGTTCTACACCGACGAAGACCTCCGCATTATTGTGGAGCGCTCCGCGGAAATTCTTGGGGTCGTCATTGACCGCCCGGGTGCGCTTGAAATCGCCAGCCGATCGCGGGGGACGCCCCGCATTGCCAATCGTCTTCTCCGCCGCGTGCGTGACTACGCGCAAGTGCGCGCCGGGGGCAAGATCGACCAGCCTACAGCCCAAGCCGCGCTGGGTATGCTTGAGGTCGACCAGCACGGCTTCGATGAGATTGACCGCAAGCTGCTGCTGACCATCATCGAGAAGTACCAGGGCGGTCCGGTCGGGGTGGGGACCCTGGCGGCGGCGCTGGCCGAAGAACCAGACGCGATTGAGGAAATCTATGAGCCATTCCTCATCCAGATCGGGTTTCTCAACCGCACCCCTCGCGGCCGTGTGGCCACTCAACTCGCCTATCAGCATTTCGGAGTCACGCCGAATCGCCGGCAGAACTCGCTGTTTTGACGTTTTGCGCGGGCGAACAGGTACTATTGACAGGGCTGTGTGGTACCAAAGTGGGGTAGCTCTCACAGACAATTCAACATGTTATGTTATATGGTTTTGAGTTCGCCACGCTGAGGGGCAGGGCGAACCAGCGAGGGCTTGCTTAGTGTTCCGGGTCACTGGGCTGAAGAATGTACTGCCTCTGATCGTTGCAGCCGTGTCTTGTGCAGCTGTAGGTGTCTTTTCGCAGGAGCCGCCGCTACCCAGTAACCCGCCGACCAAAGAATCGCCTCCAACCAGTGTGCCGGCAGTTCCCCAACGCCTTTCCATCGCCGTTGATCACGGTTCCACTGTTACCATCCCAAGGTTGCCACGTGGTCCCGCACTGGAAGACTTCCTCCGAATGGCGCCAGAAGGAGACATTGCCACGCGAATGGTCAAGGTCGTCGGCTTCCTTCAACAAGAACCGCACGACGGGGAACCGGTCAGTCAAACGACGGAGGCTTACCTCGGCTATGACGAGAAAAACCTGTACACCGTCTTTGTATGTCACGACGATCCCGCGAAAGTGCGCGCTCACGAGACCCGGCGCGAGGATTTCAACGGCGACGACGACGTCGCCATCATGCTCGACACCTTCCACGACAAACGTCGTGCCTATGAGTTCGAAGTAAATCCGAAAGGCGTTCAGTGGGATGCTATCTGGACTGAGGCATCCTATGCAGACACCGGCGGCAACTGGGATGTGTCGTTCGACACGCTTTGGTATTCGAAAGGGAAAGTCACGGCGCAAGGATATGTGGTGTGGATCGCAATCCCTTTTCGCAGCCTTCGTTTTCCCTCAGCTCAGGATCAGACCTGGGGAATCGTCTTGTTGCGGGAGATTGTGCGCGAGAACGAAAAAGCCTTCTGGCCGCATATCTCCATTAACCAGGCGGGACGCCTCGGTTCTGCAGCCACTGCTCTGGGAATGTCAGGCATTTCACCCGGCCGCAATATTCAACTGATTCCGTACGGCCTCTTGAATTCATTTCGTACCGTCGATGATCGCGGGCCCAGTGTCCCCTGCGCCGGCAGTCCTGATGGTTGCGCCCACTATCAGGATCGCACGCTGGGCGGAACGTTCGGCGCCGACGGCAAAGTCATCTTGAAAGATAGTATGGTGCTCGACGTTACGGCGAATCCCGATTTCAGCCAGGTCGAATCCGACGAGCCACAGGTCACGGTCAATCAACGCTACCGCGTGTACTTCCCCGAGAAGCGGCCGTTCTTCATCGAAAACGCCGACTACTTCCGCACCCCGATCGATCTGTTCTTCACCCGCAACATTGTGAACCCCGACGCCGGAATTCGCCTGACGGGAAAAACTGGACCCTATTCGCTTGGAATTCTTGCCGCGGATGACCGCGCGCAGGGACTGAGCGTTGAACCGGGCACGGACTTGTTCAAGACCCGTGACTACTACACGATCGCGCGAGTTTCCCGCGACATCTTCAAGGAATCGAGTATCGGCGCCATGTTTACCGACTGGGAGTATCCCTCGGCGAACAGCTTCAATCGCGTCGGCGGCGTGGACTCGCGACTGAAATTCACCCCGAGATTAACGGGCACATTGCAGGCCGTCACCAGTTCCAGTGAATTTGAAGGCGCGTACTCGGCGGGCCCTGCCTACAAGGCAGATCTCACCTACAACGACCGCCATTGGTTTCACGAGAGTACCTACAACGATGTGAGTCCCGGTTTTTTTACCCAGCCCGGGTTTGTGAACCGCCTGGACATACGCGAGTACCGCGAAGACACGGTGTACAAGTTTCGCCCCAGGCACAGTCCCGTCGTTTCTTGGGGGCCGGAAATTTACGGCCATTGGACCTGGGATCACACGGGATTACGGCTGGACACCGATGCTGTCCCAACCTTGTCCGTGACCATGAAACGGCAGACCCTGCTCCTTCTCTCCTATGAAGATTTGCGCGAGCGCCTTCGCCCCCAAGACTTCCCGGTCCTGACCGAGAACCAGGACTTCCATGAGCACGACACCACTTTTTATGCCACCAGTTCTCCGCTATCGCAAATAACGCTCACCGGGCAATATACCTGGGGCGACAGTGTAAATTTCGTTCCCAGCCTGATCGCTCCTCCCTATCCTTACGGCACGCCCTATCTTGCTCGCTCGGACAATACGTCCGCCGGAGTCGGCATCCGTCCTTTCACGCAGCTGAAGATCGACAACACGTATCTCTTCAGCCGCCTGCGGACGCGCGAGACGAATGCCGCGATCTTCAACGACCACATCATCCGCAGCAAGTGGAACTGGCAATTCAACCGCGAATTGTCCTTGCGTGTCATTCTTCAATACAACGCGACACTGACTCACGGATCGCCCTCGGTCCCGGCGGACCAGTACCCTTATACGTTCCTGCCAACGTCGAAGAACTTCAATACCGACATCCTGATCACTTATCTTGTTCATCCCGGAACGGCGGTTTACATTGGATACAACACCAACCAGCAGAATCTGGACCGTACTCTCGCGATCGACCCGGTGCTGGGAGGCGTGCGGAATTCAGCCAACAGCATTAACGACGGCCGGTTGTTCTTCGTCAAAGTCTCGTATATGTTTCGTTTCTGAAAGGCGCCGCGCCGGCGAGGCCATAGCCGCTTGATCGTTTGAGCCCGCACAGTTAAGTTCAAAGACTTCTCCGTGGAGGCATTTCATGCGTGAAGTGATCGCAACCGATCAGGCGCCAAAAGCGATCGGCCCTTATTCGCAGGCGATTCGTGCCGCGGGCCTGGTCTTCGCCTCGGGGCAGGTTGCCCTGGATCCGGCTACGCAGCAAGTGGTTGGAAGCGACGTAGCGGCGCAGACCGACCGCGTGCTCAAGAATCTGGCGGCTGTGCTGCAAGCGGCAGGCAGCAGCCTGGAAAAGGTTCTGCGCTGCACAGTTTTTCTGAAGAATATGGGGGACTTCGCGGCGATGAACGAAGTTTACGGACGCTATTTCACCACTGCGCCGCCTGCGCGCTCGACGGTCGAAGCCGCCCGCCTTCCGAAAGATGTATTGGTGGAGATCGATGTGATCGCATTGGCGTGAAAGCAAGATCCCCCGCCGCTAGCGGCCCTACCAAGGTCACCGGTGCACCGACCAAGACCCCAACCGGCCTTGAATACTGGGATGTCAAGGTCGGCACCGGCGCCGAGGCTCAGAATGGGCAGAGCGTCAAAGTGCAATACACCGGCTGGCTGACGAACGGCAAGAAGTTCGACAGTTCAGTCGGTGGGCCGCCGTTTAGCTTCAAGATCGGCGCCGGTAATGTCATCAAGGGCTGGGACGAAGGCGTGGCAGGTATGAAAATCGGTGGGAAGCGCCAGCTTCGCATTCCCACAGATCTGGCTTACGGACAAAAGGGCTATCCCGGCGTGATTCCGCCGAACTCGACGCTGATCTTCGATGTTGAGCTGGTGGGAGTGAAGTAGAAACTGGTCGGCGGGCAGAGCCTGCCCTGACCCAAGTCGAAGGGAATGCCCGCCCCCCCGAGTTTCTAAGCCTTAACGACTTTGCCGCTGCGCAGACAGGAAGTGCAGACGCGCAGGCGCTTGGTCGCCGCCCCCACCTTGGCATGAACCGGGCGCAGATTGACGTTCCAGCGCCGTTTCGACACATTGTGGGCGTGGCTGATGCTGTTGCCGAACTGCGGCCCCTTGCCGCAGATATCGCATACTCTTGCCATAACTCCTGATTCCTCTAGGGCTTGATGCCGGAATATTGATTTTACCGGATTATCGGCCCTCCCGCCAAGGCCGTCGCTCTGTGGGAGGCAGTGCTGATCTATCTCTTATGACCCCGCTACTTTCCTCTGATTGGTCTGCGACCGCCCTGCGGCCAAGATTTAACATGCCTTTAATATTGCGATCCTTATTCCCCCTTACCATTTTCGGATGTCTCAGGAGCCCTTACACATCGAAGATCTTCGAGGATCGCGCGACGGAATCCGAATCTTGCGGCTTGCGGGTCCTCTTGTCCTCACCAATCTATTTGGTTTTCAGGCAACGGTGCGGGCCGATCACTCGCATTCCTTGATTCTCGACTTCACCGCAGTGCCGCTCATCGACTCGGCAGGCATCGGAGCGCTGGTGGGCGCCTACGTCAACCGTCAGAAAGACGGACGCAGCCTGGGCCTCGTGGGCGTGAATCGGCGAATCCATCAGGCGCTGGAGGTCACACGCGTCGAGAGTTTCTTCCGCTTCTACCCTTCCGTGGTTGAGGCCGAACAAGCGGCGTAGCGGTAGAACGAGAGCCGATTTCCGGCCGATCGGGCGCTCGAAAGTTCTTGGCTCTCGATTCCGTTCATTGCGCGCAGGTCCTAGGGTGCGACTCGACGGTAGCGGATCGCCTCGCTGCGAGTCGCGTCAGAGGCACGAACCTCGATTTCACGTGGTGCTGCTTCGATCTCGGCGTAGCCGTCGCGGAGGAAGCCGCGCACCTCGCCGCTGTTCGCGTCGCGAAGCATGAGCACTGGATAGCGAGTGGAATCCCAGACGACTTCCACTTTCCCGTTGGGGCCTTCCTGAAAACGAACTGAGGATTGCAGATCGGCAGCAGTACCTGCCGACACGTCGCGGCGAGCCAGTTCCTGTCCGTCGAGTTTCACGTGCATCGTCTCGACGGCATTCAGGATGTGCGTGTCGAGTGGCACGGCGAACGAGAATAAATGCAGCGAACGGTCCCCGGGTAGGTCGGCAACTTCGTGAGGGCTAAAGCTCATGCTCGCGAGCGCGCGACCGTCCGCACCGCGTGCTTCCCAAGTGTATGGACCTGACTGCGCTTCTGGATTTTTCACAGGAATGCGGAAGGCGGGTTCGAGAGTGACTTGCCCGTCTTCGATGCGTCCCCAGACGAGGAGTCCCTCAGGCGGGACTGCTGCGTCATTGGCGCCCGGAACGATGATGCCGATACCGCTCGTAGCCCGGAAGTTTAGGACGCCGACATAGGTGTAATCGCTAACCCAATACGGCCCGCAATAGCTCATGACATCAAGATAGGAGGAGGGCATCAAGTTATTGCTAGAGGCAAAAATGTCCCACCCGGGCACGCCGATGATCGCCCCCGGATAAGGATAGTTCGGGTCGACTCCATCGGGGCCTCCGCATGGACTGTGCTTGCGGTTGAAGTTGTGCCCAACTTCGTGGGCCAGTATCTGGGCGAAGTCTCCTCTGTCCGGCCTGCTGGAGTCCCAGCCTATGGCAGCCGGGAAGCCAAGATCGCCGAGACCGGCCACACCGCTACTGTAGCCCACGTTGACGGCTCCATAGTAGTAACGGTCAGTGGCTCCATCGGTAGTGCGCTTGGCTTCGATTTCATCGAGCACCGTGCCCCAACCTGTGCCATCACTCTGCAGTGTGGTGACGCTGGAGGGCCAGACGCTGCCGATCGTGACATCGATTACGTCCGCAACCGGGTGAATTCGCCTGGCAAAGTCGACCCAATCAGCGGGTGTTTGTCCAGGCAGCCCGACGCCCCCCTGCCTGCCATCCTTGGTCTTCACCGGAACCAGCGTGACCTTCCAGGTCTTGAGATTCCGGACGTCGAGGTTCTGACTGAAGGTGTTGTTCGTTTCGTCCGCTTCCGGAATCACACCAGGAGTGGGATCGACTGTGGCCACGACTTGCGTTCCCGGCTGAATCCAGGATTTATCGACCGCGGCGTTCCACGATGTGCTCGCGTTCGCGACATCGGCGCTCATAGGTACAGCCCCCGAGGGAGCAGGAATTGTGAACGAGTTCGTAGTTGCTCCGTTGATGAAGTCAACTTTGACCTGCGGAGTCACGGCAGTCGTTTGGTTTGCCGTGACAAACACGCGGACCCAGGCGCTGCGATTCTGCACGAGAGGCACGATCGGATCGGGATAATCTTGCGTGGCCTGCGTGACGTAGAGGCCGTCAATGGCGAGGTCGAGCGTGTCGGTTCCCGATGTCACTGTGAAGTTGCTCGCCGACATGGCCGTTCCGGCCAGGTTCGTGACCGTAACCTTGCCGCTGGTCGTCCCGGCGGCGACGTTCGCAATGATCTGGTTGTCGCTAAGGATGGCGAGCGAATTCGCCGCGATGCCGTTAATTGCGACCCCAGTGACTCCACCGAAGTTGGTTCCTCGTACGACAACTGGAGTTCCCACCGGTCCGCTTCCAGGGTCGACCCTTGAGATTGTCGGCGGAAGGATTACGGCGAAGTTTGTGCTTGAGGTGACCGTTCCGTTCGCCGTCGTCACTGAAATCCTGCCGGTGCTGGATCCGGCCGCCACCGTCGCCGTGATCTGCGTGTCGCTGTCCAAACTAAAACTCGCTGCGGCGCCGTTGAACTTGACTGCCGTCGCTCCCGTGAAGTTGGTTCCAGTGATTGTCACCGAGGTGCCGACTATGCCGCTCGTCGGGTTGAAACTGGAGATCGTGGGCGAGTTGATCGTGAAATTGGAACTACTAAACGCGGTACCACCAGAGGTTGCGACCGTGATTCTGCCCGTACTCGAGTTGCTGGCGACGGTGGCAGTGATCTGGGTGGAGCTATTGACCGAAAAGCTGGCCGCAGCCCTCCCGTTGAACATCACGGCAGTCGCCCCAGTCAGGTTGGTTCCGGTGATGACCACTGCGGTCCCGGCGCCTCCCGAGGTTGGCGCGAAACTGGAGATCGTCGGCGGGGGCGGCGAGTTGTTCGAAGACCCTCCACCGCCGCAGCCGGCGAACGTGATCAGGAAAGCGGTACAAACAAGCACGCCAGCCAAACGCTGCGCGAGGTTGCCAAGCGGGATCTGATCCGATTTCTGACCAAAAGGCAGGGATTTCCAACATGAAGCGGGCGAGGCGGCTGATTTTCGCATGAGCGTATTTTGGGCCGTCGCGGGACATACTCACAAGTGTGCCGGAGGGCTACGACGTTAGAACCATGACCCGCCAAACCAAAATGGGAATTCAGGAAACCAGGCGTTTGCAGCCACAAGCAAAAAGGCGGCCCTGCCAGGCCGCCCTTTTTTCGAATTTTCTCGGACTTTTCGGTGGCTTAAACGCCCTTCACGTTCTCCGCTTGCCAACCCTTCGGCCCTTTTACGACATCGAACTGGACCTGTTGACCTTCCTGCAGGCTGCGGAATCCGTTCGCCTGGATGGCGGAGAAGTGTACGAATACGTCCTCTCCGTTTTGACGGCTGATGAAACCATAGCCCTTGGCATCGTTAAACCACTTTACTGTTCCTGTTTCCATGGTGTTGCTTGTGTTCCTTTGTGTTGAAATGTGCGCTGAGTTTCGCAGGAAAGTGCAGGCAGGTCACGCTGTAGAGCGGGGTACTGCTTACAACCGCAAAGATCAAACGCACTTAAATTGTACATGGCCTTGGGGTAAATAGCCAGAAGATTCTGGATTACGAAGGTACGCGGAGTTTTCGAGTGCTCAAGCGGCTTCCGGTCCTCTGGTTTGCATCTTTCTAAATACTGATTCATCATTGGGTTATGGGGATCGTGGGAACATTGCGCCGGGCTTTCGCCCTGAGCGTCCTGATCTTGGCCGCGTCTGCGGTCTCCTCGGCGGGCATCATCGACGATGTCCGCGTGCAGGTCGGACAGAACACCTATGCGGCAGCCGAGTCGGAACTGCGCCGCTATCGGGCTCACCACGGGGTC
>Ga0335084_10001320_pt1 | contig 23043 bp, 24 predicted proteins | sample Lox_Sample_44_FD_206721 | JGI IMG/M metagenome (GOLD analysis project Ga0335084, IMG submission 206721) | Soil microbial communities from Loxahatchee National Wildlife Refuge, Florida, United States - Lox_Sample_4.4 | ecosystem: Environmental > Terrestrial > Soil > Wetlands | place: USA...
GCCGTCGAGGTCGTAGGTCCAGGCGTGATAGGGACAGACGATGCGGCTTCGGGCGAGGGCTCCCTGTTGCGCGGTGCAGAGGATCGAGCCGCGATGCCGGCAGGTGTTGTGGAAGGCGCGCAGACCACCGTCCTCCGCGCGCAGGACGACGACCGACTGGGTGCCGATCGCGACGACACGGTAATCGCCCGCCGCGGCGATCTCCTCCTCGCGCGCGACGGCGATCCAGCGGGCGTACCAGAACGCCTCCAGTTCCTGCCGGAAGTGCGCCGGATCGTGAAACCAGGCTGCGGGAAGCCCGGCTTCGAGCCGTCTCAGCGGCTCGCGCATCGGTGCGAGAGGGGGAATCGCCGCCGCAGGGTGGCGATGTCTCTCACTTCGGGGAGCGCGAGGGGGTGCGCCCTCTCGCGGTGTTTCAACGACAGGAATAGCCGCCCCGGTCCGGCGATTGCTCCGACTTTGGGCAGCACGAGAGGGTCTGCGACCGGCGCGCTTCACCCGGTCGAGTGTAGCGGATCAACCCGCGCCGGCGTCCTCGGTGACGTGATGCTGCGGTCGCGGGTCGGCCGGCGGCTCGCCCCCGTCGAACGTCCCGGGGGTCAGCTCGACGCGGTCGCGAACGAAGAGCGGGATCTCGTGCACGCCGACGAGCCGGCCGCCTTGATCGGCGGAGGTTGCGAGCGGCGGGACTCCCGTGGTCGAGAGGAGAAGCAGGCTGCAGAAGAGGCAATATCCCATGGCACGCGGTCCTGCTGGCGTGGTCCCGGGCGGCCGGCGCGAGGTTCCGCGCCGGCGGCCCGGGCAAGCAAGGCTTACGGCTGGGTGAAGGGCACGATCTCGTCGCCCATCGTGCGGCCACCGGCCTGCTGCACGTCGGCCTGGTAAGAGGTCGCTTCCGGCGCGTTGCGCTTCACGATGTGGTTCTCTTCCGCGTTGAGCGTCGGCTCGGCGACGGCAACGCTGGCGAGGCCGAGGGTGCAGAGGGCGATGGCGATCAGGTTGCGTTTCATTCGGTCAGTCCTTTCAGGTGGAGGTTGGGGTTACGGCTGGGTGAACGACGTGACTTCGTCTGCCATCGTGCGGCCACCGGCCTGTTGCACGTCGGCCTGGTAGGAAGTCGCTTCCGGCGCGTTCTTGACGATCGCGTTCCCTTCGATGTTGAGCGTGGGCTCGGCGACGGCAGCGGTGGCGAGGCCGAGGGTGCAGATGGCGATGGCGATCAGGTTGCGTTTCATTTGGTCGGTCCTTTCAATAAGAGTTGAGTGGGTAGGTTCGTTGCACCAGCGACGCCAGTATCGGGAAACGCGCCGCGCCCAGAAATCGGGCCGTCTCCTTAGTACCCACGGGTGAGTTCGGGGCGCACGGCGCTCCGCTCCCTATGGCGCGCCGCGATGTCCGATGGCGCCGCGCTGCGCAGGAGGAACTAGGCCATGTGGCCGGTGGCGTGCGAATCTGACGCGCTGCGCGGACTCGTGCCGATTCGGCGACGCCAATTTGTGCCGCTGCCGTCGGGCCGCCGCCGGCGGCGCGCCAGCGCACAGGCGGCGGGACCGTCTACTATTGCCTGTGCAAGCGGCTCCTAATCAACGGCTTGTAAGCCGGTGCGGCAGGTGCCTCGCGACCGCGCGTGAGGCGCTTCGCGCTGCCCGAGCGCCTTCGGTATCGTTCTTGCTACACATCCGGCGTCCGCGGTCGGGGCGGGGTTGCGGCACCGTGAAATTCCCGGTGCGATGCCCGCCCCCCCGCGCGACACCCGTTATCCGTGCCGCGCGCAGGCCGCGCGGAGTGAACCGAATCGGCCCTCGAGAATGGCGAATTCATCCCTGGTCTCGTCTCTCGGTCTTCGCCGTGCGAAGCTCGATCCGAACGCCGACGGCGGCGCGATGACCGACGACGACTACATCTCCTGGGGCAAGACGTCGAACAGCGGCGAGCTCGCCGCGGGCGAGACGAACCCGCTCTTCCGCCTCCTCGAGGAGGAGGAGGGGCTCGACTCGCTGGTCGACGTGCCGTTCGGTCTCAAGCATCTCAAGGACCTGCACGTCGTGATGCGCCACTCGGTCGCGGTCGCCGGCGAGCGGCGCGAGGACCTGACCCGCCACCCGCTCTTCCACCCGGCGTTCGCCGCGTTCACGCTCGGCTTCGCGATCGGGCTCGCCCAGGCGCACCGCTCGAAGCACATGGGCTTCCGCGCGAACCCGGCACGGCTCTCGAAGCGCCAGCTCGAGCTGTGCGACCAGTGGGGTGCGGAGGTCGCGACCTACTACCTCGCGGCCGTCGACTCCGACGGCATCTTCGGCAAGGACTCCGACGTCGACCTATACGGCATCTCGGACCGCTGGCGGCTCCTCTCGGACGAACGCCGGCTGGACGGGTTCGAGCGCCTGAAGGAGGGCGTGGAGTCCGGAAAGCGTGCGGCGCACCAGTGGTTCGAGGACGACACCTGCGACGTGCCGCCGTACTTCCTCGATGCGCTCGCGAACTTCGTCGACGCGCATCCCAACCGCGGCTTCGAGTGAGACCGGTCGCCTCCCGGTAACGGGAGGCGGGCGGCGCTACGACAGCCCGTACCCCCGCTCGTAGAGCACCCAGCGCCCGTCGCCGCTGCGGCGATAGTGCCGCTCGTCGCGGAGCGCGACGAGGTGGATGCGCCAGTCGCGCGCCGGCTCGCGCGCGGCGAGCTGCTCGGCGTCGCGCACCGTCCACACGTCCTCGAGCGCGAAGCATTCGGCTTCGTAGACCGGTACGCCGTCGCGCGTGAGCGCGGCGTAGCCGACGCCCACCGCGAGTTGCGCCTCTGGCGGGAGGAGGTCGTCGGAGCGCTGGCCGAGGAGGGTGCTCGCCGTGGCGCGCAGTGTGTCGTGGAGGAGTGACATAAGGTGATTGATCGTGTCGTCGGGGGCTGGCGGAACCTTACGCGTGCGTCATGACGGGCGCATGAAACCCGCCCGCGTCGGCACCTTTGGGGTAGAGTCCGCCCGGCCCCGATGAGTTCCCGACTGCTGCTCGATCGCAACGCCGGCGTGCTTCGCCACGCGGCCTTCGGCTGTTTCGATCCCGGGGCGCGCGTGTGGCGGCCCGGCCCCGCGTCCGGCACGCCGGTCGCGCTGCGCGAGGCGGTGCGCTGGTTACAGCGCGAAAGCGGCCGGCCCTGCCGGCCTCCGATCGGCGTGATCGGCGCGCGCGAGGCGACCGAGGCGCAGCTCGCCCATGCGCTCGCGCTCGGCCGCGGCCTTGCCGAGATGGGGCTTGCCCTTCTCTGCGGCGGTCTCGTCGGCGTGATGACCGCGGCGTCCAAAGGCGCCGCCGAGGCCGGCGGTACCGTCGTCGGCCTGCTGCCCGACGGCGACTGGCGCACGGCGAACCCGTGGGTGACGATTCCGATCGCGACCGGCATCGGCGTCGCGCGAAACGCACTGATCGCGCGCGCGGCGCTCGCGCTCGTCGCCGTCGGCGGCGGCTACGGCACGATCTCGGAGATGGCGTTCGGGCTGCAGTTCGGCAAGCCGGTGCTCGCCGTCGGCGGGGCCGCGCCCCTCGCGGGCGTCGAGCCGATGGCGACCGCGGACGAGGCGCTCGAGCGCATCGCGCGCGTCGTCCTCGAGCTGCCGGCGAAGGAGGCGTGAGCCGCGTGCCGCCGCCGGCGTGGCTCACGCAGGCGCTCGCGGTCGACTACAGCGAGTTTGTCCCGCTCCGCGCGGCGGCGCGCCGCTTCGGCTGGGTGCGGCCCGAATTCGCCGCGGTGCTTGCGCGCTTTCCCGAGGTGTTCAGGTGCGAGTCGCAGCGCGTGTCGCTCGTCGATTCGCTCGCGACGCCGGCGGCACGGACCGAGGCGCTCGCGCGAGTCGCCTCGTGGCTTCGCGACGAGGGGTTCGTGACCGGCTGGCGCGATGAGCCTTACGAGATCTACGCCGAGGCGAGCGGCGAGCCGCTGGCGCGGATCGAGCGCGCGGCGGTGAAGCGGTTCGGGATACGCGGCCGGGCAGCGCACCTGAACGGCATCGTCGAGACCGACGCCGGCCCTGCGATGTGGGTCGCCCGCCGCAGCGCCACCAAGCCGACCGACCCGGGCAAGCTCGACAACCTCGTCGGCGGCGGTGTCGCCGCCGGCCTCGACGCCTGGCAGACGCTGATGAAGGAGTGCCGCGAGGAGGCCGGGCTGCCGTTCGAACTCGCGCGGCGCGCCCGGCCGCGCGATGCGCTCGCGTTCGACTACGTGGTCGCAGACGGGCTCGACGCCAACGAGGTCGAGGCGTTCGACCTCGTGCTCGGGGCCGATTTCGAGCCCCGGAACGAGGACGGGGAAGTGGCCGGCTTCGAGCGCCTGCCGTTTGACGCCGTGCGCGAGCGGCTCGAGATCCCGCATCTCTTCACCGTCGATGCTGCGCTCGTCGCCTGGAGCTGCCTCCGGCGCTGGGAAGGGAGACCGCTATAGGCGATCGTCACCTCACCAGGGACACGCCTGTCGATTGTCAAAGATTGTCAAACCCCGGGCGGCCCGGAAACGGTCCGCGCCCGGGTACCAAGTTGTACCGCGCGGGGCACTTGCCGGTGGCATATACTTTGCGGCATTTTGAACTCCCGGATTCACGTGCCGATTCCGAAACTTAGCTTCCTCCCGCCGGCGTTCCCTCGGGGCCGGTCCGGTCACCCCGAGCGGAAGGCCCGCGGATGAGCGTCCAGGTCGGGACCTGGACCGCGGTCGCGAGACCGCTCCGCTACGCGGCGATCGCCATCCTGGCGATCCTCCTCTTCGGCGGCTGGGGTTACCTCTACGTCAAGGCGCGGGCGGTCGATCTCACGGCGGCGACCGACGTGCTCGCGAGCCTGCGCGAGCTGCGGGAAGTCGACGGCCGTTGGAACGATTGGCTGATCGGGACGCGGCTCGCGGTCGGCGCGGAGGCGGGCGCCGCCCCGCGCTCGTCGGTCGACCCGACGAAGCTCGCGCGGCTCCACGCCCTGCTCGCGCTGAAGGTCCACGACCTCGACAATCCCCTGCCGCCGACGATGCTCATCGGGCTGAAGGACGCGTTCGGCGCGAAGACGACGGCGGTCGAGGCCTTTGCGGCAGCGAGCACGGCCTATGCGCAGTCGCTCGCCGAGCTGAGGCGCGTGCATGATGCGTTCGGCGTATACGCGCGCGAGCGCTCGTCGGGGGTCGCCTCGGGCGTGGCCCGCGACGCCGAGCGGGTCCAAGAGGCGCTGCTCGCCTACGTGGGGCAGCCCTCCGCGGCGACCGCGAAGAGCGCGGAGGGCGCGATCGCCGACCTTGCCGCGGCGGACGTGCCGGACCTCGCCCGCGCGGAGGTCGAGCGCTTCGTCGCCGCAGCGCGCAAGGTCCTCGCCGACCGGGCGGCCGAGGACGCGCGCTTCCGAGAGGCCTACTTCACCTCGACCGGCCCGCGACTGGACACCGCGCTCCGCGCCTTCGAGGGCGGCTTCGGCGACTCGCTCGCCGACGCCGAGCGCTACCGCATGTATCTCCTCGTGTACTCGGGCCTGCTCCTCCTGCTCGCGGCGTGGCTCGCCTGGCGGCTCACCGCGAACTATCGCGTCATCAGCGGCCTCAACCGCAAGCTGCGCGAAGCGAACGAGTTCCTCGAGCATCGCGTCGAGGAGCGCACGCGCGACCTGAAGAACGCGATGGCGCAGCTCAAGGAGCAGGAGACGCTGCTGATCCAGAGCGAGAAGATGTCCTCGCTCGGGCAGATGGTCGCCGGCGTCGCGCACGAGGTGAACACGCCGCTCGCGTACGTGAAGGCGAGCCTGGAGACGGTGAAAGGCAGCATGCCGAAGGTGGCGCAGGCGCTCGCGGCGTCCGAGAAGCTGATCGGGATGCTGCACTCGGACAAGGTGAGCGAGGCCGAGCTGTCGGCGCAGTTCGCCACCGCGTCGCAGGCGCTCGCCGGCGCGCACTCCGGCGGCACCTTCCCCGACATCGACTCGCTGGTGAAGGACGGGCTGTACGGGATCGGCCAGATCGCGGAGCTCGTCACCAACCTCAAGAACTTCGCGCGCCTCGACCGCAGCAAGATCGCCGAGTTCGACCTGAACGAGGGCATCGCCTCGGCGCTGACGATCGCGAAGAACCAGCTGAAGAAGCGCACGGTCCGGCAGGTGCTCGGCCAGATCCCGAAGGTGCCGTGTGCGCCCTCGCAGATGAACCAGGTGTTCCTGAATCTCCTGACCAATGCCGCACAGGCGACGCCCGAGGAGGGCGGCGTGATCACGGTCCGGACCTTCCAGCCGGATCCGGGGCGGGTCGCGATCGAGATCGCCGACAACGGCCACGGCATTCCCGAGGACGTGCTGCCCAAGATCTTCGACCCCTTCTTCACCACCAAGGAGGTCGGCAAGGGGACCGGGCTCGGGCTCTCGATCACCTACAAGATCGTGGAGAGCCACGGCGGGCGGATCGACGTCGCCTCGAGGGTCGGCACCGGCACGAAGTTCACCGTCACGCTGCCGGTGAAGCCGGTGGTGGTCGCGGAAGCCGCCTGACGATGATCTACGAGCGCCCGCAGCAGGTCGGCAAGTACCTGATCACCGGCGAGCTCGGCCGGGGCGGCATGGGCGTCGTCTACCGCGGCGAGGATCCGGTCATCAAGCGCGAGGTCGCGCTGAAGGTGATCCGCCGGCGCGACCTCGACCCGAACGACGCCGAGAGCGTGCTCGAGCGCTTCAGGCGCGAGGCACGCGCCGCCGGGAGCCTGCATCACCCGAACATCGTCGCGATCTACGAGTACGGCGAGGACCAGGACTGCGTGTTCATCGCGATGGAGTGCGTGCCGGGCAGGAGTCTCCGCGACCACCTCCTCGCCGGCTACCGGCCGGAGCTGAGGACCTTCCCCGAGATCCTCGACCAGCTGCTCGAGGCCCTCGAGTACTCGCACTCGCGCGGCGTCATCCACCGCGACATCAAGCCCGGCAACCTGCTGATCAGCGAGATGGGGACGGCGAAGATCAGCGACTTCGGCATTGCGCGGATCGAGCACTCGCACCTCACCCTGATGGGCGAGGTGCTCGGCACGCCGTACTACATGGCCCCCGAGCAGTTCGACGGCGAGACCGCCGACGAGCGGAGCGACGTCTATTCCGCCGCGGTGATCGTGTACGAGGTGCTGACGGGCCGCCGGCCCTTCGAGGGGCAGGGCGCGAACCTGATGCGCCAGATCCTCGAGATGCCGCCGCCGCTGCCCTCGACGCTCGAGCCGCGGCTGTCGAAGGAGCTGGACCGGGTGCTGCTGAAGGCGCTCGCGAAGCGCCCGGAGGACCGGTTCCGAAGCGCTCGGCAGTTCCTCGAGGCGCTGCATCTCGCGTTCGACGACAAGCCGTTGCCCGCCACCCGGCTCTCCGACGCCGGCCAGCACGAGATCACCTCGCCGCACCTCGAAAGCGACGAAACGCCGTCGGGGACGCATCGCCTCCGCGCGACCAAGGTCACCGCGCTGCGGCGCGCGATCGCCGCCGGCTCCGGCTCACCGGAGGTGAGGACCGAGCCGCAGGCGCTGCAGGCAGCCGCCGGTCCGGTCCGGAAGAAGCCGGCCATCCTCTTCGTGGACGACGAGGAGCGGGTGCTCAACGCGCTCCGGATCCTGTTCCACCAGACCTACGACGTCACGGTGGCGACCGGCGGGGAGGAGGCGCTGCAGCTCGCGAAGAACCGGTACTTCCACGTCATCGTCAGCGACCAGCGGATGCCGGGCATGCTCGGTGTGGAGCTCCTGCGCGAGCTCAAGCTCGTCGCACCCAACTCGGTGCGGATGCTGCTGACCGGCTACTCGGACCTCGCGGCGATCGTCGGCTCGGTGAACGACGGCGAGGTGTTCCGCTTCATCTCCAAGCCCTGGAACCAGGACGACCTCCAGGCGACGATCGGCGAGGCGGTGACGATCGCGATCGCGCTCGAGGCGAGCCCGCCGCCGCGCGCGGCGGTGCGGTCGACGGCGGACGTCGCCGCGCTCGTGCTCGACGACGCGCCGCTCGCGCGCGCGGCGCGCGAGATGTCGGGCGACCTCTGCCGCGTGGTGCACGCGAACAACCTCGACGATGCGCTGCACGCGCTCGCGGTGAACGAGATCGCGGTGCTGATCGCCGACCTCGAGTCGCAGCGGGTCGACAACACGGTGCTGTTCAAGCTGCTGAAGCAGGAGCATCCGCAGACCCTGGTCATCGTCACCACCAGCGCCTCGGACTCCGAGCTGATCATCAGCCTGATCAACGAGGCGCGGATCTTCCGCTTCATCAACAAGCCGGTGAACCTGACGCTGCTCCAGAGCCACATCGTCGCTGCGCTGGAGCGCTACTACGCCTTCAAGCAGTCCCCGGAGATGGTGAAGATGCAGGCCGCGCGCCGCTCCGCCGCCGCGCGCGAGTCCAAGCTCGGGCAGTCGATCCTCGACAAGCTGAAGTCGATCACGACCCGGCTGGCGACCCCGTTCCGGGGCTGATTTCCTCGCGCTCGCTCCCCTGACCGGAGCGCGGAGACCGTAGAGCCGAGCCTCGGCGAGCGGTGGATCGCGTCCGCGCGATCTGCCACCATGTCCCCCAGCTAGGCCATGGGAGCGACCCGATGACCCCCGCCCGCAACCGCCAGGTCCGGCTCAAGTCCCGCCCGAGCGGCATCCCCCAGGCCGAGCACTTCGAGATCGTCGAGGTGCCGGCGCCCGAGCCGCGGGACGGCGAGTTTCTCGTCCGCAACGATTTCCTGTCGGTCGATCCGGCGATGCGCGGGTGGGTCAGCGCGGTCGCGAACTACTCGCAGCCGGTCGGCATCGGCGAGGTCATGCGCTCGTTCACAGCGGGCGTGGTCGTCGCCTCGCGCCATCCCGGCTATACGGTCGGCGACAGCGTCATGGGCCTCCTCGGCTGGCAGGAGTACGCGACAAGCGACGGGACCGCGATCACGCGCAAGGTGCAGGAGACCGACCTTCCGTTGTCGGCCTCGCTCGGGATCCTGGGTCTCAACGGCGTGACCGCATACTTCGCGCTGCTCGAGGTCGGCGAGCCGCGCGCCGGAGACACGGTGGTCGTCTCGACCGCCGCGGGCGCCGTCGGCGCGACCGTGGGCCAGATCGCGAAGCTCGCGGGGTGCCGCACCGTCGGCATCGCGGGCGGTGCGGCCAAGACTGCGCTCTGCCGCGAAGAGTTCGGCTACGACGCCGCCATCGATTACAGGGATGCCGATCTCGACGCGGCGCTCGGAGCGGCGTGTTCGCGCGGCATCGACGTGTACTTCGACAACACCGCCGGCCCGATCAGCGATGCCGTCCTGCGCCACCTTGCGATTGGAGCGAGGGTCGTCATCTGTGGCACCGCGTCAGTGGCAAGCTGGGACCCGGCGCCCGTCGGCCCGCGCGTCGAGCGGCATCTCCTCGTGAAGCGCGTGCGCATGCAAGGGTTCATCGTCTTCGATTACCAGCACCGCTACGAGGAGGCGGTCGCCCGGCTCGCGGGCTGGCTGCGCGCCGGGAAGCTGCGCTACCGCGAGGACGTGCTCGAGGGCATCGAGCAGGCGCCGGGCGCGATCGCAGGGCTCTATCGCGGGGAGAACCTCGGCAAGCGGCTGATCCGCCTGCGGCACGATTGAGCGCGTCGTGGCGCGGCGAGCCGCCTAGGCGCCGCCGGGAAACGCCGGGAAACGCACGCCCTCCCGCGCAAGCTGTTCGACGAGCGCCACTTCCCAGGTGAGGTAGTCGCGCATCGCCTGTTCGATGCGGTCGCCGTGATCGTAGGGCAGGTAGTAGACGTCGTCCGTGCCGTCGAGCATCCGCGTGGCGCCCGGCTCGAGCGCGAGCCCCGCCGCCGACCAGGCCGCGGTGCCACCGTCGACGACGGACACCGGGCCTGCTCGGACCGCCGCCGCTTCCGGCGCCGCGAGCCCCGCGAGCACGCCATCGGGCGACGTGAGCACGAGCGCGCGGCCGGCCTCGAGCTTCGGGAGCGACTGCGCGAGCCGCGAGCGGATCGCGTAGGCCGCGCCGGGAATGTGGCCGCGCCGGTACTCGAGGCTGCTCGCGAGGTCGACGAGCTCGACCTTCCCGCCCTCGAGCAGACCCTTCAGCTCGCGCGGCGCGATCGTCTGCACCGCGCCGAGCCCGAGCACCTGTTGCGGCGCAGGGCGATCGGCAAGGGTTGCACCCACCATCGCGTCGCGCCAGACGTAGGCGTCGCGCCAGCCCATCTGCGCGAGCCAGGAAGCGGTCATTGGGGCGCGGACACCGTCGGAATCCACGAGCACGATCCGTGCATTCCTGGTGCCCACGTAGGCGTCGGTCGACTGCACGAGCTGGCCGCCCGGGGCGCTCGCCGCCTCGGCCAGGTGCCCGGCGAGATATTCCTCCGGCGTGCGCACGTCGAAGACGTAGAGCGTGCGGTCGGGATCCCGTCGCCACTGGCGCAGGTCGCGGTCCGTCGCTTCGCGCACGCCGAACCGCGCCGCGACTTTCCGCGCCGCGGCGCGCGCCCGCTCGAGCGCTGCGGCACCTGGCGGCGGCGCCATCTCGCGCTTGCCGTGCTCGAGCTCAAGCCCGGCGAGGGTCCAGCCCATCGTGCCGTTGCGAAGCGCAACCACGCGGTGCGGCACCCCCGCGTTGCGCAGCGACTGCGCGCCGATGATCGAGCGCGTGCGGCCGGCGCAGTTCACGACGACCAGCGTGTCCGGATCGGGCGCGACCTCGAAGATGCGGTGGACGAGCTCCGCGCCGGGGCAGTCGAGCGCACCCGGCAGGCTCATCCGCTGGAACTCCGTGAGCGGCCGGCTGTCGAGGACGACCATCTTCTCGCCCGCGCGCCGCTTCGCGGCGAGCTCCTCGGGCGAGATCGACGGCGTGCCGTCGCGATGCTCGACGTGCTCGCCGAACGCCTTGCTCGGCACGTACACGCCCGCGAAGAGCTCGCGGCCTAGCGCGCGCCACGCGTCGACGCCGCCCTCGAGGATCGAGACGTCCGTGTAGCCGAACGCGTGCAGCTTGTTTGCGGCGCGCTCGGCGAGGCCGTCGTCGGCATCACAGAGGACGATCCGCGTCGTGAGCCGGGGCACCAGCCGCGCGAGCTTGAGCTCGAGCCGCGAGAGCGGCAGCGAGACGGCGTGGAAGAGATGCCCCTTCGCGAACACGCCCTCCTCGCGGACGTCGAGGAGCGCGAGCTCCCCGCCGTCCGCGAGCATCGCCGCGAGGTCGGCAGCCCTTGCGCGGCCGCTCATTTCAGGTGCTTGGCGAAGAACTCGATCGTCCGCTTCCACGCGAGCTCGGCCGCTTGCGCGTTGTACTCGGTGATCGGCAGCTTGTTCGCGCCGACGGCCGTTTCGTTCGCGAAGGCGTGCTGCGCCTTGTAGCGGTGGAACTCGAAGTTCACCTTCGACGCGCGCAGCTTCTCCTCGAGCTTGTCGACGGTCGCGATCGGGAAGGGCACGTCGTCGAGCGCGAAGTGGCCGAGGAGCGGCGCCCTGATCTTGGTCGCGTCGATGTACTCGAGCGGCGGGAAGCCGTACCAGCACACGGCCGCGTCGACTTCAGGGACGTTCGCGACCGAGAGGAGCGTCAGCGCGCCGCCCATGCAGAAGCCGGTGACGCCGACCTTCGCGCTCGAGCCCTTCAGGTGCTGGACCGCGCCGCGCACGTCCTCGCCGGCCGCGTCGCCGAAGTTGAGGTTTGTCATCAGGTGCTCGGCTTCGTTCGCCTTGAGGGCCACCTTGCCGCGGTACAGGTCGGGCACGAGCGCCCGGTACCCTGCTGCGGCCATCCGGTCGGCGACGCCCTTGATCTGGGCGTTCAGGCCCCACCATTCCTGAATCACCACCAGGCCGGGCGCCTTTGCCGCCGCCGCAGGCTCGGCGAGGTAGCCTTGCACCGTCTGTCCGTCCGGCCGTTTGAAGCTGATCATCTGACCCATTCTTCGTCCTCCTTCGGGAAACGTACCCCCAATCCTACGATGCATCGAGGAGCGGGGCCGAGAGCCGAATCGCCACCCGTGCGTCTCGCGCCCGGCCGGCGGCTCAGCCGCGGTATTTTCGCTGGAGCCAGTCCGCGAGCTGCATGCTTGCCCGCGAGCGCGGGCGGTCGCGCGGGAAGACGAGCTGGATCCGCACGTCGATCCTCGGTCTGAACGGCCGGAAGGCGAGATCGTCGAACCGCCCCGACAGCTCGATCGAGCGGTCCACCAGCCCGACGCCAGCGCCGCAGCTCACCATCATGCAGGCGGCGAGCGACGAGCTCGCCTCGATGCCGATCGACGGCGGCGTCTCGCCCTCCCGCTGACAGGCTTCCTCCACGAGCGCACCGAGCCGCGTGCCCGGCCCGGTCGAGATCACCGACTCGTCGCGCAGGTCGCGGGCGTGGACCGCGGCCTGCTGCGCAAGCGCGTGACCATGCGGCACGACGACCGCCATCTCGGAGGTGATCAGGTCCTCGGCGTCGAGCGCGCCATCGGCGACCGGCGCATAGACGAGCCCCATGTCCGCCTCGCGCCGCGAAACGCGCGCGATCGCCATCGGCGTCGGGAGGGAATGCACGATGACGCTGAGCTTCGGCGTCGCCGCGCGCAGCGCGGCGATCGCCTGCGGGAGGAACGCGTTGACGAGCGTCGGCGAGGTCGCGAGAACGAGCTTGCCGGTGCGCCCGTCGCGCAGCTCCTGCATCGTGCGGCTCACGGTGTCGATGCGCCCGAAGATCTCCTCCAGGTCGGGCAGGAGCGAGAGCGCCTCCGGGGTGGGATGGAGCCGGCCGCCGATGCGCTCGAACAGCGTCATCTGCAGTTGCTGCTCGGCGTGTTTGAGGACGGCGCTGACCGCCGGCTGGGTGACGTGCAGGTTGCGGGCGGCCGCGGTGATCGAGCCGGCGCGCATGATTGCGTAGAGCGTTTCGAGCTGTCGCAGCGTCATCACAAGACCCTGATCGGACCCGGGTCAAGTATCACATGATCTTATGATCTGGCCAAAAATCGTGATTACCACCCAAGGTGCTCATTCCTGAAAAATGGCGGTTTTCGAGGAGCCCGTAGATGCTCACCGCCCAGGAGTCCGCGAAGTTCACCATCCGACCGCTCCCTGCCGCGCTCGGCGCTGAGGTCACCGGGATCGATCTCTCCAAGCCGGTGGACGCCGCAACCCGGAAGGCGCTGCACGACGCCTGGGTCAAGCACGCGGTGCTCGTCATCCGTGGTCAGAAGCTCGCGCCCGGGGAGTTCGCCGACGCCGCCGGCATCTTCGGGGAGCTGCTCGAGCAACAGATCAAGAAGTACGCGCTGCCGGAGAACCCGCTCGTCGGCACGATCTCGAGCCAAGACCTGCCGCTCGTGGACGGCAAGCTGCACGTGCGCGGGGAGAACTACCACACCGACCACTCGAATTTCGCGGCGCCCCCCAAGGCGACGATGCTGCACGCGGTCTCGCTGCCCTCGCGGGGCGGCGACACGCAGTTCGTCGACGTGCGCAAGGCGTACGATGACCTGCCGGAGGAGACCAAGCGCAAGATCGTGCCGCTGCGTTCGCCCCACGTCTACGAGAGCAGCCACAGCCCGCGCAAGATGACGGCCTTGAGCCCCGAGGAGCGTGCCAAGATCCCGCAGACGCTGCAACCGCTCGTCATCCGCCATCCGGACAGCGGGCGGCTGGCGCTCTACCTCAACACCGCCCGCATGGAGGGCATCGAGGGCATGGACCCGGACGCGGCGTTCAAGCTGATCGACGAGCTCTACGACCACGCCACGCAATCGAAGTACGAGTACCGCCACAAGTGGCTGCCCGGCGACATGGTGGTCTGGGACAACCGCAGCGTCATGCACCAGGCGAACCCGGACTTCGACCCGTCCGAGTACCGCTATCTCTACCGCATCATGCTGAAGGGCGCGCCGCTGCAGCCGGCCGGCTGATCGCGAACGCCGGAACCACACCCGGGAGCAGAACACACCGCAAACGGCAAACACACTAGAAACAAGAACAACAAGCAGCAAGCAAGCGATCACCAACCAGGAGGCAGTACCGGTGAAGCTCACCTCACTCGCCAGCGCGGCGCTCGCCGTGGCGATTCTCGGCGCAGGACTATGCAGCGCCGCGCACGCGCAAGGCGCCTACCCGGTCCGGCCGGTGAAGATCATGGTCCCGTTCACCCCGGGCGGCGGCACCGACATCCTGACCCGGATCGTCGCCGGCAAGATGTCCGAAAGCATGGCCCAGCAGGTGCTCGTGGAGAACCGGCCGGGCGCGAACACGATCGTGGCGACCGAGGCGCTGGTGCGGTCCGCGCCGGACGGCTACACGCTGCTGATGCAGACGAACAACTTCGCGTCCAACGTGACGCTGTATGCGGGCAAGCTCAACTTCGATTCGATCAAGGACATCGCGCCGGTATCCCTCGTGGCAGGCAACCCGCACGTGCTGGTGGTGAACCCCGCGGTCCCGGCGAAGAACCTGCAGGAGTTCATCGCGCTCGCGAAGGCGAAGCCGGGCAGCATCACCTTCGCCTCGGCCGGCAGCGGCACGGTCAACCACCTGTCGGGCGAGCTGCTGAAGGAGCTCGCCGGCATCGACCTGCTGCACGTTCCCTACAAGGGCAGCGGCTCGGTGATGCCGGACCTCCTCGGCGGGCAGGTCAATTCGCTCTTTGCAGCGATGCCGACGGTGACCGGCTACCTCAAGGAGGGGAAACTCCGCGCGATCGCCGTGACGACACCGAAGCGCTTCCGCGGCCTGCCCGACGTCCCGACGATCGCCGAGCTCGGCTATCCGGGCTACGACTTCAGCTCGTGGTTCGGGATCCTGGCGCCGGCCGGGACCCCGAAGCCGGCCATCGACCGCCTGCACGCCGAGGTCGTGAAGGCGCTGAAGGATCCGACCGTGATCGACCGCCTGAAGGACTACGAGATTTTCGGCTCCTCGCCGGATGAGTTCGCGGCCTTCATCCGCGTGGAGATCGACAAGACCGCGAAGATCATCCGCGCGTCCGGCGCGAAGATCGATTCCTGACGGGAACGGGATGAGGCGCACGCTGCTCTTCGCCTTCGGCGTCTTCGCCGTCGGAATCGCCGCGGCGGCGCTCGCGCAGGCCTGGCCCGCGAAGCCGGTGAGGATCGTCGTCCCGTTCTCGACCGGGACGGCCGCGGACATCGCCGCGCGGCAGCTCGCCACGCGCCTCGCCGAGGCGTGGGGGCAGGGCGTCGTGGTGGAGAACGTGATGGGCGCGGGCGGGAACATCGGCGCCGTGACGGTCGCAAAGGCCGCTCCCGACGGCTACACGCTGTTGATGGCGGGCATCAACAACGTCATCAACCCGAGCCTCTATGCCGAGGCGGGCTACGACATGGCGCGCGATTTCAAGCCGATCGCGCGCATCGCGGTCGCACCGCTCGCGCTGGTGGCTAACCCGGCCTTCCCGCCGAGCTCGGTGACCGAGCTGGTCGCCCTCGCCAGGGCGAAGCCGAAGACGGTGCTCTACGGCTCGGGCGGCAACGGCAGCGTGACGCACCTCGTCTTCGAGCTGCTCAAGACGAAGACCACGATCGAGATGACGCACGTGCCGTACAAGGGCATCGCCCAGATGATGACGGACATCCTCGGCAACCAGATTCCGCTCGGGGCGCCGGCGGCGGCGAGCGCGCTCCCGCAGCTCAAGTCGGGGAAGCTCAAGGTGCTCGCGGTCACCAGCGCGAAGCGCTCGACGCAGCTGCCCGACGTGCCGACCGTCGCCGAATCGGGGATTCCCGATTTCGACGTCTCCGCCTGGAACGGCCTGGTCGCCCCGGCGCGGACGCCCGACGAAGTCGTGGCGAAGGTGTACGCCGACGTCGCGACGATCGCGCAGGCGAAGGAGTTCGTCGAGGCGATGCAGAAAGCCGGGCTCGAGACCGACCCGATGACGCCGGCCGAGTTCCGGGCATTCATCTCCGCCGAGCTCGCCAAGTGGTCGAAGCTCGTGAAGGACAGCGGCGCCAAACTCGACTGATACGGAGCGAGACATGAAACCGAAAGGGATTCTTCGAGTCGGCGCGGGATCGAGCTTCGCCGACGACCGGATCGCACCGGCGGTCGAGCTCGCCGAGCGGGGCGAGATCGACTATCTCGCGTTCGAGTGCCTCGCCGAACGCACGATCGCGCGCGAGAACCTCACCCGGCTGAAGAATCCCGACAAGGGCTACACGCCGCGGCTGCTCGATCGGATGGGGGCGGTGCTGCCGGCGTGTCTGAAGAACGGCGTGCGGATCGTCAGCAACATGGGCGCGGCGAACCCGACGGCCGCGGCGCGCGACGTCCGGCGCCATGCCAAGGAGCTCGGCCTGCCCGAGGTGAGCTGCGCGGTGGTGCTCGGCGACGACGTCGCGGAGATCCTCCGGCGGCAGCCGCAGCTGCCGCTGATGGAATCGGGCAAGCCGCTCGAAACGCTACTGCCGCGGATGGTCTCGGGCAACGCTTACCTCGGCGCCGACGTCATCTGCCGTGCGCTCGAGACGCGGGCGCAGGTCGTGATCACCGGCCGGGTCGCCGATCCCTCGCTCTTCGTCGCGCCGGCGATGCACCACTTCGGCTGGGGCTACGACGACTGGCCGCGCATGGCGGCCGCCACCGCCGCGGGTCACCTGCTCGAGTGCGCGGCCCAGGTGAGCGGCGGCTGCTTCGGCGATCCCGGCAAGAAGGACGTGCCGGACCTCGCACGTCTCGGGTTCCCCTATGCCGACATGACCGCCGAGGGGGGTTTCTGGATCTCCAAGACCGAGGGCAGCGGCGGGCGCGTCGACCTCGCCACCTGCAAGGAGCAGCTGCTCTACGAGCTGCACGATCCGGCGGCGTACATCACTCCGGACTGCGTGCTCGACGTCACCGAGCTCGAGATGGCGCAGGACGGTCGCGACCGCGTCCGCGTCTGGGGCGCGAAAGCGCGGCCGCGGACGCCCACCTACAAGGTCACGGTCGGCTACGACGACGGCTACATCGGCGAGGGTCAGATCTCCTATGCCGGCATCCATGCAGTGGAGAAGGCGAAGTGGGCTGCCGAAGTGGTCCAGCAGCGGCTCAAGGACCGCGGTCTGAAGTACTCGGAAGTACGCGTCGACCTGATCGGCATGTCGAGCCTGCACGGGCAGCCGGAGGCGAGGCCGGAGCCCTACGAGGTGCGCCTGCGTCTTGCGATGCGCACGACCGACCGCAAGGCGGCCGAGGCGGTGGGCTTCGAGGTGCGTGCGCTGCATGTGAACGGACCGGGGAGCGGCGGCGGCGGTTCCGATCCGATCGTGCGCGAGATCCTCGCCGTGCAGTCGGTGCTGCTGCCGCGCGCGCTGGTCGATGGGCAGGTCGTCGTAAAGGAGGCGTGACATGACACTGCGGGTCTGGGACATCGCACACTGCCGCGCGGGCGACAAGGGCGACACCTCCAATATTTCGGCGATCGCCTACGATGAGGCGGGCTGGAAGGTGTTGCGCGAGCAGCTGACCGAAGAGCGCGTGATGCGGGCGTTCGCCCACATCGCGAAGGGGCCGGTCCGCCGTTACGAGCTGCCGAAGCTGCAGGCACTCAATTTCGTCATCGAAGGGGCGCTCGGCGGCGGGGTGACGCGCTCGCTCGCGCAGGATCCACACGGCAAGTCGCTCAGCAGCCTGATGCTGACGATCGAGCTGCCGGGGACCTCGTCGGCGTGAGCCACTACGTCGCGTGCCTCGACGTCTGGGCGCCGGCCGTGCGCGAGGTCGTGCGTCGCACCGCGCCGCCCGAGCTCGATCTCCACTTCGCGACGAGCTATGACGACGCCGAGCAGATGGCGCTCGTCGAGGGCGCCGAGATCATCCTCGCCGGGTGGGCGGCGGTGACCGCGCCGATGCTCGCGCATGCGAAGAAGCTGCGCTTCATCGAGAAGTGGGGCATCGGCGTCGACCGCATCGACGTCGAAGCCGCGCGGCGCAAGGGCATCCCGCTCGCGATCACCGCTGGCTCCAACGCCGGGCCGGTGGCCGAGTTGACGATCGGGCTGATGCTCGGCGTCTACCGGCGCCTTGCGCAGGTCGACGCCGCGCTGCGCCGCGGGGTCTGGCTGAAGGCGGAGATGCGCGAGATCGGCTACCAGATCGCCGGCAAGACGGTGGGGCTCGTCGGCTTCGGCAACATCGGCCGCAAGGTCGCGCAGCGGCTGCGCGGCTTCGAGTGCCGGGTGGTGTATTTCGACGCCCGTCGTGCCGACGAGGCGACCGAGGCGGCGCTCGGCGCGAGCTACGTGCCGCTCGAGCGGCTCCTCGCCGAGAGCGACATCGTCAGCCTGCACGCGCCGTTCACGCCCCAGACCGGAAGGATGATCGACGCTGCCGCCATCGCGAGGATGAAGCGCGGCGCGGTCTTGATCAACACCGCGCGCGGGGAGCTGGTCGACGAGCGGGCACTGTACGACGCGCTCGTGGCCGGGAAGCTCCGCGGCGCCGGGCTCGATGCCTTCGATCCCGAGCCGCCTTCGCCGGACAATCCGCTGCTCAAGCTCGATCAGGTCATCGCGACGCCACACACCGGCGGCGCGGTGTTCGACAACGTCGAGAACGTGGCGCGCCACGCGATCGGCAATATCCTGCGGTTCCTGCGCGGCGAAGCGCTGGCACCGGCGGACGTGGTGGTGCCGGTGGGCGCCCCGAGGCAATAGGAGATCCCGACGTGACTGCAAGCGACGACGTGCCGAAGGTACGGGTGGTGGCCGAGGACCTGTGGTTCCCGGAGGGGCCGGTGTGGGTGGGCGACGGCAGCCTGCTGGTGGTCGAGATCCGCCGGAAGACCCTGACGCGGATCTCGCCCGACGGCCGGAAGCACATCGTCGCCAACCTCGGCGGCGGGCCGAACGGCGCCGCGATGGGGCCGGACGGGCACTGCTACGTCGCGAACAACGGCGGCTTCGCGTTCACGCAGCGCGCCGACGGGCGATGGGTGACCGCGGGCACACCCGAGGACTACCTCACCGGCCGCATCGAGCGGGTCAACATCGAGACCGGCAAGTTCGAAACGCTCTACGACCGCATCGGCAACGCGAAGATCCGCGGGCCGAACGACATCGTGATCGACGCGCACGGCGGGTTCTGGTTCACCGATCCCGGCAAGACGCGCCACCGCGACTGGGATCGCGGCAGCATCTGCTACGGCAAGATCGATGGTTCTTCGATTCGGGAAGTGGTGTTCCCGATCCACAAGCCGAACGGCGTCGGGCTGTCGCCCGACGGGAAGACGCTCTACGTCGCCGAGACCGAATCGGCGCGCCTGTGGGCGTGGGACCTCAAAGGCCCGGGCGAGCTCGCCAAGCCAGCCACGGCCTCGCCGAGCTCCCCGCACGGCAGCCGTCTCGTGTACGGCTCGCCCGAGTACGCGCGCTTCGATTCGCTCGCGGTCGAGGCCGGCGGCAATGTCTGCGTCGCCACGCTCGACCGGGGGGGCATCACGGTGTGCAAGCCCGAAGGCGGCGCAGTCGAGTTCGTCTCGGTGCCGGGTGACACGCACATCACCAACATCTGCTTCGGTGGACCGGACCTCAGGAAGGCCTACATCACGCTGTCGTACGCCGGACTGCTCGTCGAGATGGACTGGCCGCGCCCCGGGCTGCGGCTCACCGCCTGAACCCCCAGCAGGGAGGCAGCATGCACTACCTCGTGATCAGCACCCCGCGCGCCGACAAGCCCTCGGCCGCCCGCGACGGCCAGAAGGAGTGGTGGGACTGGGTGAACGGCCTCGCCGCCGCCGGCACCGCGAAGCACATCTACACCAAGCTCGGCCGCGGCGCGGTCATCATCTTCGACGTCGATTCGCCGGAGACGCTGCACAAGCTGATCAACCAGTGGTCCGAGTGCGTGCCGGCGACCTTCGAGGTCCACGCCCTGCTGCCGAAGGAGCACCAGGAGCGCATCGCCAGGGCCGGCGCCAATCCGATGAGCCTGTAGGGGCGAAACGCCGGAACGCAGCCGCGCGGATCAGCCGAGGAGTTGCCGCGCGATGATCATGCGCTGGATCTGGTTCGTGCCCTCGTAGATCTGGGTGATCTTGGCGTCGCGGTACAGGCGCTCGACCTCGAACCCGCGGATGTACCCGGAGCCGCCGTGGATCTGCACCGCGTTCGCGGTGTGGGCGACGGCGGCGTCGGCGGCGAAGCACTTCGCCATCGACGCCTCGATCGTGGCGCGCTCGCCCGCATCCAGCTTCACCGCCGCGGCGTGCACCATCAGGCGCGCCGCATGCGCGTCCTTCGCCATGTCCGCGATCATCCACTGCACCGCCTGGAACTCGGCAATCGGCCGGTCGAACTGGCGGCGCACCTTGGCGTAGTCGATCGACGCCTCGAGCGCGGCCTGCACGATCCCGACCGCGAGCGCGCCGATGCCGATGCGGCCCTTGTCGAGCACGCTCATCATGAGGTGGAAGCCGCGGCCCTCGGGACCGAGCAGCGCGCCGGCAGGCAGCTTCACATCCTCGAACTCGAGCGCGCCGACCTGCGAGGCGCGCTGACCCATCTTGTGCTCCTTGCGCCCGGCCACGAAACCCGGGGAATCGCGGTCGACAAGGAAGATGCTCATTCCCCGGTGCCCCGCCGACGGATCGGTGCGCGCGAGCACGCACGCAAAATCGCACACCGGCGCGTTGTGGATCCAGAGCTTGCGACCTGCGAGCGTCCACCCGTCGGCGGTCCGCATCGCCGTGCTGCGCAGGTTCGAGAGATCGGAGCCCGCCTCCGCTTCGGTGAGCGCATACGCGCAGCGTCGCTCGGCCTTCAGCAGCGGCCGGAGATAGCGCTCCTGCTGCTCGGGCGTGCCGTACGCGGCGAGCAGCGTGCCGACGAGCTCCACGAGGCCGCACTGGTCGGCGACCGAGGCGCAGCCGCGCGCGAGCTCCTCCATCACGACGGCGTAGGCGAGCGCGTCGCCGCCCGCGCCGCCAAGCCCCTCGGGTATCGCGATGCCGAAGAGCCCGAGCGCCGCCATCTCCGCGTACAGCTCGGCCGGGAAGCGCTCCGACTCGTCGAGCTCGCTTGCGACCGGGCGGATGCGCTCGCCGGCGAAGCGCCGCACCGCGTCGCGGATCTGCACGTGGCGCTCGGCGAGAAGCGGCGTCATGCGTCCGGCGGCAGCCACTTCATGAGGTGCTCGCCGAGCACCGCGAGCTCGCCACCGTCGCGGAACACCTCGACCTTCGAGCGGCTCCGCCGACTCTCGGGGTCGAGCTCGAGGACCGTGTAGCGCGCGGTAAGCGTGTCGCCGACGAACACTGGTTTCAGGAACCGGATCCGGTCGTAGCCAAGGGACACCGGAGTGCCCCGGCTCCCGCGCTCGCGCGCGCGACGGCTGATCATCGCCGACACGGTCGAGAGGAGCGCCATCGAGAGGATGCCGTGCGCGATGCGGCGGCCGAAGGATGTCGTGCGCGCATAGGCCTCGTCGACGTGGATCGGATCGAAGTCGCCCGAGATCGCGCTGAAGAGCGCGAGGTCGGTCTCGGTCAGCGTCTTGGAGAACTCGGCGGTTTCGCCGACCGCGACGTGGAAGCCGGCCGCATCAGGCGCCGAATCCATAGAATGCCGCCGGGTTGTCGACGAGGATCCTGCGGCGGGTCGCCTCATCCGGCGCCCAGTCGAGGAGAAGGTCGACGAGATCCGCGTCGTCGGGCATCGCGTCCTTCGGCGCGGACGGATGGGGCCAGTTGCTCGCCCACATCATCCGCTCCGGCGCGTGCTTCACTAGCGCGCTTGCGAGCCGTCCCACGTCCTCGTACTTCGGCGCACCGGTCTTCGACGTCTCGTACGCCGCCGAGAGCTTCACCCAGCAGCGGCCGGTGTCGAGGAGGCGCAGCAGCGACCGGAACGCCTCGTGATCCGGCGCGACCGGCTCGAGGTACTTGCCGACGTGATCGATCACGAACTTTCCGGCGAGCCGCTTGATCTGCGCTTCGTACTTCGGCAGCTCGCGGCCGTCGAGCTGGAGGTTCGCGTGCCAGCCGAAGGGGCGCACGCGCGCCATCACCTCGTCCATCCGGTCGAAGCCGACGGTGCCGTTTGGCAGCTGGAAGATGCGCTGCGCGACGATACCGCCCTTCGTCAGACGGTCGAGCTCGGCATCGGCGACGCCGGGCTTCACCACGCCGACGCCTCTCGCGCCGGGGCCGAGCGCGGCGATCGCCGCGAGGGTGACCCGGTTGTCGTCCTGGTAGGCGTTGGGCTGGACCACGATCACTCGCTCGAGCCCGAGGCGCCGCTGCAGGGCGCGGTAGGCATCCACCGGGAAGTGTCCCGGCAGCGGCGGGCCGCCGGGCGCGCTCGGCACCGCGGTGTCGTAGATGTGCATGTGCGTGTCGCAGGTCCCGCGCGGCACGGCGAGCCGGGGAGCGCGGTCGGTCATTTCTTCTTTCCGGCGGTGGTCTTCTTCGCGGTCTTCTTCCGAAGTGTTGGCTTCTTTGCTGCGCGCTTCGCGCGGCCCGGCAGCGGCCGCGAGCGGCTCGGGTCGCCGCCCGCTTCGGCCTCGACGAACGTCCCGCCCTGGTACATCTCCACGAGCGGGTTCGGGTGGTCCTGATGCTTCGCGAGCACGCCGGCCGCGTAGGCCTCGCTCTTGTCGAGCGGATGGTAGCCGAGGCGGTACGCGTTCGAGTTGTCGTACCAGCCGCGTTGGTTGTCGGAGACGCCGTACACGATCTCGAACTTGATGTCCGGATGGTCGATGCCGATCGAGACCAGCTGGGCGATGTCGCGCGGGCTGACCCAGATCGAGAGACGGCGCTTGTCGAGCGGCTCCGGATTGACGTTGCCGATCCGGATCGCAAGGACCTCGAGTCCGTACTTGTGGGCGTAGAGCGCGCCGAGCGCCTCGCCGAACGCCTTGGACACGCCGTAGCGGCTGTCGGGCCGGGGTTGCGCAAGGTGGTCGATCGTTTCGTCCCGGCGGTAGAAGCCCACCGCGTGGTTCGACGAGGCGAAGATCACCCGCTTCACGCCGTTGCGGCGGGCCGCCTCGAAGCCGTTGTACGCGCCGACGATGTTGGACGACAGGATGAGCGGCCAGTCGCCTTCGACCGGCCACGCGCCGAGGTGCACGATCGCGTCGACGCCCTT
>Ga0335084_10001321_pt1 | contig 23035 bp, 19 predicted proteins | sample Lox_Sample_44_FD_206721 | JGI IMG/M metagenome (GOLD analysis project Ga0335084, IMG submission 206721) | Soil microbial communities from Loxahatchee National Wildlife Refuge, Florida, United States - Lox_Sample_4.4 | ecosystem: Environmental > Terrestrial > Soil > Wetlands | place: USA...
AGTAGAGAAGATCTCCGATAAGGCCAGGCTTCCTTTGCCCAGGAAGTCGTCCCGAGGAAGTTTTTCATTCAAATCTTTTAATTCAAGGATGATGGGAGTCATTTTGTAAATGGCGTTATCACCCCGCTCTGGGGCTGAACCGTGACAGCTAATTCCCTTTGTAGTCACTTTAATCTCCATTCTACCCCGTTGGCCCCGATGAATCCTGCCATCCGTCGGTTCGGTAAGCACCACAAATTCAGGCACGAGCTTATCCTCGTTGATCATGTACTGCCAGCACAGGCCGTCACAGTCCTCTTCCTGCACGGAACCGACGACAACCAGGGTATAATCCCCCTCCAGCTCCAGTTCTTTGATGATTTTCCCGGCGTAAACCGCGGAAGCCATGCCGCCCTTCTGGTCACTTGCCCCACGGCCAACAATAATCTCTTCATCTTCATACCCGTTGAAGGGGTCATAATTCCAGTTTGCGGGATTCCCCACGCCTACCGTATCGACATGAGCATCGATGGCGATCAGGTGCTTTCCGTGCCCGATGTATCCCAGGACATTTCCCATGGGATCAACGGCCATTCTTTCAAAACCCACCTTTTCCATCTCTTCTTTGATTCTCGAGACTACTTTTTCTTCCCGACAGCTCTCGCTGGGGAGTGCAATCAGGTCTCTTAAGAATTGAGATAGTCGCGGCTCGTATTTTTGGGCTAAGTGCAATGCTTGGGTAAAAATGTCGTCCAAAACTTTTTCCCCTTCGTTCTACTTTTTCTTTGGGCACTCGAGCATAACGGATGCGTAAAATAAGAAAAACGCTATCCCCACATGCGCCCGGTTAAATCCGAAGCACAAAATCCCTGCCTTCGCCCCGCAAAGCGGGGCTTCGCGCAGGCAGGCGAAATTCGAAACAGGATCAAATCATGAAATTCAAAATGTTCAAAACAAAGAAAGTTTAGAAAATTGGAATCCTTGAAAATTCGAATTTGTTTCGGATTTCGAGATTCGAATTTCGAATTTAATCTTGACCGGGCATCGCCAAGGCCTTCTTTGGGCACCGGGTGACACAGAGGCCGCAACGGAAACACTTTTGGGCGTCGATCAGCAGTTCGCCTGAAGCAGTTATCGCACCGTAGACGCAGCTTGTCGCGCAAAGCCCGCAAAGATTGCATCGGTTTCGGTCGACCGCCGGTGCATCCAACGTTGTACGAAAGGCTCTCTCGGTCACCCTTCGGTGAGTCAGCCCCTTTAGCTCAGCAACATCTTTATAACCGTGACTATCCAGAAACTCTTCCAGTTCCTTCAGAATTTTTCCGTATACGTCAGGCCCTTTCAAAATCCCCGCAGTACAGACCTGGACCACCGATGCCCCGGCCATAAACATTTCAGCCGCGTCGCGCCCGCTGGCGATGCCTCCAACGCCGAAGATTGGGATCTTCACAATCTTCGCCGCGTCGTATACGCATCGAACAGCCAGGGGCCTGATGGCAGCGCCGGATAACCAGCCATATCCCTCTTTGCTCCCCAGCAACGGCAGGCCGGATTCCACGTCGATTCCCATGCACGGGCCGAAGGAGTTAATCATGACCAGCCCGTCGGCCCCCGCGTTCTCCATGGCTACGGCGATCTCCAGAATATTCGGATGGGGGCTCATCTTCATAAACACCGGAACCTGCACCGCCGCTTTGGCCGCCTTTAAGGCGCTGACGATCGGAGAAATGTCATTTCCCACGTAATGAGTTGAGAGCTCCAGCGCGTCGGCAAACGGCCTCACCAGCGGGGCCAGCTGACTGATTTCATCGGCAGTGTAACCCAGACTGACGATGACCGGAAGTCCAGTCTCCTTCGCCAATTTGAATTCCTTTTCAAGCCATCGTTCCTTGGGAAGTTCCGACCATAACTCAGCATTCAGAAAACCGCCCTTGATCTCCGCCAAGCAAGGCCGGGGGACATCAGCAGGTTCTACTGATATTGTTTTGGTGACAATGCCGCCTGCGCCTCCACGTGCAGCCGCCTGGCACATGGCCCCGTCCCGGGTGGTTGGCCCGGCCGCAGGCATCACAGGGTTGGGAAAATTGATTCCGCAGATGTTAACGCTCAATTTAGCCAATTGCTAACGTTCCTTAAAAAGCAATTCAGACATTCGCGCTCGGGCTTTCTTCATGAAATCCCAAATCACAATTTCCAAATTTCAAATAAGCTCCAAACTCAAATTTCAAATGGCCGAAACAACAGATTCGAATCTTGGTCATCGGAATTTATTTGGAATTTGGTGCTTCGATATTGGTGCTTCATTACCTCTTTCAGTCTAACGCGTGAACCGCAGGTCCAATGTCCGAATCCACTATAGGCGCTAATCTTCAACGCCTGCCATCAGCAGGCCAAGCGTATGTTCATCCGCCTTCTCAACAGGCATCACCTTCATGATCCGGCCCCCGTACATCACTGCGATGCGGTCACAGAGAATCAAGAGTTCTTCCAGGTCCTCGGAAATCAGCAAAACACCGATCCCGCTGCTCCGCGCCTCCAGAAGCATCTCATGAACGTACTGGGTTGCTGCGATGTCAAGTCCGCGGGTGGGAGAAGCCGCCACCAGCGCCGCCGGGCCGCGGGTGATCTCTCTGGCCAACACCACTCGCTGGATATTGCCGCCGGAAAGGCGTCCGGTCGGGGTCTCGAGGCTCGGCGTTTTCACTCCGTATTTGGAGACCATGGAGGCACAGAGATCCTTGATGCGTCGATACTGTAAAAATATACTGCTGGAATAAGGCGACAGATGGTGGTCCTTTAGAATCAGGTTTTCCCATACCGTAAAGGAAGGGATGGTCCCCACATGCAACCGGTCTTCTGGAATGTAGCCCATGCCCTGCTTGATAATACGGTGAGGCGGGAGGTTGGTAACGGGCCTGTCATTCAGGAGCACCTGTCCCTTGGTCACTTTCCTGAGCCCGTTGATGGCCTCCGCCAGCTCTTTCTGTCCGTTGCCTGAGACACCGGCAATTCCGACGATCTCTCCTGTTTTCACGTCCAGCGAGACTCCTGCCAGGGCGGTCGGCCCCTTGTCGCCGGAAGCCCATACCTCCTTGAGCTCCAGAACGGTTCTGCCGGCTGAGCTTTCAGCTCCCCTGGCGCAACATACCAACTCCCGCCCTACCATCTTCACGGCCAGTTCATCGGGAGAGGTTTCGGCGGTCTTGACCGTAGCCACCACTTCACCGTCCCTGAGGACGGTCACCCGGTCGCTCACCGCCATCACTTCGTTCAGCTTATGACTGATGAGGACAATCGGGGTGCCGCTGCCAGCCATTTTCTTCAGCAGCACGATTAATTCGCCGGATTCCTGAGGAGTGAGCACCGACGTCGGCTCGTCCAGGATCAGCAGGTTGGCGCCGCGGTAGAGGGCTTTGACGATCTCCACCCGTTGCTGTTCCCCGACACTGAGCTGCCAGACGTATGCGTCGGGATGAATGGCTAACCCATAGGTCTCCGATATTTCCTTTATTTTTTTTGTCACGGTCCTGAGGTCAACGATCGGTCCCTTGGGTGAAGGCAAGCCGAGGGCCACATTCTCGCTTACGGTAAGAGTGTCCACCAGCATAAAATGCTGGTGGACCATCCCGATCCCGTGCCAGATGGCCTCGCGGGGCGAGTTGATTTTTACGGGCTGTCCGTTGATGACAATCTCCCCGGCGTCCGGCTGGTAGAGTCCGTACAGGATATTCATCAGGGTGGTTTTGCCCGCCCCGTTCTCACCCAGGATGGCCAGAACCTCTCCGGCCCTCAACTCAATATTCACGTTGTTGTTGCTGACAACACCTGGAAACCGTTTAGTAATCCCCCGCATTTCCAGGTGTTCGATTTTTCCTGTCGGATAGTTCATTGGAGTCGCAACGTCTTATATTTTTCTGGAGCTATTTTTTCTGCGGCAACTCTACTTTCAGTTTGCCGCTGACAATATCTCTTTTACCCTTTTCCACTGCGTCCATGGCGTCTTTTGGGATCTTGCCAGCCAGCTTGCTGTTGTATTTCAACTCAAGGGTCCCATCCGCGAATGAAAGCGTGAGGACCTGACCGCCGAGGGTTCCCTTTTTCCTCAAGTCAATGATGTTGCTCACCACCTTTTCCCAGTTGTATACCTGGGAGGCCAAAACGGCATCGGGTCCGATACTGCTCTGGTCCATGTCTGTTGAGAGCCAATACTTGCCGGGCTTTTCGGCCACCGCCCGGACCGCCCCCACAGCCTGCTGAGATGAACCCGTCAGGACATCCGCACCCGCAGTCATATGAGTCTTCGCCATCTCCCCTGCGCCAACGATGTCGTTAAACGATCCGGTATAAGAAATGCGAACCTTGGCCTGAGGATTGGTCTTCATCACGCCCTGCTGAAAACCGTAATTATATTTTGCTGCGTCGCCCGCCTCCACCGGCCCCACAATTCCGATGACGCCGGACTTCGTCATCTTTGCAGCCAGTATCCCTAAGAGATAGGCGCCGTCCTGGGCCTGAGGATCATAGGCAAAAATATTGGGCGCGGTTTGGAAACCCGTTCCGTAAGCAAAGGTGATTTTCGGAAAATCCTTGGCGATCTCGGGTAAGACACTCTGGTACTGGGAGCCATGGGCGATCACAATATCGAAACCCTGGCTGGCGTACTGGCGCGTGGCTGCTCCTGCGTCCACCGCCCTCCCCATTTTTTCGCTGATAGCCACCTCCACATTGTTCTCACCCATTTTTTTCTGGACCGCCTTCAACCCTTCGACCATCGACTGGCTCCAGGCCATATCGTCCACGGTGCTGGGTAGAACCAGTGCAATACGAATCTTCTGCGCCGCCGCCTCTCTGCCTTCACCAGCCACAACAGCGAAAAACACCAACACTCCCAACATCATCACAAATGCCTTTTTCATACCTTCCTTCTCCTTTCTTCCTCCTTGGATTATGCTTAGAAAAATCGCATAGCGCACAGAGCATAGTGCATCGTGTCACTCGGAAAAAATTCACTCTTTCTTTCCACGAATGAGCCCCCCTTGCCGGGTCACTCTACTCATCCTCTGGAGCCACGTTCGTAGGCCCTGCCCAATGCTGCCGGCGCCCAAACTTGGCCAAAAGAAACTGCCAGCGCGGCGATCGTCACCACGTAAGGCAGAATGATCGCCAGTTCATAGGGAAACCGAATACCCAAAACCTGTACCATACCCTGAAAAGAGTCGGCCATGCTGAACAGGAGCGATCCTGCAACGATTCCCCAGGGACTCCACCGACCGAAATAGACCAGCGCAATGGCGATAAACCCCCTGCCAGCGGTAATGTTGTCGACAAACATATTGGCCTGTCCTACGGTGAGAAAGGCCCCTGCCAAACCAGCCATGGCGCCTCCCAAAACCAGACACTGGTACCGTACCCTGTCCACGCTCTCACCAAGAGTATCGGCGGCCTCCGGCTTCGTGCCCACGGCCCGTACCTTTAGCCCCCAAGTGGTCCGGTAAAGAACAAACCAGGCAAAAGGCACCAGGACATAACCGAAATAGACTAGCCAGTTGTGATGAAACAACACGGCGCCCAGGTAGGGAACATCGCTCAGCCAGGGTAATTTCAGGGGCTGCAGGCCCTTGATGCTTGTGATGCCTCCCACGTAGAGCCGGAAGAGCAAACCGGATAGCCCCCAGCCGAACATGTACAGTCCGATGCCGCTGATGCCTTGTTCCGCTTTGAAAGTGACACTCACCACGGCCATCAAAATTCCCATGACCGCGCCGGTACCGAGGCTAGCAACGATACCAAAGATCGGGTGCCCCATGTGCAGGGTGGCGAAAAAGCCCGCAAAGGCCCCCATCAGCATGATTCCCTCAATGCCCAGGTTGAACACGCCGGACCGCTGTGTAAACATTTCGCCCAGTGCAGCGAGCAGGAAGGGGGTGGACAGGCGAACGCCCGTGGCCAGTATCCCCAGGAGAACGCCTTGACTTAGGATATCTTCCATCGGGCCTTTCCGCCTTCACCCTGGCCTTTTCCGGGAAAAATTGAACTCAGGATTTGCTTCATATAGCCCGGCTTCCGTAAAAGGATATCGCTTGAGACGACGAACAGGATGACCAGCCCCTGCACCGCCATGACGATCGCCGCGGGTATATTCACGGCCCTTTGCATCATGTCGGCGCCGAGGATCAGCGCGCCGAACAGGACGGCGGCCGGGATAGTACCCAGAGGATGAAGTCGTCCGAAAAGCGCCGCCACAATACCGCTGAAGCCGTAGCCGGCAGAGATTTCTTCCAGGGCCCTGTGGTGAACCCCTAGCACCTCCACCCCGCCCGCGAGTCCTGACAGGGCGCCAGCCAATGCCATGGCCAGCACTAAGTGAAACTCTACCCGGATGCCGCCGTAACGGGCGGCATCCGGCCCGGCACCTACGGCCCGCATCCTGTAGCCGGTCGTGGTACGCCAGAGGAATACGTAAATCAAGAAAGCCACGAGAACGGCCAGGATCAAGCCGGTATGCAACCTTGTGCCCGGGATCAGACGATAAAGCCAGATCGATTCGGGCATCAGGGCAGTCTGGGGAGCGCGCGTGCCGTAGGCCAGTTGCTGGGGATCAATCAGGGGGCCGCGGATCAGAAAGATATAGAGCTGAGCGGCAATTTGATTAAGCATCACCGTGCTCAGGATTTCATTGACCGCGAGGCGGGCTTTTAACCAGCCGGCAATGCCACCCCAAAGACCCCCGCCCAGACAGCCGGCCAGCAACACCATGGGAAGCAGGAATACGGGAGGCCATTGAGAAAAAAAAATGGCTACTGCCGACGAGGCAATGGCGCCGATAAGGATCTGACCCTCTCCTCCGATATTCAGGATTCCGCTACGGAAGGAGACAACAATGCCTAACCCTACGAGCAGCAGCGGCACCGTCCTTACGAGGGTTTCGCTGATGCCGAACTTACTGGTGAAAGGGCCTGTAAACATGACCCCGTAGGCTTTGATAGGATCCGACTTGGCCAGAAGGATGAAGACAGCTCCCACCAATAAGGCACAAACAAGGGCCCCCAGGAGGACAAGTATCTGTTTGATCCAAAATTTGCTCACTTCATGTTTCAAAACGAACAGCACCCCGTTAGAAAGAGAATGAAGGTGAGAAGAAATTTTCCCAACGTCCAGAGGGGGGCAAGGATATCGGAAAAGTTTTACGGCGGTTCCTCTTTCTGCGAACTACCGACGATGAAAAATCCAATCCAGGTTGGTGAGTTCCGCAGGTCCGTTCCCTTTGCCCTCTCAAACGACCGCATTTGTAGAACGTTGGAGATATTCTTGCCCGATCGATTCCATGGATTTTTTCGCACCTCAATCAAAACCTTTGCCAGACCTTCTCCGCTCGTTCCCTGGATTTGGCAAAAACCTCTGCTTCGTCAATGCCCGCCAGTTGCCTTCCCTGCATCACCACACGCCCGTTAATCACCGTGGTGTCTACTAATGGACCTGCCATCCCGAAAAGGACATGTCCGTCCAGGTTTCCTGCCTGCATCGGCGTGGGCGGGTCATAATCGACAACGATGATGTCGGCGAAGGCTCCCGGCACAAGCCTGCCCAGTGGCCGGCTGAAGTACTCCCCACAAATCAAACTGTTATTTCTGAAGAGCATGTCCGGGACTTCCGTCCAACCCGCACCGGGGTCGGCCAGGTGATGTTTGTGGAGGATATTTGCCACTTTCAGGGATTCAAACATGTCACAAGTGTAGCCGTCAGTGCCAAGGCCCACATGCACACCCCGTCTGACCATGTCAATGACCGGCGCGCATCCCACGGCATTGCCCATATTCGATTCCGGGTTGTGAACGACTCTGGTCTTACTCTCTTTTAGGAGATCCATTTCCCTGTCATCGACATGGACACAGTGGGCTGCAATCGTCTTGGCCCCCAGTATGCCAAAACCAAACAACCGCTCAATCACCCGCTTGCCATGCCTTCGCAAGCAATCCTCCAAGTCCAACCGTCCTTCGGCGGCATGGATGTGGAAGCCCGCTCCTGTCCCTGCGTTCTCTTTGCAGCACCTTGACAGTGTCTCGTCGCTGAGGGTAAGGGAGGCGTGGAGGCCGAACATCCCCTTTGCCATATCGTCTCTGGCCCGGTTGCAGGAATGAATGAACTCAACGTTTTCTCGGATTCCCTGCTCCGCCACGTCCTTTCCGTCCCGATCGGACACCTCGTAACACAGGCAGCTTCTCACCCCCGCAGCCCGGGCTGCCTTTAAAAGGGTAAACAGACTACCGCGAACCGCTCCCGGGCTGGCGTGGTGGTCGAAAATAGTTGTCGTCCCATTTTTTACGCAATCTATCAACGGAACCAGGGCACTGTAATAAACGTTTTCTTCGGTCAGCGCCTTGTCGAGCCGCCACCACAGGCGCTCCAGAATCTCCTGAAAATTGCTGGGTGGGGAGTTCTTCAGCGCCATACCCCGGGCAAAAGTGCTGTACAGATGCATATGGGTATTGATCAGCCCGGGCATAACGACCTTACCCCCGACGTCCATAAAATCTGAGCCAGGGTATTTACTCTTTACCATCCCTGTAGAACCGACTTCCACAACCCACTGATCCCGGATGGCAATGCACCCGTCGGAAATAAAAGGCTGTGCCTCATCTCTTGTGATAACCCGGCCGTTTCCAATCAGGAGCAAGCAGCCATCCTCCGAGAATCATAAAAGAAAAAGTGCTTCAACAAGAATGACAAGACCACCAGGCGAGAATACTTCTGCAAGAACTTCCAAGCCAAAAAATTATATAATTTGAGGTAAGAAATAGCAAGGTGAATCAGACCGGGGAGGGGCCGAAGAACAAACAAATTGTTTCCTATCGGTCGAATCTTGAGATGGAACGCAACTCCTTAGAAATTCTTACTTCCAATTACTCTGGGCGTAGGATAAAATACAAACGATAGAGGAAAGCTTTGGGCGTCCGGTGAAACAACTCCCGTCAGTCTCTTAACAAATCCGGGAAAGGAGCAGCCATGAAAATATATTGCCTCGTTTTCCCACTTATCTTTGCGATGTCCGGCCTTGCAACAATCGTTAACGGCGCAGAGGAGGTGCGGCCGTTGCCGAACCGGCAGGAAGGCATTTTCATTGCCCGGAATTTTCAGTTTCAAAGCGGCGAAACCCTGCCGGAGATGAAGCTTGCCTACACAACCATCGGCGCACCGCAGCGGGATTCTTCCGGCAACATCACCAATGCAGTGTTGCTATTGCACGGTACAACGGGCACGGGCGCGAACTGGCTTGCGCCATCGCTCGCCGAGGCGCTCTTTGGACAAGGACAATCTCTCGACGCGGGCAAATACTATCTCATCCTTGCCGACAGCATCGGCCTGGGCCGGTCCGCCAAACCCAGTGACGGTCTCAAGGTTAAGTTCCCTCATTATGGCTATCGCGACATGGTCGAAGCACAATACCAACTCGTCACCGAGGGCCTTGGCGTGAAGCATCTGCGGCTGGTCCTGGGCACTTCGATGGGTGGCATGCAGACCTGGCTCTGGGCCGAGCGCTACCCCGACATGATGGACGGCGCGGTCGCCATTGCGAGCCAGCCCACGGAGATCTCCGGAAGAAACATGCTCTGGCGGCGGGTCATCATAGAGGCCATCCGCATCGACCCCGAATGGAATGGCGGCAATTACACAACCCCGCCGACCCGCTTTGCCTTTGTCGTCCCTCTTTTCTCCCTGATGGTGGACAGCGCCACCCATTTGCAGACCGTTGCGCCCACGCGCGAAAAGGCCATCGCGTATTATGACCAGATCGTTCAAAACGCAAAACGTCTCGACGCCAACGACTACCTGTACCGCTGGGAGGCCTCCGCCGACTATAACCCGCAGCCCGACCTCGACAAGATCAAAACCCGATTCCTTGCCATCAATTTTTCGGACGATTTGCTCAACCCGGCGGAACTCAAGGTGATGGAACGCGAGATGGGCCGGGTAAAGAATGGAGGGTACGTGACGATTCAGGCGGGGGAGAAGTCCCTGGGCCACCAGAATCTATCGCAAGGCGCCCTGTGGGGACCCTATGTCGCAGAATTTCTGAAGTCGCTGCCTTGACGCATCCTCCGATGCCTTGGTACGAAGCCGCGTCAAGCAGCTATGGCTTATTTTGATTTTACGACCTTCACTTCCGCACTACAAACGAATCCGTCGTCATTAAAGCCGACGTACAAAATCTCGCTTCCTTCCAGGACCCGTCCGGTCATCACAATTTTTGTATAGACCCAAAGTTCAATGCATCCTTTTTCTGTTTTCTGGATGGGTGCGCTTGTATCGGGCTTACCGAACAATTTTTCAACGTCCGCCTTGTTCTTCTTTTCGGCGCTCGTTAATAGCTTCACTTTCTTGGCATCGAATGCCTTGTAGGACTCGGCATAAAGAGGGAACGAATAAAAAAGGATAACGGCACTCACCAAGAACGGGAACGACCATCGCAGCTTCTTTCTTATCTTCATCGATTCCTCCTTTGACCGCGGAATTGTTATGGGATTCAATCCATGCTATCCACTTTCTTCATTTCCTTCAAGCTGTATTTCATCCAAGCCCCCGGATAAACCCGGATCAATATTCTATAAAAGCATGCAGAGTCTCTCATCTTCTTCCGATTGAATATCGATAGGAGTAAGTCATCTCTTAGAAATTCTCACTTCCAAAAAGTTTGGGCGTGGTATAGAATACAAACCACAATATCCTCTGCAATATGTCGAGTCTGACTCTATACCTTATCTAGAGAGAATGGAAAAGAAGGACCGAGGCGATCTCAGGATCGCCGTCAATATCTTGGAGAACCCGGGAGTGAGTATTCGGTTGATCAACCTGCTCGGGTATCCCATCGAAGGAGTCATAAAGGTCCTGCCCGGATGGATTGGGCGAGCGATTGGAAACGCGGCAATCAAAGCGGTCGGGACAGCTTTCTATGCTGCGTTGTCCACGATGGATAAGAAGGGCCGAGGCAGGCCCTTTCGATTGCTCCATCGGGCGATGGTGCTTGTCAGCGGGGCTGTGGGAGGCTTTTTCGGACTTCCGGGCCTGATCATTGAACTCCCCATCTCAACAACACTGATGCTTCGTTCCATAGCTGACATTGCCCGAAGCGAGGGTGAAGACCTCTCCTCCGTGGAAACCCACTTGGCCTGTATCACTGTATTTGCTTTAGGTGGAAGGTCAAGAAGTGACAATACCGCTGAAGCAGCCTACTATGCCGTTCGGGCAGCACTGACCCGGACCCTGTCGGAGGCTGCTGAATTCATTGCGCAACGTGGAATTGCGGAGGAAGGCACGCCGATCGTGATCCGGATGATGGCGAACCTGGCATCCCGCTTTGGCGTCATCGTCACTGACAAGATGGCGGCCGAGATGATTCCCGTCCTCGGAGCTCTCGGGGGCGCATCGATCAACTTGCTTTTTATCAATCACTTCCAGTCTGCAGCCAAAGGACATTTCATCGTCCGACGGCTGGAGAGAAAGCACGGAGAAGAACTCGTCAAGAGGGAATATGAAAAAGTCCTTGGAGAGTTCAGGAGCGGGGTAAAGCTATGAGATAACCAAACGGACGCTTCCCCCAAGACCTGACTTTAGTTTTCCTTGCCGAGGCCCAGTCGGGCGTGGGCTTCCGCCGAAACCGTGTAGAGCACGTACGAAATAGGAATAGCAATTTCGGCGACCAGCTCCCCCTCCTCCGGGAGCTTCAGCTTCATGTTGAGAAAAAGACCGTCCTGCGAAATGGAATCGCAGCTGAAATACTGTCCGTCCTGGAGAAACAACTGAATCGGTTCGCTTCGCAATGCTTTTCGGGCTTCTGCCGTAAGAACCACACCGATTCTTGGCCTGTTCTGTCTGTTCGCCATTTCCGCTTCCTTTCTTCGATCCGAAGTCTATCACGGCAGGGCTCAGAGCGCTTAGGCAGAAATATTTCACCCCCCATTCATGTGAAGCTTTATTGTATCAAAAACCCAACTGAATAGCAAACCTCAAAATGGACTCCTTTCCCGGTCTTTTTATCTTGCCAAAGACCAGGGGAAATCATTCAGCGAGCATCCTTTCTCCCTCTATTTAAATCGCATCTCTGCCACGTTCGCCCGTCCGAATCCGGATAACCTCTTCTACGGGAGATACGAAGATCTTCCCGTCTCCGATTTTTCCGGTCTTGGCAACCCGCTCAATGGTTTCGATCACCTGAGGAACGATTTCGTCGGTCGTGATCAATTCAATCTTCACCTTGGCGACGAAATCGATCTTGTATTCAGCCGATCGATAGACCTCGGTGTGGCCTTTTTGTCTCCCGAAGCCTTTCACCTCGCTGATGGTCATCCCTTTGATACCGATTTTGGATAAGGCCTCCTTCACTTCGTCCAATTTGAATGGCTTGATAACGGCTTCGATCTTTTTCATTCATAACCCTCCTTGGATCGTTGTGATTTCGCAGTTCACAGGTCCCCGATCTCATCACGTCGAACTTCTTTCAAAAAGAATATCCTGTTTCGCCGTGCTGACTGGTATCCAGACCGGTGATCTCATGTTCTTCGCTTACCCTCAAACCCATGGTCCGGTCCAGGACCTTCAATAAGATCAGGGTAACCACGAACGAATAAACCCAAACTGAAATGACGCTCAGCGCCTGAATCCCGAGCAGCGAGGAGTTTCCAAAGAATAAGCCATTGTTCCCCGCTGAATTGACGACTTTGGTTGCAAACAACCCTGTGGCCAATACTCCCCACGTGCTTCCGACTCCATGAACACCGACGACGTCGAGAGAATCATCGTACCCGAACTTGTTCTTCAGGTTAATGGCATAATAGCATAAGGCACCGGCGACCAGTCCAATGACGATCGCTGAAATCGGACCCACGAACCCTGAGGCAGGTGTGATGGTCGCCAGCCCGGCAATGGCGCCCGATGCCGCGCCAAGAACGGTCGGGTTGCCTCTGCGTGCCCATTCAACAATCATCCATGAAAGGGCGCCGGAAGCCGCGGAGAATTGCGTCACGACAAATGCCGACGTGGCAAGCGAACCCGACGCGATCGCGCTGCCCCCATTGAAACCAAACCAGCCAAACCAGAGGATACCCGCGCCCAGAAGGGTCATCGTCACGTTATGAGGAGGCATGAGTCCGTTGCCATAACCTTTCCGCTTTCCGACGACGAGGGCAGCCGCCAGGGCAGAAACTCCAGAGCTGATATGAACGACCAGCCCCCCTGCGAAATCCAGCCCGCCGAGATTCCTGATCCAGCCCCCTGTTCCCCAGACCCAATGGGCAATGGGATCATAGACAAAGGTTGACCAGAGGATGAGGAAGACAAGATAGGTCTTGAATTTGAATCTCTCGGCAAAGGCGCCGGTAATCAACGCGGGGGTGATCACGGCGAACATCATCTGAAAGATCATAAAAGCCTGATGGGGGACGGTGGCCGAGTAGTCAGGGAACGGATCGAGTCCTACCCCTCTGAGTCCCGCCCAATCAAGGTTTCCAATCACATGACCGACATCGGGTCCAAAGGCGAGACTGTAACCGTAGAAAGCCCACTGGAGGGTGATCACGCCCAGTGCGATAAAGCTTTGCATGATTGTCCCCAGGACGTTTTTTGTTCTCACCATGCCTCCATAGAATAGGGCAAGCCCGGGGGTCATCAACATCACCAGGGCGGCGGAGATCAGAAGCCAGGAGGTATCTCCTGAATCCGTTTTGGAAAGTGCCGCTGCCGGTTCGCCGGCAAAGGCAAACCCAGCGCCGAACAGGCTTGCCAACAACGATAAGAATGGGATTTTTTTCATCACACACCTCCTCTGAAAAACTTCTAAATAAAAACCAATCTCCCTCAGCCTCCTGGAATGGGCTTATCTTTTAAAGGACGAATCGACGATATCCTTTGACTCCCACCCATCAACGTAAGGCACACTATACCAAGAAAAAACTGCAATGGCAATCACCCGCACTGCCATGAATAGGAAAAGAGCTTTTAAGGAACGTCGCTTTGGTTCAGAAGGTTGATATGTTACATTCTTTTTTAGACTGACCTTCGGGAAGGAAGTACCTTGCCGGCACAACCCCGCTGGAAGACGGCGATCCATCTTTTGATCATTCTCATCTGCTGGAGTTGGACAACGATGAAGCCACCTTCTTCTTATGCCGATCCACCCTCCCACCACACCCAGAAAGGGTACAGGAATCTTTACGACCCTTCGGAGCGCGGGTTGGGAGGTCTCTTACGATGGCAACTGGGCCTGGGTCCGACTGAGCCTCCTTTCGTTTCGCCCGATCAACTTCCACCTTATAAACCCGACGTGGTGACTCCGGATTTTCCTCGAATCAAAAATCCCGATCCGAATCAGATTCAGATCACCTGGGTAGGCCATTCCACCTTCCTCATTCAAACGGAGGGCGTTAATATTTTGACCGATCCGATCTTCAACGACCGCTCTTCACCTTTTTCGATCGGCGGCATCAGACGTCTGGTCCCGCCCGCCCTCAAGCTGGAAGACCTCCCGCCCATGGATGTGGTGATGATCAGCCATAATCATTATGACCACCTGGATAAGCATTCGATCGAAGGCCTCGGAAATAAGCCAACCTATCTCGTCCCTCTGGGCCTTGGCCGATGGCTCAAGAAGAGGAAGATAGAAAACGTCGTCGAACTCGATTGGTGGCAGGCTTCTTCATCGGCCGGGCTGAAATTTTATTCCGTGCCGGTTCAGCACTTCTCCGGGAGGACGCCTTTCGATCGGAATAAGACCCTCTGGTCGGGCTGGATCGTCGAAGGGAAAATAGGAAAGATTTTCTTTGCCGGCGACACCGGATATTCGCCCGTATTCAGGGAGATCGGAGAACGCTTCGGGCCGATCCGAGTCTCAATGATTCCCATTGGAGCCTATCGGCCGAGGTGGTTCATGAAGCCGGTCCATGTCGACCCTCCGGAGGCGGTGAGGATCCACCAGGACACGAATTCCCAGCAATCGATCGCTTCACACTGGGGCACTTTCAAATTGTCGGACGAGCCTATCGGAGAGCCACCGCGCTACCTGGAAAAAGCTTTAAAGGATGCCGGCCTCGACGAAGACAAATTTATCATCATGAGATTCGGAGAGACGCTCTCCTTTCGTTGATCAGGCTTCTTGCTAACCTCTCGGTCAGCCCCTAATGGATCGGAGAGCCCTCACCCAAATATCTGAAAATCTCCCCTCGCCCTCTTTGGCAAAGAGGGGTCATTCCTCCCAGGGTACATCTTTTGTCAGCTTTAGTGGACGGGGTTTGCTGATCCGTTCTTAATAAAATCAGGGATTGGGGATGGATTGGATGGATGGACTTTAGTTCAGGAGACGTTTTACGATGGGAATCTTGAGGAACTGAACACCTTCCTCTTTGAGGATCACTTCTTCTTCCGTGGTGGCCGTTCCTCTAATGTTTCTCTTTTCAGCCTCTCCGTTATGAATCTTGAGAGCCTCCTTGTAAAACTCAGCCCCCACATCCTCAAAATGCTTTTCTATAAATTTGCTTACCAGCTGGAGAGCTTTCTGGGGATTGATCTCCTCTTTCGCTCCCTCCACTCCTTTTTTGATTCCAAAAGGGGAAAAGGCTTTCTCTATTCGATTGTCGTCACAATAAGGGCATGTCAGAATGCCGGCAGATTTCTGTTCGTCGAAAGAGGCACCGTCCTTGAACCAGCACTCAAATTTGTGGCCGTTCGAGCAAAAAAGATCAAAGGCAATCATCGGTAAACAAATAACATGGAACGATTCGTTTGGCAAGGAAAAGAAAGATAGGATCAACCCTTGTATGTTCGCACCCGGCCCCAGAGGCTCTTCGTTCCCCAGATGCCCGAGCGCAGACACTCCAGCTGAACAATCTGACTATGATCGACGAAGAGATTCACTTCGGGACCGTAGTTCTTGATGTACCAGGCAAAAACATCTGGTTCAGCCGCTTCAAACATAACCTTCTCGAGCCCCAAGGCATTCACCATCTTGGCCGGGACGTCCGTCCTCCATGTTTTGACGTTCTCGGTAATCCCTTCCGATTCGATCATGATCATATAAGCGCCGGCGTCGACGAATCGTTTCGCCTGGAGGATAGCCCATTCCGGATCCCGTGTGCCCTCAGCCTCCAACTCTTCAACTGCGCTGGCGCCGCCCGCCCCGAACTGAATCCCCACCTCGGGTTTTGCCTTCACCTTCGCCTTCTGTACCTTCTCAATCAGCCTTACCCAATCGTCGGTAGGGATCGTAATAAAACCACTGGAGATTTCGATGATATCAAACCCGAGTTCTTTACACTCCCGGATATAGCGATCGACCATCTCCGGACCTTGAGTCAGCACGTGTTCCATGAAGCCGCCGGTATCCACCAGAACCTCATAATCGTGACAGAGGTCGATCAGTTCCTTGACGGCCTCACGCGGCATCAGGCTGAAGGAGCCTCCCGCGAACTTGAGGGCATCCACGTAAGCTCCCATCGTTTCCAAGATGTCCTGCAAATATCTTTTCCCCATCGGAGTATAGTAAGGACCGCGAATCTCGGTCACGCCTCGGGCACGAGGTTTTGCGGGGCGGTCATTGACTTTAAGAAATTCGAAGGCTCGGGATGTTGTTTTAGGCTTTACCATTTCTCAATCCTCCTCGTTTGGAATATTCTCGGAACTCATTTCCATGGGCCTCATTCAAATCAACGAAACTCGGACCCTGCCCAATAATTTGGCTAACTCGGACACCTCAATGGAATCGAGGTGTGAGACCGCACGGATGATCCCCTGACGCAGCGATCGGCCGGCATAGGGCGCTGCCAGTTTCTCAAACTTCTCGACCGCCGTGTCCCACGACATGGGGCGGGTTCGAAATCCTTCATAGTTGCGCTTCTCTGTCTCCACCTTCCAACCGTCACGAAGCGTCAAGGTGATGCGGCATGGCATCTCATCTGGAAATTCCCGGCTATAGTCCGCCGAAGGCTTGATAACCACTTTCTTCAGAAGGGTCTGAACGTCTTTCCCCTGAATGCGATCCGGCCGGTACTGCTCGGGCATCACCTGGCCATCCAGGAGGGCGACAGCGACCAGATAAGGCAGACTGTGATCCGCCTCCTCTTTGGTCCGGACAAGGGTCTTGTCTCCTTCTTCTCCTCCGCCGATGATGTGATAGGCGACGTCGAAGATCTCAATGCCAACCCTGGTCACGTCTTCCCCTCTCAAGCCATATTCCTGTTTCAATTCCAGGACCCCTTCCAAAACAGACTGCGAATGGATCTCGGCATTGTATCTCTTCAGGCTCGTCAGGGTCACCCGTTCAAGGTCTTCTTCCAACCAGTTAATTTTGAACTCCCCGGCAATGGCGTCGATGAACCCTTTATTCCCCTCAAATACCTCCAGAGGGCCGGTGATGCCTCGCATGGCCAGGAAGGTCCCATGGGTGCAGCTAAAAGCCGTATTGGGATAGGCCAGACCCTTCCAGTGGGAAAGTGCCCCGGTTCTTGTGACGCGCAAGGCATTGAAGGCCGTTCCGCAAATGGCAATCGCATTCGCCGTACGGACCTCATCCAAACCCAGCGCCTTGGAAACACCCGCGGCGACCGCATAAGAGCCCTGGGTCGTGTGGTCAAACCCTTTTGCCCGAACGGGTGCGACATCGCTTAAACGACACTGCACCTGGTAGGCGACGGCCAGCGCAGTCAAAAGTTGTCGCCCGCTTTGCTTCGCATACTCCGAAGCAGCCAGTACGGAACCGATATTATCGCTGGGATGGCACGTCTCACCTTTGGCCAAATAGCTGTCATTGAAGTCAAGATAGCGAACGAGGGCAGTGTTATAGAGGGCTGCTCGGTCGGGCGCCGCCTTTCCCCCTCCGATCAGGGTACAGTGCCGAGCGCCATCGAACTCTTCAATCTGGCTCTTAAGTATGCGAACGGGGTCTCCTTTGAGAGCTCCGATGGCGCATCCCAATCCGTCTAAGATCCGTATCTTGAGCTGTTGACGGGCCTCCTCCGAAAGGTCGTCATACGAAGCCCGTACCACAAATGCAGCGAGTTGTTCGGCCTGCGTCATATCACCCTCGCTCTATTATACGGCATGATCCATCATAAGCAACAAGAAATTGTTCATCAAGGTACCGCCCAGTCTCTAGAACAACCAACCGCGCCCAAGAAACGAATCCATTCCCTGCGAGGACATCCGTCGCCATGTCTCTGGAATAAGTATGGCTTCAGTTCGATCGGGAATACTTGATACGCTCGACGGCGTCAAACCCCGATTTTTAAGTCGGGGTAAGAAACGCCGCTCAGTATCAACCCTGAGCATACCCGGGCTTCAGATCGGCGAGTCGAATGGGTTGATTGGAAAACGGCTTGGAGAGACTATCTACTGCGGAGAAATTCCTGCGCCCCTATCTCTACAGGCGTCTGATCATCCCGTGCGCCCTGTCCATCTAGAAGCACGAGCAAAAGAGCCCGCAGCAGGCTCTGGTACGCAGTCCCACGTTCCTCAAACCCTTCCAGCATTCTTCTTAAAGAAGGGACTATACACAGGGAGATCAGTTCATCGATTTCGTCTTCATCCTCATTTTTCGCCAGAAATTGCAGCATGACGCCAAGATGGTCCGGCAATTCTCGGACAGCTGAGAAATTACACATCTGGTACTGTTCTTTTAACCCATCCAGGAAAAGTCTGCGGTGACTTCCGTCTCCGAGCAGGTGGTATCCCACGTAAGGATAACAGACTCCCTCAAGACTAAACGTTTCGTCATAGATTTGTTTTATCCGGCTGAAGGGAGTTTCCTCGACAAACGTTTTAAATCGATTCATCAAATCGGCAGCCTCCCGCCGGAAAGGAGCCAGGAGGGAGATGCATTCGTTTACTTGATCGGAGAGCGACGGCTCTGGCGGCTCAAGAATATGGCCAAAGAGACTGTAAATTTCCATAAAATTTCCTCCCGCGATTTTTGAGACTGCTGTCTGGAGTCTCAAAAAGAAGCCACCCCCGAATGTCTTTTACGACCTCCCCTTTATCTGCTCAGCAACCCCCTCAAGGTCCGGCGGATCGCAAACACTCGTGACCTCAACCATGACGGAGCATTTTTTGTTCCTTCAGGATGGATTCCGTCCTGAAGACACGTTCCTGCCCTCTTTAATAACTATTGAAGCACACCGAAGGCTCAGAAGTAAATCAGGTGAAGAGTGTATTTTTTACGACGAAACCCAGTATTTTGGGGGACCCAAGGCTTACGGAATAGCTTCGATGAGTCGAAGGGTGAAACTGGAAGAAAGACTGGAGATGGTCAATCTTCCAAAACAATTTTCAAGAACAATTGACTGGTCTCGGAGTCTATGTTAAGAAACTTTAACCCGCTTCAACAGGAGGGACAGTCGGTTGACCAAATCCGCCGAAGCACACCGGGCTGATTTCTGTGACGATTGTCGGCAAAGCGATCTATTCCTCCACAGCCAAGGCAGGGAACTCCTGCGTAGGTGGATGAAGTCGAAGCCGCTGAAACTCTTGCTCATCCTTTTTTTCTTCCTTCAGACCTCCACAGCCATCAGTAGGGATCCATCTCGGCTCCAAGATTATTTGATCAGGAACATCCCGGCCCGACCTTCTTTTGCGATGGAGGGATCCGAATTCGCCAAAACGATTTCTTCCATGGATGGGGCCATGCGAGAGGAGGCGATCCTCGCTCAGTTGATGGAAGGGAACCTTCCCAATTTTTTGAGAAAATTGAAACCGGTCCAGATGAGCCTCGGATCGAAGGATGGAAGAAGAATTACCGTATCGATCTTCGTCATGCCGGACTACCTGGCGGTGGGTTCGGACAGCGACTTCTTGCTGATACCGATGACCCTCCATACGGCAACCCAAATCGCTCTTCGATTCGGCTTCATTCTCCCCACGAAGAAGATGGTGGATGCCATCTTCAGGCAATCCGCATTCCATCTCACTCCGGCCCCATTGCCACCGGGTCCTCAGATGAGATCGACGGCCTACTACGTAAAACATGATGAAAGAATCAAGGAACAGGAGCAGACTCTAGGGAAACCTCTGGATGCCCTCGTTTCGGGCCACAAAAAAGATGTTGTCCTAACGAACAGATTAGCCAAAGCCGTCGGAAGAATCGCGATCTATGGCTGGCATCGCCTTTCGGGCGACCCCATACAGCCCCTAACCACAGTTCATCCCGCGAGCTATGCGGATTACAGCCATGGCATTCGGCTGGTCAGCGAAGTCGTCTTGATCGACGGGGAACCCAAGTCGATCTACAGCGTCCTGAGGGACCCCGATCTCACAAACGTCCTGAGCGATGAAGGAACGATCCAGGCCCGCCAACTTTTGTCATCTTCGCACGCACCCCATTAATCATTGGCTGGCGCGTATCGAGCCGGGCTGAAGCCTCGGTAATCATTAACCTCCAGGCCATTCTGCGATCCATCGGAATCAAGAGGTTTTCAAATTGGAAGTGTCCTAAGCTCTCCCAACTCCATCACGCTTAAAATGTTCCCCGTTGAACCGAAAATTTCTTTTTCGAGATCCTTTTCAGATTGGATTCTGAAAAGCAAACATTTTACGTTCGCAGACCCAGGTCCGTCCGTGAAACGCCTCATGACCTTTTCTACATCTGAACGAGAGATTGCCTTCAAATGGGTTAAGGCCCCGCGGCACTCACCTTCTGCGGAACGTTCTTTGATATCATATTCTCGTAGTCGCATGTGGGATTGAAGATAATCGATCAGCGGCGCCTCTCCTGACATCAGAAATAGGGAGATACTCCGCATCCCTTTATGAACGGTCCTTCGTCTTTGATCACACTCCAAGCCAAACTGAGTTTTATAGTTCAGGTCCCATAGATCCCTGAGATTTGTTAAAAGCATGAACTGCTTCTGCTTGGCTTGGAACCACCGGACCGGGATGTGCTGCGGAGACCCCTCAAATTGTTCTTCCCTATCTCTCAGCCCTCTCTTTGCCTCTATCTCCTTTAATGTGGATTCGAATTTCGAATACAAACTTTTGGCCAAAAATGTAAATTCCAAGATCTCCCTTTCTCGCAGAGAATTCCGGTGGTAATACTGCCTGTATTTCCCTTCCAGCACTTGTTTGACTCCCCTGATCTTTGTGAGTTGGTCCTGAACTCGTTTATAGGTTAGGCGGATATCGGTGACGATTTCCATAGGACCATTCTTCTCGGGGGTGATAAGTGGGCACAACTTCTGCAGTTCATACATCGCCTCCCCAAGGTCCGAATGCATAGTCTCCATGGTTCTTTCTAAGCTTGCCGCATATCCTTGTGAGCTTCCTTTATCCATGGCTTACCTCCTCATTGCTCTGTTCAGACCCACCTGCCACGGCGGCAGGCCCCCAGTTTGTCAATGTAGCCCCGAGCACCTCCTTTTCTTCCTGTTTCAAAGCAAACATAATGCCAGGTGGCCAATAATCGGTAACCACTTGAAAGTAAATTCATCTTTTGAATTATCTGTTGATTGGAAGGTTTGTTAGGGTAACAAAATTGTCTCCCCGTTAGGAACGTGTTTAAGAAAACGAACGAATCGTACCCAGGGAAATTTACTTTCGCTTTCGAGAATTCGTAAAATGGAGTAAAGGAGAGGGAGTGGGGTGTCAATGACGAGAAGGTAATGGTGTGGATAACTCGCTGTAATGGAGTTTCAATCTGTTCCGCTTAAAATGCAATATTTCCCATCGAAATCAATAAAAATGAACGGGAAAAGTTTTTCTCTTCCATAAGAAGCAATTCTGGATTTTTGTGAAAATGCCTTCAACTTTTTATTTCTGCATAAGATTAGGATTTTTGGAAATGTTTCGTCGTATCAAGAACTTGCCGCAATTGACACTATTTGGTGTGAATATTGCTTCTTTTTACCGATAGGGTGGAATAAAATAGTACCCACAAACGCAAATCCATCTTGAGAAGCAGGCGGAAAGTGGTGGGTCTTTTGGGGGAAAGGGGTGGCTGAGCTGCCGAAGGACGAATCTCGGGAAAGTTCGGTTTTTTTGTTTTTCGAAATTCTGTGCAGGAAGAATAGACCTCTATGACAATGAGCCGATTAAAACACTTTCATCTCGCTCTAGTGCTTGGAATATCTCTATTTATCCCGCTATCTCTGGCTTATTCTGTTTACGTTGACCTGTCGGGAACCGTGCTCCTTCCTTCTGATATGAGTTTTGAAGATTCTGAGGATCAAGATTTATCAACCTGCCAGAATGAGTTCGAGGTTTTCTTGCCTGCGGCCTCTTCTAACCCGTTACTTCTCGAGACTCACCTTGGTAAGGAATCCACCCTCTTCTGGTCTCCGTTAACGTCTTACACTCAAATAACGTCTGTTCTCCGCTGCTAAGCTAATCATGCGTCCTTGCTTCTTTATTCTTTCTTAGGTTGTTCCTTATAGATGAACCTTTTAACCTCGAACCTTTTGGAAGGTAGTATAAAATGGAGTTTTCAAAAGATGCCGATATGAAGCCTCCAAGCGGTATTATTTCCCTTTGCGGGAACTTTCCTTTATTCGTATCGGAGTTGCTACCCAAGGGAGTTTAGCGATGGTTGCTATTCCACACTCTAATCCTTTCATCTATTTGGTGAAGCGTGCGATTACGATTCTAAAAACGGACGGTCCTGCTAATCTCGTAAACCGGATTAAAGATCGCCTATTTCTCAAACCCCTTCAAATGCATTGCTTTGTCTATGGCAACAAAAATGGTGCAGAGCCTCCGCTGCCGACTTGTGAAGTGGACTTAGATTTTGGAGAAATTACAGTAGCTGATGACGACGGGATTAACCAATTGACAGCCGTAGATGAATGGCACACATCGAAATCATCCATATTAAGGAAACTGGAAGGGGGAGAGCGTATCTGTTTCGCCAAGCATAGAGGCCGAATTGTGGCCTCTGTGTCAATAGTTACACAAGATAAATTCGTGGACCCTATTTACAAGCGTGAATTTAAGGTGGCTCATAACGAGGCCTATTACTGGAGGGGGTTTGTTGTACCCTCATTGCGGGGCCACGGGATTTTGCCGGCCATTTTGAGACATTATTGGACTGATA